>JAEEGL011465874.1_pt1 | contig 12924 bp, 10 predicted proteins | sample 9134231 | NCBI WGS metagenome assembly JAEEGL01 (sample SAMN16246548, study PRJNA631951) | gut metagenome | biome: gut microbiome; feature: rumen; material: fiber-attached | host: Bos | place: Iran: Karaj | collected 2018-10 | reverse complement strand
TCGCGATATGCCTATCAAAGATGCTCAGGCTTTGGGAGCAATTGCACTTTTTGGCGAAAAATATGGCGACAAGGTGCGTGTGGTAAAATTTGGCAACAGTATAGAACTTTGCGGTGGTACACACATCAGCAACACCGGTCGCATTGGATATTTCAAAATAATCACCGAAACAGCAGTGGCAGCCGGAATACGTCGTATAGAGGCTCTCACCGGCAAGGCTGCCGAAGAATATGCTGCTAAACAGTGCGCTGTAGCATCGGCTCTTAAACTTATGTTTAAGGCTAAAACCGAGGCTGACGCTCTCAAATCTGTTGAGGCTCTCATTGCCGACAACGCTGCTCTCAAAAAACAGATTGACACTCTTGAGCACGAGAAACTTGCAGGCGTTAAAGATGCACTCATTGCCAAAGCACAGAATATCAACGGTGTAAACGTGATTGCAGAGCGTGTAAGCGTTGGCAACAAAGATTTGTTGAAAGACCTCTCGTTCCAGATTCGTCAGCAATTAGACAACTCTTTCATTGTTCTCGGCGCATTGTTCGACGGCAAACCTTTGCTCTCTGTAATTATGAGCGAAAACCTTGTAAAAGAGCGCAATCTTAATGCAGGAGCCATTGTAAAAGAGGCTGGCAAGGAAATCCTCGGTGGAGGTGGCGGACAGCCCTTCTACGCTACAGCAGGCGGCAAAAATCCTGATGGATTAGACAAGGCTATTGCCGCAGCCAAAGCATTTATCAAGTAGATAGATTGCAAGATTATAATAAAAAAAGGGAGCGAATTTCGCTCCCTTTTTTATTACTACTCGTTTTTTTGATTTTTTAGTTTCGTTTCGTCTAATGCTAATATCACAAATTCCACTCGTCGGTTGATATCACGCATAGCCTCGGTGGAGTTGTCGTTGAGGGGACGGCTTTCTCCATAGCCTACAGGTACAAGACGTTCGGGTTCAACACCTTGTCTAATCAAGTAGTTGACCACAGTGCGGGCACGGCGTTTCGACAGGTCGAGGTTGTAAGCATCTGAACCAATATTGTCGGTGTGAGCCGAAACCTCCATTTTAATTACGTCAGGGTTCTTTTTTAGGAACGTTACCACAGTGTCCATAAGCGTGTGCGAAGTGTCGGCAAGTTGGTCGCTATTGAGTGCAAAGTGAATTGGCACGCCGATCGGGTCGCCCACTTTCTTGAGTTCGAGTTGCTTGGTCATATCAAGTCCCGAATTTACAAACGTGTAGCCCATAGGCATAATGTTTACGCCAAAATCGTCGGCAGTTCTATTGTACCAGTTGTCGGTGGTATCTTCCTCCACAACTATATTTTCAAGCGGAGGCAGCACGCGCTCGATTATCTGCGGTTGAGGTTTCTTTGCGAAACGATAGCGGAGACCGATGGTGCCGCCTACGTTTAACAAATTTACATTTTTGCTGTATTGGGTTTGGGTAACTCCCACATACGCGGTGGTAGTGTATCCGGTGTCGAGGTCGTTCCAAAGTTTTTCATCGTTTCTGTTCTTAATGTCGCCTAAACGATAAGAGCCACTGAGATTGAATGTTAAATCCAATTGGCTTGTTAGCGCATAGTGTAGCGACACTTCAGCACCCGCTCCAATAATTGTGGTTTTGAAGTCAGGTTTGCCTTTTAGTTTAGAATACGTATAAATGCCGTATTCTTCCAGATTGTCGATAGTTAAAGCATGTTGGGGAACAACCATTGCATTAGACGCTCCGGCACCTTCTTCAGCTGATGTTTTAAACTTTTTGGTGATTATTTGCGATACGCTTAAATTGACACCTGCACCAATGCGGAATTTTGACCCTAAAGCATGTTGGTAGTAAAGACCTATAGGAAGGTCGATGGCCGACACCGTAACTGTTTCTTTTAAATCAAAAATAGTGCAGAAAGTGCGGGTCTTGTCTTCCAATAAAATTTTGGGGTCTTCACCATTAGCAATTACTTTGGTAAATTGGAGTTTGGCAATACCTTGGTAGGTGTTGTAATTTAATCCAACACCAATGCCCCAATTGGGCGAAAAAAAGTATCTGTAGCCAAAACGAGCCGAAATACCAAGCCCGGGCGATTTTGTGCCGCAAGTGTCTTCAACGCTAAACGCCACATTGTTTAAGCCTCCGCCAAGGTCGAAGAATACAAAATGACCTTTGCGGGCGGCGTTGATGGCAAGTGTGTCGGGCGGCGCCGGAATGGTGTCGTACGTGATACGTGGCACCGGATCTCCTGTTTGTGCCAACGTGTGTACAGCTATCAGTACAAATAATACTGTGATTAATTTTTTCATTATAGTTCGATGTTATTATGTTAATATGGCTGTTAATCTCGATAGTTGTAACGTGTAACTTCAACGGTTTGACCCTTGTTGATTGTGCCACGATGGTCTTTACGTCCGTATTTGTCTACAATTGATACGTTGAAACTTAGGCTCTGCGCTGTTTTTTCGCGGTATTTGAAACATACCACTTTAACGGTGTATGTGCCGGCTTTGGGTTTCAACCAATAGATGTTTTCTTGCGGACGGTTGGTAGTACCGATAATGGCGTTGGCGTCAAGGTCGAGGTTGCCTGTACCGCTACCGCAACTTGCTTTACGACGGCTGAAGAAAATTTCATTGCCGCAGGGGTCGATAACGTGAAGGTCAAGGTCGGTTTTTGAATACCATTGAAGGTTGATACGAAGGTCGCCGCTCTGTCCTTTCAAATCGTTTTGAGGCGGATTGTTGGGTGTGGGAGAGGGCGATGGGGTAGGAGCGGGAGGAGGTGTGGGCTTAACATTTAGCGGAATGGTACGGCTCTCTTTGGTGTTTAACTGCGACAACAAGGCATTTTTAACCTTGGTGCTGTTGGTGATGTAGCCGGTTTTTGATGCTGTGATAGAAATCTTGTCGTTTTCGCCAATGCCAAGCATTGTAAATTCACCTTGAGCGTTGCTGTATTCGGTGGCTTTGAGGCTGCCGTTTATACGAATTTCGTTTTTAACACCTGCCAATGGTTTGCTGCCGTCGGTATTGTAGAATACAAGCGAAGTGGTAAGCGGACGAAGATACATTGTGCGTTCTTCTTCAGGAAGTTCCATAAATTTCTGCACTGTGCCGCCGTCTAATGTGGTGTCGGCATATCCGGCTTTTGATGCCTTGAAACTTAATGTGTTGGATATGCGAAGCGAATCAAAAAGTCCCACGCCAACGCCGTTGGTATTGGTTTGCAACGACGATGATGCTCCGTTGATAGTAAGAGTTACAGTAGCATCGGGCAAAAGGCTCTTGGTTTTGAGATTTTTTACAATCACCTTTACGCTGCCTTTGATGGGCGAAAGTTTGAGGCTTTTTTCAAAGTCGGACATATTGGCAAGGTCAAAGAGCGATGCTTCGATAGTGTCGTTAAGGTATCCCTCTTTTGAAGCCACGCATTTAACGCTTCCGCATTTGGGCATGTTGAGATTGAATCCGCCAGAGGGGTCGGTAGTAGCCGAAGAACCGTCTTGCGAATTGTTGACAATGGATATAATCTCAACACCTGCGCCGGGTAGGGGTTCGTTGTTGTCGATGTCGATAACTTTCATGTCAACACTTGTAAACAACGGCGGAATTTGCACCTCTTTGAAATCAGATTTTGGGAACGAACTATAAAGGTCGCCAATGCCGTCGGCGTTGTAACACTCGTTTCCTGCGGTTACGTATGCCGAATCGTTAAACATTCCGCCAAAAAGCACGTACCAAAGTGGTTCTTTAATGCCGTCGAACTCTACTTTGCCATCGTTGTCGGTGGTGCCGGTTTTGGTTTCGGGAGTGTGTCCTCCAAATAGTCCAATGGCAGGATACGAAAATTTGGTTTCGGCTGCGGCTATCGAAAGTCCGGTTTGTTTTTCGCTAAGATGGATTCTTACCGTGCGACCTATCGGTATAATAAATACAAATAGGAGCAAGAATAGAAAAATCCACCACGGAAATTTCTTTTTCTTTATTACGAGTGTTATTTCGGAATCTTCTTCGCCCGAAACAACGGTTGCTTTGTTTGTACCCATTTTATTGTGTTTTAGTTGGTTATTCTACTATGTGTGTTGTAACTTCTACTGTTTGACGGTGTTTAACCTTGCCTGTGAAGTCTTTACGTCCTTTGCGGTCGATGATGGTGAGGTTAAATTCTTCTTCGGCACTTGTGTTGCCACGTTTTTCAAAGCACATTACTTTTACTCTGTAATTACCGGACGAGGGCTTGATGAAGAAAATGTTTTCTTGCGGCTCGTCGGTAAATACCGAACGTTTGTTGTTGTACTTGGCGTTTGCATCTACGTCGAGAGTGCCTTCGCCTTCGCCACATTCATACTGACGACGTTCGTAGAAGATTTCGTGTCCGCAGGGGTCGTAAACGTGCAGGTCGAGGTCGGTTTTTGAATACCATTGAAGGTTGAAACGCAGGTCGCCGCCTTCACCTTGGAATATTGGTTTTAGGCGCAATACACGCGAAGTGTCGTGGAGCTGCGCAATTGCATCGGCTCCTCCGAAGAGAGTGTCGTTTTCGTAACCCTCTTTTGAACCAATGAGGTTGATTTGTGCACAAAGCGATGCGTTGAGCATAATGATGCCGGTGCTGTCGGTAAATACCGAATCAATGGTAGCGCTACCGTCTAAGTTTCTAATAATCTCTACTTTGGCATGGTCGATGGGTTCTTTTGTGTCGGCGTCAATTACCGTTACCGGAACGTTGATTTCCTGTTCGGGAATTTCTATCACTTTAAATGTAAAGCGAGGGAAATCGGCGTAAGGATATTCCATACCATCCTCAGAAAGACAGCCTCCGTGAACCGTTACTTTGGCGGTGTAGCCCAAGAATTTATCAAACAACACGTACCAAAGAGGCTCTGAAATACCTTCGTAAATTACTTTGCCTTCGTTGTCGGTGTCATGTTTTTGTGTAACGTACACTTTTGCGCCAAACGAGCCAATTTCGGGATAATAAAATTCTGTGGTTGTGCCTGTTACCGGGTTTTGAGTGTTTTGTTGCAACACTTGTATGCGCACCGTGCGGCTTATGGGTATAAGTAGCAACAGCGGCAACAGCAACAATAATATCCACCACGGAAATTTTTTCTTTTTAAGCACGAGGACTGTTTCGTCGCCCTCTTGTCCCGATACTACGGTTACTTTGTCTGCTTTCATGTGGGTTAGGTTTTATTAGGTGTTACAATATTTATATTATAAGGTGTTAGTGAACAAGTGCGGCGGCTCCAAGTACTGCTATGTTTGTGCCGAGCAATGCCGATGGTAGCACCTTGATTTTGCCACGGTAAACTGGTAAGAGGTTTTCTTCCATGTATTTTTTAGTGGGTTCTACTATCAAATCTTTGGCAAGGGCAAGACCTCCAAACAAAAATACTGCCTCGGGAGAGAGTATTGTGGCAAGGTCGGCTAATTTTTTGCCGAGAATTTCTGCCGTAAAGTCAAATGCCTTTAATGCTATTTGGTCGCCTTGTTTTGCAAAATCGTAAATGTCTTTGCTGGTGAGAGTTTCAAAAGGAATTGAACGCATTTTTGATTCGTCGCGATAGGTGGCAAGCAATTCAAAAACAGTGCGTTTGATGCCCGTAGCCGAACAATAGGTTTCTAAGCAACCGCGACGTCCGCAGCCACATACGCGACCGTTTTCGATGGCAATGCTGTGTCCATATTCGCCGGCAAAACCGTCGGCACCATATATTAATTGTCCGTTGGCAACAATGCCGCTGCCCAGACCCGTGCCAAGGGTTATCATTACAAAGTTTTTCATTCCTTTGGCACCGCCGTAAACCATTTCGCCAATGGTTGCAGCTTTAGCATCGTTGGTAACAATCACCTTGCACGAAAAATATTTCTTGATTTCGTCGGCAAGATGCACCACACCTTTCCAAGGTAGGTTGGGTGCACATTCGATTGTGCCGTTGTAATAATTGCCGTTGGGAGCGCCAACGCCTATGCCTCTGAGTTCGAGACCGTCGCCTGCCTTCTTGAGAAGAGAGTTGATGGTGTCGGCAAGAGTCTTTACATAATCTTCTAAAACTGAGTGGCTTGAAGTGGGAAACGATGTTTCTGCCAATATTTTGGCGTTGTCGTCTACAATGCCTACAGCCGTGTTGGTGCCGCCAATGTCGATGCCTGCGGATACTTTTTGCATAATAATGTTTCTTTTTTTGGTTTTTATCACTAGTAAATATTGGCGTAAAGGTACAAATAATAATTTATTGGCATACCTTAAAATAGTTTTTTTTTTGACATCGCTGCAAAAAATCGGCATTGTATTTGTTTTATTAAAAAAAACGCTAACTTTGCGGCGTGGAAATCGCAAATGTTAATTTTTATCAAAAGTTGAAACATTGATGCGTATTTGCCGTAAAAGATAACATAAATTACAAACAAAATAATGTTAAACTAAAATTATAAGGAGGACTGCCTATCGGAACAACACTACTCAAACTATAAACTTTACAACAATGAACTACAAAGAACTATCAGAACAAGAACTCATCGATCTCTTTATCTCGGGAGATGAGACATGTATCAAGGAATTGTTCCGCCGCCATAAGAGCCGCGTGTATACATACATAATGCTGATTGTAAAAGACCGCGAATTGGCTGAGGACATCTTTCAAGAAACCTTCATAAAGGTTATCAAATCGCTCCGCAAAGGTCGTTATATGGACAAGGGTATATTCCTATCTTGGGTGATGAGAATAGCTCACAACTTGATTATCGACCATTACCGCAAATTAAAACACCTCAAAGTTACTTCAGCCGACCAAGGTGATGCCGACTTGTTTAATAGTCGCAAGTTTGCCGAAGGCAACATAGAAGACACTATGGTTCAAAACCGTATCGAGCAGGAGGTTCGTCAACTTATCAACCTTCTTCCCGACGACCAAAAAGAGGTTATTTTGCTAAGACATTACGGCGATATGAGTTTCAAAGAGATAGCAGATCTTACTAATGTAAGCATCAACACCGCTCTCGGTCGTATGCGCTACGCTCTTATCAACCTCAGAAAGATTATTGAGGAAAAGAAACTTTCGCTTACAGCATTTTAGATGATTATTGAAGATTTTTATTTTTGTTAATTTTTTGAGGGTTATAGCCGCGCTGAGAAGTGCGGCTTTTTTTGTTAGTTTAATTTGTCGGGGAAAACTGTTACCATAAAAATTACCGATGCACCGAATAGCATAACGCATACACCCGTAATTTTATTAATCCACATTATATGACGCGGACCTATTTTGTTGCGGAAAATATTTACCACCAATGCCAAAAATGCCCACCAAAGCACAGCTCCGATGATAACACCGAGCAAGAGAAATGATGTTTCGAGCGGAGGAGTTTCGTTGCTAATGGCTCCCGATGCGGTAAACAATATACCAAAGGAAAGAATGGTTAACGGATTTGATATCGTGAGTCCAAAACTCGCTGCAAAATCGCCCAATACTCTGGCTTTTGATGTGGTATTATTAAGTTTTTTGTTCTCTTTCCACTGTTTTACAGGATTTTTTCTAAAAATATTGAACCCTAAAGCCAACATCAAAATGCCGCCGATAATGCCGATTACCATGCGGTGATTAACAAAAAAATCGGATATAAACGAAAGACTGAATCCTGTTACCACAGCGTAGAAAAAGTCGCCAAACGCTGAGCCTACGCCCATAAGAAAACCTTGCCAAAAACCTTTCTGGATAGTTTTCTGTACGCATAATATTGCAACTGCCCCTATGGGACAGGCGGCTAAAAAGCCAATGCTAATTCCTCGTGTAAATACTGTAGGATCCAATTTCGTATTATTTTATTTCGGGCGTCAAATATAATGAACTATTGAATGTAGTAAAAATATATCGTGTTATTTTTTTCTAAATAATACAAGAAAACGGGCAGAAATGTTTCCGCCCGTTTTCAACTGTCATTTTATTTATAAAACTTTTGCTGTTTTTTATTTCTTGCCAACACCGCCCGGGCTACCAACGCGGATCATAGCACAACGGAAACCGAGGTCGTCGGATGATTTGTCTTGCTGCAAGAATCTTCTTGTGCCGGGAACCATCCAGTATACGCGGTCTCTCCATCCACCACCTTTGTAAACTCTTACACGGTCGTTTACAAGAGATGTAATTTGGTTCTGAGCACCTGTGGTGTCGATTTTGTTGTGATACATACGCTCAGAACCTACGTCTGTTGCACCAGACTGACCAGCCCAATCGAGACGGTTGCTACTTGAACGAAGGTCACCGTCTTTGTAGTTGATGTTGTCAGCGGTTTGATAGTTGATGCGATCGTTGCTCTCTTCGGGAGTCATATTGCGGTAGATGATACGTCCTGTTACTTCGTCGAGCTCGTATTCGTTGTCTTCGTTTTTAACGGGAACTTGGAACACGTTACCACGGAAGGGGTTGAACTCGTCTAAGTCGAGGTTTGTGCAAGCACGGTAAACGTCGAGAACCCATTCGTTAACGTTACCAGCCATACAGTATAGACCGTAATCGTTTGGCCAGTAGCTGTCAACAGGAGCTGTAGGAGCGGCGTTGTCGTTGAGGTATCCGGCTACACCCATAAGGTCGCCTCGTCCACGCTGCATATTGGCACGGAAAAGACCGCGGTTGGCTTTTTCGTCGTTACGAACATAGTGTCCGTTCCAAGGATAAAGACGTTGGTTAACGATACGTTCGGGTGATGTAGCAGAGTTGCCGATGAGGGCGAGTGCTGCATATTCCCATTCAGCCTCGGTGGGCAAACGGTAGGAGGGAAGCATAATACCGTCCTCCATTGTAGCGTGACGTTCACCGTCGGGCGAGTTGGGACTCTTGATGTTGTTTTTAACTGTACCGATGTATTTGCCGGCTACGTAAGCTTCAGAGTTGAAGTTGTTGGCGCCTTTTTGCTCGGGGTCGTATTCGAGAATACCGTAGTCGATAAGGGCTTTCTCGTTAACGCGGTCGGTACGCCAAATGCAGTATTCGTTTGCTTGTTCCCAAGTAACACCTACTACGGGATAATCGTTGTAGGCAGGGTGACGGAAGTAGAACTGAACATACGGTTCGTTGTATGCCAAACGTCTACGCCAGCACAAAGTGTCGGGTACTGCCTTGTTGTAGAGCTCGGGGGTCTCGTCGTAAAATACGCGGTATACCCAGTAGAGGTATTCGCGGTAGTCGAGGTTGCTAACTTCGGTTTCGTCCATGTAGTACGACGAAACTGTTACGCGACGCCTCATACTGTTCCAGTCGCTCATAATGTCTTGCTCGGCGCTACCCATGGTAAATGTACCGCCTTCGATCAGTACCAAACCCGGTCCTGCTTCCTGCTCAACATATTCAGCAACTTCGAAACCGCCCATCTTGGGGTCGTTGTAGCCCCATCCGGTCTTGCCGGACGAGCCGCTGCGCAGCGCTACTTTGGGTCCGCACGATGATAGTACGGTTGCTCCTGCGAGTATGCCTGCCAGCATTATTATCTTCAATTGCACTTTCATATTACAAGAGTTTTTTACTAAATTATACTACAAATATAACTAAAATGCCGGACAAATTATTGTTTCACGCCGGTTATTTTTTTTGCCGTCGTTTAATTTGTATTTTACGGCTATCTCATGCGAGCCGTAAGTGCTTTTGGTTATGGCTGATAGGTCGAAATCGTGTCCGTATCCTATCTGTATATGCTTTATTGTGGTGCCTATTGTGGCAATTAATGTATGCTGTTTGTTGTCGTTGGTTTGTATTCGGTACGAAATACCTCCCATTACTGGTGTGTTGTCGATGTATACGCCTGCCTGAATGGTATTTATGTCGTTTTGTCGTCGATACATTAGGCTTGGAATAAGGCATGGTGTGCCGTCTTCTATTTTTTTAACACCTTTTACCAATGATATTTTATGGTTGGCAAATACCGTAAATACAGTAGGAACAACGTCGTCGCCCTCAATTTTGAATTTGGCAATATTAAATGCCGCTACGCCTACTGCAGTGTGCGGTGTGCATAGAGCCAAAGCCGCTGATGCTGATGCTGTGCTCGGCGGTGTGTAATCTATTGAGGGTTGGTTGCTATTGACACTGCCGTTGAGCGGGTCGAGCATGCTGTAATATACGAGTTCGTTTTGCTTTAGGTTGCCGATGGAATATGAACCTTCGATGGCAGCACTGCATTTGAGGTTTCGGGCAATGGTAACGGCATTGGCGTATGATGCCGAAAAATGATGACGACGAAATGCTCCACCGGCTGTGCCGTATGCTCTAACTCCCACGCCGCAACGTCCGAGGTTTTGAAGATATGAGGCACAATATGTTTTGTAGCCTCCGTCGGCTGTTGGAAATTGATGACGAAGTATCATTGATATTTCGCTATTGCCGGGAATAGCTGATAATGCAGGATTGAGCGACAACTTGTCGGCATAATATTGCGAAAAATATATGCTTTGTGCATTGATTGTTAATACGGTAAAAATCAGCGCAATGGTAGTAATCAGTGTTTTCATGTAGTCAGTTTATTGTGTAACGCTTGTTTCGGTGCAAAAATTATTTATGCCGAATTCTTTTGCTACAGCATCGAGTATTGATTGAAAAAACTGATTGAAATCGTTGCCTATTGCATCGTAGTTTTGATTGAGAGTGTCGATGGTTTCGTCTGTTTTGGCAGGAAACGATGTTTTGCCTTCCATTATCTTGAATGCAGCTGCTACACCTTTTATATTATAGTAACTTTTTAGACGGTTGCTTATTATAAGGTGAGGAATCAACGGCTGAAGATTTTTGGGCAGTATATCGTAATACCTAATGCAACTGCTGTAAAAATTTTGTGCAAAAAGATCGAGATCTATTTTGGAATAATTATTCCAATCTTTTGCCAAAAAATGGTCGTAGATAACGTCAACAGCCACACCCGCATATTTTCCCAGTACGGGACGAAACAGCGCAATGCTTCTTGCGGCGATAGGATGGCTGTCGGTGTAGCTGTCGATAAAACGGTGCAACCTTATTCCCAGAGCCATTTCGGGTGGGTATTTGGCGTTTACCGATATCATGCTTCCCTTGACCCAGTCGCCAACAAAGTTGCCTACCTGAGTAAGCGCATTGCTGCCAGATAAAAATATGTGGGCAAGAAAGTTCATTCAAAGGTCTGTTTTGGTTTATAACGTATAAATACAAAATCTATTCCCTTCTTAATGCGTTGAGCGGGTCAATTTTTGCTGCTTTGTGAGCCGGATAAATTGATGCCGCAATGGTGGTGCATACTGCAATGGCTATCGACAGGAGTGCTAATTGCCACGAAAATACGAAAAAGTCGTTTTGTGTGCTAATGATGTTTGCCAATTGGTTGCGTACCAGCGATGATGCTGATTTTGCCGCCCAATATCCTGCAAATGAGCCAAAAATACCTCCTATGACACCGGTAATAGACGATTCGATGTAAAAAATGAGTTTGATCTGCCATTGTGTAGCTCCGATGGCTTTCATTATGCCTATCTCTTTTCTTCGTTCGTATATTGCCATGGTCATTGTGTTGATTATGCCAAATACCGAAACCATTATGGCTATTATGCCAATGGCGGCAAGAAGCATATCAATGAGCATAAATATTTTTTCGATGTCTTCGAGTTTGTCGCCTACCGAAAATACTACAAAGCCCATCTCCTCTATTTTGTTTTTTACTGTTTTTAACTCTTTGAAATTGTATACTTTAACGTATACCGAGTTGTATTGGTAAAGGTCGTTGTCGATGCCGTGCGATATGTCGTAAATTAGTTTTACATCTACCGAAGGAATTTTTTCACAGGTGGTGGAAGGCAAGAAAAATCCGCCCGAGAGCATTCCGGCTGTGAGGGTATTGTTTTCGGTGATGCCCACTATTTGCAATATTGTGGTATCGTTTTTAACAGGTATTTCGGGTGTGTTGAGGTCCATTTTTGACGGGTCGAACACTTTGGTGACGATTTGGATGTTGTGATTGATGATAGAGTCGGCAGGAAGGGTGATGCCTCCGCTTACTTTGCCGAAATCGCCGTCGCCCTCGATTTTTATTCCAAGTTTAAACAATGCCGACTTGCTAATCACTATGCTTTGTTCGTTGTCTTTGGTGTAAAAATGTCCGTAAGCCATATTGTCAAACGGCTTGAATGTGCCCATCAGAGCGGGAACCGATTTCATATTGGCTTTGGTGCTGCGACCGTTGAATATTACTTCGGCGTATTTGATGATTTCCGGAAAAACTACTGTTACCTGAGGAATTTTTTCAAATTCTATCACAGCCGAGTCGTTGAGCGGAACAATTTGTTCATTGTAAATGGCGTTGCCGAGCGAACCGTAGTTTGAATAGTCGGCATCGCGGCGGCTAACTGTCATGCCGGTAAATATGTCGTTGCTTACCAGCGTGTTTGAAATATTTTGGCTGATGCCTTGCCCTATCGACACCATTGAACTGAGCGAGCCTATGCCGATAGCCACTCCGATGATGGTTACAGCGGTTCGAAACTTGTTCTGGGTCATATTGTTGACCGCGAGCGATATGATGTCTGAAAATTTCATTGTCGGACGTTTGTGGTGGTTTTGATAATTTCGCCGTCTGATAAGAGAATCGTTTTGTGCGATACTCTGTAAGCGGTTTCTTTGTCGTGAGTTACCATTACTATGGTGATATTGTGCTTGCTGTTAAACATCTGCAAAAGCGCCATAATGTCGGCAGATGTGGACGTGTCAAGGTTACCGGTGGGTTCGTCGGCAAGTATTATTTTGGGTTTGTTGGCAAGTGCGCGGGCTATTGCCACACGTTGAGCTTCGCCGCCCGAAAGTTCTGAAGGATAGTGCAATGCGCGTTTGTAAAGTCCCATGTTGTATAGTAGTTCGCAGGCACGAGTTTCACGAAGCCGTTTTGGATAACCGCTAAACATGAGTGGCAGTTTTACATTGTCGATAGCTG
>JAEEGL010405147.1_pt1 | contig 12924 bp, 10 predicted proteins | sample 9134231 | NCBI WGS metagenome assembly JAEEGL01 (sample SAMN16246548, study PRJNA631951) | gut metagenome | biome: gut microbiome; feature: rumen; material: fiber-attached | host: Bos | place: Iran: Karaj | collected 2018-10 | reverse complement strand
TCAAGCTCTTGGCCGACAACCATGAGGGCATCATCAATGGCGCCATGCTGTTTGACACCAAGTTCATGCAGCCCATGTACATCATGATGACGGGCAAGCCTGGCTCGTCATTTGCCTTCGAGATTGCCAAGAAAATCGGATTCCCTCGACAGATCCTTGACGATGCCGCCAACATCACCGGCGACCAGCACCTCAAGTTCGAGAAACAGCTGCAACAACTTGAGGTCGACAAGAAAGCCATCCGCAAGAAGGAACAAGACCTGCGCATCGCCGACCAGCTGCTCACCGAGGTGGTAGACAAATACAAAGCTCTGCTTTCAGAGTTAGAGAGCAAGAAAAAACAATACCTCCGCAATGCCGCCGCCGAAGCGCAGGAGCTGATACAAAAAGCCAACAGTCAAATCGAACGCACCATCAAGGAAATCAAAGAGGCACAGGCAGAGAAGACCAAGACCAAGGAGATCCGCCAAAACCTGGAGAAGACCAAGCAGGAGATTGCCCAAAAAGCAAAGGAAGTGGCAGAGGAAAAGAAAAAGGAAGAAAGCGAGGTGGTTTTGAAGGTAGGCGACACCGTCTGCATCGAGGAGATGCAAGTGGTGGGCGAAGTTTTGGCCATCAGCGACACCGATGCCACCATCCTTTTCGACAGCATCCGCCTGCGCACCAGCCCCGACAAACTCCGCAAAGTAAGCCGCGCCGAGGCCCGTAAGACCCAACGCCGTTGGCAGAACGGCATCGCTCAAGACCTCAGCGAGAAAGCCGAGCATTTCGACCTCACCCTTGACGTGCGCGGCCATCGCGCCGAAGAAGCTTTGGACATTGTCGACAAATACCTAGACGAAGCCAAATTACTCAGCATCAAAGAGGTGAGCATCCTTCACGGCAAAGGCAACGGCATCCTACGCAAGCTCATCCGCGAGAAGCTCAGCCACATCCACGAGGTGGAACGCTTCTGCGACGCCTCGTTGGAAACGGGTGGCACGGGAATTACCAGGGTATACTTCAGATAAAATAAAAAATCGAGATTCCGGCCAGTATCGTTTAGACGAACAGGTCGTATAAAGTCACTTGGCTCTGAATCATATCGGAATACATACCTTTTGACAACCCCTCTGTGGTAATCATGGTGAGCCAGGAGGCGTGACGAAGGCCTGTCTCGTTGATGAATGCCATTCGCCTTCGGTTGATTTTCTCGTATTCTTCTTTGTCAAGCTCGTATTTGTCTTGGCTGTATTTCACTTCACATACATTAACGATTCGGTCTGCCCGCTCAATGATGATGTCGATTTGAGCCGCAGGCTTTGATGTCTTGCTTCGCCACGAGTAGCAGAGGGTGGAGATACCGTCGATACGAAGCGCCCGTTTAATTTGTGGAAGATGTGCCATGCAAATACGTTCGTAGGCCAGCCCCATCCAAGTGTTCACTTCCGGTGTGTTGATGTGGTGCGTCCAATACTCTGTCTCCACCTCGGCCTTGTCGACGAAAGTGAGATAGAACAAGCTGTAGAAGTCGCAAAGCTGGTAGATGGCGTCTTTGCTCTTGATTGCTTTTTCGCGGACGATGTTTTTTCGAACCAGGTCGCATTGGACAAGGTCTTCCAATTTGTTGCCTAAATGTCCGTTATTGTCGCATTTCAATTCTTTGGCCAGCTGTTCGCGTGTCATCCCCTTGCGGCTTTTACTTAGGGCTTTTATGATTTCAATATATCGGTTCGGACTTTTGTAGAGCGTGTTGAAAAGGCGCCTGAACTCACGTCGCATCTTTGTGTCGCGACCGAAGAAGAGTCGATCGATGTTTTGCGCCAGGCTTTCGTTTTTATCCAACAGGCTGAGGTAATAAGGGATGCCGCCAAAGACCATGTAGGATTGGAGCACCATCTGTCTGTTCCATGCGAATTGGTGGGCATTATAGTATTCTTCCACTTCACGCAAAGTGAAAGGGTGGATAGGCATTTCTTCGGTTAAGCGGTCGTGCAGGCCGCCTTTGCTGTCGATGACGTTGGTGATCATCCAGCTTGTCGCGCTGCCGCAAATGATGAGCACGACATTATCCTGAAGCGAAGCCCAATTGTTCCAGAAATAGCCTATTGCACTGGCGACATTGGAGTTTTCGGCATCCAAGGCTGGCAGCTCGTCGATGAAGATGATGCAGCGTTCATTTTTTTTCGTCACTTCTTTCAATTCGTTTTTCAGCATGATGAATGCCGACATCCAGTCTTGGGGCGTTTCAGACAGGCCATAGCCAAACTCTTCCATGGCATCGGAAAAAGCGGTGAACTGGTCTTTCAGCGAGCCTTCTATGACTCCCGTCATCTTGAAGGCAAAACGGTCGTTGAAAACCTGGTTGACGAGAAAGGTCTTACCCACCCGTCTCCGCCCAAATAAGGCAAGAAACTCGGCACGTGGGCTGTCTGCAATAGCATTCAATCTCCTTATCTCAAGGTCTCTTCCGATAATTTTTTCCATATAAATTCTTGTATTGACCATGCAAAAATACAACAAAAGGAAGAATCATCCAAACTTTTCGGGCGAAATCTACCAAAAATCATATAGATTTCGCCCTGAAAATAGGTTTTTTCGGGCGAAATCTACCAAAAACCATATAGATTTCGCCCGTGTCGGCGGTCTACCCTCCGAGCTTCTTTTCCAGTACTTCGATGTATTTGTTAAGATGCGTTATGGTGCGTTCCTTCTCCATGCAACCGTCACATGGATGGGTCGTCGACTCGGGCACGTATTTTTCGGGCCAAGTGATAATATCAATAACGGAGAGGCCCAGAATATCGCTTATACGCGATAAACGGCTGAAGGTAATGTCGCTCTCGCGGGTGATATAGCTTGAATAGGAACTTTGCTTGATGCCTAGCTCCGCGGCTATAACTTCCTGTTTGATATGCTTTTCCTTGCGTATGGCCTCTATATTTTTCAAAATGCTTTCCATAATTGCAATATTAAAGCATTGATTTTTAATAAAATGCAATTTTTTATTATAATTTATTGCATAAATATATAGATATATTGCAAAAAAGCAATATTTTTGCAGACTGAAACGAAAGATAGAAGCAATATATATTTTTTGGAAAAAATATGTGGCAAGTTGAACAGACTATAACGACCGAAATGAAAACACACCTTATTAATTATATAGCACGAATCGGGCTGCTGATGATGGTATTGGCAGGAATGAATGGGACGGCCTTCGCGCAATGGTGGACGGGAGGTGTGATTACCTCCAACCAAACCATTAATATGACTGACGATGTGACGATGACGGGTGCGATGTACATTGTTGGTTGCACGGTGACCATCAGACCAAATGGTGCGAACCGAACCATTTCTAGGGAGGGGGTAAATGGTGTGTTCTATTTATTAAATGGCGGTGTTTTGCGAATAGAAGGGACTTCTTCCCAAACAATTACCATCGATGGTAATGGTAATACAAGTGATTATCCTTTAGTGTTTTTGGATCAAGATAGTAATGAAAACAAGGTGTACCTTGAATATGTTACGATGAAGAACAACCGTACCTCAAATTCGTACAATGGAGGAGTCTTGTCGATACAGGGTGTTGGATCAGTGGCCACATTGAACCATTGTAATTTTTATAACAATACTGCTACTCGTAATTATAGTACTAGTGGGGGTGGGGCGATTTATATGAACAAATCCACCACTCTAAATTGTACAGACTGTGAATTCAAGATGAACTCGGCCGTCTATGGAGGTGCTATATTATGCAGTGAAGCTTCCTGTGAGGTGAATTGCACAAGATGTGTTTTCCAAGCTAATACGGGGGGATCAGGAGGTGCTCTGTACAAATCCAATGGAGAAACTCCTAGAAATACGACATTGCAGGATTGTACCTTTACCGGCAATACCGCCACTACCAGCAGCGGTGCAATTTATCAAACAGGTGGCAATCTAACCCTTATCGATTGTACCATCACGGGCAATACTGCAACGGGGGCCTACGGTGGCGTGTATTTTCCCCGCATTTCCTCAAACAACAGCAACAGAGACCTGAACTTGTCGGGTAAAGTTGTAATCAAAGACAATACTGCTGGCACCTGGGGTCCAAATTTGGCTCTTTACACCAACAACCTAACCAGTTTTCTGGTTAACATTAATCCCACAGACCTTTCGCCTTTGTCGTGTGGCTCTTCCATCGGCGTTACTGTTTTTTATCTGAATGCCAGTTATCCGTTTGCGTCGCCTTTGCAATTTGCCAATGGTACGGCGAGCAATTGTAAGAGTGCCTATTCCAACCATTATTTCTTTTGCGATGAAGTACGTTTCCGTACAAGTACTTCCCCCGCTACCTATTCTTTGGAATCAGGTTATGTATATTATTCCACCGCATTCCCCTCCCCCAATTCCGATGGGAATCTGTATGTCGTACCAGCAGGAACAGCCAACAGTTGGTACAACTATGCCGACGCCGCTGGCTGCACGATAAGCGGAGGCTACATCACCCATGTGAACACCGCGGCGGGCTTGGCCTACCTCGCCAAGGACATCGCCACGGGCAGGAACTACTCGGGCAAGACCGTGCTGCTCACGGCAGACCTCAACATGGCTGACCACAACTGGGAGCCTATCGGTTGCACTACCTCGTGCTCCGACAAGGCTTTCAGCGGCACCTTCAACGGCCAAGGCCACACCATCACTGGCCTCAGCAGCACGCTGCTTTACGACAATATGGGCCTGTTCGGCTATGTCACTGGAACGGTCAAGAACCTCGTCGTAGCCTCAAGTACCATCACTTCAAGCGCTACCAACGTCGGCGGCATCGCGGGCGAGCTGGACGGCGGCTCGGTCTACAACTGCATCTCTACGGTCACGCTCTCGGGCGGCACCAACCGTGGCGCGCTGGTCGGAAAAGTCACCTCGGGCAGCCTGCTCAACAGCTTCGCCGTCTCCAACGACGCCGTCTGTGGCATGGGCACGGCCACCAACTGCTATGTGCGACTGGCCTCGGGAGGCAGCGCCAACAACATGGGCACGGCCACCAACACGGGCGCCTCGGGCAACAACACGGGAGCCTTCTCCCAGACGGAGACACCTTACCTTTATCATCACAACGACAACCTTCGAGGCTCAGCCTCGCTCCTGTCGGAACTCAACGCCTGGGTCGCCGCGCAGTCCGTGCCCGCCGACCTGGCCCGCTGGACGCGCACCATGGCCAGCCCCATCAACGGCGACTATCCCCTGCTAATAATGCCCGGCATGAAATGCGTTGGCACCAAGAGCAGCAGCGCCAACACGCTGAACTACAACAGCAGCCTCAACACCATGCTCGGCACACATAACGCCTCGGGCGACAACATCTTCTTCTGGGGTGAAGAGACTGGGGTCAACACCAGCAACGGCAGTGCCAACGTGTACTTCGCCGAAGATGCATCCCTCGTCCACACGAGCACCATCACCAACGCCCACGTGGGCGTCACACTCGACCCCGCCAACGGCAGCCAGGGTGTGCACTGGCACATGTTCTCGCCCGCGCTGAGCAACGCTCCGCTGGGCCTCAACTATAATAACGACAACACCGACTGGCCCTTCAGCCTCACCCACCCCTCGGGCATGCCCTACTACCTCTTCACGCAAAAGAGCGAGAGCAACGCCACCTACGGCTACTTCCCGAGCCATAGTTACGGGCAGAGCTATCCCGCCAACAACAATAACCTCAGCGACGCAGACAACGCGGGCAACTACTACACCCATTGGGACTTCTACACCTACTACGAGCCGGAGTACCACTGGATTAACTTCAAGCGCAACGGCAACAGCCACCACCACGAAGACGAGGATCCCAGTCATCCGCATATCGACTACCACTGGGACAATGACACGAGCAACAGCACATCGCTGAACATCAACGAGCCTACCCTCGTCAAGGGCAAGGGCTACCTCGTGGCTACCGACCACGAGTGCTTCCTGGAGGCTAAAGGCACGCTTAACCAAGGCTCGTTCACCATCCCCGTCACCACGCAGGGTGCCTATCGCACGGGCTACAACCTGCTGGGCAACCCCTACCAGAGCCAGTTCGACTTCGACAAGTTCGCTGATGTGAACAAGGCGCTTTGGGGCGGCACCAAGACCAACGCCTCCTACGTCATCCTCAACAAGGACGGCTACACCTATTATGCCTACAGCGGCTCTTCCAACGCCATCACCTCGACGGCCAACCGCTACCTGCATCCCCATCAGGGCTTCATGATCTTCGCCACCAACAGCGGCACGGCCTCGTTCACCAACGAAATGCGTGTGACGGGCCAAACGACCACCTTCCGCGACAACGACCACGTCGACTACCCGCTGATCAACCTCATCGTGACCGAGGACGACGGCAACCGCGACATCGCCACCATCGAGCTGGGAAGACCCGAGGCGGGCGGTGCCATCAAGCAATACGACCTGCACCTCGGCACGGGCTGCATCTACTCCCACTACGAGGACCAAGATTACGCCATCGCCTTCACCCTGCCTGGCATCAGCGAGGTGCCCGTGCGCTTCGAGACCGGCGCCGACGCCGCCTACACCCTCACCTGGGACATGGAGAACGGCGGATTTAGCTACCTCCACCTTATAGATAACATGACCGGCAGCAACATCGACTGCCTGCAAGAAAGAGAATACAGGTTCACTTCCAAGACTACCGACTACAAGAGCCGATTCAAGCTCGTGTTTGAATACACCGGCGTGGAAGAGAACGAAGACGGCCCTTCGACAGGCTCAGGGACTTTCGCCTTCATCATGGGCAACGAGCTGGTGGTGAACGGCGGTCCTTCGACAGGCTCAGGAGCCGCCGCCTTGCAGATGTTCGACATGATGGGTAGACAAGTGATGACAAAGAATGTGAGCGGCGTGCAGACGACAATTATGCTGCCTGATGTGCCGGCAGGAGTTTACATATTAAGGATGAATGATAGAGTACAGAAAATAATAATAGAGTAGTGAGATTCCCCTTGCGGGAAATGGAGGATAGCATGAAATTACAAAGCGGCGGCTTGAGGATTCTTCAAGTCTTTAAGCACCCAATGCCGCCGCTGTTTAATAACAAAAGCAACACTCCATTCCCGCGAAGCGGGAACCTCAACAAAGAAAAGGTTCGAAAACAAAAAAGATAGATAAATGAAAGCAAAAAAAAATATCATCCTGGCAGCCCTGCTGCTCCTGCTGGCGGGCACAGCACACGCACAGGTCTTCACGATGAACGAGGAAGAAAACAGCAGGACTGCTGGCGACATGGATGTGTTGGGCCGCATCCCCTACCACAACGTGGACTACGACCAAGCCAACGCCTACGCCCCCTTGGGCAACGGCATCCTCACTTTGGCCTTGCTGGGCGGAGCCTACCTTACGAAAAAGAAAAAGAAAGACCACAAATAATAATCACAAACACAATCAAACAAATAAAACAAATGAAAACAACGAAAGAAATGGCGAACCGCCAAAGAAAGACAACTTACGAACCGCCGCGGGCGGAAGTAATCTGCATTGAGATGCCCTGCGTGCTGTGCGACTCAGGCCTTTTGGGCAACAGCACTGAAAGCGTCGGGAGACAATACTTCTCATTCCCGTAAAAATGAGCGTGAAAGAGTTCAAGCGCATGCAGAGGATAAGGCGTTTCTTCGCCGCCTTAATCATCCTCGAGCTAGGGATGATCATCATCTCCTTGAGAAGGAGCGTGCTGAACGGCGAGCTGCGTTTCCTCCGCATGAGCAACTACAGCGACATCGAAATTTCGCCTCGAAGCAACGACCCCGACAACCCCACCGAGCGCGAGCTGATGCTCAAGAGCGTGGAGAGAAAGGCGCAGTTCATGGAATACTACAGCGGTGACTGAACCACGCCACAACCCACAGAAACACAACCAACAACAGACAAACAATAAAGCAAAACATCCTAAAATGAAAAAGAAAACCAACAGAATCAACAGAACGCTCCTCATAGGCATGGTGGTGTTGGGTGCTACCATCGTCAGCCTCCTCGCCTCGTGCAAGAAAGAGGACAAACCCAATGCCCATGCCAACCTCAACCTCGACGGCATCAGCTTCACAGCATGCATCGAGAAAGGCGACCCGACGGCCAAGACCTACCTCGACGGCCAGGACATCAAGTGGATGGACGAGGACCTCATCCTGGTGCAGAACAGCGCCAGCCAACAGGCTCCCTTCCAAGTGGTTGAAGGCATCAATACCATGAACGGCACCTTCTACACGGGCAGCACCTTCAACCGCTCGCCCGACTACGACGCCGCCTATCCTTACAGCATGGTTACCCTCAGCGGCACCACCGCCACCTTCACCCTGCCCCAGCAGCAGCACATGACCGTGACCGGCACCTTCGGCAACGGAACTATGCCCATGGTGGCACACGCGACCAGCAACGTGCTCAACTTCTATAATGTGTGCGGCGGCATCTGCTTCCCCCTCAAGGGCGAAGGCAAACAGGTGACCAAGATCGTACTCACCTCAAAGGACTCCTCCGACAAACTGTGGGGCACCTTCACCGCCAGCACCACCGCGACACCCGTGACCGGCAACGTGACCTCCGGCCCCATGCCGACCTATGTCTCGGGCGGCAGCAACAGCGTCGAGCTGATTTGCGACAACACCATCACCCTGACGGCCGAGCCGCAGCAGTTCTACATCATGGTGCCTCCCCAGACGATGAAGTCGGGCTTCACCATGACGGCCTACAACGGCACCACTTCCATCTACAGCAGAGACATCACATGGGACGCCGCCACCCACGCCAACTTCATCACTCGTAGCGTGGTAAGCGAGGTGCAGACCCCCATCACCATCGCCGACCCGCTGGCGGTGACCACCGTCAGCCCGACGTTCATCAGCACTACGCAGGCCTACGGACAGGGCACGGTGACGGGCGAGAACGACAACATCACCGAGCGCGGCGTGTGCTGGGCCTTGGGCAGCGTGACCACTACGCCCACCCTCGCCAACAGCTACAAAGCCGAAGGCGGCACCGCCACCGGCGCTTTCGCCCTCATGTTTGGCGACACCAACCCGATGACCAAGGACTGCGTCTACTACGTACGTGCCTACGCCAAGAACGCCGCAGGCGAAGTGTACTACGGCGACCCCATCCCGTTTGCTACACGTAAGGACTACTCCAACGACTACAACGGCCGCATGCCTTATGCGTTCTCGGTGTCCGCCAGCCAACAAGTGAACTTCTCGATGGGCAACCTGCAATACAAGGCCTCGACCAACACCTGGAGATTTGCCGAGTACCAGTTTGAGTATGTGGGAGGAACTGATGGTTACCGATATGGCAATGTATATGCCAATGGCGAACATCCTGACGCTTCACAGAACGGCGCAGCCAGCGGCAACCAAAACATCAGTTCTTCATACGATGGATGGATTGACCTGTTTAGTTGGGCTACCAGCGGCTATCACAACAGCAGCGACCTATATAACGTCAATTATCATCCTTATTCATGGAGTAAGGATAAAGTAAATACTGATTATAATGAATTTGGATATGGTCCGTCTTACAACATGCCCGATTATATGTCATTGACTGGTGCCAATGCCAACTACGACTGGGGTGTGTATAACAACATCAGCAACGACGGCAGTTTTGGCACCGGTGCCTGGCGCACTTTGACTGCTAACAACGGAGAATGGGATTACTTGTTGTATTCCCGTTCTGCCTCAACCATTAATGGAACGGCAAATACTAGATATGCCTCGGCACAAATCAACGCTCGTTTTGGAGGCCGAACCAATACGGTCAGCGGCTTTATGGTGTTCCCTGATACATATACATGGCCTGCAGAGGTGGCCTATTATCCTGCTGAGTTCAACAGCTTGTCATCCACTTTCGAGAATGGACATCAATGGACAGAAGCAGAATGGTCACTGTTGGAAAAGAATGGCGCAATCTTTATGCCTGCTGGTGGATATAGGGATGTGTCTTCAGCCGGAAACCCTATACTTCAATATCCCTCGCAAATGGCAATGTATTGGTCGGTCACTAGAAAAGCATACGACGGTATTGAATATCGGCTTAATGCCTACATGGTGGTATTTGGAAATGGATATAACACGATTCCCGCCGTTGTTCATTGGCAAGGCTTTTCCGTCCGTTTGGTTCGCAATGTGAACTAATCTCATGGAGATGATTTATAACCAATTCATCAATGTGAATGCAGGCCAGTTCCTGCAGGAGTGCTTGCAGTGCAGCGGCTTCAGCATTGAGTGGCTCGCCGAGAAAACCAACAGCGACGTGGCTGCCCTGGAAATGTTGTTCAGGCAAGACAACATGGACGCTGAGTTGTTCGTCAGCATCGGACGTTACATGGGCAACGCCTTTTGGGAGCCTCTCCACGCAGTCCTCTTCCACGATGATAAGGTTGAAAAGGAGACGGCACGAGAAGCGCCACCTCAATAAAAAAACCACCCCGACAGGGGCGGACTATTTGATTCATTTGTATTCTCAGGAATGGCCCAACCGTGACGGTCCGGCCATTCCACTTTTTTTATAGAGACGGTGCATGCACCGTCTCTATAATCATTATTCATCGGCCAAAGACTTATTTCTTCTTAATTAGAGAAACAAGCCACAACAGCACCACCGAACCTACGGTACCGACCAAAAGCTGACCCCAGAAGCTACCGCTGACGGGGAGACCGATGATGCTGAAGAGCCAACTGCCTAAGAAGCCGCCGACAACACCAACGATGATGGCCATAATTAAACCTAAGCCATAGTTCATGAGTTTACCTGCGATGATGCCAGCCAAAGCACCAATCAGAATTGAAACTAGCATTCCCATAATGATGTGATTTTAAGTGAATATTGAAGTTAACTGTAGTTATTATTTCTTATTGAGGAGATTGGCCATTTCGTTGTTCTGCTGCTCGATGTAATCCAACACTTCATCCCTACCCTGTTTCTTCTCCGACGAGGTGATGAAGATGGGCGGTAATTCCTCCCAATCCTCCAGCAGACGCTGTTTCAGAGCCTCCACATTACGATCCAACTCTGCCTTCGAGACCTTATCGGCCTTGGTGAAAACAATGCAGAAAGGCACTCGGCTTTCGCCCAGCCACCCCATGAAACCCAAGTCGTTGTTCTGAGGCTCGTGGCGCGAGTCAACGAGGACGAAGGTCGTCACCAGATTGCGGCGACGCATGATGTAGTTGTTGATCATGACACGCCACTGCTCACGCTGTTTCTTTGAATGCTGTGCATAGCCATAGCCTGGCAAGTCAACAAGATACCAAGCGTCGTTGACGATGAAATGGTTGATGGCCACAGTCTTGCCTGGCACCGACGAGGTCTTGGCCAAGCCCTTACGCTGCACCAGCATGTTAATGAGCGACGACTTGCCCACATTGGAGCGACCGATGAAGGCATATTCCGGAATATTGTCGTTGGGCAAGAACTCGAAACGAGTGTTGCTCATCAAGAATTCGGCTTTTTTGATGTCCATGATTGCTTATTTAAGATGGTATGGAATTTCATTCTTGTCGTAAATCATGTGGCGATTCACCTTTTCTTCGTAGATGTCAGCAATCGTCACAAGGATGCCCGTCTCCTCCACCTTGCCAAAGCCAGGGTTGAGTGCCGTGCCAAAGGAGCGGAGCGTTGAGGAGAGGTTCATGTAGGCATTCACCAAAGGCGGCACCGCAGCACCACGCTCACGGACCAACTTGACCAAGGTCTTGTAGTCGTCGCAGTAGTTATCGCTGCAAAACAAAGAGGCCAGCCACTCACGGTCTGTGAGGATGGGAAGGTCAAGCTCAGGGCGCACGGTAACGAGATTGTCCTTGTCAGGGAAGTGCTTTTGGATGAAATACAGAATCATGTCGCGGGCCGTCCGCTCAAGTTGCGGATACATTGTCACCTTGCCAAAATAGTACTTGGCCTCGGGGTAAATGTCAATCAGCGAGCCTAATCCATCCCACAGGTTATCAAGTGAATAGAGGCCTTTCGAAAGGTTCTTGGTGGGCTGGTAATCGGGTTGCACGAAGGAACGTCCCAACTCGATGGTGTCTGGCAGATAATCTTTCACAAAACGCTCTGAATAAAGGAAAAGCTCGCTCGTGGGCGTGTCCACCTGGCCATCCTTGTCGACGGGCAGTCCGTCGCAAAGTAGGAAACGGTAGCCTCCCATAATGACCTTGTCGGTGGGGTTCCAAACGATGAGTTGGTAGAAAAAATGCTCCTCGCGCATGTCGAATTCGTCAATGTCACAGTCGAGACCCGTGCCGCCACCAGCATTGCGGAAGCTAATCTCACGCAGACGTCCGATTTCGCGCATGACATTTGGTGAATCGTGTGCCGACAGCACATAAATCTCGTTTCCTCCGTTGTTCGTTTTTCGGAAAAACTTGTCGCGGGTCAGCTCATCCATGATGGCCTCAACCGGCACCGGAGTTATAATATCATTCATCATATCACATAATCTTTTTGAGGGTCAAACACCAAATCGGCGTCTTGTGCCAATTGGTATGAAAAAGTACGCAGCTTTTCGGCCCATTGCGCATCGGTGAAACAGTTGTCGAAAACCTGGTAAGAGATGGGCTTGCCGAAGGTGATGGTCAGCTGTTTGTTGCGTTGCTTGAAGAACTCGTCGACGAGAAAAGCCATCTCAATATTGACCTTGATACCCAAGCGTTTGCGCCAATAAGCGAGGTTATAGAAAAAGTTGGAGTTTTGGCCTTCGATATGGACGGGAACGATGTCACGCTGATAGGCTTTCGACTTGGTGATGAAGGTCTTCTTCCAGTCGAGGTCCATGATTTTGCCGTCCTTGGTCTTGCGGGAACAAAGGCCGAAGGGGAAGTAACAAATTGTGGCATCGCCCGCAAAAGTCTCATTGAACAGGCGTAAATTCTCCTCGCGATTGGTAGTGGCGCTGCCCACCTTGCTGACGGGAATGAAAAT
>JAEEGL010213337.1_pt1 | contig 12924 bp, 3 predicted proteins | sample 9134231 | NCBI WGS metagenome assembly JAEEGL01 (sample SAMN16246548, study PRJNA631951) | gut metagenome | biome: gut microbiome; feature: rumen; material: fiber-attached | host: Bos | place: Iran: Karaj | collected 2018-10 | reverse complement strand
GTGGAGGTCGCGGAGGGCGCGCAGGTCTCCTTCGTCGCCAACGTCATCGACAATCTGGGGCTCTACAAACGCACGGCGACGCTGCACTCCGGCACCACCGCCAATTCCGCCACGGTGGACTGGCGCGGCACGCTCTCGGTTTCCTCCGGCGGCACGGTCTCCTCCGCCACGGTGAACCACGGCACGCTCTCGGTTTCCTCCGGCGGCACGGTCTCCTCCGCCGCGGTGTGCAATTACGGCACGCTCTCGGTCTCCGGCGGGGTGGTCTCCTCCGCCACGGTGTACTATAGCGGCACGCTCTCGGTCTCCTCCGGCGGGGTGGTCTCCGCCGCCACGGTGAGCTGGAGCGGCATACTCCCGGTCTCCTCCGGCGGCACGCTCTCGGTCTCCTCCGGCGGCACGGTCTCCGCCGCCACGGTGAACGCAACCGGCATGCTCTCGGTCTCCTCCGGCGGCACGGTCTCCGCCGCCACGGTGAACTCCTTCGGCACGCTCTCGGTCTCCTCCGGCGGGGTGGTCTCCGCCGCCACGGTGAACTCCTTCGGCACGCTCTCGGTCTCCTCCGGCGGCAACTTGGTGAACCTGGTTTACAACGGCGGCACGGTGGATGTCGCCGAGGGCGTGATCTCCTCCGCGACGGTGAACGGTGGTACGCTAGTCTTGGACGGCCACTATCAAGTCCTGAATGCCACGGTCAACAACGGTACGCTTTCTGTCTCCTCCGGTGTCAGCGCTCTTTCCATTGTGGAGAACGGCGGCAATGTGGAGGTCGCTGAAGGCGCTGAGGTCTCCTTCGTCTCGAACGTCATCGACGAGCTGACGGTCTCTGGGCGTGCGGCGACGCTGCACTCCGGCACCACCGCCAATTCCGCGTCGGTGGACGCCAGGGGCACGCTTTCGGTCTCGTTCGGCGGCGTGGTCTCCTCTGCTGCGGTGAACGATGGCACGCTTTCGGTGTCGTCCGGCGGCAGCGCATTTGCCATCGTGGAGAACGGCGGTTATGTCGAGGTCGCGGAAGGTGCTGAGGTCTCTTTTGTCTCGAACGTCATCGACGAGCTGACGGTCTCCAATCGAGCGGCGACGCTTCATTCCGGAACCACCGCCAATTCCGCCACGGTGAACGGAAGTAGTTCTTATAGAGGAGTTGCCTCCGGTGTGCTTTCTGTTTCCTCCGGTGGTGTGGTCTCCTCTGCCGCAGTGAACGCGTGGGGCACGCTCTCGGTTTCGTCCGGCGGCGTGGTCTCCTCCGCGTCGGTGAACTCCTCCGGCACGCTCTCGGTCTCGTCCGGCGGCGTGGTCTCCTCCGCGTCGGTGAATGGGGACGGCACGCTCTCGGTCTCCGGCGGGGTGGTCTCCGCCGCCACGGTGAACGGTTCCGGCACGCTCGCGGTCTCTGCCGGCGGGGTGGTCTCCGCCGCCACGGTTCACAACGGCACGCTCTCGGTCTCCTCCGGCGGGGTGGTCTCCGCCGCCACGGTGTACGACGGCACGCTTTCGGTCTCCTCCGGCGGCAGCGCGGTTGCCATCACGGAGAACGGCGGGTATGTGGAGGTTGCGGAGGGCGCGGAGGTCTCCTTCGTCGCCAATGTCATCGACAATCTGGAGATTTACGGCCGCACGGCGACATTGCACTCCGGCACCACCGCCAATTCCGCCACGGTGAACTGGAACGGCACGCTCTCGGTCTTCTCCGGCGGCACGGTCTCCGCCGCCACGGTGAACTCCGGCACGCTCTCGGTCTCCTCCGGCGGCACGGTCTCCGCCGCCACGGTGGAATATAGGGGCACGCTCTCGGTCTCCTCCGGCGGCAGTGTGCTCGCCATCACGGAGAACGGCGGAAATGTGGATGTCGCGGAGGGCGCGGAGGTCTCCGCCGCCACGGTGAACTCCTCCGGCACGCTCTCGGTCTCCGGCGGCACGGTCTCCGCCGCCACGGTGAACTACGGCACGCTCTCGGTCTCTTCCGGCGGCACGGTCTCGTCCGCCACGGTGAACAAAGGTGGCACGCTCTCGGTCTCCTCGGGCGGCAGTTTGGCGAACCTGGTTTACAACGGCGGTACAGTGGATGTCTTCTCCGGTGGAGTGGTCTCCGCCACCGAGGTCTGGGGCGGCACGCTAAGCCTGGACGGACATTATCAGGTCCTTACAGCGACGGTGAACAACGGCAGCCTCTGCCTTTCCAGCGGTGTCACCGGCCTCACGGTCGCGGAGAACGGCGGGTATGTGGAGGTCGCGGAAGGCGCTGAAGTCTCCTTCGTCGCTAACGTCATCGACAATCTGGAGGTCACCGGCCGCACGGCAACATTGCACTCCGATACCACCGCCAACTCCGTCACGGTGAACTCCAACGGTACACTCCTGGTCTCCTCCGGCGGCGCGATCTCCTGTGCCACGGTGAACAACAGGGGCACGCTTTCGGTCTCCTCCGGCGGGGTGGTCTCCGCCGGTGCAGTGAATGGCGGCACGCTCTCGGTCTCCTCCGGCGGCACGGTCTCGTCTGCTACGGTGGACGGCGGCACGCTCTCGGTCTCCTCGGACGGGGTGGTTTCCGCCACCACGGTGAACAGGGGCACACTCTTAATCACCTCTGGCGCAGACATCCAAAATGTGACTGTCTCCTCCGGCGGCGTGGTCAGCGGGGCCTTGAATTTGCATTCCGCCTACAGTTTAGACCTCCATTCCGGGGGACAATTGATTTCCTCTACCGCAACGCCTCGTTTCTCGTCGCCGATGGCCTATCCTGCGGGAGAAACCCAGACAGAAGGCACTTGCTTCATCCGTATCCACTTTGAAGTCGACCAGCCTATCCAGCGAGTGTTGCTTCAGACTGCGTGCGACGACCATATCGCCAATCTCTATCTAAATGGCATTCTGCTGGAGCAGGAATGGGCGAGCGATTGGCGTCAAACCAATGTCGTGGAACTGCCCCCTGAAAATCTTTCGTCCGGTGCCAACCTCTTGGCCGTGGAATATGTCAATACGGGGGGGGCTAGCGGTCTGATGGTTGATCTACAATTAGTGTATGCAGATGGTTCCTACAGCGTGGTAACTGCGGACCATGCGATTGGCACAATGGACGAAGTTCCTTTCGACTGGATGTTGCCGGAATACGATGCATCCGAATGGCTTTCCTGCGAGACGCGTCCCTGCACCGGTTCTCCATGGAATTACACCCACAACTATCAGTCCATCCAGCCAAACCATCTGCTGCTGGTCGCCTCTGACGGATGCCTGAACCTCCATTCCGGTGCCACGACAAGCAATGTTCTTTTCCAATCGGGCGGGCTGCTCAACGGCTTCACCATGGGCGCAAAACAGTTCCACGAGACGCTTGACGTCAAGGCGATTGTCGGGAAAGAGGTCTCGCATTCCGCTTTTCTGGAAAATCAGCAGACCGCAACTTCCACGACGGTCCTGTCGGAAGGCGACCTGAATGTCTCCTCCGGGGGCCATGCGATCTCCACGACGGTCTCCTCCGGCGGTCTTCTCACGGTCTCCTCCGGCGGCCAGGCGACTTCCACTATGCTCTCCTCGGGCGGTCTTCTCACGGTCTCCTCCGGCGGCCAGGCGACCTCCACGACGGTCTCCTCGGGCGGCCTTCTCACGGTCTCCTCCGGCGGCCAGGCGACTGTTGCCACAGTTCTTGCCGACGGTGGCCTGGCGGTCCTGGTGACTGATACAGCGAGTTCCGTGACGCTTTCTGCGGGCGGGCGGCTGAACGGCATCACTGCGCTGGGGCGCACCGTTTTCGGAGTCCTATCCTCTGGCGTCGTCTTCTCCAACACCTCGGTGGGAGCGGAGGGCTTTGGACAGGTGCTGGAATGGATGAAACTCTCCAATGCCACCATCGTCAGCGGTGGCGAGCTGTCCGTGTTGGGCGGAGAGGTCGCAATTGCCAATGTGCGCTCTGACGGACGGCTCGCCATTGCCGATGGCACCGCCATGCGACTGAATGCCGAGGAGGACGGCGTGATCGCCGTCTCCGGCGGCATGGCCACGGAGGTGGTTCTCAAGAACGGCGGGCGCCTGACGGCGGACGGAGAAGGCGTGGCCTCGGCGGTCACGGTCTCCGCAGCGGGTCTGGCGGAAGTCTCCAACGGCGGTATTGCCTCGGCGGTCACGGTCTCCTCGGCGGGTCTGGCGGAAGTCTCTTCCGGCGGCACCGTCTTCGGGATGACCTTGAGGTCCGGCGGCATGGCGGAGGTCTTTTCCGGCGGCACGGCATCCGGCGTGACCTTGCAGACTGGCGGAATGCTCTACCTGGGTTCCGGCGGTTCCGCAGTCGCCAGTCCGGACGACGCAGCGGCGGACCTGGTGGTCGTCTCTGCTGCATACCTGAATCTCCGACCGGGCGCCTCGGCGACCAACGTGCGCTTCCTGGAGGGCGGACTGCTCAACGGCTTCACGCTGGGCGAGGAACAGTTCCACGCGAGCATCGATGCATCGGCGATTTTCCAGAAGACGGTTTCGCACTCCGCCTTCCTGGAGGACGGGCAGGCCGCGACTTCCACGACCATCCTGGCGGGCGGCAACCTGAACGTCTCCGCCGGCGGTTTCGCGGTCTCCACGACGGTCTCCTCCGGCGGGCTGCTAACCGTTTCCTCCGGTGGCTCCGCAGCGAGCCTCCGTGTGAACAGCGGCGGCCGATTGGACATTGGCTCAAAGGGGACGGTAACTTCGGCGGCAGTGATGGCCGGAGCGGCGGTCAACGGCTTCCAGGTGCCGAAGGTGACTGCCATCAACGGCAGCCTCGGACTCTCCGAGGTGAGCGTGGCCTCCGGAATGTCTGCCAGCGTCAATGCCAGCCAGACGGTCACTTCCGCGACCGTTCTCTCCGGCGGCGTGGTGACCGTGACCTCCAAAGGCATACTCTCCTCCACGACATTGGAGTCCGGTGCCCGGCTCGCCGTCGAGTCCGGCGGGCAGGCGAAAAAGGTCTCCGGCGTCTATGGAGCGAACCTCACCATCGCAGACGGCGGAATCGCGCGGAATCTGGAACTGGACAGAGCGCAACTCGCCGTCGAGTCCGGCGGCTATGCTTCGCAAGTGCTGCTGACGCACAGCGCATCGCAGGTGAACGCAGTCGTTTCCGTCGGCGGCAGCCTTGCCTCCGCGACTGTCGAGTCCGGCGCCCGGCTGGCCATCTCCGGTGCCGCCAGCGGAGTCAAGGTGACAGGAACCGTGGATGAAGGCTGGATGGCCAGTCGCTCGCTGGCCATCCAGTATGACGGGACGCTGACCGATGCGACAATCACCAGTTCCGGCGGGCTGACCATCTCGGGAGGAATTGCGACCGGCATACAGGTGGACCAGGGTGCCCTGGTCCATGTCGGGACGATGGGCACGGCCTCGGCCCTCTCGGTCCAGTCCGGCGGTTCTGTGGAAGTCCGTGGTATTACGGACGGCGCGACCATCTTTGCGGACGGCAGCCTCACCGTCTTCTCCGGCGGTCTGGCGCACTCGACCACGGTAAGTTCCGGCGGACAGCTGATTGTCTCGCGGGGCACGGCGGAAGAGACGCTGGTGGCGAATGGCGGCACGCTGGCAGTTGTCAACAACGGCCTGGTCTCCGGCGTCGTGGTCTCCGCCAACGGCAGCCTCTCGGTGGCCTCCGGTTGCAAGGTGCAAGACCTGACGGTGCTGCCTGGCGGTACGATTGACATCCAGGGCACGCTCGAAGGCAGCCTCAACGTCGCCGGGTGCATCTCCACCGAAACGGGCAACTGGGAGAACAGCATCGCGCTGAACTTCGCGCTCAACGAACTGGATGCCCCCAACGATACCCCGCTGGTGGACAACTACATCATCTTCGCTTTCTATCCTTGTACCATCACGGTCGGGGAGAACCAGGCAACCGGGAAGTACCTGCTCGCTTCCGGGGCACCCGACTTCATCGAGACCATCACCGTTCGCACGACAGCAGGCGAGGAACTCTGCACGCTCGGATTGGGTGAAAGCCAGTTTGCGGGACTCTCCGAATGCTCGCTGGCCGCAGAAGGCGGAATCCTGACTTTCAGCTGGAAGCAGCACAACTACACGACGATCACGGCGGACGTTGTCGAACCGACCAATGGCAGCGTCACCCTTACCGCCACCTTCGCACCGGAGTCGGTGCGAAAATACTACTCCTTCGACAACCAGACCTGGAGCGAATACCGGGGCGGCGTGACCGTCACCGAGAACTGCACGGTGTGGTTTGCAGGATACGACCGTTCCGGCGCAGCCTATGAGAGCAACAGCTACAAGGTCGAAAACATCGACCATGTTGCCCCAGAGGCGCCGACCGCCACGGCGGACGTGACCTCGCCCACGACCGGACAGGTCACCGTCACCGCCGCCTTCAGCGAGGACTCCGTGCGGCATCAGTATTCGCGGAATGGCAAGAAGTGGCTGGACTACGACGAGGCCGCGGGGGTGCTTTTCACCGAGAACGGCACCGCCTACTTCCGGGGCGTTGACGCGGCCGGCAACGCCTCCAAAGTCACGACCTACAAAGTCGCCAACATCGACCATACTCCGCCCGCGAAGCCGACGGCGAAGATTACTCCCGCCTCGCTCACCAATTCCAGCGTGAAAGTGACCGCCACCTTCAGCAAGGACACTGTTGTACGTGAATACTCGCTGGACAACATCAACTGGCACCTGTATGCGGACGGCGTGACCGTGGCCGCCAATTCGGTCCTCTACTTCCGAGCTACCGACCAGGTGGGCAATGTTTCCGAAGTCACCGAGGTGGAGGTTACCAACATCGACAAGCATGCTCCGCAGGTGATTGCCTGGCAGGCGGGAGGCACAGTCTTTGCGCAGGCCACCGACGATCTCGCTGTGGACAAGGTCAAGTGGCGCATCGGCAACAAGGGGGCCTGGCGGGAATACACCGAGGCCGGTGTGACGGTCGCCAAGGGCGACGACGTGGTGGCTTTCCAAGTCCTCGACACCGCCGGAAACCTAGGTGCGTTCAACCTGGCGGTACGGCAGGACATCATTCCGCTGACCGATGCGGAGAAGGCGGAGCGCGAGAGACTCGCCCGGCAGGAGGCCGAGGCGGCCGGCGAAACCTACATCCCCCCACGCAACGAGGAGATTCTGGCGGGCGGAATGAATGTCACATGGACGGATACCGGTGACGGTGCCACCATCTCCATCACCAACGCCGTGGAGGCAACCCTGGTGATGAAAGTTGACGGCGAGGAGGTTTCCTTCTACGGAAGTCCGCACGAACTTTCCCTCCAGGTGGTCGGTCCCGGCGGCGAGGAGTTGCTTGAATATACCATTGCCATCGAGTCCACTGTGCCGACTACGGCAGCGGAACTCCCCGTGGAATTCGTGGCCTCCGGCGACGGCGCGGCGGATGTTTTCTTCGCACGGACCTGGGAGGTCTGGGACGAAAACTACCAGGCGAGACATTGGGGATACATCAAGAACGGCAAGACCGTCCTCGGAACTGGCGAAACCGCCGATCTCGATGGCAAAAATGTCATCGCCGACATCTTTACTGGCGTGGACGATGCCTCCATCCTGCTGCTCACCGATGACGAACAAGGGGATGCCCTTTTCGTGGATGACATCTACACCGCTGCCTCCGGCGACAAGGGGACCAGCCAGTCCCGTCTGCTGAAACTCGATGAAATCTACGCGGGGGCAGGCGATGACCTCGTTGACCTGACCAGTCAGCGCTTTGAGTACATCGGCGGCGGGCTGACCGTGAAGGGAGGAGCGGGAAACGATGTCATCTGGGCGAACCAGGGCGACAACCTGCTCTTCGGCGATGCCGGCAAGGACCGTATCGTCGGGGCCTCTGGCAACGACACGATTGTCGGCGGAACGGGTGACGACTTGCTGCACGGCGGCGGGGGAAACGACCTTTTCGTCTTCGGCGGCAAGTGGGGCAAGGACAATGTGGAGCAACTCGCAGGCGGCAAGGTCACGCTCTGGTTCGACCACGGGAGCAAATCCAAGTGGAATGCCTCCACGCTGACTTACACCGACGGCGAGAACTCCGTGAAGGTCTCCGGCGTCACTGCGGCCGATGTCTCGCTGAAGTTCGGCGACGACAAGTCCCAACGGTATCAGGATCTCCTGGCTGCAGGTGCCTTCGACGAGTCCACTAGCGACTGCATCTTCGACCGAAAGGACAAGGGGATGCTGGCATAGAGGAGGACAGACAATGGACAGAACACGACGATTCCTGACAATCCTGTCGCTTGCCTGCGCACTGGCGGCCTTTGGCGCCGTGGAGCCCAAGGCCGTCCAGACGCTGGAACTCCAGCCGGGCTGGAACCTGGTGGCGCTGGAGGGTGTGCCGCTGCGCATGCAGGAGTTCCTGGAACTCAGACCGATGGTCTATGAAGAGGACAGCCACTCGTATGTCCTTTGCACGGAAAATACCGAAATGATGCGTGGCATGGCGTTGTGGATTTTTAGCGACGTGGCACGGACGATAAAGATACCGCTAGTCTCCGCATCAACAACGCTCCCGCCCGTCCAGCCCGCCGTTTTTGACTGGACTCTGGCGGGCGCGGTGGACAATACGCCCCTGTGGCTGGAACAAGTTGCGAGGCCGTTCTTCCTGTGGGACACCGACAAGGGGTTCATGCCAGCGGAGACGCCGGAGGCGCAGACGGGATATTGGGTGAAGGCGAAGTAACGTCGGCGGGGCGCCGACGCAACGCATTTTCTGCTGGCGAGGCGCCAGCAGTACCCACCGTCGGCGAGGGCGCCGACGCAACGCATTTTCTGCTGGCGAGGCGCCAGCAGTACCCACCGTCGGCGGGGCGCCGACGCAACGCATTTTCTGCTGGCGTGGCGCCAGCAGTACCCACCGTCGGCGGGGGCGCCAGCAGTACCCACCGTCGGCGAGGGTGCCGACGCGACGCATTTTCTGCTGGCGAGGGCGCCAGCAGTCCCCATCGTCAGCCAGTTATTTCTTTCCGCGTTGGATGAGGACGGCGACGATGATGACCAGGCCCTTGATGAGGCCCTGGAGGTTCGGCGCAATGCTCCACATGACCAATATATTGGAGATGATTCCAAGAATCATAGCGCCGAGCATTGCCCCCCAGATGGTGCCTTTGCCTCCGGCCATTGAGGTTCCGCCGATGATGGCGATGGCGATGGCGTCCAGTTCGCAACCGGCCCCGGCGGAGCTGGAGGAGATGCTGGAAAGCCGTGCGCCCTGGAGCAACGCGCTGACTCCGCAAAGCAGCCCACAGGCAGTATAGCTGATGAATTTCACGAGGTTCACGCGAATCGCCGCATAGCGCGCGACGCGTTCGTTGCCGCCGACGGCGCAGAGGTGCCGTCCATAGCGGGTTCGGTAGAGGACCACCGAGCCGAGTGCGGTGCAGAACAGAAACAACCAGACGACTGTATTCAGTCCCAAGAACTTATGTGCGTCCAGCCGAGAGAATGGCTCGTTCGAGGTGCCAATCAGTCCCGCATTGCCCAGATGCAAAATCAGCGAGCGGTAGATGGACATCGTGCCCAAGGTGGCGATGAAAGGGGGAAGTTTGCCGAGCGTGACCAAGGCGCCATTGAGCGCGCCGCCCGCCAGTCCGACCACCAGGGCGACCAAGATGCCGACCGTCAATGCCAAGACAGGTGACGAGACGGGGAGGGCGTTCATCGCCAAGATGCCTAGTCCGCCGGCCAAAGCGAAGAGGCTGCCGACGGAAAGGTCGATGCCACCGCCAATGATGATGAAGGTCATCCCGATGGCGATGATTCCCGTGTAGGCATTCTGCCGCAAGATGTTCAGGAGATTCTGCGGCCGCCGGAAGTCCGCGCTGGAAAGGGCACAAACCACCAGTAGGACTACGAGCGCGACCAATGCGCCGTGTTCGCTGATAAATTTGCGAAGTCGTTTGATGTCAATGAAATTCATAGTTATTTCTTATTTCCATGGGCGAAGTGTCGCCGAAAGTGTGCGAGCGGGCGGTTGCAGAACCCAATGCATTCTTCATTCCTCGCCCGACGGAGCGGGCGGTTGAAAAAACCAATGTATTCTTCATTCCTCGCCCGACGGAGCGGGCGGTTGCAGAACCGTTTCAGTCACAGAGAAGATTGCATGGTTGCACAGCCCAATTCATTCCTCATTCCTCATTCCTCATTCCTCATTCCTCATTCCTCATTCCTCATTCCTGTCCAGTGGCCAGGAGCATCACATTTTCTTCGGTGAGGGCATCGCCTTCCAGGAGACCGGCGAGCCGGCCTTCGTGCATCACCGCGACACGCGGGCACATCCCGAGGACTTCCTCGAGGTCGGAGGAAATGAGAATGCAGGAGATGCCACGCTCCAGCAAGTCGTGGATAAAGCGATATACCTCGCTCTTGGCGCTGATGTCGATACCGCGCGTGGGTTCGTCGAAGATGAAGAGTTGTGGTTCGGTGTCAAGGCCTTTGGCAATGGCGACCTTCTGCTGGTTGCCGCCGGACAGTTCGTCCAGCCGACGCTCCGGCGAGTCCGCCTTGATGTTGAATTGACGGATGTATTTTGAAGCCTGAAGGTTCTCCTCGTGGAACGAAAGGAATGGATGGCAGTATTTTTTCAAGGAGGGCAGCGTGATGTTGGCGGCAATGGTGAAATCGGAAAGCACGCCGCTCCCTTGACGGTCTTCCGAAAGATAGGAGATGCCCGCAGTTACGGAATCCTGTGGTGAATATATATGCAACTCTTTGTTGTTAAAATAGATACTACCATTATCAATGCCCCGTATGCCATACAGGCACTCGGCGAGTTCGGTTCGGCCGGCTCCGACAAGTCCGGCGAAGCCCAGAATTTCCCCTTTGTGCAGAGTGAAGGAGACATCGCGTACCGCCTTCCCGCTGGTGAGGTTCCGCACCTCCAGCAGAACTTCGGCATCTTTTGCCACAAGATGCTTGGGAGGATAGAGTTCCTTGAGTTCTCGACCGACCATCTGGCGTGCCATCTCCGCCTCGGTCCACTGGTCGATGGGACGGTCGGCGACCAGCTTTCCGTCCCGCAAAACCACCACCTGGTCGCAGATTTCACGGACTTCGTTGAGCTTATGCGAGACAAAGACGAGTGTGGCGCCCTGATTACGCAGGGTCCGCATCACGGCGAAGAGGCGTTCGACCTCATCGCGGTTGAGAACAGTCGTCGGCTCGTCCAAAATCATCATCCGACACTGTTGGGAGAGTGCCTTGGCGATTTCCACGAACTGCTTTTCGGCGACACCGAGGTCGCGCACGATGGCATCGGGTGCCAACTGGCAGTTCAGGCGGGCGAGGTATTCGGCGGCTTGGCGCTCCATTGCCTTGCGGTCCAACAGCCCCAGCCGTGTGGTGGGTTCGCGGCCGAGGAAGATATTTTCCGCCACCGTGAGGTCGTTTTCCAGATCGAACTCCTGCGGAATGGTGATAATGCCCAGCCGCCGTGCCTGATGGACATTGTTGTGTTTCAGCGAGTTGCCGTTGACCAGAAGTTCCCCGGAGGTGATTTCCTCCAGTCCGTTGATGCATTTTGCCAACGTGGACTTGCCGGCACCGTTTTCGCCAATCAGACCGACGATTTCGCCCGCATGAAACTCCAGCGATATCCCATGCAATACTGGAATCATCCCGTAGGACTTATGCAAATCACGCACTGCCAAGATGGACGGCGACTCAGGCATATCACTTTAATCCTGCTTGGCCAGTTCCCGGAAGACCGCCGAGGAGTTCAAAAGTTCGTCGTATGTTCCGGTTGCGGCCAGACGCCCTTGGTCCAATACGAAAATTCGGTCGCAGTGGCGGACCGTGGCAAGTCGGTGCGTGACCATCACGAGCGTGCGCCGTTCGCCGAGGTGCGCAAGGGCGGCGGCAAGCCGCGCTTCGGTCTCGGTGTCCAAGGCGCTGGTCGCCTCGTCGCAGAAGAGCACTTGCGGATTTCGGTATAGCGTCCGCGCGATGGCGATGCGCTGGCGCTGGCCGCCGGAAAGCCGTGCGCCCTGTTCGCCGAGGCGGGTGGCGAGTCCCTGGGGGAGGGCATTCACCACGTCGTCCAATTGTGCGGAGGAAACGGCAGTATCCAAGGCGTTGCGATCGATTTGGTCATGCGGAACGCCGAGGGCGAGGTTTGCCTCCAGCGTATCGTCCATCAGGAAGAGCTGCTGCGGGACATAGCCGATGCGGTGCTGCCAGGCAGGGATGAGCGGACCTGCGAGCGTCTCGCCGTCAACCACGACGCTTCCGGTGTCAGGTGCGAGCACTCCCATGAGCATCTGGAGAAGCGTGCTTTTGCCGCCGCCAGTCGGTCCGACGATGCCGATGGACTCGCCTTTGGCGATGGTGAGCGTGAGGTCTTTGAGCGTGTCCTCGGTGGCTCCGGGATGTCGGAACGACACGTCCTTGAGTTCGATGGCGTGTTCAAAGGGGCAGGGGGGCAGCGCGTCCTCCTCAACCAGCGGAAGGCGTGCGGCGATGGTCTCGAATTGACGCAGGTCGTCGCAGACCACCTGGAGTGAGACGCGGTGGTAGCGCAGAAGTGTCCAGGAGTGCATCAAGTTGATGGCGTTGGAGCGAAGCCGCACCAGCGCCATGCCCAGCAGGGCGATTTGCGGGGCGACTGCGGTCAAGTCGCCGTGTCGCAGGTAGAGTGCGGCCAGCGTTACCAGCAGAATTACGCTTAGGGAGACGAATTCCAGGTAGGGCCAGATTACTCGAATCTGGACATCGTAGGCGCGTTGCGCATTGGTCACCAGTTCCATCGCGCGGTGGAAGCGGTCAATGAAGAAATGGCGCTTGCCCAGAAAGGTCGCCTCGAGTCGTCCGTCCAGCGTTTCAGCGGCGGCGGTCATCGCCTTGGTACGACCGTCCTGTTCCTGTGCGCCGAGGCGGCGCATCCGTTTTTGGTGGAAAGCAAGGAAGCCACCGCCGAAGAGGGCAAGCGCGGCGATGGCGACCAGCGTCATGGCCGGAATCGTG
>JAEEGL015679763.1_pt1 | contig 12925 bp, 10 predicted proteins | sample 9134231 | NCBI WGS metagenome assembly JAEEGL01 (sample SAMN16246548, study PRJNA631951) | gut metagenome | biome: gut microbiome; feature: rumen; material: fiber-attached | host: Bos | place: Iran: Karaj | collected 2018-10 | reverse complement strand
TGAGCGAGGTCCGATCGTACAGCATGATTTATCCTTTCAGATAGGATATTCTACACAGACCAATGACATTTCTTCTTTCACCTGGGATTCTGATGTCGTGGCTGGGTGGGGACACTTTGGGAAGACTTTTCCCAAAGGAACGAAATACGTGGCTGCCAGAGCGTGGACAACGATGAGTTTCCTGGATATCTATTTGGATAATTTCAACTTCACGGTCACGCCGGTCATTCTCACTTTGTCGGAGTGTACGGAACATGCTGCCACGGTTTCCTGGGATGGGCCACAAGCAGGCGAGCCCATCACGGGATATGTATATCAGTATAAAAAAGCAGGTGATTCGCACTGGTCGTCTGAAGCGCAGCTTTCCTCCTCCACCAGAAACGTCACGATCAGCGGCCTTTCCGCCCACACGGACTATCAGTTTCGTCTGAAAGCCATTTATGGCGGCAGTGAAAGCGATTATGCGAATCTCAGTTTTACCACGGCCGTTGAACTTCCCTATAGTTACGGATTTGAAAATGGTACTGATGGTTGGAGCCAGGTCGTACATATCTGGGAATATACAGGGATATCTGATCAGACCAGTTACGAGGGTGCCCACTGTTACCGTTTTTATGGCGACGACGCGACATCTCCGTCTCAATACTTGATTTCTCCGAGATTGCCCGGCGATTGTGCCGTGAAGGTGTCATTCTGCTACTTGAATAGTGTATACCCAAATACAGACCGTTTTCGGGCAGGCTATTCAACTACCGACAGCGATCTCGGTTCTTTCACTTGGAGCGACGTAATAACTGCGCAAGGGCATGACTGGGAGTTGTATGAAAATGACTTTCCTCAGGGGACCAGATACATTGCAATCCAGTACCCGTCAGGTCAATCATTCTTCTTCGTCGATGATTTCTGTTTCGAAGTCTATTCTGCTCTGACAAGGCCGACAGACCTTTCCGTGAGCTCCCTCACAGACAATGGCGTTTCGTTCTCCTGGTCTTGCTCCGCTTCGGGAGTTACTGGCTTTGCCTATCAATACAAGAAGAGAAATGACAACGCCTGGTCGTCTGAAAAGAACCTGGATGGCAGTTCCCGTTCCGTCACCCTGACCGGCCTGGAAGCCAATACTACCTATGATTTTCGTATCAAAGCACGTTATGACGGCAATGAAAGCAATTACGTGACCGTCCGTTTTGTCACCGAGAGTCCGATCGAACAGTTGCCGTGCTTCCAGGGTTTTGAAAACGGCATGGGCGGCTGGCGCATTGTGAACAGCAACGGCATGACGGGAATCAAATCGTGGGTGCCGCGAGAAGGCAGCTATGACTTCGGCTTTGGCTTCGATCAAACCGAGAGTAATCCGCCCCAATATCTGATTTCCCCTCAATTGAACGTCAGTTCCGAGTCAATCCTGTCGTTTTACTACCAGAATAATGCGGACGCTTCGACCGCCTATATAACCCATTTTAATGTGGGATGGTCTACTACGACAAATAACCCCGCTGATTTCAACTGGTTTGCTGAAGATGAAATAGCTGTAGCCGTAGCGGCCGGGACTTGGCCGCACTTCGCGCAACGACTGCCGCAGGGAACCAAGTATATAGCTTTTCGTGTAAAGGCAGGACAGCCCTGGCTTTACCTGGACGACATCAGCATCGCCCCTGTGACCAAACCTGTGGCTACGGCTGCTGTCGTGCAAGGAATGGACAAGTACGTGACGACGTTCTTCGACGAGAAGGTGTACTGGGAACTTCCGGAAGGAGCGACGGCCTATACGGCCGGACTGAACGGAGATGAACTGCTGCTTGTGCGCATCGGCAACAGGGAAAGCCGTTTGATTCCGGCAGGGACCCCGGTGATCATCGTTGCCGACAAGACACAGGAAGATGGCAATGCCTCCACGAAGACGATACCGGTTATCCTGTCGGGCTATCAAGCCGTCACGCCTCGGGAAGGGAACATCCTGAAGGGTGCGAAAGAGGATATTGCCGTGACTGAGGGAAAGATTGACAACAAAGCGGTTTACGTTCTGGGTATTGTGAACGGAACGCTGGGAATCTATCCGTTTAAGGGTGACAAGATTCCGGCCGGTAAAGCTTATATATTGAAATGAAAAAAACTTTGCTCATACTTACGGCACTAGAGGCCCTGCTTTGGGCTGGATGTGCACCGGTGGAACTTGTTTCGGAAGATGTTCCTGCGAGACAGGTGTTGGAGGGCGATTCTACCTGCACATTGACGCTCCGGGCGGAAATGGGTGACCCTGAGACGAAGGGCCTGGCCATCGACGGGACGGACGAAGCGAACACGACACTCCTCAAAGCCGTCTGGTTGACAGGTGAGAAAGTATATGTATACTTGGGAGACGAAATGATTGGAACGCTCATGGCAACGGAAGATGCTTCGGATCCTCATCACGCCACGCTATCCGGAAATGTGACTGTTTCCGGCATTACGCCGGGACAAACGCGACTTACCCTGTTGACGCCATATTGCCGGGATGATTGGACATACGTCGGGCAGGGGGGTATGCTTCTGGTAAACGACGGGGGAATGAGTGGTCTGTATAATTCCATTGCCGCGAGATATCACCTTGCCCAGGCTGACGACGTGCTGGTGACGGGTTTGACAGAGGTAGACGATGGAAAGTTAGCGATGTCTGCCAGCCCCGCCGTCTTCAAGAACCAGCAGAGCGTCTTTCGCTTCAATTTCCGCTTCCAGGAAGGGGGCTCAGGAGAAAAGACGCCTGTCAAAACCTTAGGTGCTTTGATAACGGGAGACGGCGGCGGGCTCTGGAAAGGCTGGAACATGGGCACAGGCCCGATTCCAGTCTGGCTGGTTGAACCCACGACAGATCCGTTTTTCGTGGCCTTGCGGTTCGCTGATCAAACCACCAGGGAAAACTTGAAATTCGAGGTATTCGACGAAAACGGTATCACCTATTCTGGCAGCAAGGCAATCCCAGCCGAATACAAGACCAACGGCCATTTCATAAGTGCGAAGAACATCACGCTCACAAACCGTCTGAAACTGGACGTATATTCTGCGGGTGAAGTGGATGTTGTGCTATAGCGCGGCGTGATGATGCTCAGAATTCGACCATCGGGTCGTCGTAGTCGTGGCCGCCGAGGACGGTGCCGTCAGCGGCGTAGTTGATGGTGCGGCTGGGCGAGCCGTCGGCTTTGTAGTTGGTGCAGCTGTGATTGCCGCGCTCTTCTTCCGGGAGGGCTTTGATGCGTTCGATTTCTGCTTTGAAATAGCTTTCAGCGGCATAGCGGATCTCCCGTTCCGTGTTGGTAGGAGGGCGGTGGTCGTAGCCGCCGTCCCGGTCGAGATAATCCATCAATTCGAATAACCGTCCGTCGGAATATTCAAGGACAGCGATCCAGCGAGGACGGGACTTGTCTTCTTCTGAAAGCTTTTCTCCGCAGTAGGAGCAAGCGTCTATCTGTCTCAGATCCTGGTCCAGCTTTTCGAGCAGTTGCGGGTCACCGCAGTAGTAAGTCCATCCCTCGAAAGATCCCAATGTCCTGAAATACACGGCATTCCGCTCATCTTTCCTGAAGGAGAACACTTCTGTGCCTTCATCCGAGTGCAGTTCGAAGCGGAAGGCCTTCAGGGAAGCGTCCTCTGCCAGTCCCATTCTCCGCCAGGGAGCAAAGAACTCCTCCACTTTTTGGAACGCTTCCCTGGCGCCTGTGGGCATAGCTTCGTAGCCGCCGCTGCGGACACGCTTTCCATTGGAGTACTTAAGCGAGAAGTCCCAGGTGTCGCCGTCTTTGATGTCGAACATCGGCTTGTAGCGTTCTTTGTAACGGTCCATCCTGTATTCCTGGACAAGTACTTCCAGTGAATCCATCACGGATGCTTCGGCTTGGAAAATACGGTCGCGGTCGTTACCGAGTTCTATGGTAATGCGCGTCTTCCCGTCTGCCAGCCTTTCAGCCCGGTAACCCCGGTTCGTGAAGCCGCGGTAGCCGTGCGTGGCGGTATAGTAGAAGGATTCGAGGCGTGTTTGTCCATCGGGGACGGGTTGTGCCAAAGGGTCGGGTGTCGGCGTTGCAGGCCGGCAACCGAGGAAAGAGAGCAGCGACATCACGAAAAGGAGTTTGGCCACGGTAGGCATCAGTTGCGTTTTTCCAGCAGTTGGATGGCTTCGCTGAAGCCCTGTTGCGTCGAGGAACGGAGGCCCATCTCCGAAACCGACGGAACGTTCTGCCGCCAGTTTTCTTCCGTGGAACGGTCGAGGTAATCCATTGTTTCGATCTTCTGGCCGTTCGCGTATTCGGCCTTCAGGATCCAGCGGGGGCGGGAAGTATCTACTTCCAAGAGGTTTTCGCCGGTATAGGAAGCCATATGGTTCCAGCGGATTTCGTTGGCGAGCCGTTTGGGAAGGAAATCGTCGAACCCCTCATACTGCTGGCCCTTGGCCTGGCCGTAAGGCTGGATGAAAGCTGAGCCGCTCTCGCCCTTCTGCGTGAAGGTGTAGATTTCCGAACCTTCCGCATCGTGGAATTCGTAGTGGAAAGAAATAAGGGCGACCTCTTCAGCCGGCTCCAGGTAGAGCCAGCTGGAGAGGAGGCCTTCTGTCTTTCCGATTCCCGCGGCGCCTTTCGGAGGATACGCCATATATCCGCCGCAGGAGGTGACGTTCCCGTCGGTGAAAACGAGTTCCATCGACCAGGAATCACCGTCCAGGATCTCCATCTTCGGTTCGTAATGTCCTGAGAAGCCGTTCATCCGGTATTCGCGGACAAGCGCTTCAAGCGAATCCATCACCGCACCTTCAGCCAGGAACACACGGTCACGGTCGTCGCCCACTATTACGGTGATGCGGGTCTGGCCATCTTCCAGCCGTTCGGCCCTGTAGCCGATGTTGCTGTACGCGTGGTAGCCGTGCGAGGCGCTGTAGTAGAGGGACTTCAGGTGGACGTCGCGGTCCAGTTCCGGAGCGGGTTTGTTTTGCCCGCATCCCAGGAAGGAAAACAAAGACATCACTAGCAGAAGAAGGCTCGCGTGGCGCATAGGCTATTTGTTGTTGTCCCGGCGCGGACCCCGGCCACCTTCGCGGCGCGGGCCGTTGCTCCGGTTGCCACCGTCCTTGCTGTCGCGGCGCGGGCCGTTGCCACCTTCGCGACGCGGACCGCCCGTGCGCGGCTTGGGTTCCACATAGCCTTCCGGTTTCGGCTGGAGTGCGCGCATCGAGAGGCGCATCTTGCCGGCCTTCGGGTCGTATTCGAGGAGTTTGACATCGACTTCGTCGCCGACAGCCAGCACATCCTCCACCTTCTCGGTCTTGTTCCAGGCAATCTCCGAAACGTGCAGCAGGCCTTCCTTGCCCGGCATGATTTCGATGAACGCACCGAATTCGAGGATGGAAACCACCTTGCCGTGATAGACCTGGCCCACTTCGGGAACCGCGCAGATGCCTTTGATCCAGTCGAGTGCCTTCTGCATGTTCTCAGCGTTGTCGGAAGCGATGTCCACGACGCCTTCCGTGAGGTTGGTGCCCGGGATGGGTTCTTCGTCGATGTTGATGATCGTACCGGTCTCTTTCTGGATCTTCTGGATGGTCTCACCGCCCTTGCCGATGACGGCACCGATGAATTCGGCCGCAATGCGGAGCTGGACGATGCGCGGCACGAACGGCTTGTAGTCGGCACGCGGTTCAGGAATCGTCTTCAGCATCTCGCCCATGATGTGCATCCGGCCGCGACGGGCCTGCTCGAGGGCTTTCTCCAGCACGTCGTAGCTCAGGCCATCCACCTTGATATCCATCTGGGTAGCGGTGATACCGTCGGCGGTACCGGTGACCTTGAAGTCCATGTCGCCGAGGTGATCCTCGTCACCGAGAATGTCGGTCAGGATCGCATAGCGGTCGTTCGGTCGCTCGGCGTCAGTAATCAGGCCCATGGCCACACCGGCGACGGGTTTCTTGATCTTCACACCGGCATCCATCAGGGCCAGGCAGCCGCCGCAGACCGAAGCCATGGACGACGAGCCGTTGGACTCGAGGATGTCGGAGACGACACGCACTGCGTACGGATTTTCCGGGGCAAGCGGCATCACGGCCTTGAGGGCGCGCATGGCCAGGTTGCCGTGGCCGATCTCGCGGCGGCCCGTGGCGCGCTGCGGCTTGGCTTCACCCGTGGCAAACGGCGGGAAATTGTAGTGGAGCACGAACTGCTGGTCGCCCTGGATGAGGACTTCGTCCTGCTCTTTCATATCGAGTTTGGTACCGAGGGTGACCGTCGCGAGCGACTGGGTCTCACCGCGGGTGAAGATGGCGCTGCCGTGTGCGCAAGGCAGGTAGTCCACTTCGCACCAGATCGGGCGCACTTCGTCGGTGGCGCGGCCGTCGAGGCGGCGGCCTTCATCGAGGACGAGGTTGCGCATGGCTTCTTTCTCCACGTCGTGGTAGTAGCGCTCCACGAGCGGGGTCTTCTCTTCGAGTTCCTCTTCCGGAATAGTGGCGAGGAAGTCGGCTTTGACGGCCTCGAAGGCATCGGCGCGCTCATGTTTGGGCAGGGCGGCCTTCGCGGTTTCGTAGCAACGGTTGTAGCAGGCTTCGCGGACGGCTTTCTTGAGGTCTTCGTCCTCGACGTCGTGCGGGTAATCGCGCTTGTTCACATCCGTGCCGAGTTCGTGCATCAGCTCTTTCTGGATGCGGCAGTGCTTCTTGATCTCTTCGTGGGCGAACTTGATGGCCTCGAGCATGTCGTGCTCGGAGACTTCCTGCATCTCACCCTCGACCATCATGATGTTCTCTTCGGTGGCGGCGACCATCAGTTCGAGGTCGGCACGTTCCATTTCCTTGAAGGTCGGGTTGATGACGAACTGTCCGTCGATGCGGCAGACGCGCACCTCGGAGATCGGGCCCTGGAACGGCAGGTCGCTTGTTGCGAGGGCAGCAGATGCGGCCAGGCCTGCCAGTGCGTCGGGCTGGATATCTTTTTCTGCTGAAATCAGCATCACGTTGACGAATACTTCCAGATGGAAATCTTCGGGCCAGAGCGGACGGATGGGGCGGTCCACCAGACGGGAGATCAGGATCTCGTAGTCGTCAGGACGGCTCTCTCTCTTGAGGAATCCGCCGGGGAAACGGCCCGCGGCATAATACTTCTCCCGGTAATCGACCTGGAGGGGAAGGAAATCCGTTCCTTCCTTGACTTCTGTGGCAGCGGTTACGGTCGCAAGCAGCATGGTGCCGCCCATCTTCACGACCGCCGAGCCGTCAGCTTGTTTGGCAAGCTTGCCGGTCTCGATTTCGATTGTCCGACCGTCGGACAATTCAATGATTTTCTTGATTACGTTCATATTTTATCCTTAGTGTGTCTTCATATACAAAAAAGGCCGCTGCTTACGGCGGCCTTCCTTCTTTCCTGGGCGATTATTTACGAAGGCCGAGGGCCTTCACAATCTCGCGGTATCTCTCAATATCCTTCTCTTTCAAGTAATCGAGGAGCTGACGGCGCTTACCTACGAGGCGGAGAAGGGCACGCTGGGTATTGTGGTCCTTCTTGTTGGCCTTGAGGTGTTCGGTCAGATGAGCGATACGGTAGGAAAACAAAGCAACCTGACTCTCAGGCGAGCCGGTGTCAACATTAGACTTTCCGTATTTGCCGAAAATCTCTTGCTTCTTGTCTGCGTTCAAATACTCTGACATAATGCAAAAAATTGTTTAAGGGGCTGCAAAGGTAAGGATTATTTTTGACTCTGCAACTTTTTCTTTCACAATTATTTTGCAAGGGCGCTCAACTTCTCGCAGAGGCCGTCCAGGCCAGTCAGGAGCTCGGCACCGACGCGGTTGTAATAGGCGCGGGCCTTCACATCCTTGGCCGGATGGTTCACTTTGTCAATGAGGTTGTCAGCAAAGTCGCTGGCCTCGTTGATCAGGTTTTCGACCTGTGCGATGTCCTTGTCAGGATGCATCATGGCAAATAGCAGGCAGTCTTCCACGAAGTCGCCGATCAGGAATTCGATATCCTTCTTGATGTCACGAAGATTCATACGTGTGATGTTTTGATAATTCGGGTGCAAAGATACGAAAAATTCAACTCCGTCCATCCTTTCAGATGGACTTTTCAGCCAGAATTTCATTTCAGACATTTTCGCCAATCAGCCGCAAGGGTAAAATGCATAACATGCTGATAATAAGTATTGATGCTTTGATGGATATGGCACCTATGCTCGATATCGGCCCTAGGCGCAGAGGCATATGCTCTACAGCTACTTCTGCTGCAGGTAGCCTTGCGCCTGTTTGACGAAAATCGAGGTAGATCCCATTTTGGATACCGTTAAAAGCGATGAGAACTTGTATGCAGCAGGCTCGGCAGAAACACGCTGGAGGCCCTGAAAGTGATTCAGCTTTTGAACGAACACGGCGTGTCTCTGTATGTTAAGAACTACAACTTGGAAAAGCTGAACCCCGACGGAAAGGTGAACCCGGTCGCAAGCCTGATCTGTACGATTCTGCTCGAAATCGCGAGTATGGAACGGCTCACTATTAAGGAAAGAATGGAGAGCGGCAAGAAGCAGTACATCGCCAAATGCCGTAAGGAAGGGATCAAAATGGGCCGTCCCGACACGTATAGGAAGAGCGACGAATCCTATAAGAAACAATACCAGAAAGACATATCCCTATTGAGGAAAGGGTATAGTCTGAGGAACATCAGGAAGATCACCGGGACCAGTATAGGAACGCTCAGGAAGATCGGGAAGTTTGTGTAGGGGTAAGATGCGAGAGTGTTCGGGACACGTCTATTTCCAAGTATATTTACTGACGCTAAACAAATACAATAACAAAATGCCTCATTTTTGTAATCTTGACGTTGATTATAGTTATATTCGTGAACTGCAAGATATTAGTAAGCCTTCGGTTAAAGAGGACTTGATTAATAGATTACTTTGAGGCCGACTTGGACAAGTTGGCCCAAGTTGTTCCAAGTTGGAACTAGTTGGTTTGTTTTGTCCATTTGCCGGGCAGGAGTTCGCGGAGTGCCATTCAGCCATCTTCTCTCTCCGGTATCCGGAGCAGGATGTCATCCATCCGCTGGCGAGGATCAACACCCAGGGCCTTGCAACTATCCACTAGAGAGTATACGATTGCCGCGCGCACGGCGCCATCATGGTTGCCGCGAACAAGAAGTTCTTTCTTCCTAGTGTTGTTACACGTTTATGTTAGGGAAAAACTTTTAGTACAGATTCTTTTCCGTCTTTGTAGCATCCAACCATAGGAAATATATCTTTACTGTAGTTTGTAAAACCATGATTAGATTCGGAAAAATCAGTATGCGTGAACAACTCAAACCAAATAATAGGATTATTCGGCTCATCGTAATCTACTTGCAATAAAAATTGATAACCTTTGCCATCAATAGGAATCCATCCATCACATCCTATCATACATATTTCTTTACTCGTTTGTATGTCCTCGTCTAAATACTCCTCATACATAGTTCCAATAAACTCATACCACAATTCCTTATTCTTTGTGATACGTATCATTGGATATGTGGTGTTTGTTTTCCATTTCTCAGATGAGTAAGTACTAGTGATAAAATCTGAATTATTAATGATGTACATATCAATATTAGCAAAATCTTCTATCATTTGGGATTTAATACTGAATTCATATTGGTTACCCTCTTGATCATAAAAGCACATACCATCGAGTCTATCATACAAAAGACAATACTCATTTGACATAATTGAAGGAAATGGAGTGGGGGCTGAATATGATAAAAGTGAGAAAGGAATTGGAATATCAACGAAGTGCGGGTACATAGGTTTATTATACTCGTCGGACCAATAACTTGGTTCCCCAGTAATGATAAAACGCACTAAAGAAGTAGTGTCGTTAAACTGTAAAGTCAATCGAACACTATCATAAAAAGAAGGCCATGTCGCGAAATAACTATTCTCATTAATTTTACTATTTCTAAAAAAATCAATCAAACCATCTCTCCCCATACCCAAATAATAATCTTTCCCTCTAACAAAACGGCTATCTTCGACAAATAGTTCGTTAAAATTGATCTCCACATCGGAAACAAACTGGCTGTTCACATATAGTTCTACTCCGGTCACTCTTATTCGATCAAAGCCATCAGAATATGAACTCACTGGATAATTATTGTTATTCTCAATCCACTCCAACTCGGAAATCATATCAAAATACTTTTTACTTTGTATTCCACCATTGATCACAACTTGGGTTTTCTTGTAATACAACTCCACGATATCTCTATAAAGATATACTCTCCTTAAGAATTCTTTCTTCTCTATTAATGAGAAAACGGGCATTTGGTGAACTGATATACGAATGTCGCCATTAGATGATAATACATTCAAGGCTGATGATCTTTCACTAAATAAAGATTCAGATATCCTCACTTCAACCCTTTTAGCACCCGTTCCATGAGTGGAGGAAATAGTTATCCAGTCACAATATGACCGAATCTCCCAATCTTCTCCACTTTGAATATCCAAATATATAGTTTGTTCCTCTCCTGTCAGCTCGAAAGAATCTTTTGCGATTACCAACTCTGGAATCTCGTTTTCTATGCAAGAGGAGAGAAATAACAAACAAACAAGAAAAAGGAGCGCTTTGCTTAAAGTAGTTCTAATTCTCATATACATTATTCTGTTTCCATACAAATATAAAAAAAATGAGAATATCTGGGCCGGAAAAGATGTTTTGTTAAAGGGCACCGTAACACGAAGAATATATATATGACAAAGGCCTACGCGCTGGATAGTGCTCGCAGATATTTTCCAGATGTTGAAATACCAGAAAAATGAACTAACTTTGAAGGAATAAGAGTATTCCCAACCAAAAATATTGTGAGTTTGGGTATTATCGAACATCTAAATCTTATACAGATATCTACCATGAGAAAACGACTTGGTACCCTTGTGGATAGGAGACTTGCCGAATACAGTAGTTTGATTTCAGACTTCATAGATCAAATAAAGGATCTTGACCTGACAGGAATAGAAGAGCCACATCTTCCAGTAATAGGTCAAGATTATGAGCGGAGTAGATATAAAATCGCATTCTGCGGAATGGAAACATTAGGTTGGGGGTCTATTTCTGAATTCATAAAGAAAGATGCAGAGTCTTTGGTGACATATGCTGATTATACAATCAATGATTTAGAGTATCTGGGATGGCCAAGGAATTATCACGCAACGTTCTGGGGCTTCATATTAAAGTTTTTATCAAAGTTCTACCAAATACCTTTTAAGGACTTGATAGACGCAAAGCAACCTGATTTATTAAGGAGTTTTGTATGGGCCAATGCTAATTCGATTGAAAGGTATTGCGTGACCGCAGAAAAGAAAAACGCCAGTTATGATAGTTGGAAAAAAGTCAAGAAAGCGAGTCTGCCTTTTGATAATTTAAATCATATAATAAACACCGCTAATCCAAAAGTTGTTTTCATTCTGTACTCTGGGGCCTCGCAAGAGTACTATTTAGATTTATCTGATAAGACTTATGGTTTAGATATAACCAATAAAAGAGATTACTTAAAAATTGAGAATAAGGAGTTCAAATACTTCTACTACTATAGGAGAGACACTGCCACCCATATTTTCAACTTGCCCCACCCCACTAGAATTGGACTATTCAGCGGGAAGAGTATAGATGAATATGTAGACAGTTTGATTAAAGACATTTCAGATTACCATATTTGGGAAACACTCCCAACAGGCGAACCGTCATGTTTCTTTTCAAACGAAACAATCAGAGATAATTCTTCCATTCAATACAAAAGAAACTATATAGCCAAGTTGGCTACCTTTCTTGTTGAAAATGATTCCGTGATGTCCGGAAAAGAACTACAAGAACTGTTTAACCGCAATGGAATATTAACAAGCCACGGATTTGAGTATAGTATTTATGGAGGAAGAGGGATTCATCGTTTAATTACGAACGCATGGGCGTATTATTATAATAACAAAGATTTCCAAACAGCATATAACATAGCTAGGGCATTTGTAAAGCAAAACGGAGAATACGCTTACGAATAATTGCTAAAAAGGGGACGCTTACCATATGATTATGGTTTAATAGTCAACCTGTTTCCTACAAATGTAACAAGAATAAAGGAGAAATGCTAATAAAGAAACAGTCTGCCTAATCAAAGGGGCGGACACATATCGGAGAAAGCGTGAATATAATCGTCCCTTAATCCCACATCAGGAATTTCTTCGGTTCCTTCACCGCGTACAGGTTCACCTCGAAAGGATTCTCTATGATCTCTTTGTCTATGGTCATGTAGTCGTCCAGGGCGTCGTTGAAGTATGAGTATTCGATGGTGAGGTCCGGGAAGAATTTGCCCACCTTCGAATTAGCGGCTTATCTCAAAAAAGAACAAAAGGAGGTGACTAAAGTAGTCACCTCCTCGTCTGTATTATAGAAGATTACAATTCTTTATTTTGAATCTTGATGTCACGAAGATTCATACGTGTGATGTTTTGATAATTCGGATGCAAAGATACGAAAAAAACAATCCCGTCCAACAGATTACAAAGCTCGTTCGCCGGACAGGAGAAGGCTATCGGAGAGCGGGGAGGCGGGAGCGGCGATGCTGACGGCAGGTACAGTGTGCTGCGCCCCCTCAATGTCGAAGCGCAGTGAGGCGCCGTCACTGCGGACTTCCATCGTGACAGGTGCGCCCATCACGAGCGGCAGGTTCACGTCGTCGTGTCCGGCGGGAAAGCCACAGAGGACAACTATGGCAAAAAGGTGTAATCTCATTGCTTGTGGTTTTTCGCGCAAAGAAAGGAAAGAATTCCGACGTGCAAAGTTTACCACCCCTCTTTTCCCTATCTTAAATCATTTAACAATTTGGGATATGGGTTTTGTGAAGGCGGGACAAGGTGAATAGACTCGTCTCGTATTTTTGTATGTAACAAAAAACAATTA
>JAEEGL015574808.1_pt1 | contig 12925 bp, 10 predicted proteins | sample 9134231 | NCBI WGS metagenome assembly JAEEGL01 (sample SAMN16246548, study PRJNA631951) | gut metagenome | biome: gut microbiome; feature: rumen; material: fiber-attached | host: Bos | place: Iran: Karaj | collected 2018-10 | reverse complement strand
GATGTACAGGACAGGACAGCGAGCCTTGACAAGTTTCTTGAAGAGCTGTCCGCAGACCTGTTGGTAATGACGAATGCAGTTAGTCTGATAGACGAGGGCAACCACCGCTTCAAAAAAGCGAACGAAGATTTCAGTAATGTCTTGAACAAGTACGAGAACATCATCAAGGAATCGAAGCAGTTCGTCGATGACGTGACTCGGATAGGGATTACAAGCAATATCTCCGAGGAATCCATGAAAGAGGTGGGCACGATCTTTGATAATCATTACAAGCTCTTGTTGGATTTCCGTAAGGAGTTGTCAGAGGAACTACGCTTCAGGATTGATGATTTCCTGGATAGGGAGAATGAAACCGCTGGCAACTTTGCCACTGAAACACAAAAACAACTCGCCAATTTCAACGAAGGTCTATCCAAAGTCTTGTCACATAGCGGATTCTGGTGTACATCCAAAGTGTTTGCTTGGCTTCTTGGCATCTTCGGATTCTGCTTGTTTGTCACATTCATGACGATTGCCTTATTGATCGCTGGCAATCTACAGTTCAGAGTCTACTAATGTAATCTAAACCCCAGTCCGTCGTGGAGACGTGCTGGGGCTTATAATTACAAGATAATACTACTCTTTATTTTCGTTTTAGATATTTAGAACTTGCATATCCAATGTCGCCATTAAAACGAATCTTTGCAAAGCCATTAGATATGCTATAAACTTCAACTTCTTCTCCAGACATAATACTTCCCATTTGGGAAGCAGAAGTGCTTGGTGAAGTTCTTACTTTTAAACTCTTTCTGGCTGTGCATATATATGTGGACGTGGCCTGACTAATTTCTGTGTTGTTGTGAGAGTTAGAATTGCTTGAGCAATTCCCGCAGAACTTAAAACACCCCCAGATAATAGCTATGATAATGATAAAACCAAGGCAACTAGAGCCACTATCGCCACTACTTGAACTACCTCCTCCAGAATTACCTGTAGTGCCTTTATAGTTTTTCCCGTTAAATTTGAACCCCCCATTTGAATATCTAACACTTACTATCTTACCTTGATTAAAATCTGCTGAAACATGTAGGCCTTCACCAACCATTGTTCCAATTCCCTGGTATTCTCCATCTACAAAATAACCATGATAGCAAAAATTTTGTTGGATGTCAAATCCTTCACCATTTCGAACGTCATTGCTCCATTCGCCAATGTATATTCTACCTCTCTCGTAACGGGCAATTCCATAACCTTCCCGCTTGCCATTTCTGATATTTCCCAGATAGTATCCGCCATCGTTGAAGTCTTGGAAATAAAGAGATTGAAAACACTCATTAGTCAATAAGGACTCTGCGAACTCACTTAGCGATTCTCCAAATCCGTCAACATGTTGATATGTCCACATCCTGCATCTAATCAATTCCCTTATCTCTGCTCTAGCTTCATATTTGTCCATAATTCTTTTTTATTATTCCTAAAATATTTTTACAGCGTTATCTTCCTACTAGATTACATATTGGATGCCATCCCCAACAATTTTCTTTCGGTCGCTATAAGTTCCTTCGATAAATGTCCCATAATAACATATATGCTTATTAAACAAATATCCATATCCATTATATTTGCCATTCTTCCATTCACCCATATAAAGGGAATCATTTGTATATTCAAAACCAAATCCTTTTTCTGTCATTGCCGAAAGGTCACCTATAAATATGGAATCTTCTTTTTGCTCAATCAAAATAGAACTGTCAATTTTCTTTAAGGAGAGATGTTCATCAACTAATTGATTTATGATACCACAAAATTCATTATGGTACTTGAAAAGCACTAGATAATCCTCTATTTTTTCTTTAAATATTTGTCTTGCCTGATATATGTTCATTGCTATAGTTTTTACCTTCGAGTTCTGATTATAGTTACAAATAAATATGTCACAAAAATGATTGCAAGTATTACTCCTGCATAATACAACCATCTATAATCACCAAGGGAATTAATCCTGTCAATAAGGTTAATTCCATCATTTCCAGCAGACATAACAGTCAGTGTTGCTAATATAATACTCAAATGCCAATCTGCTCGTTCTTTGCTTACATTGGATTCCTGAGTTAGATATGAATTAAGCATATTAACTTTACCGTCTATTTCCTCATACAGTTTCTCAATTTCAAGAGCATTGCAACAGAATCGATAATAATCATTTGCCTCTGGGACGTCAGAAATACTTGTAAAGCTATTGTTCACTTTTGTTTCACAAACCACGCCAAGTTCTTTTCTTAACTTCTTTAATCTACTATTACTTTGTGGAGATATTAATTTGCGAACTTTGGTCAGCAATCCATTTGAAGTCTTTATGCCTTTTGCCAACTCGTTTATAACACGTAGAAGGGTGTATCGTTGTAAGGCAATGATAAAGTATAAGACTATGCGCTCTCGTTGTTCTAATGCATAATCTTTTCTTTGTCTTTTTCTTTCTTCTGTTCCTCTAGCAGCTATCTTTAATGCATAAAATACCGTTGTTCCTTCATGTGAGGCACCTATCATAAGGTTATGAAACAATCTCAAGGTTTTACATGCTTCATTATTTCTGATATCACGATGAGTCCTACACCGAGTTATATCTGACAGAATACCGGAAAAACTATCATTTACCGTCTCATTATTTATCAAGATAAAAGAAAGATGCTGTACACAATCTTCGTTTGCTCTTGTATAGTGTCCTTTGAATTCACTCATAAGGGAATCGAAAATATCATTGAGGCTATATGAATCCTCACTGCCACTCTCCTTTTTTATACCTTTTACTCTAGTAAATCTTATATTGCCGAGAAATTCTGAATATTTATCAAATGCTATTTCATTCGGCTTTATGGGAACTATTAGGATTCCTGTTCTAGCTAACGGATAATATAATAGCCTTATTGCATCTATAGACCCCGGACGGCATTGTATCGAGAACCCGAACTCTTCACCTTTATTCGCATCGTGTTCACTCTGATAAACCAACTTTGTATCTATGTATCCTTCGTCTTGGACTTTTCTACTGAATTCACTTCCATCCCTTAACTCTAAAACATGATATTCGCCTTGAAGGCTATTTGATTCAGGATCTCCTCTAAATGCTCGGAAAAATTGCTGAATATATTCAAAATAGCTACTATCCTTAAACACGGCCTGATCCTCTGCCACAAGTTTACTCATGGTCCATTTCGTTCCGTCCTCTTTAGCACAATTGTCAATATACTTTTTCCAAACCCTTTCATTCTTTTCCGTTTGTTCAACATAAAAAGGAACAATCAAATATGATTGAGGAAAACAATTGATGTGCTGCAAAAAAATGTCAGATTCCATACCTATATTTCTGTATAACGTTGTTTGATATTCTTTTTACATTCAGTATTGATTATCGTAACAATATTACGATAGTCTTCAAAATAGTAGAGGATGCCGAAGTCTTTAAGTTTTCGCAGACTTTTAGCAAGCGTCTCTTCATCACAACAAACGCAGAGTTTCTGTAATGTATTAAAATCCAAAACTGTTTCTTGGGCAGAGCGAAGAATTTTCCAATCTAAACTCGATAATATAGAAACGGCGACCTCCATGTCGTTTTGATATTCGCGATATACAATGTTTTCATCATTTAAGTCTTCTATAATATAATAATTCGGATGACGTATGTAATCCCACTCCTTTTCTTCAATTTCGTCCCATATTGAGTTAAAGGTTGGTTTCACAAAGAATTGAAGTGCATACTTATTTTGCTCTTTTATGTATGATTCAGGGAGAAAGCGGAATGATTTGAAGACTTTCCATTCATTGAGCTTTCCACTGTCTTTAATCTCCTTGAAATACCTTGACGAGTTTTTAATCCACAGTGTGGAATAGATGTGGATGAATTGTTTGTCACTCAGCATAAAACGAAGGAAACGAAGGGTGTCCAATGACTCTCTGAGGTCGGCATCATTTTCTTCCAGTAAGTTCATTATAAGATTGGCTCCACGTATCTTTATACCAGAAAGAAATGCCCACTTGATATACAAAAAGTTAGAAGAGAAGGAATTGCACTTATGTATTTTCTCCAAGAGGTGATCCGACAATGATTCATAGCCTATTTGAACGTCTTTAAATCCGACCTGCGCCATTTGCCTAATCAAGTCGGCATTAAGCGAGCGCGTGACAACCTCTGCTCTTGTTATGTTGAACTCAGGATAGTCGTTTTTTATGCAGGATAGTTCTTTCAAAAGGTCCTTGAAACCATTTACATCTTTACCAATCGTATCGTTATCTAAAAAGGAAATCTGATATATACCATAATTCTCTATCTGGTGTCTTATTTCCTTTGCAATACGTTGTGGGCTCTTACGTCTATATCTTGTCCCTTCATTGTGAAAACAAAATCGGCACTGTGACCAATGACAACCACGACTTCCCTCTATCGGCAAACGAATCTTTTTTTTATCAATTGTTGCTTGCTCAAAATAGTCAGAGTAATCTGGTATGACACTGTCGTCAAGTTTTACAAATTTGTTATTTGACTTGGATAGTTCTAAGGAGTCGAGTTCACGCCAGACCAGATTTCCAACATCTTGTTTCTTCATCTCACCTTGCAGCATTGAAGCACAATTCAACAAAGTGACTTCACCTTCACCCCATAACGCATAATCAAATGAAGGGAAGTTGTCCATGCTGGCAAGTGCTTCGTCTTTTGTGTCAATGCCTCCAAAGACAGCGATAGTATCAGGATATAGTTTCTTTTGTTCTCTTGCTACAATATCTGCTCCATACATCTGGAAGAGTTTCTGATAGTACCCTGCAAACAAACAGTTTTCGTAGTTATACTTGTAGAGATTATGATGTATGACATCTACAAGCATCGAAACATTTTCCTTGGCATGAGAAAGAAAAGATTCCTCAGAAATTGATTCCCCTTTGTTGAACTTATTCCAATACTGATGTAATTCTTTTAAAGAATTTGTGTCGTTCAATTCTAATGCCCAATAGGCAAAAATGGGAGAAAGATAGTATATCAGGTGGTCCTCATATTCTTCCGTCAACCTTCCCCAGTAGTGTTCTATCACGGGTAATAGTTTGAAATTCCAATATACCACCTTTACCTCATAACCCGCTGCCTGCATCTGGCTTTTCAGCAAAGACATTGCCGGCGAAGGGAATGAGGGGATGGCGGGGAGCATCCAATTTAAGACGATATATTTAGAGTTACTATTCATCTGAAAACGGATTGGAGTGACATCTGATTGATCATGGAATTGGTCTGTATGTTCATCAGCTTTTTCAAAATTGCCAGATATTGGATATAACGACAGGAACTACTAATTCTACAGTCATTACAATTGAAACAATTTGCCGACATGGAAAAGAATGATGCGCTGTCAAATTCATAAGCGATGTCCGTTTTGGGAATTTCCCCATATGCCAATGACAGCTTCGCTCGTTCACATTCTATATCCGCTGCGCTCATCCAAACATCGTTGGTTGGGAATACTAGTGCAAAATAATTATCAGGGGCTAGATCAAGGCTGTCTTGTATGTAAGCCACATCTTTTCTGTCCAAATGCTCTAACTGGTGTGCTTTGACGAATAACGTTTCATACTCTCCGTATGTTGCCTCAAAATACCTTAAGGAACTGGTATTGTGAATCTCAGACATGCCGGGAATATATATAGAATATGCAGGAAATCCAAGAAAAGAGTTGTCCCTGACATATATTCTGAATCCAAGCCGATTAATTAATGAGGTGAGCATTTCTAAATCCATGTCGTCAGAGTGGCCGAAATTATCGTCAAAGCCAGAAAACTCGTATGATGGAATTTCATAAAACATAGAAGCAGGGTAATTGCCCGTTGATGCACTATTCGTCTTGTGCATTTCTTCTTCCTTTAAAAGCGTATCGTTTAGGAGCTGTTGCTGAAAACTCTTGTCAAAAGTCTTAAATTTGACAGCGCTACGTCCTTGAAATAGTTCCGTTAGTGATCGTTCCAACGCTGTTATTGGTGAAGGGTCAACACCCATATGGAATTGATAATAGTCCCCATCTGGCGTTAGGATGATAGCTCCGACAGCAGGAATGCCAACGCCAAGGGAACAATCAACAATCTTGATGGTATATCCCTCTTGGCTTTCAAGCTCTTGTATACGGTCAAATATCTCATTTCCACTAAATAGTTCGCGGGGAATTTCAGGTAACGTTACATTGTCAAAATAGATTTTCCGAATGACGTAACGTTCCAGAATCTCACTCAATCCTTCAATAATGGCTTCTTTAGCAGTGTTTCCAGCACACATGCCATTTGTACTGATACTATTGTACAACAAATCGTATGGCAAGAAAGCAAGACTGTCTCCTTTTACGTCATAGTATGGTATGTAATAGTGTTCCAGATCCTTAGCCTTTTCATAGACACGTCTGTTGTCAGCTGAACAAATATAGCTATCTATAGCCTGTCCTAACTTCTCATTGTCAGTAGATATTATTTCATCTGGTGCATAACGGAAGGGAAGAACTAAGTCCTTTTCAGCTATTTGTTTATAATAAAACGGGAAATCTTCTTTGTGCTTTCCCAGATATGTATGTGTTGCGAAATTTGCGAAACGCAGAAGAGCATAATTTTGTATGCGTTCCATCAATTCACCATAAGCACTTGCTCTTGAATAGGATTCGGTCATACCTTTTCCATTAGTTCCAATATTGACAGTCCGAAGCCAAGAACCATTATCAAGCACTAATCGACAAGAGTGAAACAAACCATTCCTTTCCTGAAACAAACGTTCATAGGTAGTAATACCCAACTTTTCTTTCAAGAGTCCCTGAATTATCGTTATCGTTTCTTCTGGTTTGCGATTCTTATATTGTTTATGCCGTTGTACTGGAGTCATAGCGTTACAGTCTTGAATAATTGCTGAATACCTTTAATCATGTGATATAATTCAGAGTCGGTTTTGTCTTTAAGCCACGGATAATTATCGCTATTAGGGATTATCTCAGCAAACATCTGTGCAGCTCCGAGGAATGTGACTTTATTAAAAGCACACATAATTGTGTCTATAGCTCCCATATCTCCACGATTCGAATAGTTCATCGCATAGCAAGAAGAACATGCGTTGACAATAGAACACCCCTTGCACTTTGGCGATATTTTCAGATGGCAATTTTGACTTAATGCACAAAACACCTTGCCCATTTCTTCTTTGTCATAAGCCTTACTCAAATCAGATATAAAAGCTTGACACGGATATCGATTGCCATGTATGTCAAAAGCTATCGTATCAAATCCTGCTCCACATGAATTTATGCCTGTAGGCACGTAATCTTCTGAGAATTTGTGTAATGGTAAATTCAGAAGTTGGCCAGGAGGAACAGACGGATGATTTACGTAAAAGGTTGTGAGTTTCTTCAACTCTGATGCATATAGTGGCAGATGAACTGTCAAATCCCAATCAACCTCTTTGGCGAGAGTCGGATTTGGGTAGAAGCCAATGTTATGGAGATATTCGAAACTATTGTACATCTCAGCAATAGTATTCGGACATACAGTCATCTTAACGCCCTGTCTTGGCCAGTTTGAGCGGAAGAAGTCGAGATCGATTTTTTCAAAGGAGCCCGTTCGGTTTCTATTGTGTACCTCTTGGGGGCCGTCAATACTAAGTACAGGAATAAACCGTTTCTTATTCTTTATCAACCATTCTCGTATGTCATCATTAAGGATGGTTCCGTTTGTTGTTGTCGTATAAGAAATATCATATCCCGAGAATGTCTCATCAACCCATTTTACGATTTGACGTACCTTATCAAATACCAGAAAAGGTTCTCCGCCATGGAAGTTAATAATATAATGTGTATATGGCATATTAGCCATTTTAAGTTCTTTCTCTAATTGCTCCTTGATGCGTGCTACATCCATAGAAGGAGCGTTTTTATTCGTTTCATAGCAATACTTGCACTTCAAATTACAAGCATTAGTTGCCATAATGATGATTTCTTTTGTATAATCTGATGATACGTCTACAAAGTCCATATTACCTATGATAAAAATTTGAGAATCTCTTGAGCTGCCGTTGCTAGATTTTTTCTCTGTTGTGCCGTAAGATGTCGCAATGCAATGTAATCCACATCCGAAGATAACATAGAAATGGCAAAAAAGGCGTTAGCTTTAAATAGCAATTTACGAATACCACATGTGGTCAGAGCAAGTTCCTTATTATCTTTGATAGAAGCGTTAGAGGCAGGACAAGCATTACATATTTTTTCTAAGAAGCACAACTCGCAATCAGTTAGAAGATAGCGTGCATTTGTTAGTCCTATATATTTCTCAGGAATCTTCCACGTACCATGATTTTCGAAAGGCGAACATCTGTGACATGCCCATATAGTACCATCAGCTGCAACAGAGACTTCAGAGAATGATTCTGTTCCGCATCTCCTTATTTGTTCAGGTGAAGTTAGATAGTATAAAGGCTGTGTCAACAAAGATATCGGGCTCACATTTGGTTCTTTTAGATAGTAATCAATGAGCGTTAAGAGTTGGTCAGCAATAACGTTTACATCGTTTGCATTCCATGCCTCACCATCAGCGATGAACCCCTTTACATAAAACCCCTCTTGATGTAGGTCTATAGTAGTATTTGCCAGGCTTGAAACTGTCTGAGGTGTAAATACAGAATTAACTACAGGACGTTTGAGCGACCGAAAGAAATCTATGTCAATTTTTTGTAAAGAGGAACATCTATTTAGATTATGTGTTTCGCCAAGGCCATCTAAACTCAAAACGACATTAACATTAGCTTCATTGTCTTTAATCCATTGTTGAATTGAGCCATGAACAAGTGTACCATTTGTTACTATAGTATACTTTACTCCATGCATGGGGAACGTCTTACCAATATATTCTACTAATTGTTGTATGAGCTTAAAAGCAATAAAAGGCTCGCCTCCCATGAAGGTTATAGACGGATTCTTTTCTTCTGTTATAGACAAATACCTGTCTACATTCTCCTTTGCACATTCCCATGACATCATACGATTAAATGATTTGTCGCTTTGGCAATAAGAACAATTCAAATTGCAACGTTCAGTTACAACAAGGCACAAATCATCCGTTTTCTTATTAATCATAACAATGCACAGTTTCAGGTATGAAAAAAGGGAAGGCCGAACACCATTTGATGTCGGCCTTCGCATTGTCGGCAGAAATCAATCGCCACCGAAACCTACAGTGCAGCTGCCGCCCTTGCATGACATGCAATCTTGCCAGCCTACTTGAGTCTTAATACCTGCACCGCCAGTTTCACTGAGGTCAGTCATTTTGGCATTCAGTTTCTGCATTGTCTCTGTAGACAAATTGAACAAATTCTTAAGTTCCATAACTTACAAAATTTTGTTTGCCTATACTACTCCCCAGATTCGGCGGTTTCTAATTATTGTTACGTAACATATACAAAAAAGCGCGGGAGTCTAGTCTCTGTTACCTGTCCCGCGGTCTACGTCGCATTGCCTTACTTGCCAGAGACAAGCAACAATGCAGAAGCCCACGCTGTATGTATATAAACACTAACGAATGAACCACAAAGGAACAATGTCAGTGACATATAACATACACATTAGACATCCACCTGTTGCTTTGCTTCTTGGCAAGGTTCGGAAGTTGCGAAGTTCTAGACCGCCAAAGAACAAAGCGCAGATAAACGCTTTTCCAATATATGTGTCCCACCCATCCGTTTCCGCATTTGCGGCCACTTCAGAGCATAGACGTTGCAAATTTAATTAATTTTACCGACAAAAAACATTTTTCTTTCATTTTTTTTGTTTTATTCGGCAAAAAAACTTATTTTTGCAGCCGAATTGCATAATTCTATCACAAATTTACAAATAAATTGTAGCAAGAATGAACATGATGACAAATGAAACAGTCAAGTACCGAGCAGTTCAATGATGAGGTTAAGAACTGAATCTAAGAATCGATGGGAGGATTGTATCTTGTCGTTTTGTGCGTTCTTTGACATTTTGTTACAATAGTCGAGGATGGTGTGATAGTATGTCCCTAAACAGAAGACATTAAATTCCACGGTTGGTACTAGCGTGCTGGCCTATACCCTCTTTTGTCCCAAAGAAGGGACTTATCCTTTATATTGTTTTTATTGTGATTAGAATTATGACGATTATGCGTAATGCAAATAGATTGATTAATGATTTTAAGAAACTGAACCAGACCACAATTTGGAAACACTTGAATGCCATGCCGGTGAGTTACTCCGTCTATTCAACTCACCTAAATGGTCTATCTCCTTTTTTGGCAGAATACGATGTTTATCTGTATTGCAATGCCACAAATATAGTTGTTGTGTGCCTTGACTGCTGCGGACGTGGTGAAAATCAGACATACACTGAATCAGAAACGCTCAGTCCGCTTATTTTGACCAACGGGGAAGACCCTCGTGTCAGTACTGTATGGAAACTCGCACAAGCAGTTCGGGTTGTTAAGAACAAACTCATGATGCCCGTGCTCGGCGTACTGCTAACAGAAGCAGACATCCTCAATGCATACGAATTATACGAGAAATGGGATGCAAACAATATCGTTGTCATCGATAATCTCAAACGAATCAAGTATCGTAAGATACGTGTGAATGATGATGACGAACTGGCTTGCAAATCATACGTGGACGCATTGACTGAAGCCACCCTCAGCGCATTAGAAACGAAATCTGAAACATTCCAGAATCCTACTGTCGAAGAGAAAGTCCAAGTTGAGACATCTGACGCTGAATATGAAGAGTTCGAGAGGATGATGAATGACTTCATCAACAACGAAAATAAAGAGACGTTAGCAGAGGATCAACCGGAAGATACTCCGGCAGATTTAGAAGAAAGAGCAGATGATGACGGCATGGAGTCCGAGGACAGTGAAAAACTTTCTGTTGACGACACAATCTTTCCAGATGGGGAGGTGGAGCAGAATCAAAACCTCTGCGTCAAAGTTGACATCCTTCGTCCCATTGCCGATCCACGCGACGAACTCGACAAACTTGTGGGCTGTGATGAAATCAAGCTGCGTATGGACGAGCTGGTCAGTTTGGCAAGCTACAACAAGATGTTGCGCGACCTCTATCCTACGGGTAAGCAGCATAAGGTGTCGCTGCACAGCCTGTTCCTTGGCCGACCAGGGACAGGAAAGACAACCGTCTGCAAAATCTATGGTTCTCTACTCCGTCAGGCGGGGGCATTGTCAAAAGGTCATGTGGTGGTATGCGACCGCAGCACCTTTATTGGAACTCTGTGGGGTGATGAGGAACGCTCCACACGTCAGGTGCTCGATATGGCGAAGGGGGGCGTATTGATGATAGACGAAGCCTATCTGCTGAACAGCTCTAACACCAACGATCCTGGCAAGTTGGTAATACAACTGCTCATGAACGTTCTTGCCGATGAGAAGCAGCGCGACATTGCCATTGTACTCTGTGGATATAAAGAGCCAATGCGAAAACTACTTGACCTTAATCCTGGGTTGCAGTCACGTTTCCCCAATAAGTTCGAATTCCAGGACTTCACTGTCGAAGAACTACTGGAAATTACGAAGCGCCGTGTTAAGGACTACGACTACGAGTTTACAGATGATGCATGGGAGAAGTATGTTCATATGCTGTCGTTAACCTATCAGAAGCGTGACCCTCAGACGTGGGGTAATGCACGCTTTATTGGTAACCAGTTGGAGCGCATCTATATACAGCATGCTTCCCGTTGTGTAAAACAACAACCAATGGAAAAGTCTGCACTTCTTTTACTTACCCCAGAGGACATTGTGCCTATCGAGATTCCCCGTCCGAAAGCAAGAATTGGATTTTAAAACTCTTGCCTTTATGAGAAGAAGAATTCCCTATCGGGTATGCAGCTGCATGCCCAATGGTGTTATGACACACCTCGAAGCCCGTATGCTCAAGGATTTGGTCAATTGTGAGATTCATCCTATCCGTTGTGCTGTGAGTTGTAAACGGAAGTACCAAAAAGGCATGTATATCGGCGACTTGTGCGCTGAAACAGGTCACTTTCTTTGGGCTTTGAAAGTCTGGTCTTTTACGGCCAGAATAATTGAAAATAAGGACTATGACGATTGGTTATACGTATGGTTCAATCCAAAGTGGGTAAAACTAACAGATGTTATTTCTGAGACAGAGTATGAACTGTTGATAAAGCGATGCTGTGATCTTTATAAAGCTCTTGGATTCCCTGAAGATTACTGGTGGTCGGAAGAAATGGAACATATTGCTAGTCAATCCTTCGGAACCTCATATCACTATCTCTTTGGCGAGAATTATGACAGTAATTATTATCCTGACCAAATACACATTGAATGGGAGGAGGAGATGAAAGAATGCAAATCAGAGCAAGAAGTCGAAAATCTCTTTTGTGAGGCCATGGGTGATAATATGGCGTTATGCACACAAGATTTCTTCGAGTATTGGCATGGTGGCATTAACAGAGAGAAATTCTCATGGCTTGACGATTAATCAGATCGTATTGAAAACATGATATCCCTGTTTTCCTCATAAACAACGGCACTTGCATTTTATACGATAGAAATGGACAAGTTTCCTTATAACTTTTGAATAGAAGGAGGCAATGACCTTGATTCTGACCCCGCTCTCAATGGGGGCTGTCTGCCCCCATGGCTAGAGCCTTCCCCCGAGTGTTTTCCAATGGTATAGATTATTCAAAATCCATCTTTCTCCCATTATGTTATGCTGTGGTTCCATGAAATACATTAAGATGCCATTCTATGAGAATACTGAAGAATTATTTGGTTGTTTCGAGGAAAATGATTACCTTTGCATCAGATATTTGACATATTGAAACAAAGCAGAACGACGCAGACAGGAAGTTTCCAAACCGTTACCTATTGAAGTTTTGCTTATCTGTAAGTAATTGATAAT
>JAEEGL012435164.1_pt1 | contig 12925 bp, 7 predicted proteins | sample 9134231 | NCBI WGS metagenome assembly JAEEGL01 (sample SAMN16246548, study PRJNA631951) | gut metagenome | biome: gut microbiome; feature: rumen; material: fiber-attached | host: Bos | place: Iran: Karaj | collected 2018-10 | reverse complement strand
GCAGGAAGAAGACATACATCATTTGCTTCATGCGAAGTCATTCCTGAACTCGACCAGAAGACGGAAGACGACATCAAGATCGACATGAGCGATGTCCGTATCGACCTTTACCGTGCAACAGGTAAGGGTGGTCAGCACATCAACAAGACTGATACGGCCGTACGTATGACTCATAATCCCACCGGAATCGTTGTTTCATGCCAGGCTGAGAGATCACAGTTACAGAATAAGGAAACATGCTTGAGAATGCTCAAGGCAAAGCTCTTTGCGCTCGCGAGAGCAGCAGAGATGGAGAAGATCGAAGACCTCAAGGGTAACCAGATGGAGATCGCATGGGGTTCACAGATCAGATCTTATGTATTCTGTCCTTATACACTTGTTAAAGACAACAGAACAGGTTATGAGGAAGTTGATGTTGATTCAGTCATGGACGGAAATCTCGACGGATTCATTAACGCATATCTGTCCGGTATGAAGAACGAGAAATAATTCATTAGAAAAATAAGGAAATTCAAGGCTCCCGAGGTTAAAATCGGGAGCTTTTATATTATAATGGGCGGGAAGATATTTCCTTTTACAAAATAAATACAGGGTGTTCCAGATGAAGTTTCTTAAGGCTGTCAAAAATGTGTTCTTTAAGGTGTTCGGCAAAGCATGGTGGTTTGTCGTCGCTATCGGAGTAATACTGACTTATTATTTATTCTATTTTATGTTCCCGGCTACATGGCCTGTATTATCGGGAATCCGCGATGATGATAACAATTTCATTCTTGAGAATGAACTGACATATGTTGACAGTTTCTCTGTAAACAAGAGCGGCAAGGCCGTTCTTACAGACAGCCAGACTACCAGTGGAATCGCTTCCGTCATGGACATCGAGACATGGGAGCAGAGTTATACTAACATAAACATGATAACTGTCGATTCTTTCGAAGGTGACTATTTCTATCCGGTAAATATGGTCATTACTGATGACAATATTATCTATGCCATCAGGAGTTATTATTTTGATTATGACAGTTCCATTCTCGAATCCCAGGCAATTGTCCGTTTAGACGAGGATTACTGTTATTTGGGAACTGCATGCGAAGTCCACTACGATTATTCTGACAGACAGAGAACATCGAAGATCAGCCGACTTAACTACTATGATGGTGCGGTTACATATGCTGTTGTTGAGGCAGACGGCGTAACTCTCTATTCGATCGATACAGATACTCAGGCTCTTTCAAAGAGTGATTTCTATCCGAATGATCCTAACGGCACATATACTACAAGTGTTATTCCGATCGACGGTTCGTTCCTGTTCTTAAGAAGTGACGGAAACGTTTACCGTGTCGGTTTCGACGAAGCTCTGGGTGAGAGCATCTACCACTATGAACTCGATGCCGTTTACGATACTGAACACCCTTATTTTGATATGGCTGTTCTTTATAACGGCAAACTCTATATTACGGATTCAATGTATATGGATGCCATATACCTGCTCGAAAACGGGGAGCTCGAGAGAGCAATTGAGCTCGGTAATGATTTCTCGTATATTGCAGCTCTGGATACATATACGTTTGAAGGTGATGATACAGACTCGCTCATTATCGCCCTTGATAGTCGGATCCTTACATATAACGGCAGCGAACTGAATGACTACACACCGGTGATAAGTTTTACTCCGACATTCCTGATGATTGTTGATTATCTCATCGGCTATTTACTCATCCTTGCCGTTGTAGGAATTATCATTAATCTCATTATCCGTAAGAAGACACTTCTTTATAAGCAGCTGATCATTACACTGCCTGTACTTACGTTCCTTGTAATCTTTATTGCATCAAGAGTGTTTATATATTCGGATAAAAGGAATGCCGAGAGGATCAATAAAGACATTACTGTTATCTGCGATCTCGGTGTAACTGAGTTCGACGATTTTGATTTTACTGATCTCATGTCAACAAATGAGAATACTGGTGCAGCATATAAAGAACTCACTGATAAATTTGCAAAACTCGGTTCCGATCATGGACATGATTGGAGTCATGAGTATGTTTTCGCGGTGGTTTATAAGACTGATTATGATGACCTTGTTTACCTTGCCGGTGATGATATGCTCTATACTCCGCTGTATTTTTACCAGACAGAGAAATTCTCTGAACTCTCAAATACAGACACCGGTTATGTTGAAAACAACATAATGGGTTATTTTGATGATACTGAAGCAGTCAGCAACATATCTGTTTACGGGCAGATAAAAGATAAGAATAATACCGGAAGATATTATCTCGTTGTAAGCACGGATAACAGCTCATTGTTTGAGCAGAGAAACGAGATCATGGCAACAGTCATAATCTACTGTTTCCTTGTTATCAGCGCACTGACACTTATTCTCATACTGACGAGTCTTAACACTCTTAGGATCATTAAGAAGGCAACAAAGGCCGTTAAGGAGATCTCCAACGGTAATCTCTCCGCACGAGTCAATTACAAATCCAAAGATGAGCTCGGACAGATCTGTTCAGACGTTAACGAGATGGGTAAGAGCCTTGAGACACTTTTCGAAGAGAAGGATAAGACTGAGCAGTTCTACTATAAGTTCGTACCTGAGAAGTTCAGGGAGCTCCTCGGCAAAGAGAACTTTACGGATCTCGAACTGGGTGATGCAAAGAGCTGCGAACTTACTGTATTGTTCACTGATATCAGAGGATTCTCGATTAATTCCGAGATGATGACCGCAAAGGAGAATTTCGCATTCGCCAACATCATTTACGGTAAGATGGGTCCTATTGTCCGTAAGAACAACGGATTTGTCGATAAATACATCGGTGATGCCGTCATGGGTCTGTTCGAGAACGCTGATGATGCCGTAAGATGCGGTATCGAGCTCTACAGATCGATAGTTCTCGATCCTACGACTGCACAGGAACTCAATGTCAGCGACATCAACATCGGTATCGGTATCCATACCGGTATGGCGATGGTCGGTATCGTAGGTGAGACTGAGAGACTCTCAGGAACCGTTATCTCTGAGACGGTTAACATGAGCTCCAGACTCGAGTCACTGACCAAGCAGTACCACACCGCAATGCTTGTTTCAAAAAGCACTATCGACCGCATGAAAGATCCGGATTCACTGGATCTCAGATATCTCGGTATAGTTCAGGTCGCAGGTGTCAATGAAGTTGAGGCACTCTACGAAGTTCTCGACTGTCTCCCTGAGAATGTAAAGGGTCCGAGATCTGCAAATAACCAGGAATTAAAAGAGGCGATAAGGCTCTTTGCTCTCGGCAGAAGGGGCGAAGCCGTTGCTGCTCTCGAGCAGATCGAAGCATCCGGCAGGAACGATTACGTATCAGACCTGTATCTAAATTACATTAAGAACATGTCGGAAGACGACAAGGCCAATGTATTCAGGTTTGTAAGGAAATAACACAGTTAGAGGCTATCTTGATTAAGATAGCCTTTGTTATTTGTGAGATAATATTTAGAAATAATAAGTCAGTTCGGGAGGTCCTTTATGAGCAAACGAATTAGTATTAAAACTTCTGTTTTAATTTTGACGATAGTTATGATTATTTCAAATTTCTCCGGTAGTGTTATGGCTGATGGCGGATGGAAGAGGGATTCTTCCGGTTGGTGGTATTCGACGGGAAATTCATATTATAAGAGCCAGTGGGCTCTGATAGATGGAAATTGGTATTATTTCAACTCAGACGGTTATATGGAATCTGATTGCTATCGCGATGGCTGCTGGCTTGAGAGCAATGGTGCATGGAACAAGTCTTACAGTCATGGTACATGGAAATGCAATTCTTCGGGCTGGTGGTATGAAGATAACGGTTGGTATCCTGTGAATAAGTGGTTATGGATTGACGGAAATCAATACTATTTTAATGATCAGGGTTATATGGAACATGACTGTTATCGCGATGGCTGCTGGCTGACTAAGAGTGGTGCCAAGGATCCTGATTATTGTAATGGTACATGGAAACAGAATTTTATCGGTTGGTGGTATGAAGATAACGGCTGGTATCCTAAGGACAAGAATGTTGTTATTGATGGTGTCGAATATCACTTCGGTTCGTTGGGATATTGGGAACCGGTAGAGACGGTTACTGACGGATTTGGAACAGAAATAGATGTTACGTATAAAATACTCGGTTCCTGTGATGGTATTGTTTTTGTTCAGGCTTATTCAAATGCGAAGAGGTATCTGCATGAATATACAGACCTTTATGATGTTACGTGTGTAGGCAATGAGAATACTTTTACCAGCTTGGAGTATATGCTGTATGTAACTGCTGAAGTTGATACTTCAAAGCTTTATATAAAATATAATGGAGATGAAGGATACCGTGATCTTGGTGATGGGTTCGCTCAATCAATCCCTGATTTTTCATCTCCGCTTGTTACTGCTTATATCAGTTACGATGACAGCGAAGATTTTTATCCTTGTTTTGATATGTATGATAATTATAGAGCTGATTTCATGGCTCAGAAGGGGTTTTCCAAGCGTATTTATATTGAAATTGAGTATTGCGAACCTGAGGAACAGAGTTTTGATCTTTACTATAAGGATACGAAAATCACTACATTTAAATATAAAAATGATCAAAACAAAGGCTGTCTCGATAATGCTGCTGCATCAAAGAGTGTAGTTGAGAATATTTCAAAATATAAGGCAGATATGAATGATCTGGAGATGATTTCGGCAGCGTGTTATTGGTATTCAAATCATTCGTATTATGATTATACTTGTTGGGCGTGTCATGGTGTGGGAAATATTATGAAACTTAAGGGTTATCCTGCTATTGCACTTTCATGCTCATATTACAAAGATGGAAGTCTTTATAACGATTATGGTAACTACTATTCTGTATCTCCTAAGAATTCTGATGAATATAGTCTCGGGCACCGCGTTTGCCTGATATTTGTTGATCCTACCCATTATGTATATGTTCAAGTCCAGGGATCATTGAGTTTAGCGAAAGGTGAAACAGACTTCTCTAATCCCTGGGTGCCGAACGAAGCTTATGTTCATTCGATTTACGACAAATTAGGAGATTTAAGGGATTATGAAACCGTATATGACATGATGCTGGGCGATTTTGGGATCGATATTACGGAATTCGATCCTTATGATTGTAGCACCTGGTATTAAGTAAGCCTTATAAACGCATTACAACGGTTCGAAGTAAGGTTTGTGCTGTCTGAAGTACACGGATTCCGTGAAACCTAATGATTTAAGGTATTCGACGGCTTCGTTGAAGCATACGGCGAATGTGCCGGGAAAGTGCGAATCAGAACCCAATGTGATCAGTTTTCCGCCCATCTCTCTGTAGCGCTTAAGCACTGCCGCATCAGGCAGGTGACGGGTAAATCCGCCGTCCTTGTGCTTGAAGATCGATTTGGTGTTGATCTCGAGTGCCTTTTCCTTTGAAATAAGCGCTTCGAAGAGTCTGTCGAACTCCTTCGGACACTCATCGTAAGTCACGAAATCGCTCTTTTTATCCGTATATCTGTTGATGTAATCGTAGTGGGCTGCAACATCGTAGTTATTGCATCTCTCGCAGCTCTCGGCGAGCATTGAGATATACTCGCTGTGCAGCTTTTTGGCAGGCATTTTGTAGCAGTCTCTGACCACATAGAAATCCTCGCCTCTGAACAGGTGAATGCTCATGAGGACAACGTCGAAATCAATTAGTTCTGCGGTTTTGTCGATCTCTTCTGCCACATGTGTCTGATAGCCGAATTCAATGCCCTTGAGAAGCTCTAATTCTCCGGCCTTTTTGCGCCATTCCTCGAAAACACGGTCGTACTCTTTGAGATCGAACATCCAGTTCAGACCGTCGTAATCAGGGTAGTCGAGTTCATAATGTTCCGTGATGCCGATCCTTGTAAAACCCTTGCTCTTCGCCTCGGCGATCAGTTCGTCGATCGTCTGGCCGGCATCAACAGAGAAGTGTTTGGTGTGATTATGTCCGTCAGTTATCATAATTGTCCTTTTAATTAAAAGATTTTATTTATATTTATGGTATCATAGAGTGCATTAGAAACGAGGTGACAATATGTCCAAGAAAAAAGAAACTAAAAAACTCAAGACAAGCGAACTTTTCGCTGAATTTCCCAATCTTTACGAGACAGCGTCAGAAGACGATATGAACGCTACCTTTGAATTTGCCGAAGAATATAAGGCATTCTTAGACGATTCAAAGACTGAGCGTGAATTCGCCGCTAATGCAATCAAAGCTGCAGAAGAGCTCGGATTTAAGGATATCGCCGGATTTGATACGTTAAAGCCCGGTGACAAGGTATATCAGAGCATCAGAGGCAAGGGCTTCGCTGCTGCAGTAATCGGTAAAAAGAGCCCTGTAGAAGGATTTAACATCCTCGGAGCTCACATCGATTCACCCAGACTCGATCTTAAGCCCAATCCTATCTATGAGGATAACGATACTGTTTATTTCAAGACACATTACTACGGAGGTATCAAGAAGTATCAGTGGACAACGATTCCGCTCGCTGTTCACGGTGTCGTTTTCACGAATGACGGTTCAGCTCATCAGATCGTTGTAGGTGAGAAGGATACGGATCCCGTATTCTATATCACGGATCTCCTTCCTCATCTCGGCAATGACCAGATGAGCAAGAAAGCATCTGAATTTATTCCCGCTGAGGATCTTAACGTTGTTATCGGCGGAATTCCCTGCAAAGATGACAAGAAGGCTTCAAATATCTTCAAGGCAGGCGTTCTTAAGATCCTTTACGAGGAGTACGGCATTAAGGAAAAGGATTTCGTTTCCGCAGAGATCGAGATCGTTCCTGCTACACATGCCAGAGACGTAGGTTTTGACCGTGCATATATCGCTGCATACGGTCATGACGATAAGGTATGCGCTTATCCCGCGCTCAGAGCTCTTCTTGCACAGGAGAAGCCCAAAAAGACATGCGTATGCCTCTTAACGGATAAGGAAGAGATCGGTTCTTATTCCAATTCCGGCGCTACTTCAAATCTTTACGAGAACTTCCTCATGGAAGTATTTGCAAAGGCTGAAGGCGGCATCGATAATTTCAACCAGCTCAAGTTCCGCAAGGCTCTCGCAGCTACAAAGATGCTTTCAACAGATGTAACGACAGCTTACGATCCGAAGTATGCTTCTGTTTTCGAGAAGAACAACACGGCATTCATGTCTCACGGTCTTAAGATCGAGAAGTACACGGGTGCGAGAGGCAAGTCCGGATGTTCAGAGGCTAACGGTGATTTCATCGCAGAGATCACTGATATCTTCGAGAAGAATTCCATCCCGTGGCAGACAGGTGAGCTCGGCAGGATCGATGCAGGCGGCGGCGGAACCATTGCTGCCATCATGGCAAAACTCGGTATGGACGTAGTTGATATGGGTGTACCCGTATGGTCCATGCATGCTCCGGTTGAGGTGATCTCAAAGATCGACCTGTACTATCTCTATCTTGGATATAAGGCATTCATCGAGAACATCTGATAATGGCGAGTAAGAGAACGGTAGAACGTAAAACTGCGATAAAAAACAGCATCGGAAGGATAATTATCTTCGGTCTGTTCGTTTTGGCGCAGATTGTTGGTTTTATCGTTCTTTTTATTGTTCTGGGAACCAGATTTCCTGCAATTGATTTTGCGGTCCGCGCAATGGCCCTGGTCGTTGCTCTTCTGATCAATTCCAGAGACCACAATGGCGCGTTTAAGCTCATCTGGGTAATCGTTATCCTGATCTTTCCTGTTCCCGGACTGCTGTTCTATACGCTTAACAACTTCAGCAGTTCGAAGCATAAGATCAAGAAGAGGCTCGAGAAGGTTGATGTCATGGTGTTCAGCCATCTGAACTACAATGACGATATCTTCGACGAGTTCAAAAAGGTAGACCCGGCCAGAGCATCCAATGCCAGATATTTGAGAAGATATGACTTCCCGATATATGAAGGTACGGATATCAAGTACTATCCTGTTGCTTACGACTGCTATAAGGATCAGATCGAGGCAATAAAGAAGGCGAAGAAGTTTGTATATCTTGAATATCACGCTATCGAGACGAAGGAGGCTTTCGAGCCGCTTCACGAGGCACTGAAGGAGAGAGCAGCTGCAGGTGTAGACTGCAGAGTTCTCTACGATGACGTGGGATCATTCCTCTTCATCAACAAGAACTTTGTACGTGTCCTGGAATCAGAAGGTATCAGATGCAACGCGTTTAATCCCGCATATCCCGTGCTCTCGCTCTTCATGAATAACCGTGACCACAGAAAGATCATGGTAGTTGACGGTAAGGTTGGATACACAGGCGGTTACAACATTGCAGACGAGTATTTCAATATCGTTAATCCTTACGGCAAATGGAAGGATAACGGCATTAAGCTGACGGGTCCTGCAGTTCAGAGCTTAACTGCAATGTTCGTTGAGATGTGGAACTTTGCTGATCTTAAGCGTAAGGATGATGACATGCTCAAGTTTGAGCCTGTCGATATTCCGAAGGTTAAGGGTGCAGGCGGATACTGCGTTCCTTACTGCGACAGCCCTCTTGATAATGAACCTATTGGCGAGAATGTTTATCTCAACATGATCAACAATGCTCAGACTTACTGCTGGTTCATGACTCCGTATCTAGTTCTTACGGATGAGCTCGCCAGAGCCCTGCAGATCGCGTCCAAAAGAGGTGTTGACGTAAGGATCGTAACTCCGGGTATTCCTGATAAGAAGTTCACTTATCACGTAACCAGATCTTATTACAACATGCTCATTACGAGCGGTGTAAAAATCTACGAATATACACCGGGATTTAACCACACCAAGACTTGTCTTTGCGACGATAAGTGTGCCGTTGTCGGAACGATAAATCTCGATTTCAGAAGCCTATACCATCATTTTGAGAATGCGGTCTATATGTTCAAGCCGGACTGCCTTCCCGATATAAAGAAGGATTTCACGGATACTTTTGCAGAGTGCCGTGATGTCACCGAAAAATACCGTAAGAAGCCCAATGTCGTCGTATGGTTCCTCAAATCAATCTTAAGACTCTGGGCACCGTTGTTATAAGATTTCAGAAGGAGTTTTTTATGACAGTACGTTTTTATAATGCCAGGATCCTGACCATGAAGGATCAGAACATAACCGTAGGTGAACTGTGGACTGATAACGACCGTATCAGCTATATCGGACCTTCCGTTGATATGTCAGATAAGAAGTTTGACAGTGAGATCGACTGCAAAGGCAATCTTCTCATGCCCGGTCTTAAGAATGCGCATACGCATTCAGCAATGACATTTTCCAGATCACTTGCTGATGAATACTGCCTTAATGACTGGCTCTTCAAGGCAATCTTCCCCAGAGAAGCAAAGCTTACAGCCGAGAGTGTTTACTGGTTTGCAAAGCTCGCATATGCCGAATATCTTGCAGGCGGTGTTACCGCATGTTTTGATATGTATTTCGAGAAGGAATCAAATGCGAAGGCAGCAGTCGAGACAGGATTCAGACATGTATTCTGCGGTGCTGCCAACGATTTCGGCGGCATGGAAGAACTCGAGGGTTATTATGAATCGCTGAATAATTACGATCCGCTCATATCATTCAAATACGGTTTCCATGCTGAATATACGACATGTGAGGATAATCTTAAGAAGATATCCGAACTCGCACATAAATATGAGGCGCCGGTATATACACACATCTCCGAAACAAAGGCTGAAGTTGACGGCTGTATCGAGAGATACGGATGCACTCCTGCAGTGCTTTTTGACAGACTCGGCATCTTTGATTTCGGCGGCGGCGGATTCCACTGCGTATGGTTTACAGACGAGGACCGCGATATCTTCAAGAAGAGAGGTCTCTGGTCCGTATTTAATGCTTGCTCTAATCTCAAGCTCGCAAGCGGTATTACTCCTGTCTACAAGTTTATCGAGAAGGACATGAATATCGCGATCGGTACTGACGGAGCAGGCTCTAACAATGCGCTCTCGATGTTCCGCGAGATGTATCTTGATACGGTGCTCTCGAATGTTGAGACAAATAATGCTGCAGCTGTAGATCCGTTCACGATCCTCAAGGCCGGAACAACAGGCGGCGCGCTCTGTATGGGTCTTGATGACTGTGATGTTCTCGCTGAAGGTAAGAAGGCAGACATTATCATGATCGACATGAATAAGCCTTCTATGCAGCCTGAGAACAACATTGCCAGAAATATCATTTACAGTGCTGACACTTCTGTTGTTAAGATGACCATGATCGACGGCAAGATCCTTTATGAGGATGGTAAGTTCACGACGCTCGATCTTGATGAAGTCTATAAGATGTGCAGCAAGTTCATTGGAGATCTCGCCTGAATTAAGCCATGAAACTGATCTTCGACCACATCGGAAAATATAAGGCAGCTTCGATCTTAAGCCCTGTGTTTAAGCTCCTTGAAGCATGCTTTGAATTGACGGTACCTCTCATAGTTGCAGGTGTCATCGATAACGGAATCAAAAAGTCGGACCTGAACTATGTATGGACTCATGTTCCGATACTGGCGCTCTTTGCAGTTGTAGGTTTTATCAGTGCGATCACCGCACAGTATTTCGCTGCTTATTCCGCATGCGGAATTTCATCCGGCATCAGGAAGAGTCTTCATGATAAGCTTCAGACATTATCAATCAGCGATTACGAGAAGATCGGATCTTCCAACATGGTTACGCTGTTAACTTCAGACGTTAACCAGATACAGACAGGCATCAATCTGTTCTTAAGACTTCTTTTGAGATCGCCTTTTATCGTTGTCGGCGCATGCATCATGGCCGCAGTGGTTAAGCCTTCGATGGCATTGATCTTTGTTGTATGTACCGCACTGATGGCTGTCGTTATCGGACTTAACATGAAGCTCTCTATCCTGAGGCACAAGCAGGCCAGAGAAGGCTTGGACAGCCTTGTTAAGAAGACTTCGAACGGAATAGCAGGTGAGCGTGTTATCAGAGGCTTTAACAAGACTGCTGATGACTATGCGAAGTTCGAAGAAAAGAGCTATATCCTGAAGAGCGCCCAGATCAAGGCATCTGATTTTGCTTCATGGCTCAATCCGCTTACATACGCTGTGGTTAACCTCGGCATTTGCCTTCTCATCTACAGAGGCGCTGTTCATTTCAATATCGGTGATCTGACTGACGGACAGGTGGTTGCTCTTTATAACTACATGTCGCAGATCCTCATTGAGCTCGTTAAGCTTGCAAACCTTATAGTTTCCGTATCCAGAGCTTATGCATGTCTTAAGAGAGCCGAAGGACTTATGGATGTGGTAAGCACCGCGAGCAAGGGAACCAAGACACTTGATCCTGCAAAGCCTGTTGCAGTCACACTTAAAAATGTATCTTTCACATATCAGGGAAACAATGAGGAATCCGTTAAGGATTTCTCTATCGATATCAGGCCCGGTGAGACCATCGGAATCATCGGAAGCACGGGCTGCGGCAAATCCACTGCGGCATCTCTTATTGCGGGCATCTATGAACCCGGTGAAGGCGAAGTGTCTTTGGACGGCATCAACATCAAGGATATCTCTCTTGCGAGTCTTGCGGATTCCGTAGGAATGAGCCTTCAGAAGACCAGACTCTTCAAGGGTTCATTAAGAGACAACATCACAGTCGGAAGAGAGGGCCTCTCTGATTCCGACATTAATGAAGCATGCAGATTATCCTGCAGTGATGATGTTGTCGCATCGAAAACAGAAGGTCTCGATTATGAGATCTCTGACGGCGGCTCCGGACTGTCAGGCGGCCAGAGACAGAGGATCGGTATCGCAAGAGCCCTGGCAGGTAAGCCCGGTCTTGTTATCCTTGATGACTCAACCTCCGCGCTCGACTGGGGCACGGAAAAAAGACTTCTTAATAACCTCAGCGGTCTTGATTCCAAGCCTACTGTTATCCTTATCTCACAGAAGGTAAGAACATGCATGAACTGCGACAGGATAATCCTTATGGATGACGGCAGGATCGAAGCAGTTGCGCCTCATGAGGAACTGCTGAAGTTATCCGAGAACTACAGGTATATGAATTCCCTGCAGATCAAGGGAGGCGCCGTATGAACTTAAAGACAATAAAGCGCCTGTTCTCATTCCTAAACGGATCTTCTGCAATTGCTGTAATGTCAGTCTTTATCGGCATCTTCTACGGTGCTGCAACTGTTGCTATTCCGTTCTTTGCGGGTAAGGCTATAGATAATCTCGGGAATATGGATGTTCTCGTCAGATATATCGTGATAATGATCGCGCTTATTGCTGCTGCTGCTCTGCTGCAGTTCGCGCTTATCAAGATAAATAACCGTGTTGCATATTCCATTGGCCTTAACTTAAGGAATGCCACTTATGCTAAGATGCACAGGGTAAAGATGTCTTATATCGACAAGACATCAGCAGGTAAGCTCCAGAGCTTCATAATCAGCGATGTTGAGACAGTTTCAGACGGCATGCTGATGTTCCTTAACCAGTTCGCGTCAGGCATAGCAACTGTTCTTATCACACTTGCTGTTATGTTCTACATCAACTGGAAGATCTCGCTTATCGTCGTTGTATTTACACCGGTTTCTATTGCTGTTTCATACCTGATCGCTAAGGGTTCTTACAAATCTTTCTCCGCTCAGGCCGCAATCCGTTCAAAGCAGACTGCATTTGTAGGTGAATCCGTAAAGAACTTCAGAGAATGCAGGATATACAACACGACTGATGCAAGAATTGCCGGATTCGATAAGCTCAACAGCGATTACCGCAAGACTTCAACGAAGGCTACATTCCTGTCTTCGATAAGCAATCCTTCATCAAGATTCGTAAATGCCCTGATTTACGCGGGCGTTGTTCTGTCAGGATCTTATGCGGGCATCGGCGGCACGATAATGGTTGGTGAACTTATGTCGCTGCTGGCGTATGCCAACCAGTTCATGAAGCCT
>JAEEGL010968833.1_pt1 | contig 12925 bp, 12 predicted proteins | sample 9134231 | NCBI WGS metagenome assembly JAEEGL01 (sample SAMN16246548, study PRJNA631951) | gut metagenome | biome: gut microbiome; feature: rumen; material: fiber-attached | host: Bos | place: Iran: Karaj | collected 2018-10 | reverse complement strand
TCATCCCGGGCAGGATAGATGATCCTCTGAGTACCGGCTGTATCAAACTGTGGAAGCAGGGAGCCGTGCCTGTGACTGACGTGGAAGATATAATGTGTCTTCTGGATGAGGACCGCAATAATGCCTGTAAGCATAAAAAGAGAGAGAAGATCGGGCTTACGGCGGAGGAAGCACGGGTTTACAGGATCTTGGGACCGTATGCCATGAGTATAACGGATATCGCCGGCAGAGCCCAAATGACCGTAAGGCAGGCGGTATGCATTCTGGTGGAACTGTCCGTAAAAGGACTCGCGGCAGAGAGCGGAAGCGGCCATTACGTGAAGATCAGGGATTGCGAGGTGATATGATTTAGTCCTTGAAAATGGATAATTTTTATGATATGGTAGGGCTTGTTGTGAGTGGGTAAGCCTTTTTTCAGGCTTTGTACAGATACTGACATATCATACGGAGATGAATATGAGTAAGAATCTTGTGATAGTTGAGTCTCCCGCCAAGGTGAAGACGATTAAGAAATTCCTCGGCTCAAATTATGAGGTTATGGCAAGTAACGGACATGTGAGAGACCTGCCAAAGAGCAGTCTCGGAGTCGATACCGAAAATGATTTTGAACCCAAATACATAACAATAAGGGGAAAGGGAGATCTGGTGGCTTCGCTTAAAAAGGAAGTCAAGAAGGCGGATAAGATATATCTTGCAACCGACCCTGACCGCGAAGGAGAGGCGATATCCTGGCATCTGTATTATGCGCTTAAGCTTGAAGGCAAGAAGGTGTACAGGATAACCTTCAACGAGATCACCAAGGGCGCTGTGAAGGAATCGATAAAGAATGCGCGGGACATAGATATGAACCTGGTGAATGCCCAGCAGGCAAGAAGGATGCTGGACAGGATGGTGGGATACAGGATCTCGCCATTGCTGTGGGCCAAGGTTAAACGCGGGCTCAGCGCAGGCAGGGTACAGTCGGTAGCACTCAGGATGATATGTGAACGTGAAGCGGAGATAGATGCTTTTATCCCGAGAGAATACTGGACACTGGATGCAATGCTGTTATCGGGCAAGGATAAGAAACCGATAAAAGCCCATTACAACGGTGGTGAAGATAAGTCCGATGAGATAGGCTCAAAGGAAGTCCTTGACGCCGTGATAAAAGATATAAAGAATGCCGATTTTTGCGTTAAGGATGTAAAGAAGGGCGAAAGGGTAAGAAAACAGCCGCTTCCGTTCATTACTTCAACGCTCCAGCAGGAGGCGAGCAAGGTCCTTAATTTTTCCACCCAGAAGACCATGCGTATAGCGCAGCAGCTGTATGAAGGTATTGATATAAAGGGTGAGGGTACTGTCGGTATCATAACATATCTGCGTACCGATTCGACGCGTGTTGCCGCAGAAGCGTGTAGCATGGCGGAGGCATATATAAAGGACAGTTACGGCGACAGGTATGTCGGTACAAACAATGAACGTAAGAAGGAAGGCAAGAAGATACAGGATGCACACGAAGCCATAAGGCCTACCGATATAAACAGGACTCCCGAGCGGCTGAAGGGCTCTCTGTCCAGGGATCAGTTAAGGCTGTATACGCTGATCTGGAAGCGCTTTGCTGCCGCAATGATGTCTCCGGCGGTATATGAAACGACTTCGGTTAAGATAGAGGCGGCAGGGCATAAGTTCGTTTCTTCGGCATCCAGGCTTGCGTTTGACGGCTTCATGCATGTATACAGTACTGAAGAAGACAAGGATGAAAATGCAGGGACACTTCCTTCCGATCTGACAAAGGATTCTAAACTCAAGTTGTCGGATATTGACGAGAAGCAGCATTTTACACAACCGCCGGCTCATTTTACCGAGGCTTCGCTTGTTAAGGCAATGGAGGAACTCGGGATCGGACGTCCCAGCACATATGCGCCCACGATAACAACGATCCTTGCGAGAAGATACGTGACCAAGGAAGGTAAGAACCTCTATGTCACCGAACTCGGTGAAGTGGTGAACCAGATGATGGTCGGGGCTTTCCCGGGGATAGTCGATAAGGATTTTACGGCCAATCTTGAAATGCTCCTTGATAATGTGGAGGAGGGAACGGTCGACTGGAAGACGATAATAAGGAATTTCTATCCCGATCTAGATGAGGCGGTAAAGGCTGCCGAGAAGGAACTTGAGAAGGTAAATATCGCGGATGAGGTTACGGATGAGGTATGTGAACTCTGCGGAAGGAACATGGTCTTAAAATACGGGCCTCACGGCAAGTTCCTTGCGTGTCCGGGCTTCCCCGAGTGTAAGAATACCAAGCCGTATCTTGAAAAGATAGGCATCAAATGCCCGAAGTGCGGTAAGGATATCGTGGTGCGCAAGACCAAGAAGGGCAGGAGGTTCTACGGCTGCGAGAGCGGTGTGGAATGCGAGTTCATGTCCTGGCAGAAACCGGTCGATGTTCCCTGTGAAAAGTGCGGTGGACTCATGGTTGAAAAGGGATCGAAGCTGTTATGCATCAACCCGGAATGCGGTCATGTTATGGACAAGCCGCAGTCGAACAAGCAGGAATAATAGCCAAAGATAGACTAAATTATCATCATTAAAAGCGAATTGTTAGATAATTAACAAAAAAATAAAAAATATTCAACAAACAGGCGCAATTATCATTGATTATTGCGCCTGTTTGTGATATGCTTAACATGATGCGAAATTGTTTATACAAATCAAAAAAGTCTGAAAGATTTCCGGAGGTAGAAGATGAGCAGTGTACAGTTGCTTGATAAAACAAGGATGATACAGAAACTGCTGCATAATAACAGTTCGAGCAAGGTCGTGTTCAATGATATATGCGATGTTCTCAAGGATATCCTCGAGTCTAATGTTCTCGTTATAAGCAGGAAGGGAAAGATACTGGGAACGGGAGCAAGAGATGATATAGGTGAGATAGAAGGCCTCCTCAAGTATGAGGTGGGCAGCATCATCGATCATATGCTCAACGAGCGTCTTCTCGGCGTACTGTCGACAAAAGAGGATGTCAATCTTGAAACGCTCGGTTTTGAAGTGTCTGAGAGCAACAAATATCAGGCTATAGTCACACCTATCGACATTGCCGGAGAGAGACTCGGAACTTTGTTCATATATAAGGTTAAGGAACACTATACAATTGACGATATAATATTGTGTGAGTATGGTTCTACCGTTGTCGGACTTGAGATGCTTCGGGCAGTAAATGAGGAGAGCGCCGAGGAGAACAGGAAGCTTCAGGTGGTCAAGTCGGCTATCGGAACATTATCGTTCTCGGAAATGGAAGCCATCATACACATTTTTGACGAACTCGACGGAAACGAAGGGATACTTGTAGCCAGCAAGATAGCAGACCGCGTAGGGATAACGCGCTCCGTTATCGTGAATGCTCTCCGAAAGTTCGAGAGTGCGGGAGTCATCGAATCGAGATCGTCGGGTATGAAGGGTACTTATATAAAAGTACTCAATCCTGTGATCTTCGATGAGATCGAGGAACTGAAAAAGAAAAAATAAAACCTTATAAAAGGAATTGTGAGGATCATCAAACGGATTTGCGTATTCTGCAAATCCGTTTTGTGTTTTTTGACGGCACAGACCACAATATAATGTATTTTTTTTAAATAAACCTTGTGTTTTTGACAGATTTAATTATAATAAAGGAAGGGTAGGTGAGTTTAAATGATTAATACGGGAGTTTTTAACTACGTCAACGTGCTTGATAAAGCGGCTGATGCGGCGTGGATGCGCAATGATGCCATATCCAATAACATTGCCAACGTTGATACTCCGAATTACAAGAGGCAGGATGTGTCTTTTGAGACGGAGTTAAGGCACGCCCTCAGATCCAGTAAATATGTCAGTCTCGATGCCAAAGTGGAGGCTATCAATTCGGGACGGCTGTCACACATTGAACCCCGTACATATTTGGACCATACAGGATTCTCATACAGGCTGGACGGCAATAATGTCGATATCGATACCGAAAACGTCGAACTGGCTTCCAATGAGATCAAATATAATGCGCTCGTTCAGAGCATAGACCAGGAATTTAAGAACATTAAGTCCGTTATCAAGTAGAAGGAGGGCAGAGCATGAGTATTTTCAAGTCATTTGGTGTCAATGCCTCCGGTATGACGGCTGAACGCTACAGGATGGATATCATATCCCAGAACGTAGCGAATGCCAATACGACAAGGACCGAGGATGGTACGCCGTATAAGAGAAAGATAGTTACTTTTACCGAGAAGACCCTGGATCCGACAAGGTTCGGGACCATATTCGCAAAGAGCAGGGGAATGGATGTCGGCGACGGAGTAAAGGTGAGCCGTGTGTTTGAAGATGAACAGTCCGAGATGAAGAGGGTATATGACCCGGCACATCCGGATGCCGATGAGGACGGATATGTATGGTATCCGAACGTGGATATCGTAACGGAAATGACCAATATGATAGATGCGACGAGGGCTTATGAAGCCAATGCAACAGCTTTCACGGCCAGCAAGTCCATGGCGATGAAGGGACTTAACATAGGCCAGAGCTGATAAGCGGGAGGATAACGGGATATGGATATTTCTTCATTATACAATATCAACTCAAATGCCGTTGCGGCGGCTGCGGCCAAGGCTTCGACCAAGCCGCAGGAGAGTGATGAGAGTTTTGCGTCGCTCTTCCAGAGTGCACTCGGAAATCTGGGTGAGACAAATGCCCTGTTAAACAAACAGGAGGAGGAAGAGGTCAAGTTCGCACTCGGCATCACGGAGAATACGCACGATCTCAGCATTGCTGCGGCCAAGGCTTCCACAGCTTTGAGTTACACGGTCGCGCTGAGGGATAAGTTCATCGAAGCGTATAAGGAGATCATGCAGATACAGATTTAATTTGTTTTCATGAAACGGAGTAGGTTATGCTGGACAGATTAAGGGAGATCCCGCAGAAGATCTTGGAGTGGTGGAATAAGTTCACCACAAAACAGAAGACGATAATCATCAGTGTGGCGGCCGGCGTAGTAGTTGCGCTGGCTATTCTTGCAACTATACTGACCAGACCGCAGTATGAGGTTCTGATAACCTGCGAATCCACCAAGGAGGCATCGGAGATCATCAGCCTGCTGGAGGGCGACAGTATTCCGTACAGGGTAACGGATGACGGGCTTGTCATATCGGTGCTTAAGGAAAATGTTGCTTCGGCCACGCTTCTTTTGGGAGCGAACAGCATACCGGCCGACAGCTACAGCATAGACAGTGCCCTGGACGGCGGATTCTCAGCAACCGAATCCGACAAGCAGAAGAGATATAAACTGTACCAGGAGGAACATCTTGAGGATATAATGGAGGCCCAGGCTGCCGTAAACAAGGCTTACGTTACCCTGAGCATCCCTCAGAACGACGGAACTCTCCTTTCGAAAGAAGAGGAGGCTTATGCCAGTGTAATGCTCGATCTTAACGAGGAACTCGGCGCCGGCATAGCGGACAATTTTGCCAAGAATATCGCAACTGCGCTCGGTAATAAGACGACCGACAATATAACGATCATAGATTCCAACGGAAATCTCCTGTTCTCGGGGGCGGATGCGGCTGCCGACGGATCAGGCACCATAAACACATCCAACCAGATAGCGTTAAAATCCGAAGCCGAACGTCTTGTCAAGCAGGAAGTCACTCAGGTGCTGCTCGGATCGAATCTGTATGAGGACGTCAAGGTTGCGACCAATCTTGTATTTGATTTTTCAACTCTGAATGAAACAGAACATACATATACACAGGCAGATGAAAACGGTACCAATGTACTTTCGCACGAGAATACATACGAAGCCGAGGGCACGGGCGGAACAGGCGGAGTTCCGGGAACGGATACAAATAACGAAGAGACGACTTACGTCATGGAGAACGGAGGAAACTCCAACTACAGCGTGGCCGAGGAATCCAGGGACTATCTGCCTTCCGAGAAGATAACTGACCGCACCACACCGGGAGGAGCCATCAGGTATGATGAATCCTCGATAGCGATCACGGCTTCGCATTATGTCATTTACAAAGAGAGCGAACTTAAGCAGCAGGGCGCGCTTGACGGCATAACCTTTGAAGAATTCGTTGCCGGAAACAGCGATATGGTAAAGAAGGATGTGGATGAGGAGATGCTCGCTCTCGTGTCGAGGGCTACGGGAATACCGCAGGCCAATGTATCCATAATCGCTTATGATGTTCCGATATTCCAGGCCGATGAGAACGGTTCGATGAGCGCATCCGATATCGCTCAGATAGCCCTTATCGTGATAATACTTGCACTGCTTGCGGTAGTCGTATTCTCGAGCCTTAAGAGAGAGAAACCCGCAGTGGAGCAGGAAGAGGAACTTTCGGTAGAGGATATGCTGCAGACCACACAGGAACAGCAGCCCGCTCTTGAAGAGATAGAACTTGAGAACAAATCGGAAGTAAGGATAGCGGTCGAAAAATTTGTTGATGATAATCCGGATGCCGCGGCAGCACTGCTCAGGAACTGGCTTAACGGAGATTGGGGGTAAATATGGCGCACAATGACAATGAACTGTCTGGAGTGCAGAAGGGCGCGATATTGCTTATAACGCTCGGACCCGAGCGTTCGGCTACGATATTCAAACATCTGAAGGAAGAAGAGATAGAGGACCTGACGCTTGAGATCGCAAACACAAGGAGCGTAACACCGCAGGTCAAGGAACAGGTCATGGAGGAGTTCTACCAGGTATGTCTGGCACAGCAGTATATCGCCGAAGGCGGTATCGGTTATGCAAAGGAACTTCTGGAGAAGGCTCTCGGCGAAGAGCAGGCAATGAATGTTATCGGCAAGCTTACGGCATCGCTTCAGGTTAAGCCGTTTGAATTTGTCAGGAAGACAGAGGCTTCACAGCTTCTTAACTTCATACAGGATGAGCATCCGCAGACCATCGCGCTCATTTTGTCATATCTGAGCGCATCACAGGCAGCGATGATCGTTTCGGCTCTTCCGCCGGACAGACAGGCGGATGTTGCAAAGCGTATAGCTTTAATGGACAGAACATCACCCGATGTTGTCAAAGAGGTTGAACGTATATTGGAAACAAAACTGTCATCACTTGTGAATCAGGATTATACGGTTATCGGCGGCGTTGATTCCGTTGTTGAGATCCTCAATACGGTTGACCGCAGTACAGAGAAACACATCATGGAAACACTCGAGATCGATGAACCCGAACTCGCAGATGAGATCCGTAAGAAGATGTTCGTATTTGAAGATATCCTGCTTCTTGATGACAGATCCATACAGAGAGTGCTCAGGGATGTTGATAACGGCGATCTGGCGGTCGCTCTTAAGAGCGCCAACGAGGAAGTACAGAACGCGATCTTCAACAACCTGTCAAAGCGTCTGGCCGTAATGATAAAGGAAGACATGGAATTCATGGGACCTGTCAGGATGAAGGACGTAGAAGAAGCACAGCAGAAGATAGTAAATGTTATAAGGCGTCTTGAGGATTCGGCGGAGATCGTTATCTCGAGAGGCGGAGGTGATGAGATAGTTGTCTAATCTTCTTAAATCAAATTATGTCATAAAGAAGGAAGGCGCGAGAGTCATAGACTCCAACGAGCTGATAGCATCCAGGCTGCAGAGTTTAAGTGAGATCATGGAGCAGGAAGCTGAACCGGAATATGATGATGACGGTTCGGACGGTTTCACCGAAGGGCTTAATGCACAGCAGCTTGAAATGCTGCTTGAGGATAATCCGCAGGGAGCAGACACAGATGACGGGTTTGAGTATGAAGAGGGCAATGTCATCCACGCAGATCCGGGGGCGATGCTGGAAGATGTTAAACAGGAAGCCGAGGAACTGCTGGAGAATGCACGTGCAGAAGCTCAGGGCATAATAGATGAAGCCAATTCGGAAGCGGAATCAATAAGAGCTTCATTTAAGGAACAGGGATATTCGGAAGGCTATGAGCAGGGGCATTCGGAAGGTCTTAAGTCTATTGACGACAAGCTCAGAGAACTTGAAGAGAAAGAGGCCGGCCTCGTTGCGGAATATGACAAGAAGCTCGAGGAAATGGAGCCGGTCCTTGTAGATACGATCACAGATATATTTGAACATATTTTCCATGTTTCCCTGTCGTCAAACAGGGAGATAATGTTAAACCTCCTGCACGATACCGTGCGTAATGTTGAAGGAGGAAAGAACTTCATCGTACATGTGTCCAAAGATGATTTTGAATATATAAATGACAGAAAGGATCAGCTTACCGAGGGACTCGGGAGCACCGATACGATTGAGGTCATAGAAGATCTTACGCTTCGCCAGTCGGAGTGCTTTGTTGAAGCCGAAGGCGGTATATATGACTGCGGCATAGGCACGGAGCTTGAACTTCTCAAGAAGGAACTTATGCTCCTCGCTTATCAGAAGAGCTGATCCCGGAGGAGACAGCTGAGTGAATATTACCAAATATCAGAAATTAAAGGAGAAAACCTTTTACAAAAGGCTCGGCAAGGTTGTAAACGTTGTCGGCCTTACCATAGAATCCCTGGGACCCGATGCGAACCTTAATGATCTGTGCAGGATAAGCATAGATGAGGAGGGCGACAAATATGTGCTTGCCGAGGTTGTGGGCTTCAGGGATAACAGAACGCTTCTTATGCCCTGCGACAGTACTGAAGGAATAGGTTTTGGATGTATTGTCGAGAATCTGGGGTATCCTCTTTCCGTGAGCGTGGGCGATGAGATGCTCGGGCAGTGCCTTGACGGCCTGGGACGTCCCACCGACGGATCCACTATCAAAACCGCAATAAGCTATCCGGTAGAAGCCATGCCGCCCGATCCGATGGACAGGATAATAATCGATACGCCCCTGCCCCTCGGAGTTAAGGCTGTGGATGGGATAATGACCATAGGCAAGGGCCAGAGAATAGGTATATTTGCAGGCTCCGGAGTCGGTAAGAGTACCCTGCTCGGCATGTTCGCGCGAAATACAAAGGCGGATATAAACGTGATCGCGCTTATCGGAGAGCGTGGCCGTGAGGTGAGGGAGTTCATAGAACGCGATATGGGAAAGGAAGGAATGCGGCGCTCGATAGTTGTTGTCGCAACCTCGGACAAACCTGCACTTATGCGTAAGAAGGCTGCGCTCACCGCCACGGCGATAGCGGAGTATTTCAGGGATCAGGGTAAGGATGTGCTGCTCATGATGGATTCGCTGACACGTTTTTCCATGGCACAGCGTGAAATAGGTCTTGCAAGCGGTGAGCCGCCTGTTACCAGAGGCTATCCGCCGAGTGTTTATGCTGAGATGCCAAAACTCTTGGAACGTGCCGGCAATTCAGACAAGGGTTCGATAACAGGTCTGTATACGGTCCTTGTCGACGGTGATGATTTCAACGAGCCCATCACGGATACTGCCAGAGGTATCCTTGACGGACACATAATGCTCAACCGCCGGCTTGCACATAAGAACCATTATCCTGCTATAGATATCCTTCAGAGCATATCACGATGCATGAGCCAGATCGCGACCAAGGAACACAAGGCCCTGGCGGGCAAGCTTAAGAATGTCCTCGCTACATATACGGAAGCAGAGGACCTTATAAACATAGGTGCATATAAAGCGGGTGCAAATCCGAATATTGATTATGCGATCGAGAAGATAGACAGTGTCAATGAATACCTGTGCCAGGATGTTGATACGAAATATTCGTTTGATGAAGAATTGGAACTGCTGCAGCAGATATTCTGACGGGTGAGCGGTCATGGCTAAGTTTTTCTATAAAATGCAAAATATACTGGATATCAAGCTAAAGCTTGAGACACAGGCGAGAAATGAATTTGCGATAGCAAATGCGCAGCTTGCAGAGGAAGAAGAGAAGCTTGATGCGCTTGAGCGAAGAAGGCAGCAGTACGAAAACAGGCTTGCCGAGTTATATACGGATAAGCTTGATATAAAGGAAATAGGCGAGACGGCGGAAGCGGTCGAACTGATGAAATATCATAAGCGCCTGCAGGAAGTAAATGTGATGATGGCTAGGAAGAAGTCGGAAGAGGCAAGAGAGAAGCTTCAGGAAGCCATCCAGGACAGAAAGACACACGAAAAGCTCAAAGAGAACGCCTTTGAGGTGTTCAAGCAGGAAGTCGCGGCTTCTGAGAGCAAGGAGATAGATGAGCTTGTTAGCTACAGGCACGGACAGAATTGATCATAAGGAGGAACCCTTAAGGGAGGATTCCTTATTAATGGCATTAGGACTGTAAAGAGGAGCAGAAATGGCTAAGGATGTAGAGGTAATAACGGATACCGAGGAATCACCGAAGGAAAAGAAGAAGAGAGAAAAGGCCGAGAAGAAGGCCCTGAAAAAGGGCGGGAATTTCGACGCGGCAGTTACCGACGGTGGAACGATGTATCTTGATGCGGAGGAGGATGAGGACGAAGGATCGTTGTCAATGGCTCTCATTACGATGTTCATCGTGATAATATGGCTGGCGATACTCTGTCTGCTCATAAAGCTTGATGTGGGCGGTTTCGGCTCCGGTATACTGGCACCGATCTTTAAGAATGTCCCGGTCATAAATAAGATACTGCCGGACAAGGATGTATATGTTGAAGAAGAGAGGGAGTTTAAGGACCTGAATGCCGCGGTTGCTGAAATAGAGAGGCTCAGGGCAGAAAATGAGGAACTTAAGTCAATGCAGGCTGCTGCGGAAGCGGCAGATCCGTCCGAGGAGGTGGCCGCACTCAAGGAGGAGATAAAGAGGCTGCAGACCTTTGAAAATTCGCAGATAGAGTTCCAGAAGCTTAAAACGGAGTTCTATGAGGAGGTCGTGTTTGCGGATCAGGCTCCCGATATATCGAATTACAAGACATATTATGAGTCCATAGATCCGGATAACGCCGAGTATCTGTACAAGCAGGTGGTCCAGCAGATGGCCGAGGACAAGGAACTGTCCGAATATGTCAAGGCATACAGTGAGATGAAGCCGAAAAGTGCGGCGAAGGTGTTTGAAGAAATGTCGGGAAATCTTGACCTTGTTGCCAAGATACTCGGACAGATGGACGCATCACAGAGAGCCAAGATACTTAATGTGATGGATCCGAAGATAGCGTCTTCCCTTACAAAGATAATGGACCCCGAATAAAAGCTTAATGTTTTCGAGGCTTTAACCGATATAATAAATGATAAGCATTGATAATAGCAGCGAGGCTGTTAAAGAAAGGAGGTATATATGGGAACAGCACCAATTTCTGATTTAAAGTCATTCTTCCCGGGGCTTAACGGTATCAATGATACAAGATCAGGATCGATACAGGGAGCTGAGGATTTTGCAAAGGTCATAAGTGATGCAGCGGTAAGGACTGTTCCGTCAGCCGGAGCGGATAATTCTGATGCTGTAAAACAGGCGCCGAAGAGCACAAGGCCGGTACAGAGAACAGACAGTCCGGATGCGGAGCGTATACAGAGAGAGGATCCCGGAAAAGGATCCAATGCGAAAGCCGCAGAAACGGTAGATCGCAATGATCTTAATACAAAGGTCAGCGAGAAGCTTAATAAGATCAAGGATGCCATAAAGGATGAACTTGATGTTACGGATGAGGATATCGAGGATGCAATGGCAGTACTCGGGCTTATGCCGGCAGACCTGTTGAATGCGGATGATCTCAAAGGACTTATGCTTGAACTTTCAGGCGAGACCGATGCGCTTGCCCTTATAACAAATGAGGAGCTCCTCGGAAGCATCATGGATGTGGCGGAACTGGCATCGCAGATGGCAGGGGAACTTGAGGAAGAATTCGGTATATCCATTGAAGATATCACGGAACTCTTTACTGCAGCCGAAGAAGAGATCCCGGTTGAGATCGTTGATGTAGATGAAGATGAGCAGGAAGAAGACGGAGTTGTTGTTGAGATAACACGAAACACCGAGACGGATGATACGGTGATCACTAACGGTACGACCGCCGAATCCGCTTCGCTTGACCGCAAGGCAGCACAGGTACTCAACAACAGGAAACAGGAAGATGATATGCAGAATGCCATGGCGGGACAGAATTTTTCAACAGAAACGCCCGTGGCAGACAGTGTTACGCAGGCACAACCGCAGTTTACAACGACGTATGTCGATCCCGAAGATATCTTAAGTCAGGTAACCGACAGGATAAAGCTGGATATAGGAGAGGATCAGACATCAATGGAGTTACAGTTACATCCGGCGAGTCTCGGAACGGTAAATCTCCAGATCAATTCAAACGGCGGAGTGGTTTCGGCACATATCCTCGTACAGAACGAAGCGGTAAGGTCGGCACTTGAAGGACAGCTGGTACAGCTTCTGCAGACTTTTGAGGAACAGGGACAGAGAGTGGAAGCCATCGAGGTTTCGGTAGCGGGATACGATCTTGACAGGAGCCTTAATCAGGGAAGCGATACAGGAAGCAATGAGAGAAAGGATCGCAGTACCGAAGGAGTAAGCCGTACATCCAGAAGGAGCATTAATCTCAATGAGCTTGATGAGGAAGACTTTGAGGAGCTTACCGAGGAAGAACAGCTCGAAGCCGAGATAATGACCGCAAACGGCACAAGCGTTGATTTCAAGGCGTAACATAACTTCACGAAAGGAGTGGTAATATGAGTTTGGCAGCACCGGTAGTAGACGGAAAGGTTGTACAGAACACCACGGCTGCAAATACCACGGGGGCAGGCAAGGAGACAAAGGCCAATAATTCGATGGACAAGGATTCCTTCCTTCAGCTTCTGGTAGCGCAGATGAAGTATCAGGATCCTATGGAGCCTCAGTCAAACACCGAATATGTAGCACAGTACGCACAGTTCTCGGAACTTGAAGCAATGCAGAACCTGTCATCAAATATGGATCTGCAGAGAGCTACGGGACTTGTGGGCAAGGAAGTGGTAGTAAAGACTACGGGAGCATCCGGAGAGCCTGTATATACACAGG
>JAEEGL010094094.1_pt1 | contig 12925 bp, 13 predicted proteins | sample 9134231 | NCBI WGS metagenome assembly JAEEGL01 (sample SAMN16246548, study PRJNA631951) | gut metagenome | biome: gut microbiome; feature: rumen; material: fiber-attached | host: Bos | place: Iran: Karaj | collected 2018-10 | reverse complement strand
GTTTCCTGACGACCTTCCAGCAGATAAGCGAGGATGCCAGCACGGAAACCATTGAGGGCAGCACGACGACGCAGTACATCGAGCGAATAGCGCAAGGTCTGCAGATACTCCTGGCGTTTGCCTTCGTCCCATTCCTCGATGGCCTTGTTGATGAGGGGCAAGTCCACCTCGCCTTCCTCGTCCATCAGACAGAGGCACTGGCGCTTCACCTTCTCCTCCTCTTCCTTTGTCCACATCTTGAACTCAGGCATCTTGGCGCCCACCATATCGGGCAATACCACAGGGGTCACGCGGCTCACCAATCCACTCTCGGCATCAGCGAAGACTTTGAGGTGCGGCAAGATGGTGATAGGCTCTATGGTTGGAGTAAACAGAACCAGCGACAAGAGGGTTTGGGTGCCGACGACAAGAACGGCATATGGATATGCCTCCGCTGTTTGAAGGAGTGTCCTCGTATAAAGGTCTTCATGGCTGTAGGCGAGGAGAAAGGCTGCATCGGCAGCAATCATGCCGATATGACATTTTTTGCCGATAGTCTCTATGTGCTGGAGCCCGACTGCAAGGGAGGGGAAGAAATACATACTAATCTCAAGGGCATACCTTGTGCAAGTAATGATTTTGTTGAGGCCTTACAAGTTGAATCTAATGGTTACACAATTACTGATGGTAAAGGTAGCGATATCTTTGCCCTGACACTTAACAGCATCGGTGTGAGTTGTGCCAATATACCAGCAGGCTACCATCTTCCTCACAAGGACGACGAGTACACTTCAGTTCCTGAATTAGAGCATACTCTATATTATATTCTACACATAATTAATACAATCGACAAACGGTTCCCTCATAGTTATAAAACAGAGACACAACTGATGGTTAATAAATTCTTGAATGCAGAATAAATGAAAAAAATCGATTATTACTTTTATATTGTTAACAATCGTGGCTATTGGAATGTATGCTCAGCAAAAACAGATATCATACATCAAGGCCGACGGAGCTTGGTATCATGTTTATGATGAGAGTGGCAAGAAGGTCAACACGATGTCGAAACAGACTGTTGGCAAAGTGGTGGGCTGGGGAACAGATTTCTTTGTCGCTGTAGATGGCGCATGGGTGAAGACCTATGATGTAACAGGCAAGAAAATCTGTACGATGTCGAAACAGTCGGCAGGCGAAGTGATTGGTGTGTCTATCAATTCCTTTACTTGCCCCGATTTTTGAATTTTTTCGCGAATGTGTCTATATTATGCACATCAAACATTTAAATTCAAAAGATATGGCTACAACAATTAAAACCAGTTCCAAGAACTACTTCAACAAAATCCAGAAGTACCTCAACAACAAAAGAGTCTTCTTCACCCCATCATTTAACCTTGGGGTCTATGCCCTCACCATCTTCGACCTCACCAATGACGAAACCACCTCTCTCATCACTAAAATGACAAAACACTTTCACCTCTATCCCAAGCAGCTGGAGCCCCTGGCTCTCGCTGCCTGAAACTATATTTTTTACGAAATTGTTTTGTGGAATAATCCTTTTTTCGTAACTTTGCCTTGAATCTAAAGCTTGAAACTACTAAAGACCTCGCGATGTATAGGGAATCGTAGGAAGAACTATGGATATAAATAAGGCTATAGTAAATATGTACAATAATAAAACATATCAAGAATTAAAAGACTATTATGGCAAAACTACGATATTCAATGTTCTTGGCATTGAAAGAAATGAGAATAGGCATAGTTCCTTCCTTCGGTGGTTGCTTGACAATCGTTCAAGTCATGGGTTAGGAGATGAACCGATGAAAAAATTCCTTCGTCTTTATGCCCTTCATATGCTACAGAATGAAAATCCTGCTCTGAATATCATGTTGATGGCAGGAAACTATGATTTGGAAATATCAGAGATTGATACAGAAAAACCTGTAAAAAAGAGTAAAGGTGATAACGGTCGAATAGACATATGGGCCAGAATTACTATTACCAACAAGGAGGAGGGCAACACCGTTTCGCTTGTCATAATTCTTGAAAACAAGATTTACAGTAACGAGGGCGATAATCAGACTAAGGATTATCATGATTATTTTGATAAGACAAAAAGCATCAACGATATTCCGATTGAAGTCTACTTAACTCCCAAGGGTGCCAATCCGCCAGATTGTAATTCTTTTAAACATATAACCTATCCAGAACTCCTAAAAGACGTTATTCTCCCTTTAGGCAACATGACAATGCCTCAGGAAGCTGCTAACATCATTTCTGATTATGTACGTAATCTCAGCAAGCCCTCAAACGAGGGTGGTAAAGGTTATTCAGTAATTGCCACATCAGAAGTAGAAGAGTCAAAATTAAAGATTCTTTATGACGGTTTTAAAGAATTGTATTATTCTGCTCTTATTGCAGGCAATATGGAACAAATTATCAAAACTCTTGGAAAGTTGGAAAATTTCGAAGCCGTTACAAATTTCTTGAAAACCCAACAACTAGTTTCCTTGCCTTTATCGAACCGTAAAATAAAAAAAGAAGAGTATATTAAAATTATACAGGGCATGGATAATAGTCAATTGTTAGAGGCTTTTTGGAACAGTAATGAAGCTTTATTTAAGGCCATCCTTACACAAATAGATGTTATGAAATTGCCAATAGATCCTGAGAGAATTTTTAAGATAAGTAATCGTGACACATCCAGATACACAGTCTCTGCAAATGGTAAATTATATGGTAACAGGCTGTTTAAGAACAGAGCAGCCAATGCTGTGTTCCGTGCATACATTGACCGTTTCCCTTCGGTTACATTAGAGAAATTACGAACAGCGTTTCCTGGAACTCTAAATACTTATTATTACGATAAAGCATTCCAAAATTTATTCTACGAGGCAGCAAAAACTAATCCTCCATTTGATGCTCCAAAATCTGAAGGTAAAGTTGGTGATATCAATTGGGATTTCCTCTATGAAGATAAATATTTGCTGCCAATAGAGAATGGTATGAAGAAGGTTATGTCTGTTAAAATGTGGCGTAAAGGTGATTTTGAAAGGCTTATTGATATAGTCACTACTACGAAAGAACTGCAGTTTATAAAGATTGGGCGAGATTAAGAAATCTATTCCCCATTTTTGAATTTTTTCGCGAATGTGTCTATATTATGCACATTAAACAAAAAATACAGAAGATATGGGAAAAGGATTATTAATACTCAAGATAGCCAAAGAGTATAAGAACAGTGGGCTGACAGAGGGTGAACTGGTAGAAGCCGGATTCAACGGACTGCGAAAAGCGGTTAAGAAGTATGGTATAAAGGCCCTCAAAAAATTTGATTCATGTGGTGAAAAGTGGATTCGACAGTCCATATTGCAGGCGATTGAAGAGAAGAAAAGGTAATAGAAGTCAAGAACCATTCGTGGAAAGTTCTTTTTAGACCCCCAAACAAATATTTTTGGAATTGTTTTGTAGAATAATCTTTTTTTCGTAACTTTGACTTCGTCGAACTTACTTTGCACTCGGAAATGAAAAAAAAGAAGCTTTTCTTTTGCATTTCACTCGTTTTTTCGTAACTTTGTACTCAATGTGAAACTTAAAACAAATAAAAAGAAAAAACCGACTCGATTCTTAGAAAACTATGGCAAGTTCACAATATGATACTAAGTACGATAACATCGTATTCTCATTTACCGTTTCCAATTGCAATTGTGAAGAAGTATTTCATTGGGGAGATGATTGGGCTATGCTACCCTTTCACCATGACTTGTTCAAGGTCAATATCAAAGTGACAGACACCAACACCAATTGGTATCATCACAATAGATTTTATGTCTCTGCTCCCGACTGGGTATCGCGTCGCGAACAGAGAGAGTATATCTACCAAGTTATCATGACTCAGGTGAAGTTTTGCGACCACATCGACGGCGATGGCAAAACCCAGGAGATGAGCGACAGCATTCATGAAATCTCGAGGAAAATAGGTGAATACATGGTAGATTGGTACAAGCAGAATTACAAAGAGTGAAATGATTAAAAGACAAAGCAATGAAAAAAGTAATTACCATCCTATTATTAATGGTGACGCTGACTGCTCAGGCGCAGAGTCAGAGCCAGCAGATATCGTATATCGAGGAGACGAAGAACTGGTACTATGTCTATGACGAGAAGGGCAAGCGTATCGGTGGGCTCTCACGTAGCAGTGTGGGCGAACTCAAAGGCTGGGGCAGTGACTTCTTCGTGTCGAAACGCTATTCCTACTACTACATCTGCGATGCCAAGGGAAAGACGCTGAAAACAATGAGTGTTTCGAACGTTGGTGAGATCGTTGGTGTCTCCAACAGCACCATCACCAGTCGCAAAGGCAGTTGGATATTCACATGGAACAAAGAGGGAAAGAAAATCAGTGCAAGAAGTGCCCATTGAAAAAAAGTTGCTGTGATTTTTGAATTTTTCTCACTACATGACTATATTATCTTCAAAAGCCAATATAACGTATATATTATGAAGATTAGGAAAGAAAGAGAGGCTGAGTTCAAAGCCAAGATTGCCGAGTTAGATGCTTATGTGAAAAAGATGAATACCAAGGGCAACCTGACTGATGAGGAGGAGAAAGAAGTCTGGAGTGCCATGCGCCAAACCAACAAGTATTTGAGAGCCATCGGAGCCCCTGAGTCGGCAATGTATGACTTATAAATCATCAAGTTCGAAGGCTTAAATGATGTTATTGTAATCGAAAAAAATCGGTTCAAAATGTTGCAACTTTCAATGATTATTCCTATCTTTGCCATATCGTTCAGATGAACGACGGCATCGAGGTGAGCAATGAGGCAGTCTCACTCTCTTTGTGAATTGTGTAAAACCAATGACTAAAATAATATATGAGTACATTTTGTGCAACATGTGGAAAAGAGTTACCTGTTGACTGGCAATTCCCTCGTTGTCCTTATTGTGGGAACGAGTTACCTAAGATAAACAATGGGAATCTGGGAGGTAATAATAGTTTTATGTTAGGTGATGCAAATGCCATTGCTGGTAATGTAACTATTGATTCCCATAATACAGTGACTAATATTGTTAATGAACGGCAAAAGCACCGCGAGGAAATCCATCAAGAGAAAGTTCAGCAGTACAAGAAACTCTGTGAAGCAGTATATGCGGATGGCGTGATGACCAGCGACGAAGCTCGTAAGTTGGAGAACTTGCGTCTGGAGCTGGGCTTAGACTCGGCTGAGGCTGATCAGATACGTGAAAGCGTCAGGCAACTACGTCTCACTCAGGCGAAAAACCAATTGAATCCCGTTATCAGAATCTCACTCCAACAGATTGTCGGAATGGCCATGAATGGCAAATACGACCTATTGAAGCAAAGTTTTCCAAGATTGGAGGCGATGGCAGAAAAGTATTCTGTTGACGAAGTACAGTTCTATTACTATCTATTACTTTCAGGTATAGAACCACGAAAATGTATTAAACTCTATGAATCACGACAGAATGATAACTATTGGCAATCTTTCTGGGCATTTATTGCATATCAGAATATAGAAGAGCTTGATAAGGCTCAGTTAATTTTGGCTGATTTAGAGAATTGGTCTAACTATCCTTATGGGAATATTGCCCTTCTCACGACGGTGGCCAGTCTTTATACCTATTGGGAAGATATAACTCAAGAAGATTTCTTGGATCAGGCTCGGATGCTGATGGAGCAAGGTGCAGATGGATTTAGCGACAGTCTTGACCGTTTTGCCCAGTCGCTTATTCTCCTCGTAGAAGATAATGATGAAGACTTGCATAATTATCAGGGAGAATTCAGATTCTACTTTGATTATGTATTTAGTGGACTCATGCATAAGCGAAAGATGGCTCATGTGTATAGTCGTATTCCGAGAATGCCTAAAATAGCACCCTTACCAAAGATTTAACATTATTTATTTGAATTTTTTTCAGACTATGGATATATTAGTAGGAAGAGGCGGCAACCAAAGCATGCCTATAACAGACGAAACCGTGAGTCGTATTCATTGTAAGATAGAGGTGTTGGATACTGGTCATATAGCAGTGACAAATCTGAGTACCAGCGGTACGCTGCTCAATGGTCAGAAGCTGGTAAAGCGTACATTGGCCAAGAAGAGCGACATCCTACAACTGGGACCAAATTTCCAAGCAACGATTAGTGATTTGATAGAGAAGGAGGACTATTCTGCCTATACCTGCCATCAGGTCGTTCAGCGTAAGTATCCATCAAGTCGCGAATTGCAGGTGTTTCTCAGTACTTCGTCTCAACGAGCTGCAGACCAGTTGACATGCTATGCTATTCCTGTAGCCAAAAGTGCTCAGGCTTGTTTCTTGATGGATGAAGGTAAATATTGGGAGGCTCAGAACCTCATTTATGAGGCTGGCGACACTTTGTATGATATGCAAGATGGTAGTGACATCCTTCAGGGTATATATGCAACAATGCTTGTAGTGTGTGCTCGTCTATATCTGAAAGTAGGTCGATTAGACGTGGGGCTTGAAGCAATAAATGGAGCTATAAGCATTTTTGACCGTTTGCCTGTAGACGTCCAAGGAAATAGTGCGGAACAACGGGAAGAAGCCAATCAAATAGCTGCCCAAATCAAGGTTGAAATGGAGAATTAGTATAAAATGATTATTAACTAAAAATATGTAAGTTATGGGGTTCTTTAAAAAACTATTAAGTGAAGCTGGTGATTCTATTAAGAAAAGCGTTGAAGAACGCAAGCAAGAGATTCGCCAAAATTTTGAGGACCGTAAGAAAGAGGCTCTTGCTAAAATGGGACTAATATCGGAAACAAATCAAACGTCTGAGCCTGAAACTCATAATAAAATCCCATCAGAAGGTCTACCTTCACGTAACAATGAGCTAAAAGACTTCAAGAGAAAAAAGATGGATGATCTTCGTGAAGTACGAGATGAGAAGGATAGAAATAGAACTCCTGAAAACATGAACAAGTGGAAAAAGGTTGTAGCTGATATTGAAGTAATTGATACTGCCATAAAGGCTGGAGCCTCGACTCTTGGAGAATTGAAAGAATTAGCAAAGGGCAATGCTTCTATTATTGCAGAGATAGACGAAATACAGGCTTCGCAGCTCAAAGCAAAACAAAAGCAAGAGTCACAAAAGAAAAAAGAGCCTCATAAAGTTAGAGTTTCTTTTAATATCAATGGTGAAGAGGGATTTACAAGAATAACAATGTATCCTCTTATAGGAAAGGAATGTCAGCAAACATTAAAGAAAGGTGTCGAACATGACAGAAGAACTGGAGCTATGGAGGTTAGTCTGGACTGTATTGATAAATTGAGTGAATTACTTACAGAGAAAAACGAACAGCTACCATTGGAATTCCTATTTGCTCATGTATGTACCCCGACTGAACTTATCGTAACTGATGAGGAAAGTGATGAGGAAATCTATAATGATGAGTATGAGATAGACCCCAGATATGGCATTATGTCAATGGATGAAGCTGTGGATAATTATGACGAAGAAGAGGAATTAAAGGAATATAAGAAATATCTGACAGATACTGCCCATACGCCTGATGATAACTACATTTCCATTGGCATAGCTAAAACTTGGGACAAACTACCAGAAAGTTATATCGAAGGAGAAGGATTTGTTCCTTCAGTAATTGGAGAGACGCTAAAAGTCGCTTCTGAGGATAACATTGCATTGCTTCATGGGGAAACAGGACTGAGTGATAGCACCATTACCTTTATTATGGAAATAGAAGAAGAGTTTGACCCAGACAAACTTGACTTTATTAACTTTGATGCAGAGTATGGTGATGTTTCATCTGTCTTACAAGAGACATTAGCAGCCGATTTTGTCTCAATGAATGCTGTCATGTATGAAGGTAAGATGTATTTTGCACAGCCGCAGAATATGGACTTGGGTGAAAACGAAGGCGATGACTACTATGACATTGTCAATTATCACTTGGAAGGAGATCAGGAGATTGACTTTGAATCAGAATCTGAGCTCGAGTCAGAAGATAAAATCGTTGAGTCTTCTGACAAAGAAGAGAAAGTCGTAAAAGAAATTGTTTCAAAAATCAAGCAGAAGTTGCAGTCTCTTGGAATGTCCTCTTTTACACTATATGGTAGCGATTATGAAGGCGACAAAGAATATGAGGAAGTGGAACAGTTGGGTGATGATGGTCTGCTCGAATCTTCATCTGAGTATGCTATCAATTACAATGATTCATACAATGGTTTTTCTTCCGTATATACTAAAGTTCGGAAAATTAACATCCAAGATGGCAATGTCCTATTTGATTTGGAAGAAATATATGAGGACAATAATGGGGAATATGAATCGAAAGGATATTATGCGGATCAATCTATTGACCGTATATTGAGCACATGTAAAAAAGATACTGTTGAAAGTGGATTTGAAAGAATTCTTAATTATCTGAGTGATGAGACCTTGATAAAACTTAATAAAGGAACAGACTCTGAAGTTAAACCTATTCCCCAAGCCGAAACAAAAACAGAGTCTAACTCAGAGCCTGAATCAAAAACTGAAGTTGGCAGCGGATTGTTCTCTGCACGTTTGGAGGCACTGATTAGTTCTGCATTACAGGATGGTGTTCTTACAGAGCAAGAAAAGGCCATTCTGAAGAAACGAGCTGAAGCAGAAGGCGAAGATTGGGATGAGGTTGAGATGATTATCAATGCCCGAATAGCAGATATGCAGCCTACATTACAACCAATGAATAATGTAGAAAGAAATTCTGTGCGTAAAAAAGATAATGTTGGGACGCCCTCAATTCCCCCTATGGAACAAAAATTGAAAGTAAATGTTCCTATATTAGATGATCCTATTTTCTATGCAGAAAAAGCTGGGGTATATGATGAAAGAAATGTGGATATACCAGAAGGCTATACAGAAATAGGAGAAGAGTCTTTTGAAAGCAGTGATTTACAGTCTATATGTCTTCCCTCAACTTTGAAAAAGATAGGTGACAATGCCTTTCAGTTTTGTCACAAATTGAAGAAGGTGGATTTTTCAAAATGTACATCATTACTAGAAATTGGAGATAATGCTTTTTATTTTTGCGATAAAATTATAGAGATAGAATTACCAGACAGCGTCACTGTAATTGGTGATAAAGTTTTCGGAGCTTGTGAAAAATTGCAAAAAATAGTGATGCCGTCTTCTTTGGAGATATTAGGGGATGAGGTCTTCGAAGACTGTGATTCTTTGGAAGAAGTTGATATGTCAAAAGTTACAAAGTTGACAACAATCCCTAAAAGATTTGAAACAGGAAATGCTGAACAAATGGTAATTCCCATGGGAGTAACTGCTATTAGAAAAGATGCCTTTAAGTGTTGTAATATGTATGCCTTATTCTTACCTCCAACTCTAAAGGATTATAAGGATACAAATGGTAATTGGGAATCTGTCTATCTTTTTGCTCCACCATTAGAAAAATTAGACAATATATTTGAGTGGAGTAATAATCTTTATGTGCTTCCACAATATTTTGAGGAATACAGATCAATACACGAAGCACTCGGAAAATACAGTTGGTGTGAAATTCATCCAATGCCTGATGAGTATCTCTATTTTTATGATTATTAAATATAACATGAGTAGAATAAACATAATGCCTATTAAATGGTTTGGAGACAGAGAAGCCTACCAAAAATCTAAAGTAAAAATAATAACGGTAGGTCTAAATCCATCTGATAAGGAATTCCATGAAAAGGATGGTGAATCCTTCACTTCCCAGTTGCGATTCCCAGACTATAAAATAGGGGATGATGCTTCTTTGGAAAAAGCTCTAAATAGTTATTTCGAAAAGAAACCTTATCGGAGATGGTTTAATGGAGGATTTGAGTACATTCTGAATGGTATGGATGCCAGCTACTACTCAGGAAAGAGAACTAATCGAGCCTTGCATACCGACATCTGTAGTCCTTGGGCAACCGACCCAACATGGATTGATCTATCTCCAAGTGTGAAGAAAGAGATGCAAGCTAAAGGATTCCCCTTATGGCAACAGTTGGTAAATGAACTCTCACCAGACATTATCCTATTCTCTATTCCTAAAGAATATGTTAAGTTGCTAAAAGTAGATTCTCTGAATGAGCTATGTCGTATTACAACGACGAAATCTGGAGAACAGCGTAATAGGCCAGTCATTATTCAAAAGAGTATGTATGGAAATTCTCTTGCTGTTTTCGGAAGGACAAGGAACATTCCTTTTGGCTCTCTTGGAAAAGAACAAAAAATGGAATTAGGTAAACAAATAATCAAATTAATAAAATGAATATATTTAGTAATAAGCCATCAATGAAGTGCCCGAAGTGCGGATTTCCCGTACTGCCTAAGCATGCATTCTGTCCCAAATGCGGAAATCCTTTGACAGACGAAGCTCAACAACAGGTGGAGGATCAACAAGAGTCTCAACGCAAAAAATGGGAAAACCAGTTTGACATCGAGAAAAAACAGAAACAGTTTGATTTTGACCAAAAGCAAGACCTGCAGAAATCTGACGAGCAAAGAGAATTTAGGAAGGATGAGCATCAACAAGCGATGGCTGATCGAGATGCTCAGCGTAATCGGGACAAACAGCAGTTTGATTTTGACTTGCGTCGAATAGAAAAGTCAGATGATGTTGACCTTGACCTGAAGGAAAGAAAATTTGATTTCGATTTGGAACAAGAGCGGCGTAATGCAGATGATGTACGCAGTTTTAAGAGGGACGAGCATAGTCAAGCAATGACAGACCGCGACACTCAACGGAGTCGTGATCAGAAACAGTTTGACTTCGAATTACAACGTGCAGAGAAAGCTGCTGACTTGGATATGAATCAGCAAGAAAAGATGTTTGACTTTGACCTCGATCAAAAGCGGCGTGATGCTGATGATGAGCGTAGCTTCAAGAAAGACGAACATCAGCAAGAAATGACAGACCGTAATGTCCAACGTAACCGTGAGCAACAGCAATTTAACTTTGACATAAAACGTGCTGAGAAGACTGCTGAGATAGATGACAGACAGCGAGAAAAGAAGTTTGACTTTGACCTCGAAGTGCAGAAACAGGAAAAAACTGACGAGCATGTTCTACGTATGGAAGAGCATGAGATGAAGATTGCCTCCCATGAGCAAGATATGGCCGACAGAGAAGCACAGCGCCGCATGGAAGAGTTGAAGGTGAAAGGCGATATTGCCATGCAGAACATGCAGGCCATGATGGATGCTAAACGGGCTGCGCGTCAAGATGAATTTGACGCAGAAGAACGTCGTCTGCAGACTCAGAAAGAAATGACTGCTGAGCAAATAATGGCAGTACAGATTCGAGAAATGGATGCTGGTGCACAAGCCAAGTTTGCGGAATCGTTTTCGGCAGGAAAAGATGCCGCACGTGAACGTGAAGTGGCTAAGGAGCAGGCTCAGATTTATGAAAAGATGATCGGACAGATGATGGATATGGCCAAGACAGGCATGCAAGCGAATGCTGATATCGCCAATGGACGTATTGCTGAAGAACGCCTGCGTGGAGACGAATATAGAGAAGAAGCTCATCGTTCTCAAGAGCGCATAGACAAGACTCAAGAGCAAAGTCTAAAATATACAGCTCAAGTAACATCTTCAGAACAATCGCCTAAGGTTCCTGCTACAGAATCTTCTTCCCCTATTCCACTTAATACATTATGGTTGCGCGAACATGGTTTTGAAGGAAGTTTCAACGAACTGGCGGGCTATCTGCATAACTTAGGGGCAGATATATCTCAAAATTACGATAATCATGGAAATCCAATTATCGTTGTAGAGGGTATAAACCAGGCAAAGGTCATGGAAGTGCTTGAAAAAGCAGGAGTTAAATTTTAAGCATAGCACAAACTGTAAAAAGTGGAAGTTTCCTATATCGTATAATCTACTTACAGCTTGATATAAAAAGAATTCCTTTAAATATAACCCTTTAAAAACTTAATAATTATGGCAAGAGAATGTAAAGCAGGCACATGGTTGTTTCGAATCAATCCTAGTAATGACAAAGAGCTTCAGAGAGCGCCTTTAGGTTCAACGAGCTACAGTCGCCTTTGGTCCGCTCCAAACGGAGAGCGTATTTTAGATATTAGCTCAAGAGGTGAAGAGGTACTCATCAATACTGATCGTCACGATTATATTCGTTCAAAGAGTGGGATTGTTAACTTGAAGTAACAACTGTATCCCCCTTGTCTGTCTTTGGATAGATAAGGGGGATTAAGGCATATTCATGATGCCAGTCTCATTAAATTATTATGGAAATACTCGCAATAATAGGAATCATATTTCTTGCTCTCATCATCTTCGTTGGTGGTGGCCTTTTTGGTTGGTTTTTAAAAGGAGTTGGTGTCGTTTTTAGTTTTTTTAGCGAAGGCTGGGGAACATGCTTGAAGTCATGTTTGACAATTATTTGGACAATTTTCGTGATTGTATTGATTATTTATTTATTGACTTCATAACCATCAAGGTTAAGGGCTTCCTCATCAGGTGGCTTCAGCTGGTTTAAACGAAAATAACTTGAAAGGAGTGGAGATTGGCAGGATTTTGAGAATTTTGTGATAATCGGCATAATAAATTATGAGGATTTTGTGCTTTTGTGCCAATTATTTGAATTTTTTGAGAATAGTTACTATATTTGCATTTGGAATGAAATACTAATTACTATGCATATCAATGAAGTAGAAAGAATATTACGGGAGTCCGTGAGCGGTCAAGAAAGACGGTACAAGATAAAAAGATATTGCGACCACATCTGTTGTGAGTCTGATTTTGTCTTGTTGCGTGACGGATTGTACTTGGTCCCAATCATAAAGAACGTGGCATTAACAAAGAACAACTGCTTCTCATGTTAAAATATGGGCAGATAAATGTAACCGATAACTTTGAAATTACATATTCCGACATCAATAGTTACATAACAAATAACCG
>JAEEGL016521883.1_pt1 | contig 12926 bp, 8 predicted proteins | sample 9134231 | NCBI WGS metagenome assembly JAEEGL01 (sample SAMN16246548, study PRJNA631951) | gut metagenome | biome: gut microbiome; feature: rumen; material: fiber-attached | host: Bos | place: Iran: Karaj | collected 2018-10 | reverse complement strand
GCGAAGCTGTGATGGTCTGTCTGTAGCATTAAGATCTCTCTTTGCCATTCTTACGATACCTGTAGCCGAAGCATACTGCTCAAGACATCCTCTCTTGCCACAGTTACATGCTTCCTGCTCATCATCATCAATGGTCATGTGTCCTATCTCACCACCAGCGCCATTTACACCTGACAGCATCTTAGAATTAATGATAATACCACCGCCAACGCCGGTACCAAGTGTAACCATAACAAGGCTTGAGTATCCTTTTCCACCGCCCTGCCAATATTCGCCAAGGGCAGCCATATTTGCATCATTTCCAACCTTAACAGGAAGTCCGATAAGATTACTTAATTCATCTGCAGCATTGAATACGCCCCATCCCAAGTTGACACATTTAACAACTGTACCATCTTCCTTAACCGGTCCCGGAACACCCATTCCAACACCGATAACATCAGCGATATCAATCTGCTTTTCTTCCATCTTTTTCTTCAGTGATTCAGCTATATCTGAAAGTATATATGCACCACCAAGATCCTTACGTGTAGTTATCTCCCAGCTTTCAAGGAGTTCCCCATCCTTAGAAAAAATACCGATCTTGACAGTTGTTCCTCCTATATCTACTCCAAATACATATTGTGACATCTATATAATCCTCCTTATGAATTAAGCTGCATATTCTTAGTTACACGCTCATAAAGCTCCTGAGCTGCATTGTAACCCATCTTCTTCTGTCTGTGGTTAACCGCCGCAGACTCAACTATGATAGCCAGGTTTCTACCAGGTCTGATAGGGATTGAATGTGAAGTAACCTTACTTCCAAGGAATTCAACATACTGGTCATTAAGGCCAAGTCTGTCGTAATTTGCATCCTTATCCCACTCTTCAAGTTTTATAACAAGATCTATCTGCTGTGAAAGCTTAACACATTCAACACCAAACATAGATTTAACATTTATTATACCGATACCTCTGAGCTCGATAAAATGTCTCGTGGTTTCCGGAGAAGAACCGATGAGCTGTTCATCACTGATCTTCTTGATCTCAACAACATCATCAGCAACCAGACGATGTCCTCTTTTAATAAGCTCAAGGGCAGCCTCGCTCTTACCTATACCACTATCACCCATGATAAGAACACCCTCGCCGTAAACATCAACAAGAACGGCATGAATAGAAATCCTAGGTGCCAGCTTCTCATGCAGCCATCTAACTGTCTCATGTACAAATGATGAAGTTGTAGAACTGCTGGTAAGAACTGGAATATTGTGTTTCTTGCCTGCCTCGATAACAAAATCGTAAGGCTCTATATCACGGCAGAAAACAAGACATGGGATTGGAAATTGAAACAATTTATCAAATATCTCAATATTTTCTTCCCTTGTATGCATGTCAGCAAGATATGCATGTTCAACATTTCCGCATATCTGAACTCTGGCCGTGTCAAAATGCTCAAAAAAACCAGCCAGCTGCAAAGCAGGCCTGTTTATATCCGGATCTATAATATGAATAGCATCTGTATCAATTTCCGGAGTATGATTAATGAGATTCATCTTATTAATGAATTCAGTCAGAGTAACACTGTATTCTTCTTTCATTGTAACCCCCAGATAATATAGAATTGTATTTCGCCGGTATAGATATGTACGGACGAAATACATTTACATTTTACCATAATGATAATTAATTTTCACTACAAAAGTTATCAGCTGTTTGGTAAAATGTACTCATGAAAGATTTCGATATTGAAGAAGAACTCAAGAAGCTACCCAACCAGCCCGGTGTCTATATCATGCATAGTGACACTGAGGCAATTCTTTATGTTGGAAAAGCTATAAATCTACATAACAGGGTAAGGCAGTATTTCCGAAAAGGCATGGGGCATAATAATTCACCCAAGATTGCCAAAATGGTTTCACAGATTGCTTACTTCGAATACATAATAACCTCCTCAGAAATGGAGGCTCTTGTACTAGAGTGCAACCTGATAAAGGAACATAGGCCGAAATACAATACCATGATGACCGATGACAAAGGCTATCCCTATATCAGAGTCACAACTAGTGAACCATACCCTCGTCTCTTATTCAGCCATCAGATGACCAGAGATAAATCAACATATTTCGGTCCTTATACTGATGGAAAAGCTGTTCATGATACTATCCTTCTGATCAAAAAGCTATATAAAATACGCAATTGCAACATGGATATACCTGAAGGCGGAGCCAATGTCAGGCCATGTCTTTATTATCAGATTGGCAAATGTAACGGACCATGCGCAGGACTTATCAGCACTGAAGATTATAGAAAATCTGTAGAATCAGCGATGTCATTTCTTAATGGCAACACCAAGGATATAATTCATGAACTGAAAGACAAAATGAAGCTTCAATCCGAAAATCTGGAATTCGAAGCAGCTGCTGAAACCAGAGATCTTATCAATAGCATTAATGCCATTACCGAGAAACAACGTATAAGCAATACCGATAATAATGACAGAGACATTATCGCTATGGCCAGAAACGAATCTGATATAGTTATTTCAGTATTTTATATCAGAAACGGAAATCTTCTCGGAAGAGATAATCACCACATGAGTTCTGAAAATGACGAATCTGACAATGAAGTTCTTGCTGCTTTCATCAAGCAGTATTACACTTCTACTCCATATATACCTAAGGAGATATTAACTGTTACTGCCATTGAAGATTCAGAATTGATCGAGGAATATTTAAGCAACAAGCAAGGTACCAAAGTATCAATATTCACTCCACAGAAAGGTGACAAAAAGGGTCTCGTAAAACTGGCTGAAGATAACGCTCGTCTTGTTCTTGAACAGGACATAGAACGAATTAAGCGTCATGAGAAACGAACCACAGGTGCATGTGCTGAAATAGCCGAACTTATCGATGTTCCATATATATCAAGAATGGAAGCCTTTGATATATCAAATATTTCCGGATACAATTCAGTAGCTTCAATGGTTGTTTTCGAGGATGGAAAGCCTAAGAAAAACGCTTATAGAAAATTCAAACTTAAAACTGTCAGTGGTCCTGATGATTATGCATCCATGAAAGAAGTACTATCCAGGCGTTTCACAGACGATAAACTTCCGGTTTTACCAGATGTACTTATGATGGACGGAGGTAAAGGGCAGGTAAAAGTAGCTCAGACAGTACTTGATAGTCTCGGTATCGATATACCTGTCTGTGGAATGGTTAAGGATGATAACCATCGGACAAGAGGCTTGTATTATAATAACAAAGAGCTTATATTTAAAAAAGGCAGCGAAGCTATCCACATGATCACTGCTCTGCAGGATGAAACTCATCGTTTTGCTATTACCTATCATAAATTACTCAGAAGCAAAGAGCAGGTACATTCTATTCTTGATGATATCGAAGGCATTGGTCCTAAGAGAAGAAAAGAATTATCGCTTAAATACAAGGATATAGAAGCAATAAAAAAAGCAGATATCGATGATCTTGCAGATACACCAGGCATGAATCAGGGTGCAGCCGAAGCTGTATATAACTTTTTCCATTAACAGGGGGTTAAAATGGGCAGATTTCTTTTTCCAGACGAATATTATGATTCAACTTATTCTATCGATTTTAAAAAATATTATGATATGGGATATAGAGGTGTTCTCTTCGATATAGATAATACTCTTGTTGAACACAATGCCATGGCAGACGAGAGATCTATAAAGCTGATAAACGAACTAAAAAATATAGGATTTGGAATTTGTTTTGTTTCTAATAATAAAAAGCAACGAGTTGCAGATTTCAACGCTGATATGCATGTCAGATATGTATTCAAAGCAGATAAGCCTTCGGCTAAAGGATATCTCAAAGCAATGAAAAGGCTAAATACTAACAAAGAAAACACCATTTTCGTAGGGGATCAGCTCTTCACAGACATATGGGGAGCAAATAATGCACACATCCACTCGATTCTGGTAAAGCAGATTGCCAGGCACGAAGAGATACAGATAATCCTAAAAAGAATTCTGGAAAAACCAATTATCTGGCTGTATACCAGAAAGCATAAAATGAAGAAAAAAAGCTCCGGTAATTAACCGGAGCTTTTATAGTATCGATTTACAGGATATCAGCTCTGAGCTTCTTAAGAACCTGGAAGGTCTTTCCTCTAAGCTCTTCTGCTTCAAATAACGAAAGCATTGTATCCATATCAAACTTGAACTTCATGATCGTGTCGATCCAATCATTTACATAGTCCTTTACATATTCAACGTTCTCTTCATTCTTATCCTTAAGAGAAACCTGAATATTATTGATATTCTCAACAACAGATGTATTAGGTATTACATTGCTTCCTGAAGGTGTCTGTGTACCTTCATCTGAAAGCTCGATAACCTTACCTGTCTTAGTGATGATAACCTTCTTATTAGGAGCTGACTCAGGTTTAGCACTTGGTCCGCCACCCTTCTTATCAAGAAGTTTCTCAACAGCCTTGATGACACAAACTACTGCATAAGTAGCTTCCTGAGGTGTCTGTTCTGGAACACCCTTTGTCTCATGCTGATGCCATAACCACTCTGACTTAAGAAGCATCTCCTCAATCTTAGAATCATCAAGAAGCTTTCTAAGGTCTGGATCCATTGTAGGAACGGCCTTCTTACCAAACAGACCACCTGCAGCACCAGAATCTGACTTCTTATTATATCTTGCAGGTACTGTAATATCTGCATATGTCTTAACAAGATACTTCTCAGCAACTCTTGGATCATAATCAGAATTAATGATAGCAACCTTACCACCATTAAGACCATTAACAACCATATCCTCAGCTGCCATAAATACAAGAGTCTTCTGACGATCATCGATCATCTGCTTGATCTCATAATTTGTCTTAGACTTCTCAAGAATAGCATTCTTACGAACCTTAAATGCCTTAATCTTCTCCTTGATACTGAAGAACATCTTAAGGAGTGAAGGGTTAGCATTTACATAGTCGTTGATCCATGTAATCTCAACATACTGATGTTCAATCTTATTAGATAATTCGTAAACATTGTATCCATCAAATACTACGTTGAGTGTTGTATACAGCTTCTCAAGGATCTCATACTTCTCTTCCCATGGACGAGAACCAACATCTGAATTAACAAGTTCCTTGATTCCACATTCATAGAACACCAGGTTGTATTCATAAAGACCTTCGAAGATATTTGTCTTACCTGTAAGCTGTGCACCTGCACCAAGAATCTGGAGATTCTTCTTCATATCAGGCTCATTCTCGATATACAGATAAACTTTCTTAACGAAAGCTGATACTTCAGAGATAAGAGTATCAATTCTCTTATTATATAATTCCTGCTTAGAAATAGCTGTCAGTACATTTCTAGAAAGGACACTTGTATCCTGTGTACTGTTAACGTTACGAATAAGCTCTTTGAAGCTTTCATAAACAGCCATATTATCAATAGGAATATATTCAGCATTAAGTCCATAGAACTCAAATGCCTTATTGTAATCCTTGTTTGCGATAAATGTATTGAAAAGACCTATAGATAACTGAGTCTTATAGTCATTTCCTACATGAGGATCTTCAACTACATAATCATAGAGTACTTCCAGATTTGAAAGATATGCTTCTGAATTAGCAAGCGATGTTGGAAGTCCCATATCCATAACAACATTGATAAGATCAAGGTATCCAAGAAGAGCCTTATCAAAGTTCTTAGGTCTATCATCATCTTCAAGAATCTGATAACTTACATTAATAAGAAGCGGAGCTATACGATCACCGATGAGTCGCATTGCATCTCCGAACTTCTCTCTCTGATAGAGATATATAAGCCAGATACTATAACGATAGATACCTGTTGTATTAATAGGAGCATCAATGTCTGTAGGATCAATATCGCCATATACGAAATTGAACAAAGGCTCGATCCACTCGTCAATCTCATATCTTTCCTTAGCTTTGATGTTCTCATCAACGAACTCTCCGAGTTCATACAGCTTAGTACATTGAGACTTGACATCGTCGTCAACATTCATGTTATTAAGGTCAAAATTGCTGTCTTTCAGATAATCAATAACTAACGCATAGAAACCGTCTTCAACCTGCTCATTCAAGAATCTGATAAGCAGCCCCTTGTTGTTAGAAGCGGCGATAGATAGTACGTTATTATCACTACCTGTTATGTTAGCTGGTAATGCCATACACCCTTACCTCCCTTTATGTATTCGCACATTATAATTTTATAATAATTGAAAAATAGTGTCAACGTCATATTGTGGTTTTTTCATAAAGAAAATTGGTAGTTTTTCACAAAAGGCCAGCCATTTCAAGAATTGTCATGGCATTTCGTGTTGTACATCTACCGTTTTTGATTGTGTAATCAAATCTCAGCTCACCATTTTCATAATATTCTTCAAAATGATAATTATCCACATCATTTCCGGAATCAGATTTTAGGTCACAAAGTTCAAAGTCATGAGTCGTCAGAATGACCATACTATTTCCTGATGAAAGCTTCTTAACCGCCTTTTCAGCACCCACTATTCTGTCAGCAGAATTTGTTCCCTTAAATATCTCATCGATAAAACATAATGCAGGAACCTCATTTCCAGACTTAATATAATCCGTCATTTCTTTAATACGAAGGATCTCAGCGTAAAATGTTGATATACCATTACTAACATCATCAGAAATCCTCATGGAAGTGAAAATACGTGCATAAGGAATACTAAAGGATTTGCTACAAACACCAGCTCCTGTATAAGCCAGAACCATATTCACTGCAAGAGTCCTTAAAAATGTAGTCTTACCAGACATATTTGATCCGGTGATTACAGTAATACAGTTATCCAGGCTGGCCGAATTTGATACAACCCTGTTGGTCTCTATAAGCGGATGATAAAGATCTTCAGCATTTATCTTTATAGAGCCATCACGTACTATTTCAGGCTTTGTGGTACTTCTGATCACAGAAAGAAGCGCCAGAGAACCCAGTTCTTCCATATCACCTATAATATCAAGACAGTCTTCCACTATGCCCTTATTCTTTTTATTCCATTTGAACGCAGCCAGCGCTATAAAATAATCCCATCCTGTAAATCCTGCAAGCACCATGTGAACAATAGGATTGTATGAAATGTTATTTACATCACTGATCCTGTTCAAGGACTTAAGTGCAGCTATAACTCCTTCTTTTCCTGATACTCTAGATTTTATATCTTTAAGGATTTCTGCATTGAATTCAGAATCATCAATTATCTTAAGGAGTTTAGATAGATCAGAAGCTGTTGGTCCATATTTATTTACATGATCGATCATGGAATCCTGAATTCCCTTTGGCATCCATGTCAGGAAAAGACCGGCAAAAAAAGCTATTATAATAATACCCGGATGAAGTCCCATAAGAAGGACTACCGCAATAGTCGACAGAGTCATAACCGGAACAAGGAACATCAACATATACATCCATACAGGGAAAGTATCAATTTCTTTAAGTTCTTTATTCTTTTCATCTTCTGAAACATCCGCCAGATAAGCTTCTCTCTTTTCAATATCCTTCTTTTTAATATCAATTATAGCTTCTGATACAGCTTCAAAATCAATGAGGAAATCTTTATCATTTGATAATTCAGATATAGCCTCATATCTTTGTTCAACTTTATCTATATGATTTACATTTAAACTTAATGTATCAGCAAGCTTTTTACGACCATCATTTGTATGCGCAATGGATATCAGCTGATATATAGATGATCTTCCCAGAAGATCCAGATCATTTACCTTATGGTTATTATTTGTTCTAAACTCTTCACCAGTATCCCTAAAAGACTTCCACTCTTCTGTAAGTCTCATAAGGTACCTTCTGAGTACTGTAGACTTTGCCTTGAGTCTTATAAGCTCTTCATTCATATCACTATGAATTTTAACAAGGTACATAAAAACAATAAATAAAACAACAGCAGCTATAGATAACACTATCATCCTCTTTGAAAGACCGATAGCAAGAAGAACAAATGCTGCAAGGAAAACCACCAGTCTTGCCATAGATATTACTGTTGTTCTTTTATTTATCGCCTGAATAGTATTCTCAACCTTTTTCTTATTATCTAGTATATAATCCTTCATTTCAGATATCCTTCCAATCGATTTTAACAGAATGATTTTATCACAAATCATCGATTAATTCCACAGACTAAACAACTTGATTTTTATATATATGTGTTTTAAAATATTATGTATTAAACGAAAAGGAAGGTAATAAATTATGGGAAGAAAAGGTTTTATTACAGGATTTATCACAGCAACTGCTGCTATCGCTACTGTAGCTGGTGTTGCTTACCTCTTTAAAGATGAGATTAAGTCTACTCAGACATATAAAGATCTCAACGATAAGTATGATGTAGACAATAAAATTGTAAAGTATTCAGAGAAGGCTAAGGAAACAGCATTTGATCTTAAGGATAAGGCAAAGGTTACTGCTGCTGATCTTAAGACAAAGGCAGAAAACTGGAAAGCCGCTAATGATGACGATATATTTGATGATGATGAGATTATCCTGGACGCTGAGGAATCTGCCGAAGAGAGAGATTATGTATCAATAAAGACAGATATCGAAGAAAAGGCTGAAGAAGCAAAGGACGCTGCTGCTGATGTTGCTGAGGAAGCTAAGGAGGCTGCCGCTGATGTTGCTGAGGAAGCTAAGGAGGCTGCTTCAGACGTTGCTGAAGAAGTTAAGGCTGCTGTTGAAGAAATAAAGATCGACTAATAGTTTTAAAACGAACAAGGAGTATGCAACTCTGCATACTCCTTATTTTTATGAAAAAATCATATATATTTATTGATAATATCCTCTATATCTTCACTTATGCCCTCTGTTTTATCATCAGACTTATCTTCTATTTTTTCATCAGGCTTATCTTTCATCACTTCTTCAACATCTGCTTCTTCTAAGACAATATCAACATCACCATTACTCTTTGTATCTGTTTTTGGAAGTTCAATCATATCATCTTCCGAAGATTCTTCAGCCAACTGCTGAGATAGCGACATCATAGATTCAGACAAGCTCTTTCTTGTCACCTTAATATAGGAAATCATGGCAATTATATGGTAATTCGGTGTTGTATACTCATTACCATCCTCGGATCTTTCTGCTTCTTTCATTTCCTCATCTAGTTCCTTGATCAAAGCTCTGACGTCTCCCATTTCACGAAGCTCTTTAGTTTCGAAGTTTAATTCAGGACGTATCATAGCTAATATGATATAAAGAATGCTGATTGCTATAAGAACCACAGCAATCTTCTTCATATAATCAATACCTTTGATCTTCATAGCCGGAAATTCAATCTGATTAATAATGTACGGTTTTATAAAGCCATCCAGATTTTCATTCTTCACATTAAATGTTTCAGCCAGACTGCTTTGTATATAATTTGCCGTTACTTTATCTTCCTGAATCCTGGCATTTATCTTACCATCTTTATTGAATCCATCTTCGAGCACAAGTAGATGCACTTCATTTCCATGATAGTAATAATAATATTTGCCCAGAACCTTATCATTAACTTCATAATCGAAGCCCGCATAATTAATCTCCATATCCTTTAGGGATATGGAGATATTTTTTATGCCATTATTATGTAGTTGTTCAACACTGTCTATCTGATCTACATCATATATGCTATATTCACTCAGCATAGACAGTTTATATCCAACCATTAGAAACATTATAAGTATAATAATGAGCGGAAGCATCATCATGATAATGTTTCTATTTAAAAGTCTATGAAACACGAGATAAAACTCCTTTAATCATATAGACTATTTTGCAACTATATTAACTATCTTTCCAGGAACATAGATTTCCTTGATAATGGTCTTACCTTCAAGTCTTCCACCAAGTGCTTCCTTTGCAGAATTAAGTATTGTATCCTTATCAGCATCTGCAGATACCTGAATTGTTACTCTTGTTTTACCACATACCTGAACAGGTATTGTGATCTCATCTGCTACAAGGTGTTTTGCATCATATACTGGCCAGGACTGATTAAATACAGTTCCTTCTCCACCAAGCATTTCCCATAACTCTTCTCCTAAATGAGGAGCAAAAGGAGCAATAAGCTTAGTTACTGTAAGAAGTGTCTCCTTATCAACACCAGTACTCTTGGACAGATCAACAAACTTATTATTATATTCCATAAACGCAGATACAACAGTATTAAGACTGAAGTTATCAAGTCTTTCAGTTACATCCTTGATAAGGCCATTACGAAGTCTGAGAAGTTCAGGTGTCTCCTGTACATCTTTATCAAGATTATCTGATACAACAGTATAGAAACGCTTAATAAATCTATAGATACCATCTATACCAGCATCGTCCCAGATAGCATCAGCATCAGGTGGTCCTACGAAAAGCTCATAAAGTCTCAGTGTATCACATCCATAATCATTTACGATATCATCAGGTGAAACAATATTACCTAAAGATTTACTCATCTTAGTAGGTTTACCTGTCTCTCTGTCTCTACCGCAGATCATACCCTGATTGAACAGCTTCTTAAATGGTTCATCAAAGCCAACAACACCGATATCATACAAGAACTTAGTCCAGAATCTGGAATAAAGCAGATGAAGAACTGCATGCTCTACACCACCGATATACATATCTACTGGAAGATATTTATCAGCCTTTTCCTTTGATACCAGTTCTTTGTCATTATTAACATCAACATATCTAAGGAAATACCATGAAGAACCAGCCCACTGTGGCATAGTATTTGTCTCTCTCTTAGCAGGGCCTCCACAATTAGGACAAGTGCAATTAACCCATTCATCAATTGCAGCAAGTGGAGATTCACCTGTTCCTGTAGGCTCGTACTTCTCAACATCAGGCAGTCTGAGAGGAAGTTCTTCTTCAGGAACTCCTACACAGCCACATTTCTCACAATGAACGATAGGGATTGGCTCTCCCCAATATCTCTGACGAGAGAATACCCAGTCACGAAGCTTGTAATTAGTTGTAGCCTTTCCATAGCCCTTATCTTCTATTATCTGTGGAGCCTTTTCCTTGAGCTCGGAAGACTCCATTCCGTTCCATTCACCAGAATTAACCATGATACCTGAAGCAGCTGTATAAGCTTCAGTCATTTCATTTCCATCCTGAACATCATCCAGAGTAGGTGCAATAACCTGAATTATAGGAAGATCAAACTTCTTCGCAAATTCAAAGTCTCTGTCATCATGCGCAGGTACACACATGATAGCTCCAGTACCATAATCTGCGAGAACATAATCCGAAAGCCATATAGGTGTCTTAGCACCATTAAGCGGATTTATAGCATAGCAGCCAGTAAATACACCTGTTTTCTCCTTGTCAGCCATACGATCAATCGAAGACTTAAGAGATGTCTGATAGATATAATCCTTTACAGCCTTCTCAGTCTCTGGTGTATAAAGCTTTGAAGCAAGCTCTGATTCAGGTGCAAGTACCATAAATGTAGCACCATAAAGTGTATCAGGTCTTGTTGTATAAACTGTTATAACCTCTTCTCTTCCATCAACAGGGAAGTTAACCTCTGCACCCTTTGACTTACCGATCCACTCCGCCTGCATCTTCTTAACCTTTTCAGGCCAGTCAAGCTTATCAAGATCAGCAAGAAGTCTTTCAGCGTATGCAGTTATCTTGAGCATCCACTGGCGGAGATTCTTCTTAGTAACGTCAGCACCGCAGCGCTCACATTTTCCATCCTTAACCTCTTCATTAGCAAGGCCGGTTTTACATGATGGACACCAGTTGATAGGCATTTCTTTCTCATATGCAAGACCATTCTTGAACATCTGAAGGAATATCCACTGAGTCCACTTATAGTAATCAGGATCTGTAGTATTTACTTCCATATCCCAATCATATATTGCAGATATATCCATAATCTGATTCTTTATAGAAGCTACATTCTTAGCAGTAGATATAGAAGGATGCACACCATTTTTAATTGCATAATTCTCTGCAGGAAGTCCAAATGCATCCCAACCCATAGGATGGATAACATACTTACCCTGCATCATCTGATATCTGCTCCATACATCAGATATTACATATCCTCTCCAATGTCCTACATGAAGACCATTTGCAGATGGATAAGGGAACATATCCAGACAATAATACTTAGGCTTTGTACCATCATTTTTATTGATAGGATTTTCCTTCCATTTAGTATTCCACTTGGCTTCAATAAGCTTATGATTATAGATTGCCATGTTGATCATTCCTCCGGTTTATTTGTATTCTTATGAGTATTATGTGTCACTTTATCAATTATCTCTTTAGAATGCTGGAGTTGTTCTTTTCTCTTCTCCCGCTTTCTCTTTCCAGATAGAGTTTCAAGTTTTTTCTTTGGCCCTCTTATAGGATTACCATCTTCGTCAAACCCTCGAAGAGCAACGAAGTATTCAGTATCATTTGCAAGCCCCTTCTTATTAAGACCATATCTGATAAGTCTTGTTCCAAGGGTATAAATACATGCAAAGGTTGGAACTCCCAGCAGCATTCCTGCGAAACCGAAAAGCTTTCCACCAACGATGATTGCAAATAAAACCCAGAAACTCGAAAGACCTGTAGAATCACCAAGAATAAGTGGTCCTATAATATTGCCGTCAACCTGTTGTAACACAATTATAAATATTATAAATATAAGACACATTTTCGGTGACTCAACAGCCACAAGAACAGCTGAAGGTATAGCTCCTATAAAAGGTCCGAAAAATGGAATTATATTTGTAAGTCCGACTATAACACTGATAAGCACTGCATAAGGCATATTTACAACACTGCAGAACGCAAAGCATATCAGACCAATTATCATGGAATCGATGATCTTACCGGTAATAAAACCACTAAATACACTATCCATATAATCGATTGCATTTAATATCGAATTTCCATGTTCTTT
>JAEEGL015234557.1_pt1 | contig 12926 bp, 10 predicted proteins | sample 9134231 | NCBI WGS metagenome assembly JAEEGL01 (sample SAMN16246548, study PRJNA631951) | gut metagenome | biome: gut microbiome; feature: rumen; material: fiber-attached | host: Bos | place: Iran: Karaj | collected 2018-10 | reverse complement strand
GGGAGTCGGACCCGAAAGGGCAGCGGCGTAAGCGAGGAAGTCCGGCGGACTCCCGAGCAGCCACTGGTCCAAGCAGCCGCAAGCGTCAGCGGGGCTGCGCAGGACGGCGGATCTGCGCAGCAGATACGCGAACTCCCCTAGGCACTGCAAGAAAAGGATCGATACCTATGACCAGCCATATAATGCCATTTGATATTGACCGCGCAGGCCATCGATGATATATTCAAAATACAAGAGGCACTACCGATAGACGGTTTGCCCTCAAAAGTAGTTATATGAAATAACCGTTTCTTTGGGGAAGGCGGTTATTTCTGTTTTTTGTTATTATCGCGCATGCTGCGTCCGACCAGGATGCCTATGCTGATACAAGCAAGTACCAACGATAAGATCCCGATAAACGTATCTACACTCATAACCACCTCCTTTCTCCCCTTTTGAGAAGATCAGAGGGAACAGACCCTCCGGAGAGGGCAGACCGCCTACCGCTTATGGTAGTGCCATGGCTCAATTCTATCGGTTTATAAACGAAACTCAATATCATACGAATATGTCTGTACCGTTTTAAACAAAACAAAAGACAGGTCGGATCCCGCCTTTCGCAGTGACCGGAGTACCAGTCAGGGATATAGAAGTGCGAAGTCGCAGAGATGATTGACGCGGACGCTGTCTGCACATTATAATGAAGCAGACCTGCATAGGAGGTACTCACATGGAAAAGAAAAACAAGAATATGGTTCTTAGAATACTTATAGCGGTCTGCTTTTTGTGGATGCCTGTAAACGGCGTCCGCGGGCTCATCAACAGCAACACTCTGCAGTCCGGCGACATAGTCGCGATAGTCATCGCAGCCGTTCCCGCGATCGCGGGCCTGGTGCTGCTGATAGGCGCGCTCACAGGATCGCGCGTTGTGATGGGGATAGGCTGCGTAATAGACCTGCTCTGTTTGGGCTATTCGATATATGTTTATATAATGAACATGCAGCAGGATCTTCCTGCTGAAGCAAAGAAGAGCTTCCGCGGACTTATAATATCGACGGCGATAATGCTTCTGGCGCTTCTGGTCCTGGCGCTTGCGTGCTTCATAAAGCGCAGCGACCTTGCGCTCTGCATACTTGCGATAGTGCTGTTCGTCGTGTGGTTCTTCGTGCGCCGCTCCGGATACGCCGCCGGTCAGTCCCAGCTTCCGCTGATGCTCACCGCAGGAGGCGCCGTTCTCGGCACAATAATAACGGCGATGTTCTTCGCCGTTACAAAGAAGAAAAAGGTAGAAGCCTGATCTATGCCAGGAACGCCAGGTCTTCTTTAACGATGGTCTGGATCTCCTCCAGCGAGGCTTCCTCGCACTGGGCCATCCTGTTGGCCTGGTTGGTGATCATCTTTTCGAAGCAGTTCCTTACGGCCCGGCCGTTTCCGAAACTCTCGGTCCTGGCCTCATATACCTGACGGAAATACTCTTTTACCAGTACCTCGGCGTCTTCGGACAGAGTGTACTGGTTTTTTTTGCACAGTCCGGTAAAGATGTCGAACAGTTCCTGCGGCGTGTAATCCTCGAAATGTATGAACCTGTTGAACCTGGACTTAAGTCCGGGGTTGGACTCTATGAAAGTCTTCATCAGGGACTCGTATCCGGCCACGATGACTATAAGGTCGTCGCGGTGGTCCTCCATGGCCTTAAGCAGAGTGTCTATGGCTTCCTGACCGAAAACGTCCCGCTCGCTGCTGAGCATGTAAGCCTCGTCTATGAACAGTATGCCGCCCATGGACCTGGATATCACTTCCTGAGTCTTGATAGCCGTCTGGCCTACGTATCCGGCTACCAGCCCGCTCCTGTCCACCTCCGTCAGGTGTCCCTTCGACAGAAGCCCAAGTTCCTTGTACACCTTGGCTACTATCCTTGCGACAGTGGTCTTACCCGTACCGGGATTTCCTATGAACACCAGATGGTAGGATATGGGGAACACCTTAAGTCCCCTTCTTTTTCTTATGGCCTGTATCTTGGCGAAGTTGACTATGCTGCGGATCTCCGTCTTTACGTTCTCCAGACCCACCAGCTCGTCCAGTTCTTTCATGGACTCCGGATCCCTGCCCTCGCCGCCTATGCGTACGGGTGCGTTAGGGTCCTGTTCCTCCGCTCCGGCTCCGCCTTCCACCATGCTGTACGGATCCAGCTCCTTGGACTGCCTGGGGACCACACCGTTGCTGTTGCAGAAGTACGTGAGTTTTTCGTAGAGAGCGGTTATCTGCGACGCCTCCGCGTATTCCATGCGGTCGTCGATCACGGCGAAGCGTATGAACATCAGTTCAAATATCTCGGCCAGCACGCGGCTGAAGGATGTCATGCGCAGCGCGTCGTATCTTACCAGTTTTACGAAGAACTCCGGGACGGACTGCTCGGTATTATGCGTCTTGTAGAACTCCAGGGTCTTTGATACTTCGGTAAGGTCGTAGTATCTGCGGTTGCCCGCCAGCGTATAGATCTCGCTGAGCACCGCCCTGCACTCCTCCGGATCCGCGTCGCCTTTGGCCCAGATGCTTACGGCGCAGGAACGCACGAACGCGTCTATGCTTGCGGAATCGATGAGGCTCTTGTCCGGAAATTCTCTCATGAACGAACCGAGCGCACTCTGATAATTATCGTGTAATGTCTTAATGTAATCTGTCTTCATGTGTGCCTGCCGGCGATAACAGCCGTATACCGATCTTTCTGCCGGACCTGCGATGTCTGATCGCACCGGTCCGGACACCTTTACCGGAAAATTATATCAAAAGCCCGGAACATAAACAAGAAAGAGCCGCATTGCTGCGGCTCTTCTTAGTCGATCCATCGCTGCCGTCAGGGCAGAGCGTCAGATGTTCCGGTATTTCACGTTGTGCTTTTCCGGCCCTCTTTGGCGCGGCAGTTACAGGTGCTGCTCCGTTCTGTCTATGATCTGCTGCTGCAGCTTCTTGCTCAGCTCCACGTAGTATGCGCTGTAGCCGCCTACCCTTACGATCAGATCCTTGTGGTCCTTCGGGTTGACCATGGCGTCCTCGAAGGTCTCCCTGTTCTGGATGTTCCACTGCACCTGGTATCCGTTGTAGCCCTCGAAATAGGTCTCCAGCAGCGACACGAACTTGTCGCGCTCCTCCGGTGTGGTAAGCAGGGTCTGAGGTATCTTCTGGTTGAGCACCGCGGAACGGGTCTTCCTGTAGTTGTCGGTAGCCGCTCCTACGGATTCCATGACCACGGTCGGGCCCTGGGTGTCGCAGCCTGTGCAGGGCGATATGCCGCCGTCGGACAGAGGCTGACCCGCGTGCCTGCCGCTGGGCAGCGCTCCTACGTCCAGACCCTGAGCCATGTGGATGGCTCCGCCGGGACGGGTGTCGCGCTTGGGCAGGTCGAACCAGTTGCGCCTCTTGGCGGTGTGTGCTATTACGATCTCGTTAAGCTGGCGGAATATCTCCTCCGGGCGTCCCAGACCGTTGCCGAACTTGGGCGCCTTCTCCAGCATCTGCCTTATCTGCTCGCCCCGCTCGCCTGCGAAATCCGTGCGGCAGGCTTCCAGGACCTCGTCCATCGTAAGAAGCTTCTTGCTATATACAAGATCTTCTATGGCGGACAGTGCGTCCGGAACGTCGGCGTATATCTTGTTCATAAGATCGCCTATGAACTGATTGTAGCGGCATCCGCCTTCGTGCACGCCTTTGCCCTTCTCTATGCAGTCGTCCGTAAGCGCGGAAGCGAAAGGCATGCTGAATTCTGTCATCTCCACCGACTCTCCAAGGTTATTGACCTCGTTGACGGTGTCGTAGAAGAACGCCCACTGCTTTTTGAACGCCTCCATCCAGTCGTCCATGGACTTAAATGTCCTGGGATCTCCGGTGTGCGGACCGGTCTGCTTGCCGAGCTTGGGATCGTATCCGTCGTACATGGTAAGCTCGAACACCTTGGCGCCGTTTACGAACAGCGGCGTACCGTAGACGGTCCCGTGCGGGTGGGGATGCGTGCAGCCCTGGAGCGTGTAGTCGCGGGCGTCCTCTATGCTTGCGCCGTCCTCCACCAGACCGCGGATTATGTTCTCGTCGTTGTGGAACGCGGGCTCCGAGCCCATGTTCATGTTGGTCCAGACGCCCTTAAGCATGTACGCCCTGTTGATCCCCGGGTGCCAGCGCAGGAACAGCGGGAAGTCCAGCCTCATCTTGCCTCCCACGTGGAGGATCATGTAGGTCTGCTCGTTGCAGGCGTCGGTGCCGTCGCGCTTTACGCCGCCGAGTATGGCTCTGGACTGAACGTATCCGGCGCCCATGGTCTTAACATATCCGGGCGGCATGCGGTCCGTGGCCGCGATCTTTATCCAGAAAGCCGCAAGCAGTTCGGCCGCCCACTCTCTGGTAAGAGTGCCTTCCGAAAGTTCCTTCTCGTAGATGGGATCCAGATACTGGTCCATCCTGCACAGGGATGCTCCGGCTCCGTTCGCGTCCTCGAAATACAGTCCCAGATGTATGAATCTTATGCACTGCAGAGCCTGCCAGTAGGTCTTTGCCGGGAACTCCGGCACCACGTAACAGTTCTCCGCTATCGTCAGGAGCTCGCTCTTTCTGTAAGGATCGGTCTCGGCGCCGGCGAGTTCTTTGGCAAGGTCTCCGTAGCGGTGTGCCAAGCGTATGAACGCCTCGAGCGTTATTTTCATCGCATCTAGGAAGATGCGCTTCTTTTCGTCTTCTTCGGAAGTCCCCAGCGAGGACATCCTTTTGTCTATGCGTTCTATTATCTCTCTTAAGCCGACGCTCAGGACTTTGTCGTAGTCGGCCTGCGGGGCGTAATTGGTGAAGTTGGCGTAAGATCTGGTGCAGCAGTACATTACGTTGTTGTACTCCGGATACTTCTCCCTGATGGCCGCCAGCATGCGGTCTCCGGGGTTCTGATCCTTCCAGTAGAGCGTGTCGGACACGATCTGGTCGTAATCTTCCTGAGTAAGCGATCCTATGGACTGCTCGGCCCTCATCCTGCGGTCGCCTTCCATAAGTTCGAATCCGGGTTTGGGATTGTAATCCAGCTGCAGGCCTACGCCTCTGAGATACGGGGTCTGTGACCCTACTATAAGCTCCTCGTCGAAGATCTTTATCGGCATGCCGTCGCAGATCTTTTCGAAGAGCCTCGCGCGTCTGATGTGCATGGGCTGACCTTCGGTCTGCTTCCAGCTTTCGGTAGCCAGCTTGGTACGCGCGGAACAGATATGTATGGGCTCGTTGACAGATCTGTCCATGAGCCTCTTTATCCGGGGAGTCACAGGTTCTATTGCGTCTATCTTTGCCGCAAAGGGCAATTCTGTATACTTGGTTGGCATGGCGTCTCCTATCCTGATAAACTCCAAGGCCCGGGCCCTCCGTTCATGTACGGAAGGCTCGGGCAAATTTAATCAACTGACACGGACCGGCAGGTCCTAAGTCCTATGCTGCTCGTCTTCTTAGAACTGGATGACTTCCGGGAAGATGTGGAGCAGCGGGGTCATGATCAGTATGGCTGTGATCACCAGTATGATCATTGAAGTAACGAACAGCTTGGGTACCAGCTTCTGACGGTCGTCCTCGTTAGGAATACCGGACATGATGCAGGCGCCGCCTGTGGAGAACGGGGAGCATCCCGGAAGTCCGGAACCAAGAGCCATTGCGGTAAACAGCGTTACGGAGTTTACTCCGGTAGCAGCTGCAACTACGGGTACCAGCGGCATAAGCAGCGGGTAGATGACCGTGAAGTTGGAGAACAGGGTAATGATACCAGCGCTTACGAAGAAGATGACGGGTACGAGTATGGTAGGAATGTTTCCGGACTCGAACCAGCCCTTGATGATGTCGGGGATACCGAAGGTCATCAGAACCTTGATCATTACGCACATACCGCCTATGTTCAGGATCAGATCCCAGGGAATTACCTTAAGCGCCGTCTTCCTGTCTTCGCACAGATTCATGAAGTATCCGACTACGAATCCCGCGAGGCATACCATCTGGATCGTGAATATGCTGGCCAGTTTCTTGGACAGAGCATTCGGCCAGTAGCACTTCCAGATAGCGGAAGCTATTACGAGGAACATGCAGACTGCGATGAGACCGAGGGTCTTCTTCTGCTTTTCGTTGTATGCTTCCGGCTTCTCCATGTCTATCGTCTTTACCTTGGACTTCCAGCCCTTGAATACTATGTAGGCTATGAAGAAGATTATGGTGTAGATAATGACGGTGTAGATGCTGAAGCTTACTACGGTCTTGGTAACTACTTCGTCGGTAACGACTCCGCCTACCTGGCCGTAGTAGGTGATCCTGTTAGCGCCTTCGGAGGACCAGAACATTCCGCCGCCGCCCATGCCGCCGAGGAATACGGCGATCATTACGAGCAGAGGATGCATTCCGGTCTGGGCAGCGATCGCGAAGCCTATAGCGGACATCGTGATCTCCGCGGCTATGGCGCCTGCGCCGGCAGCGCCGATTATCCACGCTACTACATAGATTATGATCGGGAGAGCCCATACTGCATTTCTGGCTTTGTAGACCAGTTTGTTTGCGAACAGTTTAAGTGTTCCGTTGTTTCTGGCGATACCGAAGAACAACGTGGTCGTAAGGGCTATGATCATTACGGAAGTGGGCCAGTAACCGATAAGGGTGTTAAGAGGAATGCCACCCATTATGGTACCGACTATCCAGGATACGATCAGTCCCAGTACACCAGCGTTGAGGCCGGTCTTGGTGCTGATCAGCAGCGCCAGGATCAGACCGATGATCAGACAGATGATCATTACTGTACTAGACATTTGTTACTCCTTTCACTGAATAACTGAAAAAATGAAATATTGCTCAAGGCAGGCATGCCCGCCTTTTTACCGCTTTTATTTCTTCTTTGTCGCGAACGAGAAGTCGAAGAGTCCCGGAGCCTTTCCGCCGATGTTGAATTCCGCGGAGATCTCCCTTACCTTTTCCTTGTTGTCCATTGCGTATTCCACAGCGCCCAGAGCCTCGTCCAGCTGCCAGATCTTGGTGGCGCCGAAGAGTATGTTCTCCACGTGCGGGTTGGTGGCTACATAAGCCATGGACAGCTGAGCGCTCGTAAGACCGACGGACTCGGCAACTTCCATCATGTGGGGAAGTATTGCCCTTATCTGCGGACGTATGTCGCCGCCGTCTCTGCAGATGTTTCTGTCCTCGTCGTGATACCAGCGTCCCTTTTCCTTGTCGCCGGGGTCGTAGCGCTTGCGGTTGATGTGTCCGCCCAGAATTCCACCCTCGATGGGAACGGCTGCTTGGAGCTTAAGACCGGTGCTGTTGAACAGATCCTCGTAAGCCTCGGACTCCACTACGCCTCTGCGGCAGATGTTGTACTGGAACTGTACGAACTTGGGAAGGGACAGGCCCTTCTCCTGCATAAGAGTGTAGGCTTCCTTAAGCTGCGGAGCGTCCCAGAGCGAGAAGTCGAGTTCCTTGGTAACGCCGGACTTTACGATCTGGTCCATGGCGACCACCGCGTCCTCCATGGTCTCTCCGGGTGCCGGACGCGAGCAGAGAACGTAGTCCGCGTAATCCAGCTCCAGAAGATCCAGGAATCTGGTAACTTCTTCAGTTCTGGTAAGAGCAGTGTTGGTGAAGATCTTAAGACCTATCTTGTAGTCCTCGCGGGGACGACCCAGTTCCTTCATTACGGCCTTGAATCTCTCTGTGTTCTTGAAGTCGGATTCCCAGTAGTCGGCCATGTCGAAGTGGTTGATGCCTCTTTCGAGTGCCGCGTTAACGAATGCAACGCTCTCTTCGAATGTCTGTCTGTTATAGACATGCCAGGAGCCCAGAGCAAGCATCTTAGCGGCTTTTGCCTTGTCTGCCATTTTCTCTCCTTTCCTGAAAAATGATGATAAGAAATATTATTACGTCCCTTGCGCGCCGGCTATTCTTCATCCGGTACGCGTTTGGGTATGTCGGTGAGCAATGCAAGCATTCCACCGTCTATGCAAAGCGTGTTTCCGGTTATGAAACCCGCCTCGTCGCTGAGTAAGTACGCAGCCGCGGCCGCGATGTCTTCGGGCTTGCCCGCGCGGCTCTGGATCATTCTGTTGCGGCGCAGGTTGTGCCCCTTGAATATGCCCTTGCCGGACACGGAGACGCCTCCCGGGGTATCCATGGCTCCCGGAGCTATGACGTTGGCGCGGATGTTGTCGTCCGCGTACTGGACCGCGGTCGATTTAGTGAACGCCACCACAGCCGCCTTTGCCGCTCCGTAGGCTGCTCCGAAGTTAGGCTCGAAGGCTGCCATGGAAGATATGTTGACTATGGACCCTCCGCCGGCTTCTATCATTTCCGGGAGGGAGTATTTCGTCATGAAGAATATGCTCTTAAGGTTGATGTCGATCAGGAAGTCCCACTGCTCCTCCGTAAGGTCGGTTATCCAGAGGCGGTTGCGTGCCTCGTTGGATACGCCGACGACGTTTACGAGTCCGTCCACCTTGCCGAACTTTGCCTTTACCGCGGCTACGGTCTCCTGTATCTGCGCCGCGTCCAGAACGTTGCATTTTGCCGCCAGGGCGCTTCCGCCCGCCGCGTTTATCTCATCCGCGACCGCCTGCGCCTTTTCCAGATCGATGTCCAGAAGAGCCACCGCGGAACCCTCCGACGCAAGCCTTCTGGCTATGCCGCTTCCCAGGCCCTGTCCGGCTCCGGTCACCATTACAACTCTGTTTTCCAGTCTTCTCATGTCAGTTCCTCCAAATAACGCGCCATCCGGGACTCTGCCGGTAAACGGCCTGAAGATCAGAGCTTGAACCTTCCGTAGTCGAAGTAGCCGGGGATGGCCGTTCCGCTTACTCCTACTTCATCCGCAAGCTTCCTTAGCAGCTCCGGTTCCTTCTGAGCGAACTCCACGGCCTTGATGGCTTCTTCGATCTGCCAGACCTTGGTGGCGCCGAACACTATGCTGTCCAGATAAGGATTGGTAGCAACGAAGCCGAGCGCGAACTGCGACGACGTAAGTCCGGCGGACTCCGCCAGTTCCCTGATGTGAGGCACCGCGGCAACTATCTTTTCCCTGATGCCGCCGTGGTCCCTTGTAAGGTTGCGCTCGCCGTACGGGAACCATATGCCCTTTGCCTTATCTTCCGGATCGTAGCGCTTTCTGTAGGTGTGGCCCGCGAATATGCCGCCCTCCATGGTAAAGCCGGCCTGAAGCTTAAGGCCTTCCTTGAACAGCGACACGTAAGCGTCGGACTCTACCACATCGCGTCTGCAGATGTTGTACGGGAACTGCATGCATTTAGGCGTATGCAGTCCGTTCTTCTTCATGTAGTCTATGGTCTCGCGCGCAACAGCGGGATCCCACATGGTCATGTCCAGTTCCTTGGTAAGACCGTCGTCCACCAGTTTGCTCATGCATTCCGCGGCGTGCTCTATGCTCTCGCCCTGCGTGGGTCTGGAACAGAGGACGTAGTCCACGTAGTCGATCTCCAGCCTTTCCAGGTCTCTTCTTACCAGATCGTCCCTGGAATCCACCGAATTGGGGAAGGCTTTAACTCCTATTACGATCTTGTCCCTGGGCACTCCCAGAGCCTTCATTATTTCCTTGAACCTTATGGTGGTGAGTATGCCGCAGTCCCAGTAGTCAACTACGTCGAAATGCGTTATGCCCAGCTCCATGGCGCCTTTTACAAGCGCTATTCCTTCGTCCAGCGTAAGACGGTTATATACATGCCACGAACCCATTACCAGCATGTCGCTGGGAGCTCTTTTCTTGCTTTCCATTCTTTCCTCCTTGACTTTCAGGGCGGTATGCCCTTCATGAATAATTATATAACCGCGCCCGAAGCGGAAAAAATAGCTCCGGATTCCATAAATCCGTACGCTTTTGTGTATCCGTGCACAAAGCTTAAGTTGTGTATTTATCACATCCCCGAAGCTTTTTTCTGCTCCGGATGGCGCAGATACCGGTGGGGCATTCGCATAAAGCCTTAAATTTCAAGCTTTTTCGGCGCTTGCAAAGCATTGTGCATTTGGTATAATAGGACCTGACAGACATAGATCTGCGCGGCCGTTCCGGCCATGATCTACCACGATCATATGCAGTTTGTTAACGACTTACACTTAAGAACACCAAATTTGTGCATTATAAACAAAGACCTTCCGGACGGAAAGGGCTTTAGATCCACGGAGACCGGTCATGACTCACTTATCTCTTCTGCTGAACCAGTTTAACGAACGCATCATATATTCCGAGATCCGCAGGGATGAGATCCCGGACGCAGAGGGCATACTCCTGCTCGACCCCGCAGAGCCTCTGCTTAAGGATTACATCTATCTTACGAACGAACAGACCGCTAAAAAGGTCCTGAAAAACCGGGACCTTTCGGGACTTACCCTTATAGCAGCGGCCAAAAGCTGGGACAGCTCTGTAAAGATCCCGCCGGACTGCAACCTGGTCATCGCGGACATGGAACGTGCCGCAGTATATAACAAACTGTTTTTCGAGATAAAACGCCGCAAGACCCTGAAAGATGAACTGAACAAGATATCTTCCGCGGATCAGAGAAACATTCAGAGGCTGCTGGAGACCGCGCTCAAGTACATGGAGCTGGAAGGCGCCCTGTACGTGCTGTCGCCTACCTTCCAACTGCTGTACTGCGCATCGAACACGTCCTCCACCAAGAATATCCTTACGGACGCCATGCCGGTAGGAGACTATCTATCCGACACGCAGATCACAAAATGCATGGAAAACATGACCACCTCGCAGAACGGTTCCGGCGCCGGCATCGACAGCCAGAACATCTACCGGACCTATCCGATAAAGGGCAACGGTCTTTTAGGATATCTGCTCGTGTTCGGAGAACCGGCAAAGCCCGTAAACTTCGACCTTTTAAACATGCTTCTTAACGCGCTTCCGGATTTTCTGATACCCCTGGATGAACACGAGATCAAGGACTACCAGCTGCTTGCACGCATAATGGACGACGTGCTGATATCGCCTAACATGGACATAGACCGCATGCAGAAAAGGCTTAATCAGACTCCGGACCCCGTGGACATGTTCATACGCAGCGTTCTGATAGAATTCGACGCCGACAAAGTGTCCGTAAAGCATTTTGTAAGCGAACTTAAAAAGTTGTTCAGAACGAACAACGTTACGATGTACGACGGCAGGATAGTCGCGTGGCTGTCGGGGCCGAACCATGTTTTCGTTCCGGATTTCGACGAAGAGAAGTTCGACGCGCTGCTTAAACGCTTCGACGCAAAGGCAATAATATCCAACCCCGGCAGATTCGTGCGCGGAATAAGAACGCTGTACATACAATGCAAAGAAGTTCTGCCTATGCTCAGCGATCTGGACTTTGTCCTTAAAGGGCGCTCCTGGGCGTATTTCGACGAGGTAAGTTTCTACCACCTGATACAGCTGTGCTCTACTTCGCTTAAACAGCATTACGGCCACGAAAAGCTGGTGTACATAGCCGGTCCGACCATCATGGAAGTGCTGAAGTACGATCAGGACAACGGTACGAACTTCCTGGAATTCCTGTTCGCCTATGTGGAGAACGGACGGAACATCGGAAAGACGGCGGCAGACCTGCACATGCACAGGAACACCGTAGTCTATAAATTAAAGAAAGTGGAGGAACTGCTGCACACCGACACGCTGGATACAAGGACCTTCCATGATCTGGAGATCTCGTGCCGCATCATGATGTACGCAAAGCACGTAGCCAAGGAGACCTACAACCTGATACTTGATAAGGTCCAGGAAGAGGATAAATAGTTCCGATCCCGAAACATGCTCAAAAAATGAAACGGCCGGCAGATGATACTGCCGGTCGTTGTTATTAATTCCGTTTTTCTGCAGATGCAGGTCCTATGCTCTGGCCCGCAGTTCCTCCACCCTTGCGGCGATCTCTGGCTGGGCGTCTTCCATCATGTCCTTCCAGCCGTCCTCGTAGTCGAAGGTGAGGTCGTCTATGTCTTCCGTCTCTATGCGGCGGCAGTAACCGTCCAGCATGGGGAAGTCCTTTTCGTAGCAGTGGAAGCTGTTGGCGCGGTGCGAGTAGGTTCCCATCTCCACGCCCAGCTGATCCGCGAAGCGCTTCTGCAGCATTATCAGCGCGAAAGCATTCATGTACGTAGCCTTGCAGGCGTCGTTGCTGCGGAAGGTTATTATGCAGTCCAGCTTTCCGTTGCGTATGAAGTACTGAATGTGCTGAAGGCAAGCGGGATCGTCGGACGCGCTGTCCTTGCGCCAGTCGCGCACCAGGATCACGGCGCGGCGGCTGCTGGGGTTGCGCTTAAGTTCCTGAACTATGAACGGGAACTGCTCCACCATCCTCTCGTGATAGGTGTAGGCCCACTTGCCGGCGGCCACCTCGAAGTCCAGTATGCCGTCCAGCATCTCCTGGCGGTACTGCTCCAGTTCCTCCGGACCGCCTATGAAAAGCTTGCTGATCATGGGCTCGGCCAGAGGTTCCGCCACCTGGAAGGTCATGGTCAGTTCCTTCTGGGTGGTGTTCCAGTCCGCGCAGTCGCTTATCTCGCCGTCGCGGCTGAGGGCCGCGAGCGCCTTGTGATACGCCTCGGGGAGCGTCCTTCCGAATACTAATACTTCTTTCATGGTTAGTCTCCTGTCGTTTGCTTTGCTGAAAGCCCTCCGCGGGCTGCTGCTTCCGTTGTTTTTCCGCGGCCCGCCGTTCCGCCTGCGCAGTGTTTACAGCTTGTTCAGACGTTCTTTGATCAGACTGATCACCATCTCCCTGGCGACGCTGTTGTGGGCGCCCTCCGGGATTATTACGTCCGCAAGTTTCTTGTACGGTTCCACGTAGGCCTCGTGCATGGGCTTTACGGTGTTGAGGTACTGGTCTATTACGGATTCCACGCTGCGTCCGCGCTTTATTACGTCGCGGTGGACGCGCCTGAGTATACGCACGTCCGCGTCCGTATCCACG
>JAEEGL015110961.1_pt1 | contig 12926 bp, 2 predicted proteins | sample 9134231 | NCBI WGS metagenome assembly JAEEGL01 (sample SAMN16246548, study PRJNA631951) | gut metagenome | biome: gut microbiome; feature: rumen; material: fiber-attached | host: Bos | place: Iran: Karaj | collected 2018-10 | reverse complement strand
GGGATACATTCACGGCCGGCATCTCGAACATCGTCACGTCCTCGCGCGGATTGAAGAATTCCCCAAGGTTGGCCGACGCGGGCGAAACCGACCAGTGGCTGAACACGAGATCCTCATCGCTCTTGTCGTCCGCAAAGACCATGACGCCTGAACCCGTCGCGACAAACGTCTTGTCCGCAGGCTCGTCGTCGGACTCCCCTTGAGCCTGCCCCCCCTTGACGGTGACGGAGTACGCCTTGCTCCAATGCGCATAGAACGTGGCGTCGCCAATGAGATCGCACACACCGGACACATCGACCTCGGTGCCACCCTTCTTCGCCGTGAACCAACCGTCAAAGGCGAATCCTTCCCGTCTCGGCGAACTCAGCGCACCGTGCCATTTCATCCCAAAATATTGGGGCACTATCTGGATCCCCGGACCTCCGCCATTCGCGTCAAAGGTGAACGTGCTGTACACAGGCGACCATAGTGCGCTAAGGACAATGTTTGCGTCTGGCGTATATCGGGACGCGGGCAGATACGTGTGCCACCCGTCGCTCCATCCCTGGAATACATACCCCCTGCGTGGAGAGGTCTGCAGATAGTCACTTCCCGGCAGATCGCACGAAGTGCCCGGCGGCACCGCGATGGGGGGAAGAGGCTCTGCGCCGTCCCAGCCGTTCCAGTCGAACGAGACGACAAAACCGCTCAGGATCTCAACAGGGCGTCCGTCAGAAGAGTCGGGCCAGAGGCTTCCGTCCGAAGAAGGCCATCCCGTCCTGTCCGCCCGGACGCGCAACCGGCAATCGGCCCGCGTGTCCGCAAAGACATCATCCATGGCATCCGGCGCATCGCCCAGGAAAACAACGAGCGAAAGCGCCGAACACCCGTCGAATGCCCTTGGGTACAAGTATCTCACGGACGCAGGGATCGTGATCGACGAAAGGCTTGAACAACCGGTGAGCATACACTCCGTGATGACGGAAATCCCCTCGCCCAAAACGACACTCTTGAGGCCGGTGCAACCGTAGAACAGGCATTCGCCCAGCTTTCCCACGCTTCCGGGAATGATGGCCGATTCCAGCGACGTGCATCCGGAGAACGCCCAGCCGCCAATCTCGGCAACGCCCGGAGGGATGGATATCTCCTTGAGCGCCGTACAGCCGGCAAACGCATCCATCCCGATCTTCGTCACGCTTTCCGGAATCGTCACATGCTCCAACGCCGTCTTGCCGCCAAAGGCACGCGCACCGATCGTCTTGACGTTCGAGGGGATTGTCACGGACGTCTCGCCGTTCAGCTCAACGGCGGAGAGATAGCCATCGCCCGTAATCGTCCATTCCACTTTGCCTGAAATGTCGCGTTCCCATACGGCATACAGATTCAACGCGCTGGTTACTTCGATAAAATCCTCATCGTAAAAATCAACATCGCCATCCGCCGTACGGGACCAGCCGAGGAAGCGCCAGCCCGTGCGCGAGAACCGGCACGCCTCTAGGCTATTCGAACCTTCGAACGACTGGGAATAATTCAGGCCTCGCCCGTCATTCGAGTGGAACGTGACCGTGAAGACCTCCAAAGGCGTTTCAACGTCCTCCCACAGGGCGTACAGCGTTGTATCTGACATGAAAGCGACGTAATCGCCATCGTCAAGTTTCGAATCCCCGTCCTTCCAGCCAACAAACCTTGCGCCGTCCTTCTCGAAAGCGCATCTCTTCAGATAATCGAACTCCATGTACTTGAACGTCTGCGGCTTCATTTCACCTCTGCCGCCGTTCGGATCGAATCTCACCGTAACCGTCTTGGGCGCCGCCGTAACGGTTATGTTCTGTCCCCATTTGTTCGCGATGGCGCCCGTGGTAGTGTATGCGCGAACCTCAATTTCGCCGCTCAGGTCTCCCGAGATGGCCCTTATCGTATATTTCCCCTCCTGCGGAACAAGAAGGGCATACACACCCTTGGCATTCGTTTTGGCGCTCCCCACAATCTTCCCCGCGTTGTTAAATGCGCTCACCGATGCCCCCGACACCACGCTCCCGCCAGACTTCGTCACCTTGCCGCACATGATCCACCCAGACTCCTGAGGGAAGATATTGTAAATAACGGAATCAAAAACGTCAAACTCGCGAACCTTCGGCAGACAGTACCAACCATCGCTGCTATTCTCGCGCCATCCCAAATTGATATGTATGAAGACATCCGAACCTTTATATCCATACCCATCTGCGATTACGCAATGACCAGAGTCCGGATCAGAAGAAACACCCAACCCGAGGGCTAATGGCTTCTTGTATTCAAGATTTGCCAGAACAATGCTTTCAAGATAATACCGTTCAAGATTTACACCTGTTTTTGTTTGCGCAGACGCATAGCCGAAGTACGACCTGAGAGCAGCACCGGCTATTATCATCCCAGCCCCTGATTGATCCCTACGATAGTTCATCTCAGAAGCGACGCCGACATTATACGTGAGTTTTGCGATTGCGTTTATCTGTGCACTGGAAGGCGAGGCCGAAGGCATGAGCGGCATGTTGCTCCAGTCAAACGTACCGGACTTTGTCTCCAATGGTGCTAAGGATCCGTTCTTTTTTGTATTGAAAGACTTGGCGGCAAGCGATTTCGTTGGCCACCTGTGATAGCGCATGATTTGCGCCAATGCCGTGGCCACGCATCCACACGGCCATTTTGTGGCGTTGCTATCCGATCCATAAGGTATGAATGCGTTATACACCCGCTTGCTGCCTCCAGAGGTGGTCTGCCCCCAGTTGGACCCGACCAGCGGCTCCACCATCACGTTTGAAGGGCGCGACGCGCCGGCTTTCTGCACCTCGGTGTAGTCGCCGTCAGGTCCTGCGCCCGCCTTTCCGCTTAGACTCTCGTCAAGCAGTTCATCCCATTCGCCTTGTGCCTCGGCGATGAGGTCTGCAGTTGTGGCAACGGAAGACCCTGCCTGCGGCGAACCGCCGGTCTTCTGTATCGCGGTCGCGTTCGCCTCGATCGCGGTCAGCTGCGAATCCACATCGGCGCAAAGAAGCGAATAGAGCGGATTCTCTTGCGTCTCTACAAAATCGTCAGCCTCCGAAAAGGCCAACACGGGCTTCATCCGGTCGTCAGGAGACACTATGACAAAGCCGCCCACGTCGAACTTCGCCACGTAGAAAAGCGTATCGCCATAGGGATTCGTCACGGCGCGCACCTCGGAGACATTGCTTCCAAGGATGGCCCCGTTCACGAAGTCTGCCTTCTGCACCCACCGTTGGGCCGCCGTCTCAGCCTGTTCGAGCGTGATCGGCCCAGCCTGAACCACCGCGTTCGCGCCGAGCGCAATCGCGGCAAGCGCCACAAACCTAACGGCCCAACTCACTCGCCTCTCCTCCATCGTCCGCTTTCCTCCAATTCGTCAATTAAATGGGTAACGCCGACCGGCCGACACAACACATACGAATGCAACGCGTTTCCCACGCGTTGCATCCGCCCCCCGTATCTAGTCATTCTGATATGGACTCAATCACCCAAGATGGGCTCCTCGCCCCAGTCGTCGGCCCACCAGTCGATATCGCCCTGATCGATGCCAACGAGGTTGAAAGGCAGGGAGAATGTCCAGTTTCGGGTCGAGGTCTTCCCCGTCTCCTCGTTCTCGTCCGTCACCTTGACCGCCTTCGTGCAGAATCCCGCCGAAAGGATCTCGTCATCGAGAGGAGCCGCCGCATCGCGGGTCAGCACAAGGACGCCGAAATGCTTGATCCCCGAGATCTCCTTCTGCGCCGAACCATCCTCCTTCTCGCTCCAGATCGAGAACGTGCCAGAGACAATGCCGGTGGCGCGTGCGAGCTTCACCTGCACGTTGCAGGGATTGACGCTATTGACAAGATCATAGAGCTTTCCGCTCTTGACAAGCGATTTCTTGGCCGTGGAAAACACGGCGCCCGACAACTCCGCCGGCGTCCCATTCGGCTCCACGTCCGTCACGACCTGATAGCCTGACGCCACCACCTCGGTCGGGAACTCGGAGATATCCGCGGTCCCCACCTGGAACAGGTAGTTCAGATAATACGCCTGAAGGTTGATCACCGTGTCATACCAGCCACCGACGGGATCGACGAGCAATCTGTAGCCCTCCTCGCCGGCATAGGTGAGCTTGGCGTTGTCATTGTTCCAGATCAACGCACCGGAAGAATCGACAACAACCATCCCCGATTCGTCCATAAAGAGCCTGAGCGTGCCGCCGAACACGGCCGGCGCCTTCACGAAGAACAGCGGCAGGAACATCGCGTAGCCGCTGACCGACGCCGTGTCAGGCTTGATTGCGCAGGCCGCCACCGAGAGCGACAGCTTCGTCGTCCCGTCCGCGAGCACCCCTGCAACCTTCGCGGTCCCCTTATTGTCCACCGTAAGCGTCAGATAGCCATTTCCGGCGGGAACGCCATCCGTTGCCGTGACGCCCTCCGGGGCCAACGCCATCGTGTAGTAGCCCGTGAAGTTGGTGACGACCGTCAGGTAGTCCTGAATCTTCGCGTTGTTGCGATAGAGCGCACCTCTGTAGAGGATTTCCTCCTGATAGCCCTTGTTGTTCGCGTCCGGCACGTTCATGACGAGCACGGCCTCGGCACCGGCGTTCAGCCAGTCGCCGTCCGTCGCCGTCGCGCCCGTATTGACCGTCACGACGAGCGTGTTCGTCACCATCGTCGATACGGACTTGCCCGTCTCCTCGTCAATCCGGTTCACCTTCTGCGCAAGGAGGAACTCCTTCTGAAGCGTACCTTCGGTTTCGCCTTCATCCCATCCGGTCGCGGCGAAGGTGTAGGTCTTTCCGGCGAGCGCAACCTTTGCGGAAAGTTTCGCGGGCGAAGCCGTGGAGGCGGTAAGCGTCACCGACGCAAGCTGCGGCAATCCGTTCGTGAGCGCCGAGCCATCCTCTTCCAGCACGCCGTAGAACGTTCCCGTCTCAAGCGGCACGTCCTCGGTCTTCACCGTCGCCAACTTCGGCATCTTCTTCGCGTAGGCATCCGCCGCCGTCGTTCCGGCTTTCGCGGTCTCCGTCAGCGTGACCGTACACGTGTCGCCGCCAACGATGGACGCGGGATATTCGTTCGATGCCCGCTCGTCCGCCTCGAACACCTTCAGCTGGACGGAGAAGGTCTTGTTCCCCTCGTACACGGGCACAAGGTCGGGAATCAGCTTGACAGCGATCGTCTTGTCTTTGTTGTCGCCGTCCGCCCATTCGAGCACGCCGTTCTGGGCCACGTAATCCACACCCGGCACGGCCGTTCCGGCCACCGTGCCGTACTTCACCCGCACGTAGCCGTCCTTCGCCGTACGCTTCACCTTCACGGTGGCCGTCGCCGCATCCTCCTTCACGGAGACCGCGACCTTGTCGAACTTGATCGCGCCCACGTTGGCGAACCTGCCTGCCAGCGCGTAGCCGCCGAACACCGTCGCGCCCGCGCCATTCTTGACCGTGAGGAAGTACTTGCTCTTCATCTTGGGAAGTGTGAGCTGGCTGACGCTCGTCACATTCTCCGCGATGATGCCCGCCTCGGCGTTCGTGATGGAGAATGTCACGTCATCGCCCTCGACATTCCTGAGCTCCAGGTTGTAGTAGTAGCCGTCCGCGCCGGCGAACGAGAAGTTGTCTTCAGGATCGTTCTCCCACAGCGTACGGCTGGCGTATTCGGTCTCCACGTTCTTGAGCGTGAGGCCGGTTGCGCCCTTGGCGTTGTCGTCCTTGGGATCGAAGGTGTCGGAATAGAACACGTCCACAACCTTGACCTTGCCCGGATCTATCGTCACGTTCGTCGTCGCCACGGCGGACTTGTAGCCCTTGACCGTCGAGAACTTGATCTTCTGCTCACCGTTCAGCAGGACGGACGAGCCACTGGGATACTTGACGGACTCGGAACCGATCGACCAGGTCGCCGACGGCGCGCCAGGGGTGTTGACCGTGAGGATGCCGAGATCGCCGCCGCTCTTGGCGTAAGCCATGGCGTGAACCTTGTAGTTCGGATAGTCGAGACCGCGACCCTGCGAGACGGAAAGGCGGATGTAGTAGGCCGCGTTCGCCGACGCGGCGAACGAAAGCGGCGTCTTCGCGCCGGGGTTGATGTCACCGCTCGTCGACACGGTCTTCTCCGACGATCCGCTTAGCGTATAGACCTCGGCCTTCAGCGAATTGGAAACCTCCAGAGGGTTCTCCAGTGAGACGCTGAGAACGTAGGTAATTCCCTTTCTCGCGGCGATCACAAACGTATCCGCCCAGTCTGTCTTGCCGAGCGCATGCCAACCATGGCCGTCCGCATCGATGTCAATGGGCTTGTCCGCACTCGTCGCCGGCAGCGGCGCGAGGCCCGTCGCGCCGGCGTTCACGTCGTCGGCGGCGTCCCACTCGTCTGGCGCGCCATCGGCGGCAGCGGCGTATTCAAGGTGAAGCGTCGCCTCGGTGTAGGCGGGAACGGTCACGAACTCGTCGGCGATGTTCTGGCAGACACCCACATAGTGGAGTCCCGAAGATGTCGCCTCGAACACGCTGCGAACGTCATACCCGTAGCCGTCAGCCGTGTTCTCGGCGAGAATCGTGCCCTTGGAATCGTAGAAACGCATCAGCAGATTCGTCTGCGCGCCAGTCGTATAGGCTACGAACCGATCACCCTTCGCGGCGGAGAAGGAGAACAGCGACTCGTCAATGATTTCATCGTAGGCCCGCGTCGCCATGGTGTTACTCTTGTAGCCGGCGACAACATCCACCGGGGTGTCCAGCTTGATCTCAAGGGCCGTGTGGCTGCCGATCGCGCGCTCATCAATGAGCAGGTATTCCAGCCCGAAGGCCGCACGCTCGTCATCGCCCATGCCATCAACGACAATCTGGTAGTAGCCCGTATCGGAAGGAACCATGTAGTATCCGGCGTTATACTCGTCACCCGCGTAGGTGCTGTTTTCGTAGATGTCAACGTCGTGATTTTCGCTCTCCGGATAGAAAGAGACGATCAACACCGAGTTGGACGTTCCGCCCGTCGTGCCAAATGAGTAGAGCCTTCCGCCTGTCAGCTTGGCCCGAAAATAGTACGTGGCACCATTTTCAAGCGTCGTATCAACGCGCGAAAGGGTCTTCCCAGGGGAAATGCTCCTTGGATTTTCGGCACGCCCCTGAGGGATAATCACACCCGACGAGAAGTGGAATGTAACCTCGGTACCGATTTCCCCCGACAAGACAAAGTAATACGTCCACTTCTTGGGGTCGCTTTCTGACGGATCCTCATCGTCGATATACCAATCGCCCGCCTCCATCACCATGCGGCAAGCGCCTTCGCCCTCGTCGATGTCGGTGAAGTCGGCCGATGGGCCGAAATCGTCTTCGTTCGCGGGTTCGGCGGCGTAGGCGGTGAGCGTCACATCATTGGTTCCGAAATAGTCGGTCCAGATCGTGTAGGAGTTGCTACGATTCAGGGTGGCCTTGAAGTAGTAGACGCCATCGCCCGAATAGTACCCATCTTCACCTTCGTCGCCGGGAATCCACTCGTTGACGAGTCGCACGGTCGCAACCGCGCCGGCCGAACTCGCCTTGCTCTCGCAGCTCCCCGCCGTAAGGGCGGCATTGGCCGTCGTTGCAAAACTGAGCAAGCACACGATTAATCCTGTTTTCCAGAACATCCCCCCACATCCTTTCGCTTATTGGATTTTGATCTTTCGCCGAAACCTCAGTTGGCCTGGTCGATGACGGCGGCACCGCCACGCTTAATGTTGATCTGCACGTCCTTACTGCCGTTGTTCACCGTCATCTTGTCGTTGATGTAGAACGCGCCGTTCATAAGCGGAAGCGTGACGGAAGGCACTTCGCGGCCACAGCCACAGCCCGGGCCATAGCCGATGATGATCACGCCCGCATAGTTCGCGGATAGTGTCTTGTCGGCACCTTGCGCGGCCTTATACGGCAGGTTGAACTTTCCGCTGACCACGCCCGTGGCGGGCGTGAACTTCAGCGTCAGCTTCTGCGGGTTCGCCTCGCCGGACTTGATCGCGATCTTGTTCTGCGTCGCGCCCTTGCTGGACAGCGTCGTCGTGACCGTCGTCTTCACGGGCGTGACGGCCGAGGGCGTGCCGGCGAAGATCTGTCCGGACAGCCCGGCGACATCCATCGACAAGACCGGCTCGGTCGTACCGTAGTCCACCTCGCAGATGGCCGCGAGATTCGCGTTCGTCGCGTTGTAGAGTCCACCATACGCACCGAGCAGCACGCCAAAGGACGCGGCCTCGTACTTGTCGGAATGCAGCCAAACGGGGTCGATACCGTCGGTCGCGGTGACGGTTCCGCCGGTCGCGCAGACGTCTAGAAGCGCCGCGAACACGTCGGCCGACGACTTGGCGAAGATCGGCAGCGTGGCCGTGCATTCGTCGTCGCCGTTGAGGATGGCCGATCCGGAGATCGCCTTGCCGTCCGGCAGCATGCCCGCCCACTTCACCGTGCCCGCGTTGATTGCGGCCGCCGTGTTCATGGTCAGCGTCAGGTAGCCGTGGCCGCGCGGCGCGACGCCCTCGGCTTCCTCGTCAATCGAGCCGTTGTTGCGCAACGCCACCGTGTAGTAGCCGGCCCAGGTGGTGGCCGGTTTGGTCTTGCTCCAGAAGATGCCGTCGCTCTCGGCGCGCGCCGGCGTCGCGCTACCGGGAATCGTCACGGTGGCGATGATGCCGCCGTCGTTCTCCGCCGCAAGCGTCATGGCGTAACCGGCCTTCTTCGAGGTCAGCTCGGCGGACAACGTGCCGTCGCCCTCCGAGAAGCCGCTCCAGCTCTTCGTGGAGAAGGCGATGTCCCCGTCCGCGCATTTCAGCTTGGCGCTGGCATTGCCCTTCTGCGGCACCGTGACCTGCAGAATACCCGCCAGCCGTTTCCCTGCAACATCAAGCAACGCAAGATCCTTGAACGTACGCGAGCTCCCCTTTCCGTTCGCCCCTTTCGCGACCGCCTCGTTGTAGGGGGCGCCGCTCGCGGAGACGACCGTGGGATCGGAAACCTCGTAGGTGAGCTCGATGGTGAGACCGGGCGTCTTCGTCGTGCCCACCTGCTGGACGACTTGATAGACCACCGTGTAGACGCCTTCCTTCGCGGTGGTGGCGCCGAAGACGGCCAACGCGTTGGCAGCCGCGTCATGCGCGACCTTGAGGCCGGCCGGCAACGTGCCGGAGAGCTTCGTGAACGTCAGCTTCGCGCCCTCGACGCCAGCGGCGAGAACAACGGGATAGACATTGCTGCTCGTGACATAGCGGTGGAGCACGGCAGAGGCCGCGTCTGTCTCGAACGCCGGCGCGTCGGCGGCGACGGACACCACCGTCACCTTATTGGACGCCGACAGGATCTTCAGCCCGTCCGTGGGCGAGGCGAGGGTGAGCGTCGCGCTCTTGCCCGCCGCAAGCCCCGTGACCTTGATCGCCTGCGATTCATACTTGTGGTTCGCCCAGACGATGACGTTCGTCTCGACGCCGCCAATCTCCAGCTTCGCGCCGCCAGTCGCGTTGATCTTCGCCGACACACAGCCGTCGGAAGCCTCAATGCGTTCGGCATAGACCGTAGCACCCTCGTCCTCCTTCGCATAGACCGTGGCCTTCTTCGAGAAGAACGGATCGGCGCCCGCGAACGCCGCCTGTCCGGCGGACTGCTTGTCATCCTCCGTCACCGTCAGCACATAGTTCGTCGTCGTCAGCACCGTGTCGCCGTTCCAGTCGCTGACGAACTCGAGCTTCAGCGCAACTTCGCCAGCATCATCGAAGCGCTTGTCGTCCAGGATCTCGATCGTCACGTTCGTCGTGGACACCTTGCCGTCGGCCCATGTGAGCTCCAGCGGCTCGAACGCCACAAAGCGCGGCTCTCCCTCGCTGTTGTAGAGCGTCGTCGCCTCCTTGTCAAGGGACACGCGAACTGTCACATCGCCGGAGCTGCCGTCCGTGCGGGCGATGGCAACGGAAACTTTGCCGACGCTCTCCGTCACGGTCTTGGCCGCCGCGACGAAGCCAACCTTGCAAGGCACCCACTTCTGGTACGTCACCGTGCCGCCTTTGCCATAGGCCGAGACCACCTCCTCATCGCCGCTCACCAGCGCCGTGTAGAACTTGCAGTATGGATCGTCCGGGGACTTCGCCTCCAACACTGCGGCAACAACCTCATTGGTCGGGTCAACGCCCTCGATGCGGTACATCTGATCCTTCTCGAGACGCATCACGACCCTGTCCGAATCCTCGGGAGCGGAGCCGCTGGCCTTGGCCTCCTGCGGCACCAACACCACATCGCCGGAAATCTCAAACGCGGCAAAGTTGTTGGCCGCCGCATTGTCCACCGTAAAGCTGCCCGACGCGATGTCGCCGCCAGACACTTTCACGAAGAAATCGCCAGCTTCCGCAAACGTCTCCTCCAGCGCGATACCTTCGGAAAGCTTGCCCGTCACCGCCTTACCCACGGCCTCGGACTTGCCTTCCTCATTCAGCTTCATGAACTGGACGGACACCACAGCGTCGCTCACGCCTGTCACCGTCACCTTCTGGAGCGCATTGCCGCCCACGCCCTCAAGCTTGAACACGTCCTGGAAGTCGGTATGGCTGATTTCGCCGTACGCCGAACCGCCGTTGGCCCTGAACGACAACGTCGTTGTGGAGGCGTCATTGTTCTCGATCTCGGTGGGGTCCGCGTGGTCGCCGGTGTCCTTCGCGATCTCCAGCATTTCGTCGAAGCGCTTGATGATGTTGTCCCAGTTTGCGTCCGCCATCGGGCTCTTGGACGCGAAACGCGTCAGCCTGGCGGCGACCGTACCGTCCTTGCGGAGCAGCACGAAGATCGGCACCCCAGTGCGGAACTTGTTCGTGTCTTCTGGCCGGTGGAAACCGCCCTCGTCCGTGTTCGCGCTGACCAGTCGCCAGTTGCGTTCGAGCACTTCGGCTGCGCGGTCGTCCGACACCCCCTTGCGCGTCAAATAGCCCAGGCCGCTGCGCAGAACCCTCTTGGCAAGCGACTCCGGGGCACCGCCCTTGGAGACGTCGTACATGTCGTAATCCGGGAGCTCATACGCCAGCTGCGTTTCATACGCCTTGCGCGAAAGAAGCGTCGGCGAGGCGCACTCGACCGAATTGGTCGAGAAGTTGGGGATGTCAATGGAGACCAGCGCCACGTTGTTGGACTTCGCCCATTCCGCAAAGCGGTTGTTCCCATCTTTGTCCGCGACATCGGTAAAATTGCGCGCGGTATTCGCGCAGTCATGGCACCAGAGCGAACCTACGATGGCCACCAGCGTGTACGCATCGCCTTCCGCCTCTTCCACCTTCGCCTTGGCCACGTCAAGATCCATCGTCCATTCGCCATACTCTAGCACGGGCGTCTCGTCCCGCGTTTTCGACGCCTTACGCTCGCCGATCCAAAGCGGATTGCTCGAAGAATTCCCCGCGACATACGTCACGTGGTTCGTACCCTGCGGCGTGCCATCAGCATCCTGGACGATGATTGATGCCTGCTGGCCATCCTCCGTAAACGACACCTTTGAAATATCCACCGTCACCGTCTGGTTCGTCTGGCCTTCGGCCCATTCGACGTTCACAGTCTCCTTCTCCTGTCCATCAGGACCGACGAGGATTACGAGATTGTTCGTCGCAACTTCTGCGGCCGAACCCTCACGCGTCAATTCGAACGAGACCGCAGTTGTCCCGTCTTCGGCCTCCAGGCGATTCCCCTCGGTCTCCTCGAAGGCGAATGATCCGCCGGAATAGCTGGCGCCGTTAAATCCTTCCCAATTACCAAGAATCGACATAATCTTTTCGACCAGCGCTTCACCCGTGCTACCGCCAATCTTCGAGATTCGACCCATCAAGATCTCGTCCGCCAGCACCTTCCCGTCCTTTTCCCAATAGATATGGACACCTGGCGCACCGCCGATCTGGCGTTTCGTGCCCTTGCCCGTGATCCACGGCACTTCGCTCGACCAGCCCGAACCCTTCACGTAGGCCATGATCAGACCTTTTTCCTGTGCCCAGTCGATGAAATACTGCTTTTCCAGTATGCCATCGAATATGGCGCAGAAATGGCACCCGACCATTCCCCAAACCGCCATGATCGGCGTCCCATGGGAAACGGCAAAATCCTTGCACGCCTGCCAATTCGTGTTCCACTCGCCCGGTTTGACCTCCCCAGAAGAGGCCGTGACGGCGAAAAGATGACCCGCCGTCAGCAATGAGGCCGCCAAGGCGAAAATCTTTGTTTTCATTTTCATGGTGTTCCCTTTCATTTACTTTTTTTCCCTGAGATTGAATTGGTTGAGGAAGAGACGGATTTTTCCGCCGCAGACGGACGCGGCACGTTCTTTTTGCGCAGAAAAGTCCAAAGATTCGTACCGCTGGGATACTCGACCGGCATCTGGGACTTCAGTTCCGCCAGCCAGCCCTTCTGGAGCGGTTCCAGCTTTTGCTTGCGCATATCGCGCCGAATCTCATTCGTTGATCCAACGACATACATCACCGGCAACCGCACGACAATCCTTGAAAGTGAAACCGTTTCGCCGTCTGGGGCAAATACCGATTCGTTCGGGGTGCCGTTCCGCTCAAGAAGCTTGACGATGTGAATCGCATCGTCCAATTCGATTGGTTTCGACACATCCCCAGGCTTCATCTTCCAAACCACCTCGGCAATCCCGGGATAAGGAAGCTCTTTGGGCGAAAAATTACCCCAGAAGCCAGCGGAATCCTCGTTCGCCGTGACAGACTCCTTCTCAGCCAAATTCATAAAGTCTTCGCCGTTTTTAAGCCGTCCATATATCTCCGCGGCCTTGGCGCGTTGCTCCTTCAGCAACTTCTCCGAATGGGCATTCATCTCTTCAGCCCGCTTTCGTATCGCATCAAACTCGCTATCCGTGACGACAAACGCCTCAGGAGCCTTACTTCTCCAGTACGCAAAAATCAAAGCGTCATCCGCCACCCTCTGCTGC
>JAEEGL013240843.1_pt1 | contig 12926 bp, 13 predicted proteins | sample 9134231 | NCBI WGS metagenome assembly JAEEGL01 (sample SAMN16246548, study PRJNA631951) | gut metagenome | biome: gut microbiome; feature: rumen; material: fiber-attached | host: Bos | place: Iran: Karaj | collected 2018-10 | reverse complement strand
GATGAACCTGAAAAAGCTGGCGGAATGGAGTTGGAATAACTCCTCGTCTTATCTCGTTTTCTCTGTATTTCCCTCCATATACGTCAAATCCCCCGTTTTTGCCTAACAAAAACGGGGGTTCTTTGACAATCTGAGCAGCCGGGGGCGCTGCAACCGCAGCGCCCCCGGCTGATTCTATACCGCCTTACCGTTTTTGGTAGAGCAGCAGCTCCGGGTCGTCCCCGGCGGCGCGGTAGCGGCAGAGGAGGATGAACTCCCTGTCGGCGACGACGCCGTAACACATGTCCTCCCGGCCGGCCCGGAGCTGCGCGCCCAGGTACACCCTGCTTCCCTCCAGGAAGCGGGCCGTCTCCCCGTTGGGGAGGGGGTAGGCCAGGTCCACGAAGAAGCCCGGCAGCTCGTGGAGCTTGTCCGCCGCCGGAAGCCCCCTGGCCTCCAGCAGGGCGTTGATCTCCCCCAGCAGCTCTCCCTTGAAGGCCTCATAGGCCTCCTTGCCCTGCGCCTTGATGGATTCCGCCGCAACGCAGGCTCCGCCGAAGGGCCTGCCGCAGGTCTTTTCGCAGCCCCGGCAGCGGTCCCGGAAGCTGCATGCGGCGCAGTCCGCCCCGCAGATGGTTCCCATGTTTTCCACTCCTTTCAGGCTTAGGGTCATCGCTGGCCCAGCTGCCCCGGCAGCACCTTCTTTTCCTTGGGCGGGAAGAGGGCGTCGAATGCGGCGAAACCCTCCGGCTCCCGCTCCGCGGCGAAGTAGCCCTCCGGCGGCCCGTAGACTCCCCGGACGCCCTTCAGATAGCCGGGGATCAGCTCCCGGCAGAGGAAGAAGGAGGAATCCGCCCCCTCCGGCAGGTCGTGATACCTTATGCCGAATTCCCTGGCGTAGGTGAAGCCGCTCTTGCCGTAGAAGAGGATGTTCCCCTCGAAGCAGAGAGCGCCGCAGCCCAGGGCCCCGGCCCGCTCCAGGGATTCATCCAGCAGCAGCTTGCCGTAGCCCTGCCGCTTCAGCGCCGGGGCAACGCAGATGGGCCCCATGGTCATGATGGGCAGCTCGCCCCCGCCGTCCAGGCAAATGACGGCCCGCATGAACATGTTCTGGCCGATGATCTGCCCGTCCTTCTCCATGACCAGGTCCAGCTCCGGCACAAAGGCGGGGTCGTCCCGCAGCCGGTGCAGTACGTAATGCTCATAGCAGCCGGGGCGGTAGACGTTCCAGAAGGATTCCCGCACCAGCTGTTCCACCGTCCGGTGGTCGCCCTCCCGCTCCCGGCGGATGAGGATGCCCTTATTCTCCATGTGTTTCGCCTTCCTTCAAAATGGTTTCCCGGATGTCGTCCAGCAGACTGTCCAGTAGGGCCGGCGCCGCTCCCTTGTCCTCCGCGCCGTCCCACAGGCTGTAGAGGAAGAACATGGGGGCGTAGAAGGAGGCGGCTTTTTTCTCCGGCTCCGGCAGTGACAGGGCGGCAAACAGGTCCGTCAGATAGCCCAGGGGGCCGCTCACCAGATACTGCCCGTAGAGGGCCCCCATCTCCCTGTCCCGAAACTGCTCCAGGGTCAGCATCCGCCGGAAGCGGCAGGCAAATTCGTCCTCCGTCCAGTAGCGGAACATGGCCTTTCCGAAGGCGGTGATCTGCGAAAGACCGCTCGCCCCGTAGGCCGACGGCATCTCCTCCGCCGTGCCCTCCGGCAGCTCATAGCGCCTGGCCTGCTCCGCGTCCCGCTCCTCCATGCGCCGGAGGATGCTGTCGAAGATGTCCCGCTTGCTGCGGTAATGCTTGTACAGCGCCGCTTTCGTCATGCCCAGCGCCCCGGCGATGTCGCTGACGGAGACGGCCTCATACCCCTCCAGGGAAAACAGGCGCAGGGCCTCCGCCAGGATCCGCTCCTTCGTGCCGCTCATTCGCTTCCCCCCTCCCAAACAGCGGTAAACGTCCGTTCACCTCCCAGTATAGTAAACGATCGTTTACCTGTCAAGAGGGGAAGTAAAAAAGACCATCCTCCCCGGTCCGGGCGGGACGGGCGGCAGAAAGCCTCTTTTCCCCCGGGGCGATCCGTGGTAGAATAGTCCCGCGGCGGGACTCCGCCGGAACGGACGACAGGGGAGAAGGGGAAAGAACATGAGAAAGCTTTGGGCGGTCCTGGCCTGCCTGGCGCTGCTGGCCTGCTTCGCCGGCTGCACCGGCCATCGGTACACGGAAAAGGAAAAGGAGGCGGCGCAGAAAAAGGGCGAGGAGATGATGCAGGCGTGGCTGGAAAAAGAGCTTCCCGGGGCGGAGCTCCTCAGCGCCGAGCCCTATATCTTCCACCGCCTCGGCATCGCCCCCTATGAGCTGACGGACATCGTGTCCGGTTCAGTCCGGCAGGAGGGGCGGGAGCTCCGCTGCTGGATGGATACCGGCAGCGGCGAGGTCTGGATCGAGCAGAGCGGCGAGACCATGGACGAGCTGGGAAGGCTGTGCGGCGTCCTGGTCGCGGAGGCCCTGGGCTTTGGGGAGGGTTATGAGATCACGGAGGCCAGGGCAGAGTTCGAAATCGGCGTGCTGGAGCGTCCGCCGGTCCTGCCTGCGGCATTCGTCCTGTCGGGAGGCTCCCTGGAGGAATTCCTGCGCGCGCCGGGGGAGCGGCCCGCGCTCTCCGTCAGCCTCTCTTACCTGTTGCCGGAGGAGGCCTCCCTCTCCCGCTTCACCCTGGCGGATATGCGGCGTGTCCTGGAGGAAAACGGCCTTACCGGCAGCGTTTACGCGGAGAATACTTTCGAGGAAGTCTCCCTCAGCGCCGACAAGGCGGATTACAAACGCTGGGGGTTCCTGGACCTGCCGGATTTCCGCCTGTTCGCGGCCCTGTTTGAGCGCAGGGAGACCGTGGACCCCGAAACGGGGGAGACCGTCACGGAGATCACGGAGCTGGACGCGGACCGGGACCTGCGGGTGGAGCGCACGGCGGAGGGCTGGAAGACCAGCTTTACCAACGGATACTTCACCGCCTTCGTCTATGCCTATGACGGCTCGGAGCTGCTGGAGCGGGAATACATCTGGCGGGAAACGCCGGGCGCCGTCAACGGGTATGACAAACCGCTGGAATGGAAGGAGAACGCCCTTGGCTGGGCCCTCTGTTTCCGGGACAGCGGCGTCGTCTGCTCCCTCTCGGAGGAGCATGAGATCGCGGAAGTGAAATGAGAGACAGCCGAAAAAGCATCGCAGCCGGTCCAAAGACCGGCTGCGAACATTCAAAATAAACTCCGTATCCGCCGCTGCAGCATCCGCTTCCGCGGCCCCCTTCCTCAGCTCTCCGACCTGCCCTTGTATTCCAGCCCGAGCATGGTGAGGTCGTCGAACTGCTCTGCCTCCTTCACGAACGCGTCCACGGCCCGGCGGACGTTTTTCAGCATCTCCTCCGGCGGGGCGGCGGTGTCCTCATTCAGGGCAGCCAGCATCCGCTCTGTCCCGAACAGCTCTTTTTCCGCGCTGGTGGCCTCCGGCACGCCGTCCGTGTAGAGGAAGAGCTTGGCACCGGGCTGAAGCTGCACTTCGTATTCCCTGTACCGGACGCCCTCCATGCCGCCGATCACGAAGCCGTGCTTGTCCTTGAACAGCTCGAAGCCGCTGCCGGGCTGCATCAGCGCCGGGTATTCATGGCCCGCGTTGGCGGCGGTGAGCTTTCCGGTGGAAAGCTCCAGGATCCCCAGCCAAACCGTGACGAACATCTCCTCCCGGTTGTTGGAGCAGATGGCCGCGTTGGTGTCCGTCAGGATCTGTGCCGGGGATTTCCCCATGTTGGCGTAGTTGGCCAGGATGATCTTGGAGGCCATCATGAACAGGGCCGCCGGCACTCCCTTGCCGGACACGTCCGCCATGACCATGCACAGGTGATCGTCGTCCACCAGGAAGAAGTCGTAGAAATCGCCCCCCACTTCCTTGGCGGGGTCCATGGAGGCGTAGATGTCGATCTCCGGGCGTTCCGGGAAGGCAGGGTAGATGCTGGGCAGCATGGACTCTTGGATGCTGGAGGCCATGGTGAGCTCTGTGCCGATCCGTTCCTTTTCCGCCGTGATATGCAGGAGCTCCGACACCTGCTTGCCCATGTCCCGCTCCATGTCCGCCATGACGAGACTCAGGTTTTCGATCTCGTCTCCGGTGCGGATGTTCAGCTTGGTGAAATGCTCCGTCGCCTCCACGCCGCTGTGTTCGTCCGCGGCGTACTCCGTGGCGGCCTCCGCAATGGCGTTGATGGGCGCGACCATGGTCTTCTTCATGTGCCTCACCAGCAGCACGCCGAACACCAGCATCACGAGCAGGATCGCCACGGCGTACTGCAGCGCGAAGCGGTTCATGCCGGTGATGAGACCGTCGATGGTCACATCCGAAAGCACAAAACAGACCGTCTCGCCCCCGGCGTTTTTCAGGGGAACGCCGGCAGTGCAGATGAAGCCGTACCGGTCGGTCTGGCCGATGTCATAGAGCTTTCCCGTTCCGTCCCAATTCAGGAACTTGTCGATCTCTTTCTCCTCCAGCGGCTCCCAGTAGCCGGGCGGGCAGGCGTAATCCGGGTCCTCCTCGGGGTCGGCGAGATAGATCAATGCGCTTGTCTCCCGGTCATACACCCCCAGATAGAGGTCAAAGACGTCGCTGGAATCCCGGAATGTCCGCAGGACCTCCAGGAGATACTGATAGTCTTCGTCCTCCTCCACGCTGTCAAAGAGGGCCTGATACTCCGCCCGGTCCGGGTCGGCGCGCTGGTCATCCGAAAGCCCGCGGTAGACGGTCATGACCTGGTCACGCAGGTTTTCCACGTCCGTGATCTTATCCACGATGATGGAGGTGCTGCGGGAAAGCCCGAATGCCTCCCCGATATACTGGCCCGCCAGAGCATAGGAATACAGCCCCAGACCGATCACCAGGGAGACGATGCCCAAAAGGACAGCGCCAAGCACCGCGGCGTGGAACACCCGCGCCTCCAGCGAATAATGCCTGCGCTCCAGGGCGCTCATCTCTCTAACACTCTTTTTCGGCATACAACATCCTCCAATCACCGCTCCCGGCGTTCAATGCCGTAACAGACCGTCTATCCAGGATTATATTAGTATACTACGGCCGCATGTCAATGGCTTGCGGGAGCCGTCACGGTGCGGGAAAAACGGCTGGGCAGCCGGACGGAGCGTGAAACCAAAGGCCGTTTTTCCCTTTTTCACCCGGAGAAGAGGTTCCCGAAGCCGGGGGAACTGTGGTATACTGTCAGTGACCGGAGAACGAGTGAGATGCTTTCCGGAAGCCCTGCGACGGCAGGGAAGAACTACAGAGGTAAGCATATGGATTCGATTTGGCTTTTGGTGGGGATCACAGCCATGGCCGGCGTGGGCGGAACGGGGCTGGGCGGCGGCATCGCCTGCATGTTCCGGAAGGATTCCGACAAAACCGTCAGCCTTCTGCTTTCCTTCGCTGCCGGGGTCATGACCGCCGTGGTCTGCTTCGACCTGCTGACGGAAGCTCTGAACACCGACAGGACGGAGACCGGCCTGTGGCTGGTCGTCGGCGGAGTGATCGTCGGCTTTGCGGTGATCGCGCTGCTCAACGCGTGGATCGACAAGGAGACCAACCACGAGGTGGCGCATATCGACGAAAACCACCCCCAGACCTCGGATTCTCTGGAGGAATTGACCCACGCCAACCATCTGCGGGAGCACAGGGAAGGACGCCAGCCCCGCAGCGGCCTCTTCCTGGCCGGTCTGGTGATGGCGGCGGCCATCGCACTGCACAATGTCCCCGAAGGCATGGTGATCGGCGCGTCCTTTGCGAGAACGGTGGATCAGCTCCTGTCCAACCGGGGCGGGCTGACCATGGCCCTGGTGATCGGCCTGCACAACATCCCGGAGGGGATGGCGGTGGCGGTGCCGCTGATCTCGGGGGGCATGAGCAAATGGCGCAGCGTGGGGGTCACGGTCCTGTCCGGCGCGCCCACCGTCCTGGGGGCCGTGCTGGGCTTCATCATCGGCACCATCAGTCCCACCGCCCTGGTGCTCTCCCTGAGCTTTGCCTCCGGCGCCATGCTGTATGTGGTGTTCGGCGAGCTGCTGCCGGAATCCATCCTCATGTGGAAATCCAAGCTGCCCGCCATGCTGGCGGTCCTGGGAATGCTGACGGGTCTGATCATCATTTACATATGACGCGCATCGGACAGCTGTATTCGGCGCGCGAAAAGCGAGCCGGTCTGAGCAAGCGCGGGGGCATAGCCCGTGCGGCGGTCAAAGAGGAGGCGGAACATGCGGGAGCTTGACGGGGATACGCTGCTGTTCTTCAACGGGCATCCGGATGCGCTGGTGCTGTATCGGGCGTTTGAGGAGCTTCTCTGCAAAACCTTCCCCGATGTGAACAAGCGCGTACAGAAAACGCAGATCACCTTTTCCAATCGTCATGTCTTCGCCTGCGTTTCCTTTGCGCGGGTGAAACGAAAGGCAGAGCTTCCGGAGGGGTGGATGACACTGACGCTTGGACTGCCCGCACCGCTGGAATCGCCCCGCGCTGCGGTAAAGGTCGAGCCCTATCCGGGACGGTGGACCCACCACTTCATCCTCAGCAGGCCGGAGGAGCTTGATGGGGAACTGCTGGCCTGGGTGCGGGAAGCCTATGCCTTCGCGGAAAGCAAATGAGGCTGCGCCGGGGCGTTCTGCGAGCCGCTCGCGCGTGGATCGGTGCAAGGCGTCGGCAGCGCGCGCTCCGGCGCATCCCGTGATCTGACCGACTGCCCCGTCTTCTTGCCCGGAAAGCCGCGGGAACAGGCCGGGTGACAAGGAAGCGGCGGTGTGCTGCAATAAACGATCAAGCTGTGAACGGAGACACAGCTCTGAGGTGAATGGATATGCTTGCTGGAAAGAGAAAACTGATCAACGACTGTGATGCGGCCATCAATAAGCTGGAAAACACTGTGCGGAATTCCTGCAAGCTTATCTCTATGACGGAAATGAAGCGGGATTACTTGAAAGACCAGTATCCGGAGCAGTTGATGGAGGACTGCCGCAGGGAATACGGCCTCTCCATGGAGGAGGAGCGCTGCTTTATCGCCTGGCCGGTCTTTTTGGGGGAGCGTTTTGACGAGATCAATATCTGCGCCGTGAACCTGGGGATCTCCACCCTGTATCCGGGGCGGGATACAGGGTCATCGGAATTCCCGGCCGGGAGTTATCTGGAATCCGCGATCAACACCCTTGTCGTAACAAGCTTGACAGATCAGAAAAACGGAATGGTTCTGCGATTCTGGCCGACGCATATTGACTATACGAACCGCGTCGAGTACGGGACCATCATTCAATCGGTCCTGACACTCTCCACACTGCTGAATGTGGGCTTTCTGTCGAAGGACAGGATCAGCTGCAGCGGCAGTGATCCGGAGACGGTCCGCCGCAACCGTGTCCGTTTCGTTATGGAGGCGTTGAACTGGCTGCTGTACCTGGGCGATACCGGCGGTCCTGCCGGCTGCGCCTGGTCATACGCGGAGGATTGCATCGAAGCCGGAACGGAGAAAAGGATCACCAATGCGATTCTTCCCTCCGAATACAGCTTTGAGGCGTTGCAGAACTACTATGAGCTGTTTGCGGGGGAGGAGGAGCTCTGCGGGATCGTGACGAATCTGGATCCCGGCTTTCTTCCCCGGGTCCGCCGCTCTTGCGACAGCTATATGGCTTGGTTCAAGAGGGAACAGTTCTCCAACGGCGGATTCCGCAAGAACAGCAACAGAGATACGGTATCCTTTCCCTTCTCCTGCTGTACGCTGTCCTTCTTCGCATATGCCGGGATCGAGGCGGATGACCGTTCCCAGCCCGCGTTTCGGCTGATCAACTATCTGTTTTCGGGAACCGGGAAGTTTACGTTATCGTTTCATGACGTATGTGATACATATAAATTCATGTATCAGGCATCCCAAAGCAGGGGATATATCAATGATGCCTATGAGATATTCCCGGAGGCGGTACTGTTTCTGAACAGCTGCCGGCTCTTGGACAAGCTTGATGAGGCCCTCCCTTCGAAGTACAAGCTGCGCCTGCGGCAGATCAACTATCGGGCTCTTGAGTCCATACTGAGGCGCGTCTGCAGCATCGAGATGGGAATGACGGGAAAAAGCCTTGTGGTCAAGGGGAGAAATGAAGCCCAGGGATTCCACTATCCCATCTACGCGATCACCTATGTGAAGCAATGCTTGGAAGTGTTCCTCCGACATGAATCCGGAGAGAAAAAGCAAGTGTCATACATCGCGCTGCCGCCCTTGCTCGATGGGAAAACAATCCTGATCTCCGCTGCCCTGATCTGCCTGGTCACTTTGGCCGGTTTGATCAGCCTGACGGATACGATCACATCCATCATCCTGAGCATAGCATCGCTGTTGGCGCCGATCCTGGTTCGGCTGGTGATCGGAAAAGCGCAGGGACCGGGCGATAGATAACGGTCAGTCCTGTTTCGGGCGCGGAGCGACGGTCATCGCGGAAAAGGGCATGGCTGTCACGAAATGATAAAGGAAGCCGCTGCGGAGTGTTCAACGGTGACGCGATAGGGGAAAGCAGAATGAGCAGATTCAGAATTGCCACCTGGAATATCAGCGAATGCGTTCCGGCTTTTTGGGATCTTCGGAAAGACGTGAGCAAACGGGAATACGGCAGCGAGACCGATGACGTTGTATTTGAAATTACGGATATGATCCAAAAGTTCGGTCTTGACATCGTATGCTTTCAGGAAATGCCGATCCGGATCCGCCGTGAGCCGCGCCTGGTTGAAGCAATCAGAGAAAAAACGCCGCTGAAGCATCATTTTGAAAAAGCGACCTATACGGGCTTCCTGATGGAGGATGCGGAGATCGGGGTCGGGTTATTCTCAAGATACCCCATTGAGAAGGCGGATTTTACCTTTTTTCAGAATCCCGATATACGGTTTACCAATGCCGCGGGCAGAACATATCATACGTTTGACAAGGGCCTTATAACAGCCGTCATTTCGCTTCCGGATGGATGTATCTCTGTGATCACCGGCCACGGAATCAGTTTTGCACCTTTCGGCCTGAATGAAATGGATTTTCCCGACAGCTTCAGGGCGATCGGGGAATGTACGGACCGCTTTGATCCGCAGTCGGACCGGCTGATCCTCACAGGCGACTTTAATACGGAGCATCTGGGGGAGCTTCTGCCTTCGCTGGGGGATTATATGAAGGACTGCCTGCCAAGCCCCACGACGGTTTCCGGCAGGATGGAGGGCCTTGATGCGGGAGAAGGGCGCAAGCTGGACTATTTTATGGTGAACCGGCGCATTGACGTTGCCTCTGTTCATAAGGTCTCCACGTTCTCCGACCACCTCTTATGTATCTTTGAGTGCCGTACAATCTGAGAGAAGGCGGATTTGAATATGCAGGGAAAACGCATTCTTCTGATCGATTTGGAGTATTCGCGCGATGAACTGAACGAACCGATCAACATAGATACGATCCTGGATTCCTTTGACGGATTTGTGACCGACCATGCGGAGATCCATGTCTGGTACAGGACCTTGGGGGACTTTCGGGAGCGAAGCCCGGCGGATTACGATCTGATCCTGATCTCCACCAAGGTTTCCTCCGGGCCCATGCTGGATGAGCTGCTCCGGCAATTCGGCGGAAAACCCGTCATCGTCGGCGGAATGCTGGCTACCTATGCGTTTGAGGCCATATTGGAAAAGTACCCTTCTCTGGTCCTCTCCCTGGGAGAGTGCGAATGCAATCTGAACGGGCTTGTGAAATGCTTTCTCCGGGAGGGCAGCATGGAACGGGTCAAGGAAATGATACCGCAGCTGTCCATCTCCGGGGTGGCCTATGTCAACGGCAACGGACAGCTTGCCGTGGTTCCCATCCGTCCCTGCGACCTTTCAGAGATTAAAAAACCCCTGCGTCATCGATCGCTTCGCGAGGTCATAAGCAGAAACGGCCTCGTGCGGATCGAGGGGAGCAGGGGCTGCCCATGGAATCACTGCACGTTCTGCAGCGTCTCATGGAAATACGGAGGCGCAAACTGGCGTGCCTTTCCCATCCGGCGGACGATCGACGAATTGGTTTTCCTGTCTGACAGCGGAGTTGCCTGTGCCTACTTCACGGATGAGGATTTTGTGGGCTCCAGCGAACACTTTTTGAGCCTGTTCTCCCAAATGGCCGAGCTGATGGACCGGCGGATCATTCGCCCCGATCTCTGCGTGTGGGGGAGTACCAGCGTCTACACCCTCAGCCGTTTTACCGATGGGGAGTTCGCAGAATTCATAGCATTATCGAAGAAATGCAATATCCAGGTGCTCTTTCTCGGTATCGAATCCGGCTGCAGCACACAGCTGAAGCGATTCAACAAAGGCGTTTCGAAGGAGGACAATCTGCAAATGCTCAAGCTCCTCCGCAGCCACGGTATCCATGTGGATGCCGGCTTTATCCTGTTCGATGCGGAAACGACACTGGAAGAGGTCGAAGAGAATCTGGAATTCTGCAAGGCAAGCGGCTTGGACCGTTCCCTTTCCAGGCTTTCAAAGCCGCTCCGGGTGATTCCGCATACGCCGATCTGCCGTGCATATCGGCAAAAAAACCTGCTGGCGGGAGAACTGGATGTCAGCGAGCTTACCTACGGCTATCGCTTCCGGGACGAAAAGGTCCAGACGCTGTATGACTGCCTCGCGGTCATCGACAAGCACACGCTGAAAAGGGCGAACGCGCTGCAGGCAGAGCTGAGAATGAGCGGGAACTACGATTCCGAAACTATCGCAGAAGCGCTTGCGGAGTGCCGCAGGAACTCCTTCAACTTCATCGACGATTTCCTCCGCCTCTTCCTTCATGCGCCGCTGGATGAGGACAAACTGAAAAGGCTGATGGAAAACTATGCGATGACTTGAAAGGGAGAAATTTGAAGAAAGCGGCTGACGATCGGGCGGTTCCGGGATGAGCGGGCCGGTCTCCAAAAGCATGATGGCCGGAGAAAACTCATCCGTCAGGCGGTTCCTGCCATGCCCGTTTTTGCCTGTCCCGCGCTGTTCCGAAAAGAGAGAGACCGAAGGCCCTCTGCTGGCGGAGCTCGCCTCCTCCATGATCCCCGGGGAGCAGTGCGCTGCCATCGTGAACAGCGGCGTGTGACGGCCGCGCTGAGGCAGCCCCGCACGCTTCAGGTCACACAGCTTGCCTGCGAATTCTCTTTTACATACGATGCCGGGTCTTCCCGATGAAGAGGAAAACCCGGCATCTTTCTTTTCGTCAGGTGTCGCCGGCGCCGGGTTCCTTATAGAATTCGTCGTTCAGGTCCCCGAAACCGGCCCAGGTGGAAAGCTCGAAGATGTTCATGGAGATGTTCGCGGTCTTTGTGCCCGCCACCTCCTCGATGGCCTTCATTACGGCCACCGCGAAATCCCGCTTGGCGTGATACTCCACGCGGCTGAAATAGCGGGCGTCCACAAAAGCGAAATTCTCCTGCCTCGTCCCGTAGGCGTAGAACTGCCGCCCATCCTCGATCTCGGCCATCAGCATGAAGGGTTCCTTGCCGGGGATGTGCCGCAGGGCTTCCCCCAGCTTTTCATACAGGCTCTGCCTCTGTTCCTCCGTCAGCTTTTTGGACAGGCTCACGCGCATATAGGGCATGGTCGTTCTCCTTTCTCCCTCCGGCGGCTCCTCTGTCCGCCTCTGTGGATCCGATGGTTGGATCACCCGTTATCCGAAGGTTTTCATCATTGAAATCAGCGTCCTTTTCTCATTTCGTCCTGCATATGTCAAACCTCATCGAATCACCACTGTAATTATAATATAACCATATGTGTATGTGTCAAGATGATCCCAAGAGAAGAAATTGACGCCGCCGCATCATTATAGCAGACCACATGCCGTGAATAAAGCGGTAAAATCAGCGGCTTCGGCGGCGGCAGCGCCGCCGTCAAGGTCCCCTATACCCTCAAGGAGGGGCAGACTGCCCAGGGCCTCGTCATGTGGTATGTTGCCGCCGACGGCGCCCGCACGCAGGTCCCGGCAAGCTATGACGGCAAGAACGCCGTGTTTACCGTCCCGCACTTTTCCAACTATGTCATCGCCTATGACGCGGAGAAGGCCGCTGTCTGCCCGCAGACTTTTTGGCTAAAGATTGCTATTTAACAAAATCGGGGGTATCGTTAAATTTCGTAACGCTTATTAAGATACAATCTTTGCACTTCCATAGAAGAATTCACTTAAGCAGAACCCGATTTCTTTGGGTGTGTAAAAATACATTACAAGGCCTTCTTGCAGGGTTGTGAACTTAATATGTTCAATTTCGCACATACATATAGTACAATAAAACTTAAGCAAAGTAAAGAAAAAAGGATTGCTATCCTGTTAAAATAGCAATCCTATTCTGGCGGAGAGAAAGGGATTCGAACCCTTGCCCGGTTATTCGCCGGCTACCGCATTTCGAGTGCGGACCCTTCGACCACTTGGGTATCTCTCCGTATTCAGTTTTCCCTTCAAAATCGCCTTAATTTTGTGGGGCAAATGAACCAAAATGATGGAAAAAACGCAAAACGGCAGATTTCAAAAACGCCGGGAAGCATTGCAAATCAAGGAAAAGCGCTCTGAACAGGAACCCGGAACCAAAATGGCTTTCGAGCGAAAGCCCGTTATGACCGCATCGCTCACGCTCCGGATGCCTGGCTGCCCCGGGGAAACGAAGGGGGGCGGCGGACGCCGCCCCCCTTCGCAGCGTTCCTTACTTCTCGAACTTCTTGTTGGCGGCGACCCAATCCAGGTCGGAACGGGCCTTGCCGAAGCCGATGGTGTCCTTGGGGGGCTGGGCGCCGGCGGCGGGAGGCGCCATGCGGCGCTGCTTCAGGCTGGCGCTCATGTCGTAGCCCTCGCGCTCGGAGTTGATCAGGATGTCCTCGTCCTTGGGAGGCTGCTTCTGCTTCTCTTCCCAAGCGCGCATGCCCTCGGGG
>JAEEGL013130698.1_pt1 | contig 12926 bp, 13 predicted proteins | sample 9134231 | NCBI WGS metagenome assembly JAEEGL01 (sample SAMN16246548, study PRJNA631951) | gut metagenome | biome: gut microbiome; feature: rumen; material: fiber-attached | host: Bos | place: Iran: Karaj | collected 2018-10 | reverse complement strand
GGACGTGATCTCGGATTACGCCGTTGCGAAAAAAATGAGGAAATACTTTATCCAGAAGGCACTCGGAAAGAAGACTTTCAGAAGACCCCGTATTGCGGTCTGCGTACCCAGCGGAGTTACCGAAGTTGAGAAGAAGGCTGTTGAGGATGCAACCTATCAGACCGGTGCGAAGGAAGTCTCCATCATCGAAGAGCCGATTGCGGCTGCGATCGGTGCGGGGATTGATATTTCAAAGCCCTGTGGAAACATGATTGTGGATATCGGCGGAGGTACATCGGATATTGCCGTGATTTCCCTTGGAGGTACGGTGGTAAGCGCATCCATTAAGATTGCCGGTGACGATTTTGATGAGGCGATTGTGCGTTATATGCGTAAGAAGCATAACCTGCTGATCGGTGAAAGAACTGCCGAAGATATGAAGATCAAGATTGGTTCCTGTTATAAGAGACCGGAGCCTGACTATATGGATGTCAGAGGAAGAAATCTGGTGACAGGTCTTCCGAAAACCGTAAATGTGTCGTCCGAAGAGATGGAAGAGGCACTGAAGGAGACAACCGCACAGATCGTGGAGACGATCCACAGCGTTTTGGAGAAAACGCCGCCGGAGCTTGCGGCAGATATTGCGGACAGAGGAATCGTGCTGACCGGAGGCGGAAGTCTTCTGCGCGGTCTGGAGGAGCTGATTTCCGAGAGAACGGGCATCAACTGCATGACAGCGGAGGACCCCATGACGGCAGTGGCAATCGGAACCGGTAAATATGTAGAATTTTTATCGAACTATCGTGAGCCGTAACCGGCAGTGTAACCGGAAGGTGTCTGCGAAAGGAGCGAGGATATGTTAAAGGGATTGTACATTGCCCACACGGGTATGGTCAATGAACAGAACAGAATGGATATTCTGACCAATAATCTTGCAAATGCCTCCACGGTGGGATTCAAGAAGGAAGGCTCCACGAGCCAGTCCTTTGACGATATCCTGACCGTCAAAATCAAAGATGCCTCTGTCGGTGAGATGAATGTGCGCCGTGTGGGAATCAATAACCCGGGTGTGAGAATCGGTGAGAATTATACCGATTTCAGTCAGGGATCTTTCCGGATTACAGACAATACTTACGATCTGGCGCTTTCCGGGGAAGGTTTTTTTGCGGTGGAATTTACGAATAAGGCTGGAACGACATCCACTCTGTATACCAGAGCGGGGCAGTTTTCCTTAAATAAAGAGGGCTATCTGGTTAATCAGGACGGGGATTTTGTTCTGGATACCCAGAACCAGCATATTCGGCTGGATACGTTGAAAGATGCGGCGATTGATCAGAGCGGTACGATTTTTCAGGATGGAAAATCGGTAGCCCGGATTCAGGTGGCGGATTTTGAGGATTACGACTATCTTCAGAAATATGGTGAGACTTACTATCGGCCGATAGAAGGAGCGAAAATGACACCTGCAAATGCGGTGATTTACTCCGGATATTTGGAGATGTCCAATATGTCTACGGTGCAGGAGATGGTAAACCTGATCAGTATTACCAGAGCGTACGAGAGCAATCAGAAGATTATTCAGACGTATGATGAATCCTTGGGAATAGCAGTCAGCCAGCTGGGAAAGATTCAGTAGTTTTGAGAAGATAAAGCAGTGAGATGCTGCGGGGGAGGTACCTATGGTCAGAAGCTTATGGACAGCCGCAACGGGAATGATCGCACAGCAGAACAATGTGGATACCATCGCCAACAATCTGGCGAATGTGAATACCACCGGTTATAAGACGCAGGTAAATGAATTCAAGAGTCTGCTGTATCAGAATCTGCAGACCAAAACCACTTCGGCGAACGGGGAGACAAAGCCCGGAAGCGCGCAGGTGGGACTGGGCGTGAGGAATGCCTCCATCAGCAGCGTGTTTAAGACGGGAAGTTTTCTGGCGAGTGAGAGTGACACGGCATTTGCACTGGATGGCAAGGGTTTTTTCGCTCTGCGGGGTATGGACGGAAATACTTATTATACCAAAAACGGTGATTTTAAATTTACATTGGCGGATAATGGCGGCAATATGCTGGCAACCTCGGAGGGACTTCCGGTGCAGGATACGAAGGGGAATCCGATTATTTTGGATAAGAAGTATGTGGTGAGCCAGATAACGGTAACGCAGGACGGCGAGCTTTGTTATCCCGACGAGAAGAATAATCCGCAGCCGATGGGAATCACGATTGGTGTTTTCCAGTTCAATAATCCCAACGGCTTGGAAAAACTGGGAGAGAGCCGTTATAAAGAAACGGCGGCCAGTGGTCAGCCGATCAACGAGTCCACGAATACTTATGTGGAAAAGACAAAAGTGATTCAGGGCTATCTGGAAGGATCCAATGTCCAGGTGGTGGATGAAATGGTAAATATGATTGTAGCCCAGAGGGCATACGAATTGAACTCCAAGGCAATTACCGCATCGGATGAAATGATGCAGCAGGCAAACAATCTGAGAAGATAGGGGCTTTTGGAATAAAAAGCAGCCCGGAAAGGACTACGCATGGATATTTCGAATTTGAATTCTTCCTATACGGATTTATATTCTGCGGCGGCGCAGTCCTCAAAATTGGAAAATACTCTGCGTGGGAATTATGAAACGGCACAGGACGAGGATCTGATGGAGGCCTGCAAAAAATTCGAATCCTATTTTCTGGAGCAGGTGTTCAAGGAAATGCAGAAGACAGTGCCGAAGAGTAGTGAGGGAGCCCAAAATGCCATGACGGAATATTTTGAGGATCGTCTGGTGCAGCAAATCGCGGAGGACTCCACACAGCGAAGCAGTCTCGGTCTGGCGCAGACACTTTATGAACAGATGAAGCGGAATTACGGAACGAATATGCCGGAAACGACAAAGAGTGAGGAATAAAAGAGGGGATTTTGTGTCCGTCGGATGCAAAATCCCGAGTTTTTTGAAAAGGTATTGTAATCTGTTTTTTCTATTTTCAGGGGATTCCCCATCAGTTATCCGGATTTTGTAAACCTGACATACGGGAAGGATATTGTTTTTATGGAAGTAATAAAGGGATATGTGGAGCACATTATGTTTCAGAACAGTGAGAACGGATACACTGTGATGAAACTGATTTCGGATGGAAAGGATTATACTTGCGTTGGACTGTGCAGCGGGCTTTCGCAGGGAGAAAACATTGAGGCAAGCGGTGAATACGAAATGCATCCGAGTTACGGGAAGCAGTTTCACATCTCGGAGTATCATGTTGTGGAACCGACGGACAGTGCGGCAATGGAGCGGTATCTCGGGTCCGGAGCGGTGAAGGGTGTCGGAGCGGCACTGGCGGCCAGAATCGTCAAAAAGTTTGGAGACGATACCTTCCGGATCATCGAGGAGGAACCGGAGCGGCTTGCGGAAATTAAGGGGATCAGTCTTCGAAAAGCGCAGGAAATTGCCGTCCAGATGGAAGAAAAGAGGGATCTTAGGGAGGCAATGGTTTATCTGCAGGGATTTGGTATTACCAATTCCCTTGCCGTAAAGATATATGAGAAGTATGAACTGGATATTTATCGGGTAATGAGAGAGAATCCGTATCAGCTTGCGGAGGATATTCATGGCGTCGGGTTTAAGATCGCGGATGAAATTGCTGCACGCGTCGGAATACACACGGACTCCGATTTCCGGATCAGATGCGGAATTCTCTACATTCTGCAGCGGGCAGTCGGTGAGGGACATGTATATCTACCGCCGGATGAGCTGATCGTGAGGGCGTCGCAGCTTTTGGAACTGAATCCGGAGGATATCCGCCCGCATATGGACAATATGGTGATGGACAAAAAGCTGATTGTCCGCGGAAATGCCGTTTTCAGTCCTGTGTATTATTATGCGGAGCTGAACTGTGCAAGAATGCTTCACGAGCTGAATCTGCGTATGGAGGATGAATGGCTCCCCGCACAGGAGGTTGCGCTGGAAAAACGACTGCAGCGAATGGCGTCCGAGGAAGGAATGGAACTGGATGAGCTGCAGATGAATGCGGTGAAAGAATGTATCCAAAGCGGACTTTTTATTCTTTCCGGAGGCCCCGGCACCGGGAAAACCACGACCATCAATATGATTATCCGGTATTTTGAGGCAGAGGGGCTGGATATTTTCCTTGCGGCACCCACGGGAAGAGCTGCAAAAAGAATGACGGAGACCACCGGATTTGAAGCGCGGACTATTCATCGGATGCTGGAACTGAACAGTGCGCTTTCGGATGAGGACGGCAGGCATGTCAGGTTTGAACGGAATGAAGAGAATCCGCTGGAGGCGGATGTTGTGATTATCGATGAAATGTCCATGGTGGACATTCAGGTGTTTCAGGCACTCTTAAAAGCGATCCTTCCGGGAACCAGGCTGATTCTGGTGGGGGATGTGGATCAGCTTCCTAGCGTCGGACCCGGACAGGTCCTTCGGGATATTATGAACAGTGAGTGCTTTCCGATGGTGGTTTTGAAGAAAATTTTCCGACAGGCGCAGGAGAGTGATATTGTGGTGAATGCCCACAGAATCAACCGGGGGGAACAGATCGCACTGGATAATAAATCAAAGGACTTTTTCCTTCTGGAACGCGGTGATCACAATGTGATTTACAAACATATGATACAGCTGATTCAGGAAAAGCTGCCCGGATATGTGGGTGCGTCGCCTTTTGATATCCAGGTGCTGACTCCCATGAGGAAGGGAAACCTAGGCTGCGAAACTCTGAATGGGATTTTACAGAAATACCTGAATCCGCCGGATGTGCTGAAGGCGGAACATATGGCGGGGGATATCATATACCGTGTGGGCGATAAGGTGATGCAGGTAAAGAACAATTATCAGATTCAGTGGGAAGTGGTCGGGAAGTACAATATTGTGATAGACAGCGGAACGGGTGTGTTTAACGGAGATACGGGAAAAATAGCGGAGATTAACGAAACGCTTTCGCAGCTTGTTGTGGAGTTTGATGAACATAAGCGGGTGACCTATCCGTTTTCTGAGTTAGAGCAGCTGGAACTGGCATATGCGGTTACCATTCACAAGTCCCAGGGAAGCGAGTATCCGGCGGTGATTCTGCCGCTTCTCGGAGGTCCCAGAATGCTTTTTAACCGGAATCTGCTTTATACAGCAATTACCCGGGCAAAAAACTGCGTAATGATATTGGGGCGAAGTGAAATAGTCAGGGAGATGATAGAAAATGTCAGTGAGAACAGAAGATATACGGCTTTGGCTGACAGACTTCGGGAATTGGATCCGGACAGGGAACCTGCCTGAGAAGGTCTGGAACAGTCTGATGCAGCTTCTGTTTCCGAGGAGGTGTCCGGTCTGCGATGGGATCGTAACCCCTTCGGAAGAAAAAATCTGTGCGCAATGTCTGCGGAAATTACAGCCGCTGAAAGCCCCATGGTGCAGAATCTGCGGGATCGGACTTCGGCGGGAAGGGGAACTTTGCGGGGAGTGCCGGGCAGGCAGAAAACATTTTTTTGTCAGGGCGAGAACACTGTACCGGTATCAGAGTGTCTCACAGGCCATTTATCGGTTTAAGTATGGAGGACGCAGGGAATACGGAGAATTTTTCGGCGAAGAAATGGCGGAATATCTTGGGGATTTTGCCAGAAGCATTCATGCGGACGGACTGATTCCGGTTCCGCTTCATCCAAAGCGCTTAAGCCGGCGCGGATTCAATCAGGCAGCGGTGCTTGCACATGTGCTCGGAAAAAAGTGGGGCATCCCTGTTTACGAAAAATTGCTGATCAGAAGGAAGAATACGGTACCCTTAAAAGCGTTAAATTCTAAAGAAAGACAAAATAATTTGAAAAAGGCTTTCCATGTAAAGGAAAATGATGTAAAATTAAAGACGATTATCATGGTGGACGATATATATACTACAGGGGCGACGGTGGATGAGGCGGCGAGAACGCTGCTGGACGGCGGCGCGGAAAAAGTTTATGTAGTAACTCTGGCGGGAAGTGAGGAATAATAGTATGGCACTGAATGCACAACCATGTAAGAGATGCGGTAAATTGTTCAATTATGTGACAGGAGATAAGCTCTGCCCGGTCTGCAGGGAAGAGATGGAGCAGAAGTTTCAGGAAGTAAAGGCTTTTATTCGCGAGCATAAAAATGTTTCGATGGCTGAGGTAAGCGAGGAATGCGACGTTCAGGCTACATGGATTCAGAAGTGGCTTCGCGAGGGCAGACTTGAACTGACGGAAGATTCGGCGATTACTCTGGGCTGTGAGAGTTGCGGCGCACCGATCCGTTCCGGACGTCTGTGTCCAAAGTGTACGGACAAGTTCCGCTCGGCGGCCGGAAATTACATTCGGTCCAATCGTCCTGAACCGGAAGATTCCGCATTGCAGAGATCTTCCAGTGCAAAAATGCGCTTCCTGCAGAATGACTGATTTTGGACAGGAAATGCAGAAGGAGAGATTATGTTAAATGAAGAAAAGGTCATTCTGATGACCAAAATGGCATCCTTTGAAGAACATGAAGGTAAGGTAAGTCAGGATGTCGGCAATTATTTCCGGGGGGATTATATTGCAATTCAGATAATGAAATCGGTGGTATGCGCAACACTGTCGTTTTTGATGGTTTTTGCGCTGTACATCATCTATGATTTTGAAAATTTCATGCAGAATATTTACAAGATGGACCTTGCCGGGTTTCTGCAGAGATCATTATTATATTATGTGATCGTTCTGATTGCATATGCAGTGCTTACCTATTTGCTGAGTACATGGAAATATTATCGCGCGAACAAAAGCAAGCGGATATTTTTTCAGAATCTTAAAAAGCTAAGCACCTTTTACAGAGAACAATAGAGCAGGCAGATTAGGAGGAGCACATGACTCTTTTACTGGAATATAGGGAAAAAATAAAAAAGTTTTATCGAATGAATTCGGTGGTGATTCTGCCGGTACTGAAATTTCTGATTGCATTTCTCTCTTTGAACGGAGTAAATACCATGCTGGGATACATGCCAAAGCTGGATAATCTTGCGATTGTTCTGATCGCATCCCTTGGATGTTCTTTCCTGCCGGCAGGTATTCTGGTTTTTCTGTGCATGGTATTTTCCATGGCACATATGTATGCGTTATCTCTGGAGGTCGCAATTGTCGGGGCGAGTCTGTTTCTGATTCTCTTTCTGATGCTGCTTCGTCTGTGCCCGAAGGATTCCTATGTGGTGGTGATTACCCCGCTTTTATTTGCTTTGAAAATGCCGTATATTGTTCCTATTGCAGTGGGCTTGATCGGCAATCCGATTTCAGCGATATCGGTTGCATGCGGAGTGCTGATTTATTATATTCTGTCCACAATTACGGGATGTGCGCCCACGATTCGCACGATGGGAGAAAATGATCTGGTGGAGAGAATCCGGTATCTGCTGGAAAGTCTGGTCGGCAACCGCTCAATGGCTGTTGTGGCAGTTACTTTTGCAGTTACGGTCGTTGTGGTTTATCTTATCAGAAGAATGTCGATTGAACATGCATGGACCATTGCGATTATTGCAGGTACAATGACCAATCTGGTGCTTCTTCTGATCGGGGATCTGATCTATGACATCAAACTTTCCATGCTTGGCGCAATCTTTGGTTCCGCATTGGCGATTCTGGCAGCAAAGATTATTGAATTTTTCCGGTTCTGTGTGGATTACAGCCGCACGGAGAAGGTACAGTTTGAAGATGACGAATATTATTATTATGTAAAGGCCGTACCGAAAATGAACGTTGCGGCATCTGCAAAGACCGTTAAGCGTATTAATACGCAGAGCGGTGGTGTAATGGGAACTGTCCGCAGGGAGACGGAATTGTCCAGAGAACGTTCGGCCGAGCAGGGCAGGGAGGCAGTTCAGACAGGCAGCCGCAGACAGAATGCCGAGAATGCTGTGAAGAAGATGGCCGGAAAGCTGCCGGAGCGCGCGGAGAGAAGAGAGAAAACCGGTGCGGGTGCAAGAATGACATCCGGCGGTGCAGGTTATGGAGCATCAAACAGGACGGTCACAACGGAAAGGACAGCAAGACCGAGCGAGAAAAGTCAGACGATGCAGAATGTACACTCTTCCAGAGGAGTGACTGTAGGGAGCAATCAGATGTCAGAAGATGCTGATGATTATGAGGAGCTGTTTTAATCCATGCAATATGTTGAGCGGATGAGGGTGTATTTAAATAATTTCAAGAGTTATAGCAGTAACATGGATTTGGGCGATCTTTTGGAGGTATGCATCATCGCCATTCTTGTTTACTACATTCTCGCGTGGATGAAAACCACGAGAGCATGGACCCTGATGAAGGGTCTTATTGTGATTGGTGGATTTATGCTGATTGCCGTGGTGATGGAAATGAAAACGATTCTGTGGATCGGAGAAAAGGTCCTCGGATTTGCGGTGATGGCACTGATTATTGTGATGCAGCCGGAACTGCGTAAGGCGCTGGAAGAACTCGGCAACAAGAATCTGTTTTCCGATTTCACGGGAATGTTTCTGTTTGACACCAAAAAGAAAACCCATGACGGAAAACTTTCGGAGAAAAGTATCAGCGAAATTGCAAAGGCCTGCACGGAGATGGGAAAGGCCAAAACAGGTGCACTCATAGTGATTGAACGTTCCGAATCTCTGAGAGAATATGAACGGACGGGAATCTCGATCGATGCGCTTGTGACAAGCCAGCTTTTGATTAATATTTTTGAGAAGAACACTCCGCTGCATGACGGGGCGGTTATTATAACAGGTGACAGGGTAGCTTCTGCGACCTGTTATCTGCCGTTGACCGATAACCTGAGCCTGAGTAAAGAACTTGGAACAAGACATCGGGCAGCAGTGGGGATTTCCGAAGCTACAGATTCCCTGACGATTATTGTTTCCGAAGAGAGCGGTAAAATCAGCGCGGCATGTGACGGGGAGCTTGTTAGAAATCTGGATCAGGATAGGCTTAAGGCACTGATGCGCCAGAAGATGATGAAGGAAACGACGGAAGTGTCCAGAGGAAGAGGAAAACATATATGGAAAGGAAGGAGCAAGGCGAAGAGATGAAAGCAAAACTTGTCCGGTTGAAGCAGACATTGCTTCATAATCTTGGATTAAAGCTTGTGTCGCTGGCTCTGGCCTTTGTTATCTGGTTTATTGTTGCTCAGGTCGGAGATCCAAAAGATACGAGAGCATATAATAACATAAAGGTGAACCTGATCAATGCAGACCTTCTGGATGCGCAGAGCAAGGTGTATGAGGTATTGGATCACACAGATATTGTGAAGGTGAATGTTACTGCGCCGACCAGTGTTTTTCAGACCCTGCGGGCCGGTGATATTGTGGCGGAAGCGGATGTGAGCAAACTGACGGATATCAATACGATTGCAATTACCTATTATACTGTGAACCCCAATCTGGAGATAGAATCCTTTGAGGGGGATCATGATGTTGTAAAGCTGAGTGTAGAGAATAAGCGCAGTAAAACGATGAGAGTTGTCTGCCAGCCGGTAGGAGAGGTGGCTGAGAACTATGTAATCGGAAGTACGACTGTGGATCAGAATACGATTGAGATTACCGGGCCGGAATCTTCAATCAATCAGATCGGAGGAGCCTATGCCGAGCTGAATGTAGAGGGGGCAACTACCACCAGCACAGCGACAGTGGAAGTCCGGCTCCGGGATAAAGAAGGCAATTTCCTGAATCTGAACAATGTAACAATGAGCGCAACACGTCTTGTGATGACAGTGGATGTGCTGGCGACGAAGGAAATACCGATAGAGGCTTATGCTTCCGGAACTCCGGCGGATGGTTATATGATAGCGGGAGATCCGCAGATGAGCGTAAATAAGGTCAGGATTGCCGGGGTGCCGGCAGCGCTTGTACAGACAAGCAAAATCGTAATTCCGGCCGAAAAACTGGACATTACGGATGCAAAAACGGATGTCGATGTGGAATTTAATCTTAAAGAGTATCTTCCACAGGGGATCAGATTTGCTGAGAATGATTTCAACGGAAAGGTTGTAGTAAGCGTTCCTGTCAGACCTTCCAGGGAGAGAACATTGGAGATCCCTACGAGTAATATCACATTTATAAATGTACCGGTCTCCTTCACTGTGGAAGCGGTTCGGCATGAAGAGGAAACGAATACCGTAGCGCTCAGAATATATGGGCTGCGTGATAAGGTGAATGTCATCAGGGCAGGATCCGTGAAGGGGAAAATCGATATTACGGCGTGGATGAAAGAGAACGGAAAAGATACTCTGACGGCGGGTATTTATGAGATCCCTGTGGAATATGATTTGGATGACGGGTTGACTGTCTTGAGTGCGGAGAAGGTTCAGGTGAAAATTTCGGAGAAAGAATAAATGCCTGTTTTTCGCAAAGAATTCGCGGCAGACAAGAAAAACTGCTTGTTGGAAACGTCCAAACATGATATAGTTGATATGAGGGGTCTGCGAGAGAAAGCGGGACATTCTTTCGGACTAAGGGCAAAATTGGAGGATACAGAATATGGTGAGTCAGAGTGTGGTGATCAAAAACCCTACAGGTCTTCACCTTCGGCCGGCAGGGATTTTGTGTAAGGAAGCGATGCAGTTCAAATCGCTGATTACATTTACTTTTCGCGAGAATACAGCCAATGCCAAAAGTGTATTGAGTGTACTTGGCGCATGCATAAAATGTGGGGACGAGATTACTTTCATCTGTGAAGGAGAGGACGAGGAAGATGCTCTGAAGGCTCTTGTCACAGCAGTTGAAAATGGCTTGGGAGAATAGAAACTGATCAGAGAAGCTGGCTCATCCGAGGGATGAGCTAGTTTTATATAATAGGAAATTGCGACAGTGTAAAAAACGTACACGCTGGTGCACGTTTTTTATGTTTTGCGAAAAACAATCGGATGACCGACTGCTTATGATTATACAAAAAAGAGGAAAAAAGAATGCTGAATTATACCAGATATCGCAGGAATCCGGTAATTGATTATCCGGAGAGGGAATGGCCGAACAAAGAGATAACAAAGGCACCCATATGGTGCAGTGTGGATTTGAGGGATGGAAATCAGGCACTGATAGATCCCATGGTTGTGGAAGAGAAGGTGGAATTCTTTCTTTATCTGGTAAAGCTCGGATTTAAGGAAATAGAGATCGGATTTCCGGCGGCCAGCCAGATTGAATTTGATTTTCTGCGTCAGCTGGTGGAACGCAGACTGATTCCGGATGATGTGATGGTTCAGGTGCTGACACAGTGCCGGGAAGAACTGATTGATAGAACATTTGAGGCAATCGAGGGATGCAAACAGGCCATAGTGCACATTTACAATTCCACATCCACGCTGCAGAGAGATGTGGTTTTCGGTATGGATCAGGAGCATATCACGGAAATAGCGGTCAAAGGAACCAGGATGGTAAAGGAACGGGCAGAAAAGTTTGACGGCAGAATTCAGCTGGAGTATTCGCCGGAGAGCTTTACAGGAACGGAACTTGAATTCGCACGGGATATCTGTAATGCTGTACTGGATGCGTGGGAACCGACCACGGAGAATCCGGTCATCATTAATCTGCCTTCCACTGTAGAGATGAATACGCCGAATGTTTATGCGGATCAGATTGAATGGATGAGAAAGCATCTGAAATACCGTGACAGTATTGTGATCAGCGTGCATCCCCATAATGACAGGGGAACGGGAGTGGCGAGCGCTGAGCTTGCGCTGCTGGCAGGTGCGGACAGAGTGGAGGGAACTCTTTTCGGAAACGGTGAGAGGACCGGAAATGTGGATATCCTGAATATTGCCTATAATATGTTTTCCCAGGGGATTGACCCGAAGCTTAACATTGAGCATATCAGTGAGATCATTGAAATTTATGAAAGATGTACGAAAATGCCGATTCATCCCAGACATCCATATGCAGGAAAACTGGTGTTTACCGCATTTTCCGGTTCGCATCAGGATGCGATCAATAAGGGTGTGCATGCGATGAAGGAACGTAGCAGTGCGATCTGGCAGGTTCCTTATCTGCCGATTGATCCGGCAGATATCGGAAGGGAGTATGAGCCGATTGTCCGCATTAATTCCCAGTCCGGAAAGGGCGGAGTCGCCTTTGTAATGGACACCTATTTTGGATTCAAGCTGCCCAAGGCAATGCATAAGGAATTCGCGAATGTTATTCAGGCGATTTCCGAGAAACAGGGAGAGGTTGCTCCGGAGCAGATTATGGATGCTTTCCGGACCGAGTATCTGGATCAGAAAGAGCCGGTACATTTTAAAAAGCTGCAGGTTCAGGAACATGGTGACGGTGAGAGTGAATTTGACACCGAGGTTCTGGTGGAATATACGGATCATGGTGTAGCAAAGAGCTTTAAGGGCGTCGGAAACGGGCCGATTGATGCCGTACAGCGCGGATTACAGCAGGAACTCTCGATCAGAATCAAGATTCTGGATTATGAAGAACATGCGCTGCAGAGTGGATCCACGTCTCAGGCTGCGGCATATATCCATATGCTGGACAGCGAGACGGGGCGTGTGACTTATGGCGTGGGTGTCAGCTCAAATATTACCAGGGCATCTGTAAGAGCGCTTTTCTCAGCAATCAACAGAATGGGACTTGGAGAGAAAAGCTGAGAACTGAATGAAAAGAGGGGCATCGCACAGCGATGCCCCATTTATTTTCCGGGTGATTAACGATAGCTGAAATGATCGGTATCTTTGATGACGAGGATCATGGTTTTGCCTGTGTTCAGAAAAATTTCATGCCCGTTATCATCAAAGAACCGGGTAGGACCATAATCGCCGATCTTCTTCCATGTGACATGAATTCCCTTTCCGTAAGTGAAAAACCAGCCTTCCTGAGTGGTGTCATGACACTGCATGGCGAGATAGCCGTTACCGATATCTTCTGTGATAATATGCTGGACCAGGATATTGCTGAAACACAGCTGCCTTCCGGTGTAGACGTCGATATGGGGACCGTCCACG
>JAEEGL012400340.1_pt1 | contig 12926 bp, 9 predicted proteins | sample 9134231 | NCBI WGS metagenome assembly JAEEGL01 (sample SAMN16246548, study PRJNA631951) | gut metagenome | biome: gut microbiome; feature: rumen; material: fiber-attached | host: Bos | place: Iran: Karaj | collected 2018-10 | reverse complement strand
TTGGGCCCAATCCCCAATCCCCAATCCCCAATCCCCAATCCCCAATCCAATTTTTTAATAAAAAATATATTTATCAAATTTAAATTTTTTTTTAAGGATAAATCAACATTTTTTAATGGAGAAACTAAATTTGATGATAATGAATGATTCTTGAAAGTAAATTTATCAATTTTTGTGAAGAAAAAATGAAAGATTTTAAAAATTGTTTGATAAATTTTATATATATTATAGTACTTAAAAAAATTTATTTATTTAATTTTTATTATTTGTAAAATAAATTTATTATATTGTCCATAATGAATATATTATCCAATAATATAGAAATATAGAATTTGAGAAAACTTATAATAAAAGAATTAATAATCATTTATAATCAAGACTGAGTAAAAATATTCTATATACTAAATATGTAAAACTAAAATAATATATAATTTTTGTTTATATTATATTAAATATTATAATTTAATATTATTATATGTTTTAAAAATATTTCCAAATAATTTAAATCAAAATTTTGATTAATAATATGTTTAAGAATTTGGATTCATTTTTACAATTTTAAACAAAAAATTATTTCTCTTTTAAATCAAAAATTGAATTATATGATAGAATCTTTCTCTTTCACTTTTTGATTATTTTCAAATACTTTAATAAAAAAATTTCACCAAAAAATGGAAGACAATTCCAATGATAAATCTAAAATTTCAAATATTACAAATTATAAACAAAGTAAAACATTAAATATAGATTCTAAAATCGTAAGTTTAAATTCTGAAACCAAAGATACTCCAAATAATGATATTGAATCATTATCAAAAATAAGAAGAATAAATATAATAATAATTGGAATATTTATAGTTGAAATAATCGTTGATTTTTTTATTTCATTTTTTAAAAACAATAATCATTTCCTTTCTTTTTCATATGAATTTACTGAACATTTAACGTTTCAAGTTCATTCATTTTGTGGCTTTTTTGCAATAGTTTTAATAATTATATTATTATTATTTGTTATTTATTGTATGATATATAAAAATTCCTTTTTTAATAGTTTTCCAAATTATTCTATTATTTATGGAATATTTTATCCAATTTCTTTTATTATATTTTCTATATTAATTGGTTTTGATATTTTAAATAAATTAATAAATCTTAATAATATTAATGATTTTGATTTTTATGATTATTTTATTACTTTTTTTGCTTTTTGCAATACTATAATTTTTTTCCTTATATATATTAAAATTAAAAAACAAGAAACTAAAAATATTTTTCTTGTAATTCCTCAAAATATTTTAATAAGTCTTTTATTATCTTTATGTATTTATTTGGATTTTTTTCAAATTATATTATTTTTTCATACTGAAACAGAGAATAAAACAAATATTGATTTAATAATTACTATTTTTATTTTAGTATATTTTTCTCTTGATATAAGTTTCTTAATTTTATATAAAGATATTATTTTTACTTTTCAATCAAATATTATGGAAATAGGGTTAATAGCAAAATCAGAAAAAAATAGTGAAAAATATTTATTAGTAATAATTTTAATTATATCGTTCATAGGATGTTTTATTTATGTGAAAAGATATAAAAAAAGAGTTTTTGGTCTTCAATATAATAAGAATCAAGGAAAAGAAAAACAACCAATTGAAGAATCGATGGTTATAAATGATTTCACTGAATAATTAAAGTTTAAATTTTAAACAATTTTAATTTATTTAAAATTATTTTTCAAACATCTAAAAATCTATTTTTTTCTTTAATATAAATGAAAACAATTAATTTTGAATCAATGAAATATTCAAACGTAGATTTATTTGAAAAAAGAATGATAGAAAAAGAAAAAGAAAAGGAAAAATTTAACTCTACTTTAATGTCAAGACATATAAAATCTTTTAGTTCATCAATAAATAAAAGTAAACTAAATTTTGATTTAACTTTTTCAACTTTACCTTCAACTAAAAGAACAATTTTTTCAAATGGAAGAAAGAATAAAAGAATTAAAAAAATTAAAGAAATAAAATATAACAGTGATATATTAAATAATAATAATTTATATTTAACTCAAACTCCTTTATTTGAAAATAAAACAATATTTACTTCAAAATCAAATAAAAAAATCAAATTTACATGTTTATCAAATAATGAAAATTATATGACAATAAATAATAATAAAAAATCAAATAATAATAAATTATTATATTTATTTGAAAAAGAAAAAATTTTACCAAATCTTAAAAGTTCAAAAAAAAAGAAAAATATTGAAATAAAAATAGGTTTATTTAATAATAAAAGGCAAAAAGTAAGAGATTATATTAATAAAACAAGGGATGTTAAATTATTAAAATATACAACAACAATTCAAAAAGAAAGAAATATAAGAGTGAGAGAACAATATGATAATGAAATAGAAAGAGTTGATGAAGCAATAAAAACAATAAATGAATCTTCAAAATTATTTAATGATAAATTTATAAATAAATTTAATGATGCAGTTAAACAATTATTTACAATAAGAGAAATTGAAAGAACAAGAAATATTCAGTTAATAGAGCAAATATTACAATATAAAAATGAGATTTCTTTATTAGAATCAAAAATAAGAAAAGTAGAATTTGATAAATATAATATAATTAGATGGATTTATTTTCAAATATGTGTAAATGAAAAAATATTAAATGTCCCTGTTTATTATAAAGCAATCATTGAAGAATCTGAAGAAAATTTTAAAAAAAATATTTATGGAGAAACAAAAGAAAAAACAGGAGAATTAAATTTATCTAATAATAATATTACACCAATTAATAATACTCCAAATAGAGATTTTACCAAAAATTTTTTTAAAAGAGATACTCTTAAAAAATTATTGACCAGAAGTGACACAAAAAAATATAAAAAAGATAATAATTATACAGAAAGATTATCAACAATAAAAACTTTTGTCTTTGGTTCAATATATAAAAATCTTCCTAAAAAAGAAGTTGAAAGAATAAGACAATATAGAAATTCTATTACATTTAGTAATGTTGAAGATTTTTTATCTCAATTTAAGCAATTTGAAAATAAAAATATAAATTATATTTATCAATATAATGATATTAAAGAAGAATTATTACAATTACATAAAGAAAAACAATTAATGATTCTTGAATGGAAAAAAGAAATGGATTATACTTTAAAATTAATTGAAATTAAAGAAAATGAATTGAAAGATATAAAAAATAAAAATGAAATGTTATTAGAGCAATTAAAAATTATTTCAAAAAATACAAAAACAAATTATCAAAATAAAAAAGAACTAAAAAATAAAGTTTATTTATCAATTGTTTCTTTATTCAAAAAATTTTCTCAAATAGATTTTAATTATTATGAAGAAACATTAAAAAACAAAAAATTTTTTACAGAGGAAGAAATATTATATATTTTAAAAAAAATAGAATATCAAATTGATTATCTTTATAATAGATTTAAAGTTTACAAAGAAAAAAATGAAGAACAATTAAAATCATTAATTATTAATGTTGAAAAACAACATAAAGTAGAAAAAACAAAAAAGCAAAGAGAAGAAGAAGAAGATAAAATTGAGAAATTAAAAGAAAAATTAGAACAAAAAAAGAATAAATTGTACTTAATTCCAAGAAAAAAAATTGAAAAATATTTTGGATTTCATAATAAAAAAAATAAAAATGTTAATTTAGATGAAAGTGAATCAAAAGAACCAAGTTTTGATGATTATATATAAGTTAAGTGTTATTATTTTTTTAATATTTAATTTCTAATTTTTTTAATTTGACTTAATGTAATATCATCATTTTCAATAAAATTATCTAAAACAGAACCTTTAGAAAATTTAATTCCAGTCAAATCTTTTATCAAATTTATTTCTTTTTGTTCTTCAGAAAAAAAATCTTGTTGATTAGTAAAAACTTTTTCAATTGTTAATTTAATTTTTTCTTTATTATTCTCTTCAATGTAATTTCCTAAAATTAAACTATGATGATAATCTAAGAAAAATTATAAATTATATTTAAAATATAAATTTTTTACTTGATTGGAAAACATCATCTGAAATTTGTTTTTGATTATTATTTTCATCATTTTTAACTTTTGAATTATCTAAAAAAGTATCTAAATCAATATTAAAAGAAGAAGTGAATTTATTAATATTTAATTCAAATTTGTCTTTATCATAAAAATTAAGTATAATTTCTATATTTTTATTACTTAAATCATCATCTTCCACTAATTTAAAAGACCAAACAGTTTTTTCAATTTCAGACATTTTAAAAAAATTAAAAAAATTTTAAAAAATATATATTAAAAAAATGAGAGCAAATAAATTTGCATCAGCATTAAGTGGTCAAACAAATAGTGGTCAAATAATAGGAACAGGGGAAATAAAATATAAAAATGCAGAAAATAAAACAAATAATGATGATTTTGAAGAAAGTATTGGTAAGATTAAATAAATAAATATTTTTATTAGTTAATCAAAAATCTGATGATTATAAATTTGATTGTTTTGTTGAGCAATTACAAGAAATTGTTATTGAACCTGAATTTGAAAAAATTCAAAATGATTTTTGTGAAAAATATTATAAAGAATTTGATGAAAAAAGTGAAAATAAATTAATTTATACTGAAATTTTTAATAAATATACTCTATTAATTGAAGATTACCTTGAAAAAAATTTAATTAAGAGAGTTACTAAATTTAAAATTAATGACTTTTATGAAATGTTAAAATCTAAAAAATTTAAAATGGATGAACAATTATTAGATACTTTAATTTCTTTTTCAGATTTTCAAAATTTTAAAGAAATGATGCTTAATTATAAACATAGTAAAAATAATAAAAATGATATTCTTGTTATGGGATTAAATGTTCAAAAAGTTCCTAAAGATAAAAATGGAAAAAATTTCGATAATTTTGATTTTTTAAATCAACAATTTAATAAAAAAAATCCTCCTAAAAACGCTCCTAAGAAAAAATAATTTTATTTAAACAAAAAAAATATTTTATTTTTTGTTATTAAGAAAAATTTTATTGATAATAAGGGAATTTAATTAAATTATTTTATTAATTATTTAATTTTTAAATTTTTTTTTAAATAATATAAGATGAAATGATATTAAATATTGAATTCAGTTTATAATAGTTAAGACTATAATAATTGAAATATTTATATATTTAGTTTAATATTTATACAATTGATAAGAAAATACTTTTATTTTCCAAATTTAAATATTTATTAATATATATTGTAATCTCATCAAAAAAATTAAAATTCATTATTTATTTATTCATAAAATAGTATAGGTACAATTATAAACAACAGCATTAGTATCATTTGAATAAAATCTTATATATCTATAATCTAAAACATTATCATATTGATTAATCATGTCATTATAATTTAATTTTCCTAAATAATGTCCATTATTCATTTTTTCAACATTAAAATGAATATTAAAGAAAGTATGATTTTGAACAGTTTCAATAAAAAGTTGATTAAACGCATATTGATTTGTTTTAAATTCAAAACTTAAAACTCCTTTTGGATGAAACCAATAAGGATTAAAAGTAGCATATTCACATCCATACATAATAACAAGAGGAAAAGTTTTAATAAAGGGTTTAGGTTTATATTTGAAAGTATCAAGAGTTTGATTAGTTATAAAATAAGGATTTGAAGTAATATTTTCATAAAAGGGTAAATCTTCTATTTTAGAAGGTTCTCTATTATATTCTTCAATTAAAATATCATTTATTTCAGGATAAACCCAATAATTTTTATATCTATTATATATCCCAAAAGTTTTTTTAAAAAATTTAATTCCATCATCCCAATAAAAGCAAGGAGCACCTAAAGCATGTGAAAATTTAGAAACAATTTTAACGAATTTAATTCTTTCATTTAAATTATTATAATCTTTAACACCAAATTCACTTATAATGATAGGAATACCTTTATCATATAAATATTCTTTAATTATTCTAAAAACAAAAAACATATCACTTTGTCTTTGAATTGTTAACTCTTTTAATTTACCATCAACAAATCCACTTGGTCTATACATATGAATAGAAGCTGCAGTAAATTTATCATATGTTGGAAATTTAAAATTTACTATTGATACTAAATTTCCATTTCCTGCATAAGGAGGAATTATTATTAATCTTTTTATATTATTTCCTCCTGTTTTTCTTATTGTTTCTAACATTAATTCATTATATTCATTTACTAAAAGTGAAAATTCCTCAAAACCACACCAATTAGAATTTTCCACTGGTTCATTCCATAATTCAAATATTAATCTATCTCCATAAGATATAAAATATTCTGATATTTGCTTCCAATAAGAAGTTAATCTTATTTTATTATTTTTTATATCTTTTGCAATATTTCTTTCATATTTACTATGATGAGTATTAATTATAACATAACCACCTCTGTTATAAATATAATTAATAACTTGTTGAATTCTTTTTAAAAAAATTGGGTTAATAATATATTTTTTTTCATCAATTAATTTATCATCCCATCTAATAGGAATTCTAAAAGCTTTAATACCTCTACTCATAAATCCATCAATTATTTTTTGTGTTATATAAGGATTTCCCCAAAATGTTTCTCCAAATTGTGCTTCTAATGAATTTCCTATACAAATTCCAGGACCCATTTCTTTTAAAATTTCTTTTGGAGTTTTTATACATTTATCATTTGGAAATGTAGGTTCAAGTTCTATTTTCTCTGTGTATAATAAATATGTATATGTGATATAGGATGTAATTATTGTAATTATTATAAGAATGATTAAGGCATATATATTTTGAGAATTATATGATTTTGTTAGCATTTTAAAATAAAATTTTTTTTTAAGAGGATTTAATATTGTTTTTTTTGTTAATTATAGAATTTAAAGTTTATTTAATATGATTTTGGATATAAATTAAATTTAACTTTATTATGTCTTTTTTTCTTTTTAAAAACCTTGATTAAAATCTCATTTAAAAAATAATAATTTAATTTAATGATATTATTGAAAAGCCATAACCTAAAAAATTTAATTTATTTAAATTCTTTATATTTGAAATTTAATTACATTTATTTTTCAGTGATTTTTTCAAGTAAAAATTAAAAAATTTATATATTAATTTAATTAAGATTACTTTAACAAATTTCTACACATAAATATTTTTCATTCAATTATTCTTTTTTTTAGAATAATATTTTAATTCATTATTTTCTTTGAAATTTTTATGTGTTCTAATATTAGGAATTGATTCATTTTCATTTTTTAAATCTCTTATATTATAATTATTATCCATTAAATATTGTTTATTCGCATTATTAATTTTTAATTCTGGTTTATTTAAGTTATTTTCTTTTTGTTTATTAAATTTAGGAATTTTAGAATAAGAAGAAATTTTATTTGTTTGAATAGTATTTTTATCTATATTTAAATTAGTATTAATATTAACTTTTGAATTTTTACTAGAAATAATTTTTTTATCTTCTTCTTTTGATTTATTATTTTCTTTTTCTTTTATTATTGAATCTTGCATAATTTGATTTATTATATCATCATCTTCTTCATCTTTAGATTTATATATTTTTTTTTCATTATTAACTTCAAAAGAATTTTTAATTTGTTTTTTATCATTTTTATCTTTTAAATTTTCTTTCAATAAATTAGTTTCTTCAATGAAATTTTTTTGTTTTTTTTTTAAATTATTTAAATCATCTTGTTTCAAATCTTGATTGCTTTGAATATTATTATTTGAATTTTGAAAAGGATTTTTAGAACTTACTTCATTTTCATTATATACTGAAACTTCTTTATTTTCACTTACTTCAGAAATTACACTTTGAACAGGATTAAATTCTTTTTCATTTTTTTTACTTAAATTATCTGAATTTTTTTTTGAATTCTCTGCTAATTGTCTTTTCAAATCTAATAAATCACTTTTATTTTTTATATCTTCATCAATTAATTCATTAATATTTAATTTATCATCTTTATAATAAAAATTTGAATCTGAATCATAATTTGATTTTAATATATCAAGCTCATTAGAAAGATTATATTCATTATTAGTTATTTCATAATCATCTTTTTTATAATTTTTTTTTATATGAGGAGAATATTTATATAACTCTTTTGCCTCTTCTAATTTATTTTCTTCTTCTAATTTTTCTAATTTTTGAGTTTCTCTTGTTAAATTTTCCATTGTTTCTTTTATAAATTTTAAATTTTCTTGTAGTTTTTTATATTCTTCCATTTTGGCTTTCTCTTCTTCTTTTATATTTAAGTTTTTATTTTCTATTGGAAAAATAGGAAATACTTTTTTATTTAAATTAAAAGCCTCAACGAATTCTTCTGCTAAATAACTTAAATCATTAATATTATCTTTTTCGTCATCAAAATCATTCAATTTTTTATTATTTTGACTTAGATTTATATTAATATTATTCATAGAGTTATTCAAATTATTATTACTTAAAGATTTATTAATATAATTAGTATTGTTATAAATATTACTATTTAAATTGTTGTTATTAAAAGTATTATTAAAATTTAGATTACTAAAAGAGTGATTATTATTATTATTATTATTTAATTTTTTATATTTTAAAGTATTATTAAAACTCATATTATCACTATTAAAACCTTTATTATTATTTAAAGTATTATTATTAAGATTATAACTATTAAAAGAGTTATTAGTATTATTATTAAAAGTGTTATTATTTGGTGTATTATTATTTAATATATTACTGTTAAAAGTAGTATTATTATTACTATTATTATTACTTAAATTAATACTATTATTTTCATGACTTAAAGGAGATTTTTTTAAATTATCCAAAAATTGTCTATTTGAAGGGGATAAATAGTCTGTATTTAATCTATTAAATTCTTGTTTATTTATTTTTTCCTGAATAAAACTTATATTATTTTCCTGAGAAGGGATTTCATTAAAATAATTTCTTCTATTGTCGTATTGAACTTGATTTTTAAGAGTATTTGAATTTTTTTGTAATGAATTAAAAAGTTTCCTATCATTATTTCTGGAATTTTTATTTGTATTTGAAAAATTCTTTAAATCTTTATTATTTGTTTTAAAAGAAGAATAATCATTGTAGACAGTTTTATTTATATTTTTATAACCAGAAATAACTGGTTCATTTGTTTGATAAATATTATTATAATTATCAAAAACCTGTGAACTGCTCATTCTTTGTGTTGATAATGGTCGATTATAATATTGATTTCTCAAAGTTTTATTTCTTTCAATTTCTAAATTTTTTTCCTTTGAATGACTTATTAATTTATCCAATCTACTTTGTAAATTTTTTGAAGTTGCTTTAATATTATTATACCTTGTATCATTTATTAAATTTGGTTCTGAATTTGTGTATTTTGAATTTATTGCATTTATAGAACGATAAAGTGGATTATAATTAGTTGTAATTGAATTTGAATTTAAAATTGAATTTGTATTTGTATTTAAATTCATATTTAAATTTGAAAAAGTATTGGATAAATTATTTTTTTTCAGATTTGAATTTAAAGGATGATAATTTCCATTATTTTTTCCATATGAAGATCTTAATGATGTATTTGAAAAATAAGAATTATCTAATATTCTATTATTAGGGTAAACATTCATTACTTTGTTAATTATAAAAATTAAAAAAAAATATTTAATAAAATATATTAACAACCAAAATAAAAATAAAACTATGAAAAAACAAAAAAAAAAATTTAAATTTAAATCCCAATAAAAAGACCTAAAGAATTTCCTATATAAGAAGTCAAAAAAAAAAAAAAACAAAAAAAAAATGGTAAGATAGAAAATAATAATAATAAAAAACAAAAAAAACTTTAAAAATAGTCAGGTGGAAAAGGAGGTAAAGGTGGAAAAGGTGGAAAATCAATCCACGGTAAAAAAGCACCTCAATCTAAATCATCAAGAGCAGGTCTTCAATTTCCAGTAGGTAGAATTCACCGATTTCTAAAAGGATATGTAAATGCAAAGAATCGTGTAGGAGTGACAGCTGCAGTGTATACAGCAGCAATATTAGAATATTTAACTGCTGAAGTTTTGGAACTTGCTGGTAATGCTTCTAAAGATTTGAAAGTTAAAAGAATCACTCCTAGACATTTACAATTAGCTGTTAGAGGCGATGAAGAATTAGATTCTTTAATTAGTGCTACTATTGCTGGAGGAGGTGTCATTCCACATATTCATAAAAGCCTTATTGCTAATAAGAAACAGTTACAAAAGGAATTTCAATGAATATTTGAGTTTCTTAGTATGATTTTTAGTTTTAATTTTTTTTTTGTGTTCTTTTTTTTTTTCTTTCTCTTTTGTCTTTGTTTTTTTTTCACTTTTTTATTGATTTAAGAATTTAATTGTTTTTTGAAATTTTTTTTTTTCAAGTTATATTTTTTGTTTTTATTGTCATTTGATTAGTTTTTTTTGTTTTTTTGTTTATTAGAAAGATTTTTTTTAAGTTTTTTGTTATTGATATTTCCTTAAGGAATATTGTTAAAAATGTTACATAATAATTAATAATTTTTTAAGATATCTGATTGTCCTCCTAAAATTAATTTGTGAAGTTTATTTTTTTTCTTTGATTAATTAAATCTTTTATCAATAATATAAATATGAAATAAATATATATTTTTCCTTAAGGATTTTACTATTATAGTAAAATTTTTCAGGAAAATTATAATAAAGAGAGATTTTTGGGTTTTGGAGAAATCAATGAAAGATCCCTCAAAATTTTTATTTTTTGAATTTATAATCCCTCTCTAATGATTTTAGAAATATCCCATTGTCTTTCATACATTATAAATTTATAATTTTAATAATTAATTATTTTTTCCAATGTTGAAAAAAGAATATTCTATTTATTTATTTTATTATATTTTATATATTTTTAAAGAAAAATATCACCCGTTAATATCTTTGATATTTATGTTCAATAGAAAATAAAAGATATCTTTTTAATACTCAATTTTTAAATAATATAATGTATAAAAATCTTTTAATTAGTTTTTATTTATAATATTGTTATTAATTTCACAAAAAGTTTTTGATTTAAAAATAAACGACTTTTCATTAATTATTATTAATTTCAATTTTAACCAATTAAAAAAGGATTAAAAAAGAAGAAAACACATTAAACTCAACATAATCAAAACAAAATTGCTTAAAAAATAAAAAAAAATAGAATAAAAGAAAGAATGAATAAAAAGTTAATTAAAAAGTTCTTATAATTTCAAAAAAATTAACCAAAGAAAAAGAATAAATTACCCTTAATTTAAAGGACTATAATTATACAAAGCTTTATTATGCATAATTAATTTATCTCCAACAAAATAGAAAGAATCACTTCTAGTATTCCAAGGTTCATTAATCATTTCTTTTTTAGTTTCTGAATCAATTTCAGGAATAGTATAAATATATTCCCAAGTATTAACACTATTAGGAATACAAAAATCAAATTTAAATTCAAAAGATTTAATAAGTTTATCTCTAAAATAATGTCTTTCAATAATTAAAAAATCTTTAACTTCTTGATTTCCAACAGAAAAAGTTAATGAACTTCCTAAATCTTTTAATTCTAAAAAATCTGGTCCTAAATGATATCTTATTGTTCTTGGACTTGTTAAAATATCTTCTTCTTCATAATTTATATTGTCTTTATTTTCTTCTTCTTTTTTTTCTTCTTCTGGTATATCTGGAGAATCATCACTTACTTCAAAGAGAACAAAATCACTTTCTAAATCTCTCATTTTGAATTTTTTAAATTTTATATTATATGTATTTGCATCTAATCCACATAAAAATTTAGGTGTGAATTCTTTGTATTCTCTTACTATTTCTGGGGTTATTTGACTCATATTTATTTTTTAAATATTTATTAAATTTTTATTTTAGGAGGTTTTAATTATTTTTTTTAAAAAGGAAAGTTTATAATTTTTATTTATGTCATTTTCGTATGTTGTTTTGAAACATATTAATTAGTTTGTTTCATTTCATTGTTTTTTTCTATATATTACACATATATAAGTAATTTTTATTATTCTTTTTTTTTTAATTATTACATTTGAGAATTTATTTTTTCAATTAATGGAAAAATGATCACGGAAGAAATTGATAATTGATTGGAATATGATAATATTATTATTTTAGTTTTTTATGATAATTTAAAAAAATTATATTCAAATAACTAAGGAAAATGACTTAGAAATATTATCTTTATTTAGAGAAGAAGACATAAAAATTATTTATGTAAATGTAACTCAAGAATATAAATCAGACTACTTTGGTTTTTTATATTTCTCCTAAATATTTTGATATATATAAATTATTTATACATCTTATAATTGTATAACATTTTAAATAGTATATTTAGAAATATATGTTACAATAAAACTTTTAATAAAAATTATCCTATTATTAATCATTATTCATTTATTAAAAAAACATAATTTAATATTTAAAAACGAAAATTTATAGCAATCAATTATTGTTGATAATAAGAAATACGGTTAATGTTTAATAAAATCTAATAATTTAAATATTTCTTTTCTTATTTTTAAAAATATCAAAAGAGATTATTAAAAATATGTTGAATTAAAATAATTAAATTTTTTATAAATCTTTTAAAAAAATATATTTTTAAAATTTAATTATTTTCATTTAAATAATGACAATGAACAAGTAATTATTTAATATGTCTATTCATAATTTGAAGATTAATAATACAAAAAATATTTAAGAAAAAATAAATAAAACAAAAAAAATCCTGAAAGTAAGACTTTAAATGCATCAATGAACTTTTTTCCTTTTATTAAATTTTTTATTAACAGTTCCATTAATAAACTCTACTTCTCTA
>JAEEGL010207818.1_pt1 | contig 12926 bp, 12 predicted proteins | sample 9134231 | NCBI WGS metagenome assembly JAEEGL01 (sample SAMN16246548, study PRJNA631951) | gut metagenome | biome: gut microbiome; feature: rumen; material: fiber-attached | host: Bos | place: Iran: Karaj | collected 2018-10 | reverse complement strand
TATCAGTGCATTAACGACTTTGCGTCGAGCGTTATCGCACCGGCATTAGAAAACACGGTGGACAGATATTGGGCAGATACGTCTATGACCTTTTTAATCGCTCTAATGCTGATTTTGATGGCGTCCGTCCCCATAGAGTATTTCAATATCAGCAACCTCAATCAGTTATGCTTTGAAAAGAATAACAGCACGTTAAGGGCAATGCTGGATAAGATGGATCAAAACACACCAGCAGCATATGGCCTGCATACGGTACTTGATTTAGAGGCCGAAAAGACGAAGTCCTGCATCTATTCGACTTTGCTGGCAGTAATGTCCCCATTTTCTCAGAACGAAAGTTTGCAGAATCTTTTGAATACCGATGACATAGACATTGAAAGAATTGCAGAAAAACAGACGATTATTTACGTGATTTATCCCGATGAAAAAGGGAGCTTAAACTTTCTTGTCAACGCTTTCTTCACGCAGTGTTATGAAACCTTAATAGCAAAGTCTGCAAGCGAAAAAGACAGCCGACTTGCGAAGCGTGTGAATTTTGTTTTGGAGGAGTTCTCCAACCTTCCTGGGATCCCGAATTTTGATAATCGCATTAGCGAGGCGAGAAGCCATAATATCAGGTATTTTCTGTTTATCCAGTCATTTGGGCAGCTTCAAAACAAATATAAGGAGCACGCGGAAACAATCCTATCTAATTGCAATAATTGGATTTGCTTCAGTTCCAAAGAGATTGATTTCTTGGGCAAGATTAGTAAAATCTGCGGCACAGAAGTCGATTTCAACGGTATTGAGCATGATCTGATTTCTCCTTGTGAAATGCAGCACTTAAAGAAATATGAAGATGGCGCCGAAGTAGTTGTCATAAAATCCGGAGAATACCCCTTTATTACAAAGCTCCCCGATTACGCCTATCTTGATTTGTTTCAAGAAGAAGAACCGAAACCGATAAATCTGTTGATCCACAGTTCGGAGGCGAAGCTGATTACATTCGACCAGTGGATCAGTATGATTAATGAAGGCGTATTTGAATTTCCGTTTACCAGAGCGATGGTGGACAAAAATAACAGAAGACGTCAAAAGTTTTCAATTCGTAATTACCCCTAAAAAGTCAAAAGTCAGACGATGGAGTTGCTCTGTCGCCTGATGATTTTTTTTCACAGGATAATGTTTTGCTGTGGTACGCTGTTCTTGTCGGAAGAAGGATGTATATTCCGATAATAAAGCTGCAAGGAGTAAAAGAGAATGAAGGACAGAATTGAGATTGTAAACTCTTATGATAAGGAAGGCAAGGAGATCCTGAAATTCTATGTTCATTGCGATCTTGGTATGCTTTGGCTCTTTAATAAACCCAAGACTAAAGGGGTTTTTGATTACTTTGAAAAAGGAAGAAGTGTAAATGAGCTACATGAGTATAAGTACAGGAAAAATGAGTCCTTAAATAAAATTATTAACAGGTTGCCCGTACATATTAAATACGCGAAACAGATGGCGATTGAGGATCGCTCATTTCAAATTGCTGAAGTCAAATCGAGTAACAGCTTCTCACGTGAGGTTGACGACCGTGTGGCTTAATGTGAATTAGAACGAGGACAGTAATATGAAATGGAAAGAGCTTGTTCAAAAGTACTTGCCCTATAGCGTATATGGGATATTTGCGTTCATTCTTATCAATGGATTTCCGACTATTTATATAAATCGAGTAGGAGACTATATTAGCAGTCAGTTTGTTATACCGGCTTATTTTATTTTCTGCTTCATATTAGTCACTTGTTTTGCAAAAAACAAATCAGCGAAAAAATACAAGTGGACATCGTCTATCGTAAGTCTTTTTATCATTGAAAGCTTTTTCTTTCTGCTTTACTTGCAATACTATTTTGTCACGGCAATTATCATCATAGGCTTCCTTATTGCAATAGATGTCCTTTTGTATTATCAAATAAGGAAGATCAGGCCCCCTAAAAGACGTACAGATGGATTTCTAAAGTTTTGCAGGGATAGAACTGCTGTTATTTGTGCATATTTATCTGTCGTCATCCTTTTGATCCCATCGGCAATAGGATTTTATAAGGAATATATTGATGTGTTTTCTATGGATGATTGGACAACACTTCTTGAAATGCTGGCTGATGAGGATGATACTTCAATTTCTTCTCCACCTGATGCACTGGCACTGGAACTTTCCGAATGGAATGATTTAAGTGTCGAAGACCGATTTGAATTGCTTTGTAAAGTCGGTGTCCGCGAAGAAAAAATACTTGGAATAGAAAACTATGCTGAAATCAGGATGACATATGATAAATTCAATAAATTCACCCTTGCCTATTATGATAATGAAGAGAAGCTAATCTGTATCAACATTAATGAGCTTACTACCGGTGGTATAGAGGAAAGTGTAAATGCTCTGATACATGAGGTTTTTCATGCTTATCAGCATTATGTTGTATCATCTTTGGATTTTGAGTCTGACCTTGTAAAGAACAGTTATTACTATGAAGATGCAAGAGAATGGAAATACAACATGGATAATTACGTGTCCGGTTATGTGGATTTCTCTGCTTATGAAGAGCAGCCATTGGAGACAGATGCCCGATCCTATGCCGCGCAGCGTACGCCGTTATATATATTAAATCAAGGGTGAGAAATGATTATCACATCATGAAAAAAACGAGAGATACAATGAAGACAACAAATCAAACAGGACAGACCAGTTGATTCTATTCGATCTGCTCTGCCCGAAGGAGAGTAGCAATGAAGACGACAAAAAGCAGAGATCGGCCCAAAAAATTGTTTCCACATGATCTAAAGCCGGATTGATATACTGAAATCATCAAAAGCAAACAAGAGAGGAGCTACAACAATGAATACCAGAAGTCGAGACCGGCCTGAAAGAAAAACCGGTTCTTTCAGATGAAAAACGATGCTAAAATACAAAACCAATCCACAAGGAGAAATGAAATTATGAGGTTTTCGAGGAGTAGAGATCGGCCTAATAGATAACGAACATCTTTTAGGGCTTTCAAAATCATAATACTATTTAGGAGACTGAAAATGAAAAGATTAATGAAAAAAACGATTACAATTCTGTTAGTAGTCATGGCTCTGATTTCGACCTTCATGGTTAATTCTTTTGCTGCCTATGAGAATACTTACAAGAACACAGGCAACCAGCGCGTTGACATCGTTGGGGTTGCAAAAACGCAGATCGGCAACACAAATGCGGGACACAGATACAGAAATGACAATCTGGCTTGGTGTGCGTCATTTGTTGTGTGGTGCGCGAGACAAGCGAACATCGACTCTTCAATCATCAAGAATTCCGGCTATGCCGATGCGGATGACTTGGGTGTTACATACAGAGGACGTTCTGCAGATAGAAGTTCTGGCATCAATTATACTCCCCAGAGCGGTGATCTAATCTTCTTTGACTGGTATAGTCAAAAAGATATAGAAAAGAATGAAGATGGAATTCGTGATGGATACTGCAATAAAACTCCTGCAAGCAGTTATGGCGATCATGTAGGAATCGTTGAAAGTGTTTCCGGCGGTACAGTAACTACTATTGAAGGGAATAGTAATAATCAGGTTAGACGCCGTACATATTCCCTTTCGGACAGTGAAATTAAAGGATATGGTGTACCGAATTACAAAAACAATCAGCAGAAATCCTACTACTGGCTTGATCTGAACTGTTACCTCGATGGATCTTACAGAGGAAATATTTCGGGTATCGCTACGGCCGACGTTTATATCAACAATAAGCTGGTTGCTAATGACGTTACCGACTATTATACGCAGCATCCTACAGGTACCAAATATAAAATCACCGACATTCGCATGAAGAGCGGATATAAAAATAATGGCAATGCTTCCTATTCAGGTACTATCAACGGCAATGTAAACGTAAATCTCTCGTTTGCCAAAGTAAAATCGATAACCTACTTTAACGTCAATTTCAGGATGAAGAGTGGAGTATACACAAACGCTTACAGCTCTTATACCTGTGCTACAAAGGTTGGGCGCGTATATCCGGGCGATGTGATCAGGTTGCAGAAGGTTTACAGTAATGGCGTCGCACAACTCGTTTGTCCGTGGAGTGATAGCAGCGGCAGTTATAACCGCACAGTATACTGTAAGATTTCAGAATTAAAGTTTAAGGCAACCAAGTACATCCAGGCTTATTCTGGAGTAAACGGCAGTACCTGCGGCAGAGTATATCCGAACGATGTTGTGACCGTCTGTGAAATCTATTCCTCGGGTTGGATGAAAGCAATTTGCCCCTGGACAGGCGGCGTGAACAAAACAATCTATATCAAATGCAGTTCAATCTACTAAGATAATTCGTTTATCACCACATTGGAGAAGTCCGTACTTGTAATTGTGAGTACGGACTTCAAAAAAGGAAAACACAACGATTTCTCGACTCGTGTAATAATAAAGCTATCAAAGATGGAGGGTGTACCACATGAGAGTTCACAGCAGAGATCGGCCTTTATTGAACAAGTCACGCAGTTTACGTATCATAACAATTATATTTTCAGCTTAAAGGAGCTCATAGAAATGACAAAAAAAATGATTTCACTCATCCTTGCAATCGCTGCACTCTGCAGTATTTTTACAGTATCCGCTTTCGCGGCGAACTACACGACAAACTATAATTCCTATTCTCAGCCGAGCACATCCGGAGATTATGCCTACTGGAACGGGAAAAAAGTCGTCAGAGCTTCTGGAACGACTGTGTCTGAGGTCAAGTGGATGCAGGCGTCGCTCAATTACTGCGTTGCAAACAAAGGGCTTAATGCAAGTAAGCTCGATGTTGACGGATCTTTTGGTCCTGCCAGTAAATCGACAACAACAGCATTCCAGAAAAAATATGGACTTTCTGCCGACGGAAGCTTTGGCCCAGCCACAATTAAAAAGATGATCTCGGTTTTGTCTTCTTCTACCCCTTCAACCACCTCTAATGGAAGTGCTCAGTCTAAAACGCTTTCTGTTAATATGAATAACATCAATTCTACTGGTTATCAGTATTGTTCAGGACCCTGTGGTTGTTACGCTATAGCTTACGGTCGCGATATCCGTGACGGTAGGTCGCACAAGTGGACGGAATACAGTGTAGGTTACTTGTCAGACTTAGGGAGATACAGCCATACGGCAAGTTGGACAAAGGGTAACTGCACAGTAAAAAATGGAAGTTCGGCTCAAGCTGTCTTTAAGGCTGTATATGACAGCATCAACAACGGAAAGCCTGTTGTTGTGAGAGTTAAAGGAAATGGTTCTGACGGACATTACATCATACTTGTCGGCTATCAGAATGTTACAAATGTCAACGCGCTTTCAGCTAAGAACTTTCTTATGATTGATCCCGTTAAGTCCAATTTTAATAAAGGTATCGTATCAATGACAACAGGCAGTACCGGTTATTCTCTTGCGGGAAGTCTTCAGTATGCGATTGTAAACTAATAGATTAATAACATAAGTGGCTTAGGTGCGGCGGATTCGCTGCACCTTTTATATTGTTTCTCTGAAAACTGTTGCAAGATAACTGAAGAGATGATATAATAATAAAATAGATTAGTATAATAATATCCAAATTACTTGACGGTTTGTATGGTCGATGACACAAATTTGGGATATTGGAGGCGCGATATGGCTGCATCAAATAAAAAAAGCCTTTTTAACGAAGCGACAAGGGTGCAAATGCCTGCCCTTGTTCATTTAACGCGCATTGGCTATACCTATTTCGGTAAGTTGACAGAGGATATGTCCGGCTCAGTTTATGATCCTGATACTAATATCTTAATTGATGTTTTTAAGCAGCAATTTGATAAACTGAACCAAAATCATATCGGGGAAGCGGAAGCTACGCTTAAAACTATACGTCAAGAGCTCGACAATGATGATATTGGAGAGAGCTTCTATAAAAGGCTGAAATCGGTATCCCCGGTTAAATTGATTGACTTTGAATATCCTGAAAAGAATACGTATCATTGCACTGCAGAGTTTACATTGTTTTCTATTATTTAATTCAATCCATATTGATTTTATTGCATCAATTTGGTATAATGAATTAAAATGAATAAGGAGAAATAATTATGAAAAAGTTATTAGCTATTCAACTTGTTTTAGTTATGTGCCTTTCTGTTTTTGTGGGTTGTGGAAAGACCGTTCCGAACGATTCAGAACGCGAATACCATATTGTAACTGATATGGCGGGAAATGAGGTTAATCTTCCGGTTCATATTGAAAGGATATCATGTATGTCCGCAACATGTGAAACTGCGCTTGTTGCCATGGGACAAGCTGACAAAATGATCGTCACATCTACTTTCGCAAGTGGCGACTTTGATTTTACATACAAAATCTTTCCTGAATTATCATCTGTAGAAAAAGTTGATGGCAGCCTGTCAAATGAGGAGCTTCTTGCAAGAAATGTTGATGTCGTTTTCGTGAAGAGTAAAAGTAATATTGAACGACTTCAAGAGGGAGGCGTAACAGCGTTCTATCTTGAATTCAATGATATCGAACAAACAAAAGAATCTATTAGACTTTTAGGGCAGATCTTTGATGTCGAAGATATTGCAAATTCCTATATTAAATACATTGATGAGTATATTCCATTGATCAAAGAACGTCTTACAAATATTCCTGAGGAAGAAAAAATAACAGTATATGCACCGCTTCTTCGCAGTTCGGATAATACAATATTCAATACTTATGATCCTTCTCATATTTCGACTGAAGTTTTTGACTTGTGTGGTGCGCATGTCATTACTAAAGATATAGAGTTTACGGATGCCAATGGTATTATAACAGAAGAAGCGCTTCTTCGTTTAAATCCTGATGTTATAATGGTTTGTGGCTTTTACAGAGAGCAGGGATACCAGTCGTTAATGAGTGGAAAATACGATGACTTGTTGAATGCTGTTAAAAACAACCGCGTTTATTATTTCCCTCTTGGAATGTATGACTGGAGTGCCGGTGGATTTGAATTGGGTATTAGTAGTCTTTGGATCGCCAAAACATTATATCCGCAATATTTTGAAGATATTGATTTGGTTTCTTTGACAAAAGAGTATTACAAAGATACAACAGGAGCCACATTAACTGATGAAGATATCCAGTATATATTCCAATAATAACGAAGCAAAAAAATATCTGCTTATAATCGTTTCAATACTCGGATTACTTATACTTGCAATACTCTCCCTTTCCATAGGGAGAGTATCTATTCCTATTGAAGAAATACTGTCTTATTTTCTTGGAAATTCAGTCTCCACAACATCACAACATGTAATTAGTCAATTGCGTTTCCCGAGACTGATCGGTGCCATGCTTGTTGGTGCTGCTTTATCTGTATCCGGTATCACATATCAGGGGATTTTTCAAAATCCACTTGTTTCACCGGATTTATTGGGAGTTTCTTCAGGGGCATGCACAGGTGCTGCATTCGCAATTATTCTTGGGCTAAACAGTTATTTTGTAACGGTATTCTCATTTTTGATGGGAATCATAAGTGTTGCTATTTGTGTCGGGCTATCATTATTAACAAGGAAGAGATCAAATTTGGTTTTGATTTTTGCTGGAGTAATCGTAGGCCGCTTCATGGATTCCTTGGTTGGAATCATGAAATATTTCGCCGATGCAGAATCTCAACTTGGTGACATAGTAAATTGGCAACTTGGATCTCTTTCAAAAGTTACAATTAATGAGGTTTATATAATGGCCCCGATTATTTTGGTCTGTTTGTTAGTTATGCTGTTACTAAGATGGAGACTAAACCTTTTGTCTCTTGGTCTTAAAGAAGCTTCGTCTTTAGGCGTCAATGTGGTTTTTGACCGGACATTGTTTATCATTATGTCAACCCTCTTAACGGCGGTGTCTGTTTGTTTTTGTGGAACCATTTCTTGGGTTGGATTAATAATTCCCCATATTTCAAGATGGTTGGTTGGTAGTGATAATAAACATGCTGTTCCACTCTGTGCTATACTAGGCAGCAATTATATGGTATTGGCGGATTTAATAGCAAGGGCAACAACAGATTATGAGCTTCCATTAGGTGTTATTACTGGTTTGTGTGGGGCGCCTGTATTTGCAATTATTCTTATTAAATATAATAGAGGCAAGGAAACAATATGACCGGAAATGTGGCAATTGATGTTCAAGGATTGAGTTATTCATATGATAAAGGTAAAACATTGTTAGATAATATATCATTTTCTATAAATGAGCAATCAATTGTGACCGTCCTCGGAAAAAATGGAGTTGGTAAGACAACATTACTTAATTGTTTGCTTGGCCTAATAAAGAATTATACTGGTGCTATTCATGTCTTTGGCAAGGATTTAAAACAATACTCTCGAAAAGAACTCGCACAGGTAGTTGGTTTAGTTCCACAACTCAGTCAAACATCGTTTGACTATACGGTTGAGGAATTTGTCCTAATGGGATGCGCCTCAAAAATTGGTTACTTCTCAATTCCAGATAAAACAGCAAAGAATCATGTTTCTGAGGTTTTAAGTACACTTGGTATACAAAAACTACAACATCGTTTAATTAACTCGTTAAGCGGTGGAGAAAGGCAGCTTGTCCTTATTGCGAGAACACTAATGCAAGAACCAAAAATAATAGTTATGGATGAACCCACCTCTGCATTGGACTTTGGAAACAGTATTGCCATTACAGACCTTATTGTAGAACTACGGAATAAAGGATACACTATTATTTTAACTTGTCATAATCCTGATTTCCCCTTTGTTTTTCATGAGTATACTATTGCAATGTTTCCCGATCACAATCTCTCATTTGGCATGAGCGAAGATATTTTATCAGATGAGACGCTTTCGAAGCTATATGAAGTTGAAATAAAAAGAGTTTTATTGCCAGAAGAGAACAAATACGTGTGTGTTAAAAAATAAAGAAATGCTTTTTTTAACGTGCAAATTCTTTCATTTGTTACGTTATCCTTATATCAATACAAATTGGTGATGATTTGTTTTTTCTTGAGGTGCGATATATTTGTCGCACCTTTTTTTGTTTTCACTGAAAATAGTTGAAAGATTACGGTTGTAATGATATAATAAATAAATGTGAAATTCTGTTGGTTACAACAATTCATTTGTTCATCCACTAATCATTGGAGGCAATTATGGCAGAGAAAACGAACGCTAACATAGGCTTTGAAAAACAGCTTTGGGATGCTGCATGTGTGTTATGGGGGCATATCCCTGCAGCGGAATACAGAAAGGTTATTATCGGATTGATCTTCCTTCGTTACATATCCAGCGCCTTTGAGCGGAAGTATCAGGAACTTGTAGAAGAAGGCGACGGGTTTGAAGATGACCGCGATGCATACGAGGCGGAAAACATCTTCTTCGTTCCGGAAGCTGCGCGTTGGAGTACGATTGCTGCTGCGGCACATACGCCGGAGATCGGAATTGTGATAGACTCTGCCATGCGTGCTATTGAAGAAGATAACAAAAAGCTGAAAAACGTTCTTCCGAAGAATTACGCAAGTCCCGATCTGGATAAACAGGTGTTGGGCGACGTTGTTGATATATTCACCAACAATATCAGTATGGACGGAACCGAAGCAAGTCAGGATCTGCTCGGTCGGGCTTATGAATATTGCATCGCGCAATTCGCCGAAAAAGAAGGTGTCGGCGGTGGTGAATTTTATACGCCGTCCAGTGTTGTTAATACTCTTGTTTCAATTCTGAAGCCCTTTGCAAACTGCCGTGTGTATGATCCCTGCTGCGGTTCGGGCGGCATGTTTGTGCAGAGCGCAAAATTCATTGCCGCTCATTCCGGAAAACGCGGAGCTATTTCCGTCTATGGTCAGGAAGCGAACGCCGACACATGGAAAATGGCGAAAATCAATATGGCGATCCGCGGCATTGACGCCGATTTCGGCCCGTATCAGGCGGACACTTTCACAAACGACCTTCACTCCACACTAAAAGCGGATTTCATTCTTGCCAATCCGCCGTTTAACTATCATCCGTGGAATCAGGAGAAGCTGACTGACGACGTGCGCTGGAAGTACGGGCTCCCGCCTGCCGGCAACGCGAACTACGCATGGATTCAGCACATGATCCACCACCTTGCCCCGAACGGTAAAATCGGCCTCGTTCTTGCGAACGGCGCACTCTCTACACAGTCAAGCGGCGAGGGAGATATTCGTAAAAGAATCATTCAGGACGATTTGATCGAAGGTATAGTTGCCCTTCCGACGCAGCTCTTTTACAGCGTGACAATTCCGGTTACACTTTGGTTTATTACAAAGGGAAAGAAACAAGCCGGAAAGACATTGTTTATCGACGCCCGTAAAATGGGCTACATGGTAGACCGTAAGCACAGGGACTTTACCGAAGAAGATATCACTAAAATCGCAGACACATTCGCAGCTTTCCAAGCTGGGACGCTGGAAGACGTAAAGGGCTTTTGCGCAGTTGCCACACTTCAGGATATTGAAAAACAGGACTTCATTTTGACGCCGGGACGCTATGTCGGCATTGAGGAACAAGAAGATGACGGTGAGCCTTTTGAGGAAAAAATGGCCCGCCTGACGTCGGAGCTTTCCCTTATGTTCGCGAAGTCTCACGAATTGGAAGATGAGATCCGCAGAAGGCTGGGGGCGATAGGATATGAGCTTTGATAAAACTTTCAGCAACACAATCGGAGAGGTTACGGATAGTTGTTTGGGAAAAATGCTTGATGCAAAAAAGAATAAGGGGAAGTATGCCCCTTATCTTGCAAATGTGAACGTGCGTTGGGGCTCCTTTGATTTGTCTGATTTGCCACAAATGCGGTTTGAAGAGAATGAACAAGAACGGTATGGCATCAGGTATGGCGATATTATAATGTGCGAAGGCGGTGAACCGGGACGGTGTGCGATTTGGAGAGATGAAATACCAGGAATGAAAATACAAAAAGCATTACACAGAATTAGGACAAGGGAACAACTTGACAATGAATATCTGTATTATTGGTTCCTGAATGAAGGACGAAAAGGATCACTGGATGCTTACTTTACTGGGTCAACTATAAAACATCTTCCTGGCGAAAAATTAAAATCTATCTTTATTACCTATCCCGATATTACTGTACAACGCCGTATAGCATCTGTGCTTTCACTTTTGGATGCAAAAATCAAATTAAACACTCAAATAAACAATAATTTACTTCAACAAGCTCAAGCTCTTTTTGCCAAAGAGTTTCTTTCGTTTGACACAATGCCCGATGACTGGAAAAAAAGCTCTTTGCTTGGCATAGCTGACTACCTAAACGGTCTTGCTATGCAAAAGTTTCGACCGAAAGACGACGAAAACGGGTTGCCTGTCCTCAAAATAAAGGAGCTACGTCAAGGCTCTTGCGATGCAAGCAGCGAGTTGTGTTCTCCATCTATCAAGAAAGAATACATCGTCCACGACGGAGATGTGATTTTCTCATGGTCGGGAAGTCTCCTTGTTGATTTTTGGTGTGGAGGTACTTGTGGCTTAAACCAACACCTTTTTAAAGTTACTTCCACGTCATTTGATAAATGGTTCTACTTTGCTTGGACAGACCATCATCTTCAGAAGTTTGCAGCTATTGCAGCAGATATGGCTACAACCATGGGGCATATCAAGCGTGAGGAACTTGCTAAAGCAGAAGTTCTTGTTCCACCCCAAACTGAGTATGATCGCATAGGTGGACTACTCGCCCCTATTTATGATCTCGTCGTTGCCAATCGTATCGAGAATCGAAAGCTTGCAACGCTCCGAGATGAACTTCTTCCTCGCCTTATGTCAGGTGAGATCGACATTTCGGAGGTGTCTATATGAATGAAAAAAACTTGCGTGTCCCTTTCAATGCACCTCTTAACGAGCAAGATACCGAAATGCAAACCCTTGGATGCCGTCAGAACAATCCCGATATTTGCGGAAACAACGGGCTCGCTGGAGTTTGTGCCTTCGTTTGTGAAGATGGGGTCTGCCGGAAACCATCTCGAGCATGGAAAAAGCAGTACCAGAAGCTCAAAGGCTAAGCCGCTAAATTATTGTTTAGTCTATTTAAGGGAAATGTTGGAAAGATGAAATAATTGAACCTGCTATCAATCTTGTAAGGCAGATAGAGAGGAGTGTGTAATAATGCCTACACAAAATAGGAGAGTGAGAACGCATAGCTTTAATGTTTTAGCCGACTTCCTTGCACGTAATACCTCTTTAGATATTGTTATAGCATGTCCGGTATTGGGGAAAGCTATTTTTTGGGATGTCCCATGCAACGCAGTGATAGAAGCATATCAGGATGAGCAGATAATCAATCTGTCGATTGAATGGAAACATGCAAAAAAGCAAGAAATGCTAAAGGGCAGTTTTTCCATTGAAGATCTCCCAACAGATCCATTTTCTACAAAGTATCAAGCATTCCACAAAGGAAATCGGTCGCCTTTTGGCCCCATATCCTTTGACACGGGAGGTGGCTACAGATATATGTTTTTTTTCAACGTATTTGGTCATTCAGATGAACCTAACCAAATAGGACGTGTGATAGAGTTAGCTGAAGAAGAACGTAGATATATGGAACTGTCATAATAACGAATTTGATTACAGTTTTAAGTTTATAAAAATCTGAAAAAGCAAAATCAATTCTCCCACCAACGGCGGGAGCAAACAACAGAACTGCCGTTGAGTAGTCGTTCTCTTGAGATCAAAAATCAAAGGAGAATCAAAGATGAAAGACGACAAACTGAATGAAGTCCTTCAAGGAATGCAAGTCTTCCTTGACAATGCGCAGATGGAACAGTTAAAACGGGTGCTGCAGCATACATTCTGGAACTGTACCGTTACAGAAACAGAAACACCCGGTGAACCGGAAGAGCAAAACAGTAGAATGGTAGAGCTGTTTCTCGCATCAAAACGCGTTGAAGGCTGCTCGGAGAAGACGTT
>JAEEGL017402866.1_pt1 | contig 12927 bp, 11 predicted proteins | sample 9134231 | NCBI WGS metagenome assembly JAEEGL01 (sample SAMN16246548, study PRJNA631951) | gut metagenome | biome: gut microbiome; feature: rumen; material: fiber-attached | host: Bos | place: Iran: Karaj | collected 2018-10 | reverse complement strand
TGTTGCGTACATTCAACCCGTAGAGGAAACCGTCAGGCATGCCCAGCCCCATCTTGTTGATGGCGTCGGACATAGCGTCGTCGGAGTTGTGGCCGGCCTCTTCTTCCATCTTCTTCAAGAGTTTCTCCTGGATAAAGCGGGCTTCCAGATCCTTGTCGTCGTATTTGAACGGAATGCGGATTATGTATTTACCACGATAGGATTTGATTTTATAAGCAAGATATTCGTCCGGAACGTTGTCTGACATCATCATGGGCCAGTTGATGCTGCGGATAAGTGAATCCAGCTGGTCGTGTTTGTAACCGAGGGCATACAGACCGCCCACCAGACCGCCCATACTTGTGCCGGTGATGACATCCACCGGAATACCCAGTTCTTCCATATACTTAATCACACCGAGGTGTGCCAGGCCGCGGGCACCGCCGCCTGCCAGGACCAGACCCACGGTGGGGCGGTACTGCCGGATGGAATCCATCCTTGCACGGACTTTTGCGAATGCGATGGAATCGGCTTGGGGGTTTGCACTGGGAAGGATTTGGGCTGCTGCGCCAAGTGAAAGCGCACAAGTCAGGCAGATGGTGAAAAACAGTTTTTTCATTGGTCTCTTGGAATGAATTTGACAAAGGTACGAAAAAATGCAGTACCCGCGGCCCTGTCATCACCTTTTTTGGCAGATTCTCAATGTCTTGTGTCAGATTCTACCTTTCCGTCGCGTATTCGGATAATGCGGCGGGCATAAGAGGCGATTTGTTCGGAATGCGTTACCAGTATCACGGTGTTGCCGGCTGCGTTTATTATGTTAAACAGAGACATTATCTCTTCCGAAGTGGCGGAGTCCAGATTGCCCGTAGGCTCATCGGCCAGGATAATGGACGGATTGGTGACCAGGGCGCGGGCCAGTGCCACCCGCTGCTTCTGGCCTCCGGAGAGTTCCCCCGGGTCGTGGTCCATCCGCTCTCCCAGGCCCACTCTCAACAGGGCTTCGCGGGCACGCTGCTGCCGTACGGAGCGGGAGACTCCCGAATACAGCAGCGGAAGGGCTACATTTTCCAGTGCCGTGCGTCGGGGCATCAGTGCAAAGGATTGGAACACAAAGCCGATCTGGCGGTTGCGTACCGCCGCCAATTCTTCGTCTGAAAGGCGGCTTACATCTTCGCCACAAAGCAGGTATCTGCCGTCGTCGGGAGTATCCAGACAACCCAGAATATTCATCAACGTGGACTTGCCGCTCCCCGAAGGACCCATAATGGCCACATATTCGTTTCTTTCGATGGTGAGGCTGACACCGTCCAGCGCCCTGACCTGTTCTGCGCCTACCCGGTATATCTTGCGCAGTCCTTCTATCCTGATAATCTCTTCTGCCATACGCAGCCAAAGATAATCCAATAATCGGGTGAAATTGAATTATAATGTTTAATTTTGTGGTTTACAAAAACGTACGAGATGGCATACAGGGTTATAGAACAGTACGACGAAGAAACTACGCGGGAACTTCAAAAGCATTATTCCGAAATTTTGAGGTTGCTTGGCGAAGATCCTTCCCGCGAAGGGCTTCTTAAAACGCCGGAACGTGTTGCCAAGGCCATGCAGTTCTTCACGAAGGGATATGGGGAGAGCGGAGAGGAAATACTTCGGCAGGCGATGTTCAAGGAGGAGTATCAGCAGATGGTCCTGGTCAAGGACATAGAACTCTACTCTATGTGCGAGCACCATATGCTGCCGTTTTACGGCAAGGCGCACGTGGCATATATCCCCAACGGCTTCATTACCGGGCTGAGCAAAATACCCCGGGTGGTGGAGACTTTTGCAAGGCGCCTGCAGGTGCAGGAGCGACTCACGGTGCAAATCAGGGACTGTATCCAGTCGACCCTGGCGCCCCTCGGCGTGGCGGTTGTGATAGAAGCGGCACATATGTGTATGCAGATGCGCGGTGTAAGCAAGCAACACTCGATTACCACCACATCTGCATTCACGGGGGTATTCCTGAAGGATATGCGCACCCGCAGTGAATTTTTGCGCCTGATAGGTCTTAACGGATAAAAGCGACATCTATGAAGATAATTATCGCAGGAGCCGGAGAAGTCGGCTGCCATCTTGCAAAACTGCTGGCTGAGTCGAACCACGACATAACCATTATCGACAATAATGTCGATCGTCTGGCCAAGGTCGGCGAACTGGTCGATTCGGTGACCATATTCGGCACCCCGACCTCAATCAGTGTGCTAAACACGGCAAAAGTGGATAAAACCGACCTGTTTGTTGCTGTGTTTCCCGACAAGGACCAGAATGTTAACATAGTATCCGCTATGCTCGCCAAAGAACTGGGAGCGAAGAAAGTGACGGCCAGAATCAATACGGCTGAATATCTCTCGTATGAGAACAAGTCGCTTTTCACCCAGCTGGGTATCGACCTTATGTTCTATCCGGAGCGGATGGCTGCATACGAGATTGCAGATATCGTGAGGGAGGCCGGTATGACAGAATTCGTGCAGTTCGGTCACGGCAAACTGCAACTGGTGGAATTCAAGTTGGAGGAGGGATCCCCCCTGATAGGACGCGAGATATCAGACTTCGTCTATCCTATTGAGAACCTTCCGTTCCGCATAGTCGCCATTTCCAGAGGGGAGGGTACACTGATTCCGAGCCGCGACTCAAAGATGCGCCTTGGGGATCTGGTGTACGTGATTGCGCTGCGGGACTCGGTGTACGAACTGCTCAAGGAAGCCGGCAAACGTGAAGTCGCCGTGAAGAATGTCGTTATTCTGGGTGGAGGCCCGATGGGCGAAATGCTGGCGGCAAAGCTTGAAAAGACCATACCTTTCGTTAAGATAATTGAAAAAGACCGCAACCGCTGCGAAGAACTTTCCCAGATTCTGGAGAAGACAATGATTATAAATGTCGACGGGCATAACACCGAATGGCTGTACGAAGAAAACGTGCAGAACAGCGACGTTTTCGTGGCCGTGACGGACGACTCGGAGACCAACATTATGACTTGTGCGGCTGCCAAGAGGATGGGCGCTTCAAAGACCATCGCGGAAGTAGAGAACATAGAGTACATAAAGCTTGCAGAGGGGATGGGCGTCGATGCGATAATCAACAAGAAACTGCTCACCGCAAGCCGTATTTTCAGGTTTACTCTCACCGATAAGATCCGCTCCATCAAGTATCTTAGCGAGAGTGACGCACTTGCCCTGGAGTATATCGTGAACCCCGGCAGCCCCGCCACAAAGGCTCTGGTAAAGGATTTGTCCATCCCTCCGGATGCGATAATCGGCGGAGTGATACGCGGAAGCGAATCGTTCATCGCATACGGCAGCACTCAGATTGCCGCATACGACCACGTCGTCGTGTTCACTCTGCCGACATCGCTCAAGGCGTTGGATAAGTTGTTTATGTAGCTACAACCCCCGGCAGACCAGTTTCATATAGTCTGAAAGACTGATTCCGAACAACTGCTTGAGATATCTGCTGAGAAATTTTGCGTTGTTGAAACCGCACCTCTCGGCTATCTCTTCTACCTGCAGTCCGCCGTAGCTGCGGGCATTCTCTATGAAATACCTGACCCTGAATTTGGAGAGATACTCCTGGAATCCCATACGGTGCTTTCCGAGCGCCTTCCACAGGTATGTACGGTTGGTTCCGATGGCTTTTGCCACATCGTTGCACTTGAGGTCTTTTTTCAAGTACAGTGCATCGGTCAGGATCCTGTCTGTAGCACGGGAGTAGATATCCTCCAGGGAAAGCCTCTCCTTCCGCCTTTTTCTGATTCTCGCAAGAAGTATCATTGTACAGGCATTTTCTTGCAGTACTCGCCGGGAGTGCATCCGGTAAAGCGGGAGAACGCGGTGGTGAATGTACTCACAGAATTGAATCCGGAGGCAATTCTGAGTTCTTCGAAAGAGATGTTCCTGTCAATCGTGAGGATCCTGAGCGCCTCTTTTACCCGATAGGAATTGAGCAACTGCCGAAAGTTCATCCTGAACGAAGCGTTTATGAGTTTGGAGAGGGTTGTCTTGTTGGTGCCAAGGCTTGCAGCGACGCTCTCTATTGAAACCTTGCTGTTGAGATAGGGCTTCTGCTCTATCATATAAGTCTTGAAGCTTTCAAGCAGCACCTCTTCCCGTTTCCTGCCGGCGAAATACTCCGCCGCCTCGTCTTCCAGAACGTCTTTCTCCGGATCCGTTTCCCGGTCCCCGGGGACCGGATACCCGGATTGCTTCTTTGTTGCACATAGACGCCGTCCTATCAGGATCCCAAGGAAACATGCGATTGAAAAAACAAATGTCGTCAAAACGACAAGCAAAATGATTGAGACTTTTGTCATACATTAGCCATTTTATTGGTTTTCCGAGTGCATTCCCCATTTACATTGACACGGCGAAAATATGGACTAAGCACAAAAACGACAATGCCCCGGCATACAGTCGGAGCATTGTTTTTCCGTTTTTGAAAACGAACGGTCCGGGTTATGATTTTTTCATAGGCTCGAATCCCTTGCCATACACCTCGGTAACGTTGCCGATGGAGACAAAGGCATCGGGATCGACATCTTTGATCAGTTTAAGAATTCTGCTGGTTTCTGTACGTTTTACGATTACGACAACAAGTTTGCCGCTGTGTTTTGAATAGCCGCCCTGGCTTTCCAGCAGAGTTACACCGCGGTGAATCTCGTTGCAGATACGGTCGGTGAGGGTTTCGTAGTGCTCGGAGAAGATAAACAGCTGTACCGACTGCCGCCGGCCGTTGAGAATCAAATCCAGGGTGTAATTTGTAATGGCGGTGAGGACATAGCCGTACAAGAGCACCAGCAGCCTGTCGCTGAGAGAAGTCCCGTTGGGTATCAGCATAGACGAGGCGATGATCACCAGATCCAGCACCAACATCACGGTTCCCGGTGAAATTCTATAGAACTTATTGAGTATCAGGGCGATGATGTCGGTGCCCCCAGTGCTGCCACCCTGAGTGAAGGTGAGGGCTATGCCCAGACCAACCATCGCACCGGCAAACAGAACGCACATCAGTTTGCCGTTCTCTTCGGTAAAACTCTGTACGAAGTCCTGCGGAACCATCCCCGGGAGGATGCGCAGGAAGATGGCCGTGACGACAAGCGCGTATATGGTCTTGGCTCCGAATCCAGTGCCGAGGACCTTGAGGGCTATCAGAACCAGGATGACGTTGATAATGATGTACGAATACGCAATATGGAACCCCGTGCTGTACTGGATGATGGAGGCCAGACCGGTGATGCCGCCGCCCACAAGGTTGTTGGGCAGCAGGAAAACAGCCCAGGCGAGGGTGTAGAGCAGCAGGCCGATGGTTATCAGCAGGTACTCCTTGACTGTAACCAGCAATTTCGCGGCTTTGAGTTTTGCGGACATCACTTAGCAGACAACGTTGATAATCTTGCCCGGGACGACTATGACTTTGCGTACCTGGCCGCTTGTCAGATATCTCGGAGTACGCTCATCTTCGCGGACGGCCTTCTCTACTTCTGTGGCAGGCATATCCTTGGGCAGGGTGATTTTGAAACGGAGTTTCCCGTTGAATGAAACGGGATACTCAAAAGCGGCCTCGACTGTATATTCCTCCTTATATTCGGGGAAAGCGGCGAAGCTGATGCTCTGCTTGTGGCCCATCCTGTTCCAGAGTTCCTCTGCGATGTGGGGCGCAAAGGGAGAGATAAGGATTGCCAGAGGCTCCAGAACCGCCCTGGAGGTACATTTCATATCGGCAAGCTCTCCAGTGGCAATCATAAATGCACTCACCGAAGTGTTGTATGAGAAGTTCTCGATGTCTGACTGGACCTTGCCGATAAGGCGGTGCAATGTCTTGAGCGCCTCCGCGGAAGGCTGGCTGTCAGTTACTGCGCACTCGTCACCGTCGAAGTAGAGTCTCCAGAATTTGCGCAGGAAGCGGTGCACTCCGTCGATTCCCTGTGTGTCCCAGGGCTTGCTCTGCTCGATGGGGCCAAGGAACATTTCGTAAAGGCGAAGTGTATCGGCACCGTAACGTTCGCAAATCAGGTCGGGGTTCACAACGTTGAACATCGATTTGCTCATTTTCTCAACCGCCCAGCCGCAGATGTATTCTCCGTTTTCGAGCACGAAAGCGGCATCTGCATACTCCGGCCTCCAGGCCTTGAAGGCTTCGCAGTCAAGCCGGTCGTTTCGGACCAGATTGATGTCCACGTGTATTTCGGTGGTCTCGTATTGGTCTTTGAGGCCGTAAGAAACGAAAGTGTTGGTGCCGTTTATGCGATATACGAAATTGGAACGGCCCTGTATCATACCCTGGTTGATGAGTTTCTTGAAGGGTTCCTTCTCGCATACATAGCCAAGGTCGTAAAGGAACTTGTTCCAGAAGCGGGAGTAGATCAGGTGGCCGGTGGCGTGCTCTGTGCCGCCGACATACAGATCGACGTTGCGCCAGTACCTGTCTGCCTCGCGGCTCACCAGTGCGTTGTCGTTGCGGGGATCCATATAGCGCAGGTAATATGCACTGCTGCCGGCAAAGCCGGGCATAGTGCTCTTTTCCAGAGGGTAGCCGTTATAGGTCCAGTCCTGTGCCCTGGCCAGGGGCGGTTCGCCGGTTTCGGTAGGGAGGTATTTGTCAACTTCGGGCAGGCGCAGCGGGAGTTCGCTTTCGGGAACCGGGGTCGCCACACCGTCTTTGTAGTAGATGGGGAAAGGCTCGCCCCAATACCTCTGACGGCTGAATATTGCGTCGCGCAGGCGGTAGTTTATCTTGCGGCGTCCGATGCCCTTCTGCTCTATGTAATCGATCGCAGCGGGAATGGCCTCCCTGACGGTCTTGCCGTTGAGGAATCCGGAGTTGCACATAATGCCCTCCTTGGCGTCGAAACTTTCGTTGGAGACATCACAACCCTCTATAAGGGGGATGATGGGGAGGTTGAACTGCTTTGCGAATGCGTAGTCGCGGCTGTCGTGCGCCGGAACCGCCATAATGGCACCGGTGCCGTAGCCTGCCAGCACATATTCTGAAATCCAGACGGGAACCTTGTCTTCTGTGAGCGGATTCACGGCGTAAGACCCTGAGAACACACCGGTTACCTTACGGGTCTCGGCGATGCGCTCACGCTCGGTCTTCTTGCGTACTTCTGCCAGATAACTCTCTACGGCATCTTTCTGCTCTGCCGTGGTGAGTTTTTCGACCCATTCGCTTTCGGGAGCGAGCACCATAAAGGTTACGCCGAACACGGTGTCGGCACGGGTTGTGAATATGGTCATATCATACTCGCGCTCACCGTTATACACTTTGAAAACCATCTCGGCGCCCTGGCTGCGGCCTATCCAGTTGCGCTGCATCTCCTTCAGGGAATCGGTCCAGTCGATATCTTCAAGATCGTCGAGCAGGCGTCCGGCATAGGCCGACACGCGCAGTTGCCATTGACGCATCTTGCGCTGTTCCACGGGGAAGCCGCCACGGATGGAGAGTCCGTCCTTGACTTCGTCGTTTGCCAGTACAGTGCCCAGTTGCTGGCACCAGTTGACGCTGGTCTCGCCCAGATAGGCGATGCGGTACTGCATCAGTATCTCCTGCTGCCGCTTGTAATCCATAGCCTTCCACTCGGCGGCGCTGAAGGGTTTCACGGCACCGCAGGCTGCATTAACCGCAGCGCTTCCGCCCTGCTCGAACTTGGACACGAGGGTCTCTATGGGGAGGGCTTTGCCGGCATCGTTGTCATAGTAGTGGGCGAACATTTTCAGGAATGCCCACTGGGTCCATTTGTAATAATCGGGATCGCAGGTGCGCACTTCACGGCTCCAGTCAAAGGAGAAGCCTATCTTGTCCATCTGGCTGCGGTAGCGGGAGATGTTCTGCTCGGTGGTTTTGGCAGGATGCTGTCCGGTTTGGATGGCATATTGCTCTGCGGGCAGGCCGAAGGCGTCGTAACCCATCGGATGCAGCACATTGAACCCCTTCAGCCTCTTGTACCGGGTGTAAATATCACTGGCGATGTATCCCAGAGGATGTCCCACGTGAAGCCCGGCACCGCTGGGATACGGGAACATATCAAGAACGTAATACTTGGGTCTTGAGGGGTCGGTCTCAACCTCGAAAGTCTTGTTCTGAGCCCAATACTGCTGCCACCTCTTCTCGATTTCTACAAAATTGTATTCCATTTGCAAACGAAAAATTCAAGTTCGCAAATATAAGTAAATTACCTCTTTTTGAGACGATATTCTACCGGAATGACAATTTTTGTGCGCACTTTGCGTCCGTCAACCTCGCCCGGTTTCCATTTGGGCGACGCTTCCACAACCCTGAGCGCCTCATCGTCAAGGGCGTCGTTCGCTCCGCGGTCTACCGCCACGTTACTGACATTTCCGTCGGCCTCTATGATAAATGAGACATGAACGACGGCCCTGAGTATCTCTTCTCCACGCTTGTTGGTGGTACGCTCGAAGCCCTCCGTATTTTCCGTAACGGACTCCTTGGGGTACTTGAGGTATTTGTACACCCAGTTGTCCATAAAATACCTGACGTCGTGGCGCAGGAACTGGGGCTGGACGTCGCACTCGTTCAGGGCGTACAGCCTGCCCGAAACGGCGCTTCCGTTCTCCATAAGCGATACTTTGCAGGCGACAGACCGGGAAAATGCGGCTATATATACCGTTTCTGCGGCAAGGTTATCGTAGAGCAGCATATCGGGCGTGTCCCTTGTCGTGCGGTATTCCCTGAAGGTTCCGGTAGAGAAGGTGACACAGGGGATTCCTGCCTGGTCAAAGGCCAGGAAATCTGAAGGGAATACCCATCCGCTGTGCAGCGCCGGCCGGGTTGTGACCGATTCGTTTGCGGCGACATAATTTATGAGGGATGTCAGGGTCCCGGACTGCAGGGGACTGTAAATCTCAAACTGGTTCGTGCTGCCGCCCCGCCCCAGCATATCCAGATCAATCATCATCTTGACATTGGCTATCTGGCCGAAACCTCCCTCCGAAGCAAAGTACCGGCTGCCGGCAAACTGTTCTTCCATTGCCCCGAAGCCGACGAACACCAGGCTGCGGCGCCGCAGGCCGGCGTTGTCTTTCAGGATGCGGGCGGCCTCTATGAGTGAGGCGATGCCCGAGGCGTTGGAGCAGGCGCCGGGGTATATGCGTTCCTGCGGAACTCCGTCGACATTGACACTGTAGGAGCCCAGGTGGTCCAGATGGGCGCCTATCACTATGTATTCTTCACGCAGGTTCTGGTCTTCTCCCTCCAGTATTCCCACTATGTTCGCCGACTCTATCCTGCTGCCGTCGGAGCGGACAATGGTGAAAGTATCCCCGTCGCGGCCGGTCAGCATAGTGACCCCGATCTCTTCCAGGCAGTCGTACAGATACCCGGCGGCGAGTCTTTCGCCGGAGGTGCCGGCCTTCCGTCCCAGCAGGGAGGGGTCGCAGAGCCTTTCGACGTGACGGCGCAGGTTATCCTGCAGGGAATCGGCGGCCGCCATATTCGGGAGGGCCGCTAGCAGGACAACTGCCAAAAGAATGCGGTAGAATTTCATACAGGTGAAGTCTGCCGTCAAAGATAGTGCCAAATGCTTCAGCAGAAGGGAGCCTTGACCACCAGCGCCTTGAGCAGCCTGTCACGGACATTCACATACACCTCGCTGCCCGGTTTGTAGAGAGGGGCATCTATATACCCGAGGCCTATGGCCTTTTTTACGGTGGGCCCCATAGTGCCGCTGGTTACGTGCCCGATTACGGTGCCGTCAGCGGTGCAAATTGGATAGCCGTGGCGGGCAATTCCCCTGTCTAAAAGTTCGAATGCTGCCAGACGTCGCTTCAGGCCGGCCGCTTTCTGCTCCAGCAGGTAGGCCTTGTCTACAAAGTCGCCCTTTGAATCGTTGAATTTTGTAATCCAGCCCAAGCCGGCTTCCAGGGGAGATGTGCTCCCGTCCATATCGTTGCCGTAGAGCAGGTAACCCTTCTCCAGCCGCAGGGTGTCGCGGGCGCCCAGTCCCACCGGCACGATTGAGTAGCTTTCGCCTGCCGCAAACACTGCGTCCCACAGGCGGGGTCCGTCGGCATTGGTTACGTACACTTCGCATCCTCCGCTGCCTGTGTAGCCGGTGGTGGCCAGCACGGCGTTAGGTATGCCGGCAACGGTAAGTTGCTTGAAAGTGTAATTGGGCATATCCATAATATTCTCGCTGCAGAGTTTCTGCATCACCTCCATAGCCTTTGGCCCCTGGATGGCCAGCTGGCAGGTATCGTCGGAGGCGTTTACCAGATCGACGCCGATCCTGAGGCCGAAGCGGCCTGCAAAAGAGCAGATATGTTCCCAGTCCTTGTCAGTATTTGCGGCGTTAACCCCCAGCAGATATTCAGTGTCGCTGAAACAATATACTATGAGGTCGTCCACTATACCACCGTGGCCGTTCGGCAGGCAGGTATACTGTGCCCTGCCGGGGTAGAGCTCGGAGATGTCGTTGGTGGTGATATATTGGAGCAGGGCAGTGGCTTTTTCTCCGCAAACCCATATTTCACCCATATGCGATACGTCAAAGACCCCCACGCCTTCGCGCACGGCGTTATGCTCTTTGATAAGACCTGAATATTCGATGGGCATATTGAACCCTGCAAACGGAGCCATCTTGGCTCCCAGCGCGATGTGCTTCTGCGTAAAGACAGTTTCCCTCATACCCCGCGAAGGTAGTCATTAATAAAACTAAAGACAAAAAAACCTATATTTGTAATATGAAGAAAACGGCGCTTCTGCTTTTGATGCTCTTTGCACTTTGCGCGGGTGGTTCCGCGGCGGAGCGCGACACGTTGCGTATTAGTTTTATAGGCGATGTGATGTGTCACAGGCGGCAGTTGCAACTGGCCCGTATTCCCGGCGCAGATACCACCAAGTCTTCTTCTTACGATTTCAGTCCCTATTTCAAATATACCAGACAACTGATTGAGCCGTGCGACATAAGTGTCGCCAATATGGAATTCCCGGTGGGCGTGGTCCCTTTCAGCGGATACCCCCTTTTCTCTGCCCCTTCGTCGCTTGCAGACGAAGTGATCGGGGCAGGGGTGGACTTGTTTCTGGCAGCCAACAATCATATCTGCGACAAGGGCAGGAAGGGGCTGGACAGCACCTACGCCATATACCGTTCGATGCCCGTCAGGTTCACCGGTCTGTTCAGGGACCGGCTGGACGAGGAGCTTTCGAACCCTGCAATCATCAACGCCAACGGATTCAGGGTAGCGTTCGTCAATTTTACTTACGGACTCAATGGCTTTACGCCACCTCAACCTTATGTGGTGGGTATGTTGGATTCGCTCCAGATAAAGCAGGCGATACAGAGGGCCCACAAACGCGGCGCCGATTTCATAATCGCCCTGCCTCACTGGGGTGTGGAGTACAGTCTGGACTACAGCACAGAACAGAGGCGCTGGAAAGACAATCTATACCGTTGGGGAATCGATATGATCGTGGGGACACATCCCCACGTGCCGCAGGCTGTGGAATATGTAGACGGGCGCATAACAGCCTATTCTCTCGGCAATTACATATCCAATATGAGCGTGCCTTACGGACAGGTCGGCATATTGCTGATAGCGACCCTGGTACGTCGCGAAGACGGTGCAATAGAGACTCTGCCGCCCGAAGTGATATACCTGTGGTGCGGAAAGGGGGGGCTTATGGAGTCCAACTATACGGTGGTACCCATAGAGGACTTCCTGGATAAGCCGGAGGCATTCAGGCACAGATCCCAGTATGAAAAAATGGCAGGTGAATACAGAAAAATCAAACAAAAATTCAAAATAGATTGAACAAGACCATTACACTCGACGGCATCGACCCCATAGAGATACTCGGGGTCAACAACAAATTGTTCGACAAGTTCAAAGGCTATTTCCCGCAGCTGAAGGCTGTGTCCCGCGGCAACGAGATTATCCTGGTGGGCCCAGACGACCAGATTTCCCTTTTTGAACAAAAGCTCAATTGCTTGATTCAAAAGAGAATGACTAAAATGAGCCTGAACGGCTATGACGTTGAGGCCCTGTTTGAAGACAGTGACCGGGCAAAGGAGGTAGGCCGGGTGGATATGATCCCCGGGAGCGACTATGTGATAGTGTACGGCTCCGAGGGCAAGTGCGTGAAGGCGCGTACCCCCAACCAGAAAAGACTGGTCAAGGAGTATTACGACAATGATCTGATATTCGCCCTGGGACCCGCCGGTACCGGAAAGACCTACACCGCGATAGCGCTGGCCGTCCGCGCCCTCAAGAACCGCGAGGTCAAGCGGTTGATACTGACCCGTCCGGCAGTTGAGGCCGGCGAGCGTCTCGGATTCCTGCCGGGCGATCTGAAGGACAAGCTGGATCCATATCTGCAGCCGCTCTACGATGCCCTCCTGGATATGATTCCCGCCAAAAAACTGCAGTCACTTATGGAAGACGGCACCATTCAGATCGCACCTCTGGCGTATATGCGCGGCCGCACCCTGGACAAGGCTTTCGTGATATTGGACGAGGCACAGAACACTTCCCTTTCGCAGTTGAAGATGTTCCTGACCCGTATGGGTAATGACGCCAAATTTATCGTGACTGGCGATGCCACACAGATTGACCTTCCCCGCAAGGACGACTCCGGCCTATTGAAAGGAGTGGGCCTGGTGCGCGGCATACGAGGCATCTCTGTGGTCAATTTCACCAAAGAAGACATCGTCCGCCACCCTCTGGTGACCAAGATTATTGAAGCGTTTGACAAGATAGAGTCAGTGGAAAGCTAGCCACGGACGCAGCGCACGTTCAGGCCGATGGTCCGTTTGTCGGTATAGCCGGGTTTGAAATCGGCCGAGTCCCAGTAAATATATCTGTAATATCCCTGGGTGTCGTTATAGGGGGTGGCGCTCCACCACATCCCATAAGTGGCGAGACCGTGGAAGGAGCAGTCTGACGTCTGCATATAGCC
>JAEEGL016209826.1_pt1 | contig 12927 bp, 13 predicted proteins | sample 9134231 | NCBI WGS metagenome assembly JAEEGL01 (sample SAMN16246548, study PRJNA631951) | gut metagenome | biome: gut microbiome; feature: rumen; material: fiber-attached | host: Bos | place: Iran: Karaj | collected 2018-10 | reverse complement strand
GAATCAGTATAAAACTGACTTGTTTACTATAAAGGTTTCGTTTCATTAAGAAACTTAAATGAATTTCAAGGATACATGTTTTCTGAAAACTTGTATTAATTCAAGGTTTGTTTCACTGTTCAGTTATCAATCTTCGCTTTGTTGTTGCCCTCAGCAGCAACTCGTTTATATTATCACGATGGCCGCTATTTGTCAACAACTTTTTTGTTTTATTTTCTAGAAAACTCTGAGAAAATTAAACACCCGACTCAAATGAGTCAGCTTGTAAATAGTATCATCTGTAGGACTCTTTGTCAACCAGTTTTTACTATTTTTTTGTGTCACTTTTGTGAATTGTGTTGCACAAGCGACAGCCTGTTTATATTATCATCCAGCCATCTTGCTGTCAACATCAAAAATGAATTTTTATAGGATTTTTCTTAACTCCTCTACATCTGAATCCGTTGTCGCCCAACTGGTAGCTATTCTGATAACTGTTTTCTCTTCGTTGTACTTTTCCCAGAAACCATAAACTACCTTTTCTCCAAATTTATCAAGTTCCTTATTATCCATAACAACAAAAATCTGATTAGTTGGATTTTCCATATAAAGCTGATAGCCCTTTTTCTTTAAATCCTCACGTATTATGTTTGCCTGTTTTATTGCATGATGTCCCATTTCAAGGTACAGATTGTCTGTAAATAGCGCTCCAAATTGTACACCAAGAAGTCTCCCCTTAGCCAGCAGTGCCCCATGTTGCTTTATCTGAGTAATCATGTGCTTTGGGGTGTTTCTTTTAGTAAATACAACTGCCTCTCCAAAAAGCGCACCTACTTTGGTACCGCCTATATAAAATACGTCTGCGTATTCCGCAATATCCTCCATTGTCAACTCATTCTGTGCTGCAAGACCATACGCAAGTCTTGCTCCATCAATAAATAGCGGAATTTCGTATTCTCTACATATAGAAGAAATATTTCCAAGCTCATCCCTACTATAAAGCGTTCCATATTCAGTAGGAAATGACATGTACACCATTCCAGGATTAACCATATGCTCGGCACTGGCATCTGAATAATGATCAACCAACATTTGCTTAAGTTCATCAGCATCTATTTTGCCTGAATGCTCAGGTAACGTAATAACTTTATGCCCGCTGTACTCTATTGCACCTGCTTCATGCATAGCAACGTGCCCTGTTGCAGCTGCTACTACACCGTCGTAATTAGAAAGCATAGAGTCTATTACAACCTGATTGGTCTGGGTTCCTCCAACAAGAAAATAAATATCCGCCTCTGGGCATTTAATATATTCCCGTATCTTTTCTTTAGCCAATTCGCTAAAATCATCATCTCCATACCCCGGCGTAGAAACCATATTTGTCCGAGTCAATGCCTCCAACACCCGAGGATGGCACCCCTCTGCATAGTCACATGAAAAAAATAACATTTCAGCCTCCTTCTACCAGAACTATATTTCTTCCTGCGAAGTAATAAATATGCAAAAAAGGCAACCACAAAAGTGATTGCCTATATCAGCGGAGAGGGTGGGATTCGAACCCACGCGCCCTTGCGGACAAACGGTATTCAAGACCGCCTCGTTATGACCACTTCGATACCTCTCCGTGTGTTCCTCTATTACTCGGAACGAATAGTATAATAACATCCACCCAACTATATGTCAACAGAAAAGTAGAAGTTTTTTACAAAATCATTGAATTCAGAAAATTGCGACAAAATCGCGGTTTGACACTATTTTCTGGAACGCAAAATAGCCTCACCAAAAGCAGCATCTTCAGGTGTAGTAACCTTAATATTCATATATGACCCTTCTATCATGTGCACATCATGATTAGTAGCCATTTCAACAATCATGGCATCATCCGTAATAGAAGTATCGGCGTTTTCTATAACCCTATCGTATGCTGTTCTTATGAGATTATATTCAAAGCACTGTGGTGTTTGGACAATCCATACATTACTCCTATCCGGTGTGTCCAACACCTTACGATGATCATCTGTAACTTTAACTGTATCTTTTGATGGCATCCCCACCACGCAAGACTCATATAAGGCTACAGCAGACATGCATCTATGAATAATATCTATTGAAACAAATGCTCTGGCACAATCATGTATAAGAACATACCCATCATTTATAACTTGCAAGCCCGCATAGACAGAGTTATACCTTTCTTCTCCTCCTTCTACGATAGCAATGCACTTATCAATGTGATACCGTTCGATAATTTCCTTGCGACACTTTTCCACATCTCCAGGAGCAACCACTAAAACAATCTGGGTACACTTACTCTCCTGAAATGTACGCAGGCAATGCACCATCAGAGGCGCACCACCAATGTTCATATATTGTTTAGGAATATCCTGTTCCATGCGCTTGCCACTTCCGGCAGCAAGAACTATGGCTGTAAATTTATTCATAAACACCTCATCCACCGCACTCGCGGTCTACCCAACTCGTAAGAGGAAGACATTTTATCGTTCCCCTAATTTTAAATTTGGTATTGCATTTAAATCCCAGCCATCTCTCCGTCCAGCCAAGAATTCATAATATGCTGCTGCACCAATCATAGCAGCATTGTCTGTACAAAGGATTGGAGACGGATGATAAAATTCCACTCCTTTTTCCACGCACATCTTTTCTATTGCACTTCTCAAGGTCTGATTCGATGCAACTCCACCTGCAATTGCAAATTTCTTCATTCCAAATTCATCTATTGCAAGGGAAGCGTGTTCAACCAATGTATCAATTACAGTCTGTTGAAATGACGCCGCAACATCCGCTTCATTTATAGCCTCACCCTTCATCTGTGCGCCATTGATATAATTAAGAACCTGAGATTTCAATCCACTAAAAGAGAAATCATATACTCCATCTGAGACTTTTGGACGGGTAAATTGTATAGCAAAAGGATCCCCCTCATGGGCTGCTTTTTCAATCTTAGGTCCACCTGGATATCCTAAGCCAATAGCTCGAGCCACTTTATCAAAGGCTTCACCAGCAGCATCATCCCTAGTACGCCCTAAAATCTCATATTTGCCGTAATCAGCCACACGCACTAAATGTGTATGTCCACCTGAAACTACAAGACATAAAAAAGGTGGTTCCAAATCCTTGTTTTCGATATAGTTTGCACTAATGTGCCCTTCAATATGATGAACACCTATAAGTGGTTTTCCAGATGCAAAAGCAATAGCCTTAGCCTCTGCCACTCCAACCAAAAGTGCACCAACAAGTCCAGGTCCATAAGTAACAGCAATAGCATCCACATCTTCAATGCCCATATCTGCTTCTTCCAAGGCCTGCTCTATAACCTGATTTATTCGTTCGATGTGTTTTCTAGAAGCTATCTCCGGAACAACTCCTCCATATAAAGTATGAAGAGGAATCTGAGTAGATATAACATTGCTTCGGACATCTCTACCATCTACAACTATCGCTGCGGCTGTCTCATCACACGAACTCTCAATTGCGAGTATTTTTATTTCTTTAGTATCCATTTATTTCATCCTTTGTAGACAATCTCCAGGTCAATATCTTCCAATGTCCCTTTGAATCCTTGCGCAAGCAATAGTCTTCATAGGTTCTGTCATAGGAGCTTCCTTCTCTAATGAAATAGTGTGCCGAAACAAACGCACAATCATAGCCATTTACAGTCTTGTATTGAACTTCCTTTGAATCACTGACAGTGGAAGAAACTATTGTCCTAGACCTGTTTTTGTAATCAGTTATTTCAAGATTAAGCGACGCCAAATACGTATCCCGAGGATTGTACTGTAATAGTTCATCATCCATAAGCATTCTGGCCTGATCCGCCATTTGTTCTAGCTCGCCTTGATTATATTCTTCAGCATAATAAGCTGTAATTATTCGGTTGTACCATTTAACAACTGCTCTAGGGGTGGCTGGATAATCCGTATAAAAATTCTTAGAAACGATAGCCTGAACTTCAGAAAGCTCCACATTCTGTTCTGCTTCTGTGGACGCATTTCTGCTCGACAAATAAGCATAGTATCCCACCACAAGGGACACCATGCAGATTACCGCTATTCCTATACGCAGCACCTTTTTCATATTACTCCTCCGCGAAGTCAAGTTCTAAAAACTTGCCATCCTCCCCTAATTTAGCCTGTGGAAAAATATCACATACTGCTTTCATATATCGTTTGTGACCAGTCATTGATGGTGAAAAATGAGTTAGCCATAATTCCTTAACCCCAGCATTCTTTGCAACTTCTGCCGCTTCATAAAAAGTCATATGCTTGTTTTGTTTAGCCTTAACAAGCTTGTCTTCTTCTGCGTACATTCCCTCGCAAATCAAAAGATCCGAACTAGCTGCAGCTTCAACTAATGATTTTGTAGGTCTGGTATCAGTACAATATGTAACCTTTATACCTTTTCGAGCCTGCCCCATAACCATGTCAGGAGTATAACTCTGTCCCTCGTATTCAACCGTCTGTCCCTTTTGAAGAGGGTTCCATAGTTGCACTGGCAATCCAAGGCTCTTCGCTGTCTCCACATCAAATCGACCTTTCCTGGGAATATCAATTGTGTAGCCATAGCATAAGACATTATGATTAACTCTAAAAGCATGAATATGATACCCCAATAATTCAAAACGCTCATCAGGGTCATTTAATTCATGAAAATTAATCTCAAATGGAAGTTCCGGTGCAATAACCCTAAGGGAATTCACAACCCTCTCTAAGCCTTTAGGTCCAACAATAGTAATTGGCTCTGTCCTGTCCGAATTACCCATGGAAAGTAACAGTCCCGGTAGACCACTAATATGATCTGCGTGATAATGAGTTATGCAAATAATGGAAATAGGGTTAGGCGAAAACCCAGCCTCTCGTAACGCGACCTGCGTTCCCTCGCCGCAATCTATTAACAGACCTTCGCCGTTAAATCTAAACAGGCACGAAGTAAGCCACCTATTCGGAAGTGGCATCATTCCCGCAGTGCCCAACAAACAAACATCTAACATTTATATATCTTTCCTCATACAAATAGCATCCTCAACAGGATTACTATAAAAATATTTTCGTCGTCCAATCTCTTCGAAGCCAATATGATTGTACAATCCACGGGCTGCTTCGTTGGATACACGCACCTCTAAAAAAACAGTATCCACTTGTCTCTCTTTAAGAGCCTCAAATGATTGTTTCAATAATTCTTTAGCTAGCCCCTGTCCTCGATGTTCGACCGATACAACAATATCCGGCAACTCAGATTCTGGGGGAGTTAAGTAGAAAACTGCAAATCCTGCAATGATTCCTAATTCTTCAGCCACCATAATAAACGCATGGTCGGATTTAACAGCTTCCATGTATGCTTCCATAGACCATGGATTGCACATAGAAGCTTTTTCTATAGCAACAATCTGATTGAGATCTGACTGAGTTGCATATCTATAACTAAAAGCCATTAAGCTTTTCCTTCCTGTTTCATCTGCTCCATTCTTTCCCGTTCAGCCTGAGAAAGTCTAAGATATTCCGGGCGGTGATCAGCAGCGATTTCGCAGTCACCATTTATATAGTATATACCACCAAGCGTAGCCACTGACGCTGCATGCTGACGGTTAAGGTGTGCAGGCGCAAATCTGAAAGGAACCTTTATGAGTTCCTTTATTTTATCTTGAAATACAGGGACTCCATCTCCCAAGAATGTAACTGGGGTACCATTAGTATTGATTGTAGCTGCAATCTCAGTAAAATCCACGGCACACTGAGAATGAAGAACATTGAATTCTCCTGATTCTGTGAAACTATATAAGCCAGTATAGACCTGCCCTCTTCTTGCATCCAGAATAGGGCAAATCACCCCCGAAGCCCCCCACATATTAAAAGCAATCGCATCAACAGTAGGAACTGAAACAATAGGGCATCCTAAATAAAGCCCCAGCCCCTTTGCTGTAGCTGAAGCAATTCTAAGTCCTGTAAAGGATCCTGGCCCTGCTGCCACTGCTATAGCATCTATAGCGTTCAAATCCAGTTCTACCATTTTAGATAATTCATCTAACATTGGCAGAAGTGTCTGAGAGTGAGTTTTTTTATAGCCCGTGGTATATTCACCAATTAAATTATCATCTTCTACAATGGCAACTGAAGCTACAAGCCCCGAGCCATCAATACCTAATATTTTCATGATTGTTTATATCTGTTCTATCGTAATCTTGCGATAGTCGAACCCTTTTTCTAGATTTTTTTCGATTGTTACGCGAGTATAGTGCTCTGGCAATATTTCTTCTATGAGGTTTGCCCATTCGATCAAGGACACTCCGTCGCCATACACATAATCCTCATAACCTATCTCATCCATTTCCTCTACGTCACCTATACGATAAACGTCAAAATGATAAAATGGCAAGCGCCCCGTATCGTACACCTGAACGATTGTAAAAGTCGGACTGCAAATAGGCTCATCAATATCTAAGCCAGATGCAAATCCCTGTGTAAATACAGTTTTTCCGACACCCAAATCCCCTATAAGAGTGAAGACCTGTCCTGCCTCAGCTTCAGAGGCTAACTTTCGTCCCAATAACTCTGTTTCTTCCGGTGTATTAGTTTCAATAATATCAGTCATTTTATTTGTAATTTATAATCCTCTACATGATTTTTGATATAGTTAATCGCGGAATCGTATACCTGATTAATATCAGACTTTGGAATTATATACGCATTCACCCTATTACTGTACACAAGCAGATAGTCTTTCCAAGTGGCAACTTTGTAGATGTATTCCCATGGAAGTTCTGCTGGTTCTTCTGAAGAAGGTGAAGTGACTTTAACTCCTGAATCCAGCAACTCATAAGTGATTGGATATTGAAAAACCTCCTGCTGCATCTGTGTTTTAGCTCTAAGCTTTAATGTGGCAGGAATGTAAATCAAAATAACCAGTGCAAATGCAGGATATAGACATTTATACACTAATGGGAGCGTAAAGAATCTCAGTCCCCAAATCACAAGCAAAAGCACTCCCAGCAAAATTGAAATTATCCCCTGGCTAGTAGTGTAGGCGTGATGTAAATTGAATTTGTATAAATCATCCTCTTTTATTTTGACGTCAAACTTAATGGTCTCCATAATCCCATAATTCCCCCTAGTTTTCTTTATTTTAACATAAAGATATGCATAAAAAAAGATGAGTCGAAACCCCTAACGACTCATCATTCCCATTTCTCCTAAAAAGCACACTCACTGTTACTTTTCTTTACTAAAGTAAGTATAGGTATCCTAGTTAATATTGTCAACAGTGAGCGGCCCATGGTGTATTATTTTGTAAGAATATAACAAATTCTAGCAGCAATAACTGTATAGGATTACAAGACTTAAACCTTTAAGCTTTCTTTCCCTTATTAAGCTTCATGGTCAAACTTATTCTTCCCTTCTTTTCGTCAACAGATAAAACCTCAACATCAACAATATCCCCAACAGAAACTACCTCGAGGGGATGCTTGATATATCTGTCAGTCATTTGGGAAATATGAACAAGTCCATCCTGATGAACACCTATGTCAATAAATGCACCAAAGTCGATAACATTACGCACAGTTCCCTTAAGCTGCATGCCTGGCTTTAAGTCTTTCATCTCAAGCACATCGCTTTTTAAAATAGGCTTAGGCATATCTTCACGAGGATCACGTCCAGGCTTCTCCAATTCCTTTACAATATCCTCAAGGGTCATCTCTCCAACGCCAAGCTCTGTGGATAATGCCTTAATATCAGAAATACTCTTGTGGATATCTTTAAGTGTACCTGCCGCAATATCCTTAGTATCAAATCCTAACTTCTCAAGAAGTGCCTTAGCAGCATCGTAACTTTCGGGATGAACTGCAGTGGCATCAAGAGGATTCCTTCCTCCTGTAATACGCATAAAGCCTGCGCATTGTTCAAAGGCCTTTGGTCCAAGCTTAGGTACCTTTTTAAGTTCTGCCCGGGAATTGAAACGTCCGTTAGCCTCACGGTACTCAACAATATTCTTTGCGAGAGTTTTATTGATACCTGAAACATACTCTAGAAGTGAAGCTGATGCAGTGTTAAGATCCACACCAACAGCATTAACACAAGTCTCCACAACACCAGCAAGAGTTTCATCAAGCTTCTTTTGATTCATATCATGCTGATACTGACCAACACCAACTGACTTAGGATCAATTTTTACAAGCTCCGCAAGGGGATCCTGAAGTCGGCGCGCCATAGATGTAGCAGAACGCTGTCCGACATCAAAATTAGGAAACTCCTCTGTAGCTAACTTACTTGCTGAGTAAACTGAGGCACCGGCCTCATTTACAATAATATATTCAACCTTTTCAGGAATCTCTTTAAGCATATCCACAATAATCTGCTCCGATTCGCGGCTGGCGGTTCCATTGCCCAAAGAAATAAGAGACACATTGTATTTCTTAATAAGCCCCTTAATAACCTTCTTTGTTTCCTCAACCTTGTTCTGTGGTGCAGTTGGATATACTACGGTGGTATCAAGGACTTTTCCAGTGGCATCAACCACGGCAATTTTACATCCAGTTCTGAAGGCAGGATCCCATCCCAGCACGTTACGACCAGCAATAGGTGGCTGCATTAAAAGCTGTGTAAGATTCTTACCGAAGACTTTAATTGCCCCGTCCTCTGCCATTTCAGTTAGATTGTTTCTTATCTCATTCTCAATTGATGGCGCAATAAGTCTGGTATATGCATCCTCAATTGTATTTATAAGGACCTGATTCGTATTTACGTTATCTCGACTTATAATCTTTTTCTGGAGATAGTTAAGAATATCTTCTACAGGAGCCTCTATAGACACCTTAAGAATTTTTTCCTTCTCTCCTCTGTTGAGAGCAAGTATTCTGTGTCCAGGAAGTTTTGCAAGAGCCTCATCATAGTCATAGTAATTCTCATAAACCGATTCTGCTTCCGCGTCCTTAGCCTTAGATATAATGCGTCCGTTTTTAAATGTTTTCTCACGTATCCAGGTACGATAATCGGCATCATCTGAAATACTCTCGGCAATAATATCACATGCACCGGCGATTGCCTCCTCAGGAGTATTAACCTCCTTCTCAGCATTTATGAAAGCCTTGGCTTCTTCTTCAAGAGTCTTAGATGTCATTTGAAGAATGATAATATTCGCAAATGGTTCAAGCCCCTTTTCCTTTGCAATTGTAGCTCGTGTACGACGTTTTGGTCTATATGGACGATATAAATCATCCACAGCCACCTGGGTGGCCGCTTCTAAAATAGCTTTCTTTAATTCCTCTGTTAAAAGTCCCTGCTCCTCGATTGAAGCAAGGCATGTAGCTTTTTTCTCTTCAAGATTTCGTAAATACGTTAATCGTTCTGAAAGAGCACGAAGTTGTTCATCATTAAGACCTCCGGTAGCTTCCTTTCTGTAACGTGAAATGAATGGAACTGTGTTTCCTTCATCCAAAAGTTTTACAGCAGCATCTACCTGGGCTGGTCTAACTTCAAGTTCTGTTGCAATCTGTTTAATAATGTCCATGATGTATACTCCTAAATATTTATTTATCTGAGGCACTTCTTAAAACGAATGGTGAGCCTCTGCACCAGTACAGCTGTAGGCCACGTTAATGCTATCGCAAGCAAAAGCAGGGTGAATGTCTCCCGCCGACTGTAAAGAGAAATATCATAATGCGTAAAAAGCAATATAATAATCAAATGATGAACCAAAATTATATTCCAGCTAATGCCTGAAATATAAGTGATTACTTTGTAAAATATCTTTTCAGGATTCAGGTTGACGTCTCGGATTGCCAAGAACATAGCAAGAGACCATACTATACATACTATCTCAAATGGCTGGTCAAGAAGTACGTTGAAAAGGGCTGTATAACCTGCCAGCAAAAGATATACAAATATACATATCGCTATAATTAAGCTGATAATTTTCATTGATTTGGTAATCTCTTTCTGTCCAAGATTTTTATATAATAGCATACCAATGTAAAAAAACAGAACCACATAAAGAGGATTGTGCTCAACCTGGATTGGAAAAGGATTTATTGCAAACAAAAGAATCAAGCTCCAAGCTAATAACAGAGCTAAAACCAGATATTTGAACCTGCCCATCAGCCTTGCCAAAAATGGAAACAGCAAATAGCAAATAACAATGCAGGACATAAACCATTCTCCAATAAGATAAAAGCCCAAGCCTCCACTTACAGCTTGAAACATGGCATCCAGCCCTAGTATTGTAAATATAAACGTATATAAAGGAGATGTACTTCCCGCTGCCACATTGTTTACTGCAAAATAGTCAAGAAACATTATCGTATATGCGATATAAAACGGAATAAACAAGCCCTTAAATCTTCGGATGTAATAATCCTTTAATGATAACTCTTCTTCATGATTGTACATAAGAGCATAGCCCGAAATAATAAAGAGGAATAAACTGGCGGGACGCGCCCAAATATTAACAAAATAATTAATGGATCCCATGGCCGGATCAGTGCCATTTCCAAGATTTATATATTCTATACAGAAATGATATAGAAATATGAAGATTACCCCCACAACGCGAAGGATATCAAGACCAATAATTCGTTTTTTCATTAATCTCTCCTAATCAAATATCTTCAATAAGTATATTCAAAAAGAGGGTAAAAATGCAAGTAGGTAGAGAAACCTCTCTACCTACCTGAAATATGTTGTATGTAATTAAATAAGGTAACCTTATTTAATATCTGAGACTAATCACTTAGATTACTTCAACATTTCTAGTTGCCACAACATCTACGCCTGTTCCGCAAACATCTTTAACAACCACATCACCAATATGAATTGGTGCCTTCATAACAGCTGCATCGATTTCTTTCATAACGTCAGCGATTTTGTCCTTTGGTATGTTAGATTTTGTTTTAACAGAAACGCGTGGCTTGTCTCCACCTAAGATAACAGCTGTCGATGTAACTGTTCTCTCAGGATGTGTCACTTCATTTTTGGCGTAATTTTCTCCAATTTTGCAGGTATTTCCTGTTACTGATACAACCTCTCCTGCCTCTAATTCTACTGTAATCTGGCATCCCATTGGGCAGCCGATACATGTTAATTCTCTTTTTTCCATTTTTCTTCGACCCCCTAATTATTCTGCTTCAATCTTTACTGTGATTTTCTTAAGCTCTGGTTTTTCAGCAAGCTTATCCTTAAGAAGAATCACCTGCTCCATCTCACCTGGTGCCATGATTCGTTTCTTGTTGTGCATTACTCTCTCATCATCAAAGTATACACTTACATAAGAATCCTTATAAACTGCACCAACGCGGAAGCGAACTGTGAGTTTGTCGTCCATTCTTCCTACATTGATTGTAGATGGTACTGTGTAACGAGCTCCTTCTGTTGCAACAATTTCGATATCTGCCTTGCCCTCAGAAAGTTCGCCCTTTACAAACTTAGCTGCGTTCTGACCTGCTCTGTCTGCCTCCTCTGAAACATAGTCTACAAGGTCATGAACGTGAAGAACATTACCACAAGCAAATACGCCAGGAATGTTTGTCTCAAGAGACTCATTTACAACTGGACCACTTGTAATTGGGCTCATCTCTACGCCAGCATTTCTTGAAAGCTCATTCTCAGGGATAAGACCGCAAGAAAGAAGCAATGTGTCGCAGGTGTATCTTTCTTCTGTACCTGGAATTGGCTTACCCTTGTTATCAACTGCTGCAATTGTAACAGCTGTAAGATGCTCTTTGCCCTCGATATCAACAACTGTGTGTGAAAGCTTAAGAGGAATACCAAAGTCATCAAGACACTGTACAATATTTCTCTTTAAGCCGCCTGAATAAGGCATAAGTTCTGCTACCACCTTAACCTTTGCACCTTCAAGTGTCATACGACGAGCCATGATAAGTCCGATATCACCAGAACCAAGGATTACTACCTCACGTCCAGGCATATAGCCTTCCATATTTACAAGACGCTGAGCTGTTCCTGCCGAGAAAATCCCCGCTGGTCTATAACCCGGAATGTTTAAGGCTCCTCTTGGACGCTCGCGACATCCCATTGCGAGAATAACTGCACCAGCCTTAATCTGATACATTCCATCCTCACGGCTCATTGCTGTAACAACTCTGTCTTCTGAAATGTCCATTACCATTGTGTTAAGCTTATACTCGATTTTTTCATCAAGAACCTTCTCGATAAATCTGTAAGCGTATTCAGGACCAGTAAGCTCCTCTTTAAATGTATGGAGACCGAAACCATTGTGGATACATTGATTAAGGATTCCACCTAATTCTTTATCTCTCTCAAGGATAAGAATTTTATCTACACCAGCATTTTTAGCTGCAACTGCAGCTGCAAGACCTGCTGGGCCACCGCCAACAATAACAATATCATAATTTAACATTATTGCTCGCCTCCCTTCTGATTCTTTGTGCGTTCAAGAACGATATTTGATTTTCCACCGCTCTTTGTAATTTCCTCATATTCGAGACCGAGCTCTCTGTGAAGTATTTCCATGGTTCTAGGTGAGCAGAAGCCTGCCTGGCATCTTCCCATACCTGCACGGGTTCTACGCTTAACTCCATCAAGGGAACGAGCACCCAAAGGTCTGTGAATAGCATCAAGAATTTCACCCTCTGAAATAGATTCACAGCGGCATATAATGTTACCATATGCTGGATTTTTCTTGATTAACTCATTTCTTTCTTCCACTGAAAGATTCTCTGGGTTCATAACATCCTTACGTGTGCTAATCCAATCAGCTTTAGGCGTAAGTCCCATCATATCCTTCAACATATTTCCTACCATCTCGCCAATAGCTGGGCTTGAGGTAAGACCTGGTGACTCGATTGCTGCGCAGTCAATAAAGTTCTTAGCACCCTTAACCTCACCAATGATGAACTCATGACGAGCCTCGTGTGCACGAAGACCCGCAAAGGAAGTGATAACCTTTCTCATTGGAAGGTTC
>JAEEGL015965599.1_pt1 | contig 12927 bp, 9 predicted proteins | sample 9134231 | NCBI WGS metagenome assembly JAEEGL01 (sample SAMN16246548, study PRJNA631951) | gut metagenome | biome: gut microbiome; feature: rumen; material: fiber-attached | host: Bos | place: Iran: Karaj | collected 2018-10 | reverse complement strand
CTACCAACTGCGCTACACCCGGATATTCTTTTGTGCTCGAATACTATAGCACAGTTGCGGATGGATTGCAAGCGTTTTTCTCGGTTGGGGAATAAAAACAAATTGTATCCTCCTGCACTTTACTTTAAAGCTGTAATGAAATAAAATAACAAAAAATACAAACAATAAAAAGACAGGAGGGAATACCATGACGCAGACTGTTTTCACCATCGTCATCTTCGTTGCTATGATTGTAAGTTACAGCTTGAATAAAATCCCCATGGCTCTTACATCGATGATCGGCATGCTTCTGCTGGTGATCACCGGCTGTGTCAGTTCCTCTTCCGTTCTTTCCACCATTGGAAGCGGCACAGTCCTTACCATGATCTCCATGTTCATCATTGCCGCCGGACTTCAGCGGACGCAGATGGTGGATAAGATCTCCGGCCTTGTGTACAGAGTATCAAAGGGCTCCTTCACGAAGGTCCTCGCGGGGTATGTCCTCGTGACGTTTATCCTTGGTCAGTTTCTTCCTTCTACGACTGCGATTGTGGCGCTTGTATGTCCGCTCGTTGTCTCCATGTGCAGGGAAATGAAAATCAATCCCTCCAAGATGCTTTTCTCGGTGGCCGTTGTTGGTGTCGCTGCCTCCTGGACATTTACGCCCATTGGCCCCTATGCCGCCAATTACATTGAAAGCAACGGCATGCTTGCAGAGTATGGCATAACCGGAATCGAATTCACGATTTTCGATGAGATGATCGACAAGATTCCTTGCACGATAGTCGTAATCATCTGGGCCATATTCTTTGCTCCGAAGTTTGCACCGGATATCCCGGATCCCATGCTCAACAGCTTTACCGGAGCGGGAAAAAAGGAAAAGACGCCGCTGGGACCTGTACGCGAGGTCATAGGATACGGCGTTTTTGCGGCGGTGATCCTCTGCCTGATGTTCAAATCCTTCGGACTTCCTTCGTGGGTAATACCTGCCTGCGGAGCATGCATCGTGGTGCTGAGCGGCGTGCTTACCGAGCGCGAGGCAATCAGCAGCATGGGCCTGGATATCATCATGATCTATGTAGGCGCGGCGGTTCTCGGCAACGCCTTTGCTGCGACGGGAGCAGGGGAAATCATCGGGGATGCGGTTTCCGCCGTTCTCGGAAAAACGGGGAACAGCTATCTGATCGGTGCGTCATTCTTTGCCGCGGCATATATTATGACATCTCTGCTCTATAACAGGGCTGTCAGCAAGATCCTCGTCCCGATAATCCTTTTGAGCAGCATAAGCATGAACTGCGACCCGCGCGGACTTATGAGGATGTGCTATATCGGGAGCATGTGCTCGCTGATCACGCCGATGGCGACCACCGCCGTCCCGATGATCATGGGCGCTGCCGGCTATACCCAGAGGGACCTTGTCCGTATGAATATCCTTCCGGCAATCCTTATGGGGGCTGTTTCAGTCCTTTTCGTTATGTCGAGATTCCCTTGTTTCTGAACGTTTTTCTTAATGCGTTTTGATTGGAACAATCGCTTAATAAAAAACATTTTTACGGGTGGTGCGGGTAATGAAGATAAAGCTGCGAGCTGTTGAGAAGACAAGCCCCGCGAAAGAAAAACGCAGGGCTGAAAAATCCAGATTCGGCTCATGCCGGAACGCTGATGAGAAGAAAGCCATGAAAAAGGCCGACAGATTCAATAGAAAGTCTTCCGGAGGTGCAGACCGGTGAGCATTGAGTTTCTGCTTTCGCATATGAGCCTTGAAGAAAAGGCCTCTCTAATGTCCGGAGCGGATTTCTGGCGCACAAAGGCGGTGGAAAGGCTTGGAATCCCTGCTGCCGCGATGAGCGACGGTCCGCACGGCCTGAGAAAAGTAATTGGCTCCGCCAAGACGCCGGACGTGAGCAATTCCGTTCCTGCGACCTGTTTCCCGACGGCTTCCGCCCTGGCGAACAGCTGGGACGAGCAGATGATAGAAGAGATGGGAAGACTTCTGGGACTCGAGGCGGCCAATGAGGGGGTCGGCATGGTGCTCGGGCCAGGTCTGAATATAAAGAGAGACCCGCTCTGCGGCCGGAACTTCGAATACTTTTCCGAAGATCCTTTCCTAGCCGGAAAACTTGCCGCCGCTATGATCAGAGGCATCCAGTCGAACGGCATCTATGCCTGCCCCAAGCATTTTGCCGCCAATTCACAGGAACATCTGCGCATGACAGTCGACTCCGTCGTGGATGAGCGGACACTGAGAGAAATCTATCTTTCCGCATTTGAGACCGCCGTTAAGGAAGGCGGAGCGAAATGCGTCATGAGCTCGTATAACCGCCTGAACGGGACCTATTCAAGCGAGAATATGCATCTCCTGCGGGACATCCTCTACGGAGACTGGGACTATGGCGGCATGGTGGTGACGGACTGGGGCGCAAACAACGACAGAGTTGCCGGTCTTAAGGCTGGGTGTACACTGGAGATGCCGGGCTGTGAAGGGATAACCGACCGGCAGGTCGTGGAGGCGGTTCGGTCCGGGCAGCTGGATGAAGCGGTATTGGACGAACAGGTGAGAAGGCTGCTCGAGATGGTGTTCGCGACGAAGAAAGCCATCGGACCGAGAAGATTTGATATGTTCAAGCATCACATGTTCGCCGCGAAAGCCGCCGGGGAATCGGCTGTGCTGCTCAAAAATGAAGACGGGATCCTCCCGCTCGGCATGGAGAAGACCGTTGCCGTCATAGGCGATTTTGCGTTCAAGCCGCGCTATCAGGGAGCGGGCAGTTCTCTGGTGAACGCGTGGAATCCGCTCGACCCGGTCGAGTATCTGGAAAAAACGGGACTCAGGATCAAAGGAAAAGCAAAAGGCTTCAACAGGAATGGAAAACGTAGCGCAAAGCTCATGAAAGAAGCCGTCAGTCTTGCACGCGAGTCGGACATCGTCCTTTACTACATGGGGCTTGAAGAGGGGGACGAAGCGGAAGGACTCGACAGAGAGAGCATCGCGATCCCGGACAATCAGATCAATCTGCTCAAGATTCTCTCGGAAGTGAATGAGAATATCATTGTGATCCTCAGCTGCGGTGGAGTGGTGGACACTTCATGGGACTGCTTCTGCAAGGCGCTGGTTCACGGCTTCCTCTCCGGACAGGCCGCTCCGCTCGCCATGGCGGAACTGCTGACGGGAAAGAGGAACTTCAGCGGAAAGCTTTCCGAGACCTTCCCGATCCGCTATGAGGATGGTCCGGCGTCAAAGTGGTATCCCGGACGTGAAAGAACTGCAGAATACCGTGAAAGCATCTTTGTGGGATACAGGTACTATGAGACTGCAGAAGTTCCCGTGAAATACCCGTTCGGGTTCGGCCTGAGCTACACATCCTTCGAGTATTCCGGACTGAAGGTGAGTGATGAGCGTATATGTTTCACCGTTAAGAACACCGGCTACATGGCCGGAGCGGAGATCGCGCAACTCTATGTATCGGCAAATACCCATGGCGTGTTCAGACCGGCAAAGGAATTGAAGGGCTTCTGCAGGGTGGAGCTTGCTCCCGGCGAGGAAAAGACCGTGGAGATCGGGCTGAATGACCGCTCCTTTGCCGTGTGGAACACTGAAGTCGGAGACTGGGTGGTCGAGCCCGGCAAGTACAGTATTCTCATAGGAGCTTCCTGCTCGGATATCCGGCTTGGAGCGGAAGTGGTGAAGAACGGCAAGCCTCTGCCGAATCCATATGATGACGATATCTTTGCAGCATACTACTCCTGTGAGCCCGATCTTGTTTCCGACGGGGCATTCGAAAAGCTGCTCGGACACCCGATCCCCCAGGCTTTATGGGATCGAACGAAAGCCCTGACGGTAAACGACACCATCGCGCAGGGAGAGTATCTTACGGGAGGTCTCGGAAAGATCATATACAACGCCGTGGTATTCTTCCGGGAGCTCTGCCTCCTGCGCGGGGACAAGCTGAGCGCGGCAAATACCATGTTCATCCTGAACGCGACTTACCGCTCTGCGGCCAGAATGTCCGGAAAGATCGATGACAGGACACTGGAACTCGTCCTTGCCGTCATAAACCGGGAGGAAGGGGCTGTCAGAAAGCTCTTTGAAGCACTGAGAGCAGGGAAACACGATGCGTGAGAAAACGTTCAACAGAGCAAATTGCCCTGTGGTCGCTTTCGACCTGGACGGAACCCTTGTCCGGGAGTTCGCGCTCATACCAAGCGATGCCGTTGTGGATTCGCTGAAGGCACTGAAAGAATCCGGGGTCTGTGTGGTACTCTCATCCGGAAGGGATCTTTCACAGATAAGGCCCGAAATGCTGAAGTGCTTCAGCTATGCTGTGCTCACCAACGGCTCCTGTATTGTGGATGTTTCCAGCGGAGAGCTGATATGGTCGAAAAGGATCGGCTGGCGCAGCCTTTACAGAGCTATGAAAAAACTCGAAAAACTCGGCGGACACTGCTTCCTGATGCAGAACGGATTGATCCGTGCTACGGAAGAAGGGGAGAGACTCGTGGCTTCCACCATGCTGAAAAACATGGGAAAGAACGACACTATCATCGGAGGTTACTCCGGGGAAGGCACGAGATACCGGTATGCTCTGGCGGCGGTCAACCCGTTCGCAAAGCCAACCTATAAAGTGCAGGTGTTCTTCCGGGACAGGGATTCCTGTTCGAAGGCTTTCGAAGTGCTCAAGGATGATAAGACGCTGGCGATCCTTACGATGTTCGGGACTACGCTGGAGATCACGGAGCGGGGAGTATCAAAGGCGGCGGCCTTGGATGTGCTGTGCGGAATGCTCGGCTTTGAGCCGGGATCTTATGCGGCATTTGGTGACAGCCGGAATGACCTTGAGATGCTGCAGGCATCGGCATACGCCGTCGTAATGGAAAACGGAGAGCAGTGCGTGAAGGATATTGCCGACTATATAGCGCCTCCCGTAACGGAAGACGGTGCGGCGAAGGCGGTCCGTGACCTCTTCGGCGTTTGATCCTCCGATTCAGACAGCAAAAGCAGACACGCCATCGGGATTCAGCCTGCGGCGTGCCTGCTTTTGCCTTTTAAACCGTTTTATTGAATAACGGGCGCAATGCCTTGCGAATGCAATTTCTTGAGTTTTATAGTGAAGAGGATCATCCCCATTGCAGCACACATCAGCCAGGCGAGCGGACCCGTTGCGCATACTGCCGTGAAACCGATCATCGGAGCAAGCAGCGGGGTGAACAGACCTCGGGCAACCAGTTCGGACAAGCCGGAGATAAGAGCGGCTGTTCCATTTCCGAGACCTGTGTTCGCTCCCCGGAACACATGCAAAAAACTGAGCAGGAACATGGTCGGGCACATCCACCGCAGGTACTGCTCGACGTATCGCATGACTTCTTCGTCAGCTTCTCCGATGAAAACGTGGATGATGGGACGGCGGAAAACAAAGGTGATCGTTGAGAATAAAACAAGGTAGAGAAAGGTGACCGCTGTGATCTGTCGCAGACCCTTTTTGATACGGATAAAGTTTCCTGCGCCGTAATTCTGTCCGACATATGTAGTAAGCATTATGCTGACGGCAAACATTACCGTTTCCATCATGCGCTGGATCTTTATGCACATGGTCTGTGCGGCAACCGCGGAAGAGCCGAAGCCGTTGAGCACCTTGGCAACTATGATGATCCCCGCGGCGGTGACGGACATGTTCAGACCCATCGGAATGCCGACCTTCAGAGCATCAATCACTTCCGGCCAAATCCTGTGGAAAGATTCTCTGCCGGGAATGATTTCCGGGAATTTCACTTTGGTGTAAAAGAAACAGGCAATGCCGGAGATGAACTGCGATGCCACAGTCGCTATGGCTGCTCCTGCCACATCCCACCCAAATGTGAGAATAAAAAGCAGATCGAGGATTATGTTCATAACCGAGGAGACGGCCAGAAACAACAGAGGAGTGCGGCTGTCGCCCACGGAACGCAGAACATTGGACAGCATGTTGTATAGGATGGTGGCGGGAAGTCCGGCATAGATTATGGTGAGATAGGTTTTTGAATGAGGAAGCATGTCTTCGCCTGTGTTGATCGCCCTCAGCAGTGTTCCGGTCAGGCTGACAAAAACAGCGGTAAGGATGACAGCCTCAAGCAAAGAAATGACATAGTGAGCGGCAATACTGCGCTCCATCCCTTTTTTGTCTCCGGCACCGACACGCTGTGACGTCAGGGCGGAGCATCCTGCCGCATTGCCGATGGTGAATCCCATTGCAAAGAAAACGAGGGAGCCTGTTATTCCCACGGAAGCAAGTTTGACCACCCCGAGGGTTCTGCCGACAATCATCGTGTCAAAAAAGGCATACAGTTCCTGAAGCAGGTTGCCGACCACGACCGGCAGGGTAAAGAGAAGCATACATTTGAGTATGTTCCCTGTTGTCATATCTATCGCTTTCGATTTTGAACCCATAGGATGTACCTTGTTATCCTTCCAAATGTTAAACGGGGATATTTCTGACTTAATTGTTATCTATTTTATCATAAAGCATCCATCCGGAATGTGCAAATATTTTTTCAGAATATATTATATTTATTGTTTTATTAGAGAGTTCTGTGTTATAGTAAGGGTCATGATACAGTTCTGCTATTTTGGATCAGCTGACGGAGCATAGTATGAAGTATCCGCTTTTTACCAGAAAGAAATCATTCTACAGGACTCTGTTCCTGCTTGCCATACCGATTGCTCTTCAAAACTTTATATCTTATGGCGTGAACTTCATGGACAACCTCATGATCGGACGCCTTGGAGAAATCGACATCGCCGGTGTCTATATCGGGAATCAGCTCCAGACGGTTGTCCAGCTGATGGTCAACGGCATCACCGGAAGCCTTACCATACTCGGAGCACAATACTGGGGAAAAGGGGATACCCGCAGTATCCGAAACCTCACGGCGGTAAGTGTGCGATGTGCGCTCGTCTTGGGGACGTTCTTCACGCTTACCGCGGTTCTCTTTCCGCGACCGATCCTGGCGTTCTTCAGCGATGATCCTTTGGTACTGGATTCCGGAGTGAAATATCTCACGATTGTATGCTGGTCCTATATATTCTTCTGTTACAGCATGACTCTTGTCGCCTCTATGCAGGCGGTGGAACAGGTGAAGATCGGACTCTACATAACGATTCTTGCCCTGTTCACGAACGTGGGGCTGAATTATGTCCTCATTTTCGGAAGGCTAGGTCTTCCGGCATTGGGTGTTAAAGGCGCGGCTCTTGCAACGCTTATCTCCCGCATGACAGAGTCCGCAGTGCTGACGGTATATGTTTGCGCTATAGATAAAAAACTCGGATTCAGCATAAAGTCATTTGTTCTCAGGGACATCGGATTTTTCCGGGACATGGTACGCTGCGGGGCGCCAATCATGGGCGCATGGATTGTTTGGGCGGTAAACAACCTCGCGCAGACAGCCATAATGGGCAGGGTAGGAACAGAGGCAGTGTCTGCGGTCAGCATAGCCGGTAATTTCAGCCAACTGCTGTTTATGGCGGTGCTGGGTCTGGCTGCTGCACTCGGTATTATCACGAGCAAGACTGTCGGCGCCGGAGAATATGAGAAGATGAAGGAATACGCTGTAACGGCGCAGATACTCTTTTTTCTTATCGGGCTTATCGTTGCAGGCATTTTCTATCTGCTGAAAGATACTGTAATCGGGTTCTACAAACTCTCGGAGGAGACGAGAATAATAACGAACCAATTCATGATTGTTCTGGCCGTGGCGCAGGTGGGACGCTGTTATCAGGCTACATGTCTTCAGGGGCTCGTTCGTGCGGGAGGCGACACCGGCTTCATATTTAAAAACGATACGATATTTGTGTTCGGCGTTCTTTTGCCTTCCGCGCTTATTGCAATGTACGTCTTCCATGCTCCGGCATGGGCGATCTATGCTTGTTTACAGTCCGACCAGATACTCAAATGCTTTGTAGCAGTCGTTAAGATCAACCGATTCAGGTGGATGAAGAATCTGACACGTACAACGCTGAACGAGGAAATTGAAACAATATGAAGAAAGAAACCGTCATCGATCTTACACACGGACCTGTACTGAGGGTGATCATCCTCTTCGCGATCCCCGTGATTATTGGGAATTATCTTCAGGAAATGTACAACACGGTGGATACGCTTATTGTGGGGCACGCCCTTGGCGTAACCAAGCTTGCAGCCGTAGGGGCAACATCCTCTCTGGTGTTTATGGTCACCGGCTTTCTGATCGGGAATGCCGGCGGCTGTGCCATCACCACATCCCAGTATTACGGGGCGCAAGACATGGATGGAGTGAAACGGAGCGTGGCGGCAAACTTCACGATTGCGGCGCTTTTTTCGCTTTGTTTTACGCTGGTGTTCTCTCTGCTCGTTCTGCCTCTGCTCAAGATTCTGAATACGCCTTCCGATATTATCGAGGATACCAGAATCTATCTGCTCATCATATATCTGGGAATACCTGCCACAGTCCTGTATAACACGGTCTCATCCATTTTGCGTTCAGTGGGAGACAGTAAAACGCCCTTATACTTCCTTATATTCTCTTCTCTTCTGAATATTGGTCTTGACTTTCTCTGCATCATCGGCTTCCGATGGGGAGTGGCCGGGGCGGCGATAGCCACCGTGTTCTCCCAGCTGGTATCCGGGATACTCAGCCTGCTGTATACCGGAAGGAGGTATCCGGAACTGCTGCCGCAGCGAAGACACTTCAATAGGATATGGCAGGAAGTGGGCGCATCGCTCAAAATAGGGATCCCGATGGGACTGCAGGTATCCATGGTCTCCCTCGGCGTGATCGTAATAGCCAGAGTGCTGAACGGAATGGGGTCCTCCGCAGTGGCCGCATCTTCGGTCGGGCTTAGGATCCAGCGGCTTATAGAGATGGTTACGGTTTCCCTGGGCACCGTTATCGGCACATATGTGGGCTTGAATTACGGCGCGAGGGATTTTGCAAGAATTCGCTCCGGCGTAAAGAAATCCTGGCTGTTCTGCTTTGTTTACCATCTCACCGTTCCTCTTATCGCGCTCACACTAAAAACACCTCTTGTGCGCATTTTCCTTGAGGCGGATGCCGTGGATGCGATTGGATTCGCGGAGCTGCATCTCCGCTGCATCTGCCCCTTTATGTGGATCCTCAGCTTCCTGCATGTATACCGCGGTGCAGTGACAGGACTCGGAATGGGCTTCGCCTCTTTTCTGGGGGGTGTAGCGGAACTTGTTATGCGAGTAACATTTTCCCTCTTTCTGGCACCTGTGATCGGATACGCCGCGCTCGCGTTTACTGGCCCTGCTGCCTGGTTTCCCTGCGCAATCATGATGGTGGCGCTTTTCTATATCCGGATGAAAAAGCTCGAAAACAGAATGGCATAAAACGGCACAGGCGGTTTGTGAAATCTATCTAAAGAGTCCGGTGAACACGGCACTTTTGTTAGGCAAAATGAAGTCCGACAGATTGACATTCACAGGCTGAAATGGTATAAATATTTTTAGCAATCCGCTCCCGAAGAATGCGAAGACAGGACAAGTGAAATCAGAAGAATCGGTATTCATTTACAGAAGGGAGCATCAAAGTGGATAAAACGGCTTTCGCCGCTTTACAATACTAAAACTGGAGGAAAAGAAATGAAAAAAACCCTGGCAATCATCCTCGCAATCGTTATGATCGCGGCGGCATTTGCTGGCTGCGGCAAAGCTGCATCCGGCGGCGCTGTCAAAATCGCAGTCCTCGTTCCCAATGCGGACCATGGCTGGACCGGAGCTGTTATGAGCTATGCTCAGGAGCATGCCAAAGAGATCAGCGCCGGCGGCAAGTACACCGTCACTGTGATCACCTCCACGGATGCGACCAACCAGATCCAGCAGGTGGAAGACCTCATCGCGAACAAGACCGCGACCCACGTTGTCATTCTCCCGCAGGATAACACCCTTGAAGCAACAATGAAAAAGCTTGCCGCCAGCGGCATCCCCTTCACCATGTTTGACCGTGTCATCGACTCTGTTGCCGGTGACGCAGTAGCGGCCGTCAAGGGCGACAACAACGGCATTGGTGCCGAGACTGCAAAGCGCTTCATCGCTAATGGCATGAAGCCCGGCGACAAGATCCTCATCATCCCCGGCGACAACTCTTCTGTTCCCACAATGCGTAATGACGGATTCTTCGGCGTTCTCAAAGAGAACGGATGGTCTGACGAGCAGATCGCAGCCATTGAATCCACCGACTACACCGGCTGGAGCCGCGCAAAAGGTCATGAGCTCTTCGTTAACTGGCTCGACTCCAACACAGTCGACAGCATCAAAGCCACCAAGTGGATATTCACCCACGACGATGAGATCGCCATGGGTATCCTCGAGGCGCTGAAGTCTGACGAGATCAGCGCGGAAAAGAAAGAGGCCTTCTATGCTGCCGGCGTCAATCTCGGAACCTCCTCCGGCCTCAACGAGATCTACTCCGTCCTGAAGGGCATCCACCAGAAGGACTACAGCGCGGAAGTTGCCGGCCTTGCCGACCTCTTCTCCGTCACCTATGACCCCGCCATGATCAAGATCGCGATCAACGATATGGTCGACTTTATTGAGGGCAAGACTGTTCCCAAAGATCACGTCATTCCTGTTTCTGTTGTCGATGCCACCAATGTTGACCAGTTCCAGGGCTTCGGCGACGCAGTATCCAAGTAAAAATTTAACCGCATGTACCTTTGATTCGCGGGCACTTATCATAGTGCCCGCGAATACTTGAAAGATGAAATGGAAGGAGAACCGTCATGGAACTGCTTAAAATGACGGACATAAGCAAATCGTTCTCCGGTGTCACCGTTCTTTCGCACGTGGATTTCAGCGTGGAGAAAGGCGAAGTGCACGCTCTTCTTGGTGAAAACGGAGCAGGGAAGTCTACTCTGATGAACATTCTCGGAGGTGTGTATCAGCGTGATTCGGGAAAAATCGAGTTTGACGGACAGGTTATGGAGGACCTTACGGTCGAGAGATCTGAGCATGCCGGAATAGCCTTTGTGCATCAGGAGCTCAACCTCTTTAACGACCTGAAGGTCTATGAAAACATGTTCCTGAGAAAAGAGATCCTGACCAAGCTGCATACACTCAATAAGAGTGCCATGATAACCAGGGCCAACGAGCTCTTCGATTCTCTTGGGGTGGACATTGATCCGGATATACTTGTATCGGAGCTTGAGCCCAGCAAGAAGCAGCTGCTTGAAATAGCAAAGGCCATCTTTGCGAATGCCAAGCTTGTTATTCTCGACGAGCCTACCACCTCGCTGAACAATAACGAGATTGACCATCTTTTCAGCATAGTCCGCAGACTGAAGGAACAGGGAAAGTCTTTTATATTCATTTCCCATAAAATGAATGAGATATTTACCATTGCGGACACCTATACGGTGCTCCGCAACGGATGCTTTATAAATGCAGGCAGCATTGCCGATACCACTGCCGAGGAAGTCACAAAGATGATGGTCGGCAACAGCTATTCCGCGGAAGGCGTTTATCAGAAGCGTGAGCTTGGAGAAGTGGTTCTGTCACTGGAGCACGCAAGCGGGCAGGGCTTTGAAAATGTCAATCTTCAGGTCAGAAGAGGCGAAATCCTCGGTATGACCGGCCTGAAGGGCGCCGGTGTGAGCCAGACGATGCAGACGATCTTTGGCGCGAGACCTTTGCTTTCGGGGAAAATACTGATCAAGGGCAAGGAGATCAGACATGAAAACATCCACCTTGCCATGAAGGAGAAAGTGGGGATGATTCCTTCCAACAGGAAGGAAAACTCCGTGATTCCGGATTTCAATCTGCTTGAGAATAACTACGTTTCGGAGCATACGCTCACTTTCGGGAAACAGTATATCAACAAAAAGAAAGAGATCGAGATTTTTGAGAAGCACAGGAAAGCACTCAATATCAAAGCCAACAGTCCGGAAGATATGATCCTCTCCCTCTCCGGCGGCAATCAGCAGAAAGTGATTCTCGCCCGATGGCTTACAACAGAGGCAGATATTCTCCTTCTCGACAACCCGACGCAGGGAATTGACGTGGGAGCCAAGGCGGAAATTTACAAGCTCATAATAGAACTTGCGGAGCAGGGGAAGACCATTCTCGTCAATACGCTCGAGATTCCCGAAATACAGAAAATAGCGGACCGCTGTGCAGTGTTTTATCACGGGCATATTCAGACAATCCTTCCGCGTGAGGAGATTAACGAGGAACTCGTAATGCTTTATGCCACTAACGTCAAGCAGGCAACGGAGGAGTAAAATGGATAAGAAAAACATCAAAACAAAAAAATCGATCGGCACGATCGCCAGCAACTACAGCTTTGTTCTCATTGCATTGGGTATTTTCCTGGCCTACCTTATAGTAAACGGAGGCGCGACTACCTGGAGCGGAGTCATGAATATCCTCAGACACTCAGCCATTGTCGGTATTATCGCCTTCGGCATGGGGCTGGCTATCATCACGGGCGGCATTGATCTTTCCGTAGGATCTATGCTCTGTCTTGTGTCGAGCTTTTCCGTTGTTGTTTTCAATGCTACGAACAGCATCCTTCTTACTTTCCTGTTTGCGCTTGCAGCAGGTGCGCTCTGCGGAACTGTGAATGGCGTTCTGATCGGACACGCAAAGATGCCGGCCTTTATCGTAACGCTTGCTACGATGCTTATTTACAGGTCCATCGCGCAGTACTATCTCAGAACCACGGGTGTATCAATCTACAACATGAACGGAACCCTTTCCAATTACGCGCCTTTCTACGGTTTCGGCCAGGCCAAGTTTCTGACGGTTCCTCTGGTTGGTATCGTTCTTATACTGGTTACGATTCTTATGGTGTTTATAGCCACGAACACCAAATTCGGCAAGACGGTTTATGCCGTCGGCAGCAATGAGCGCGCAGCCTTGCTGGCAGGTATCCATGTTGACAGAACAAGAGTCCTTGTTTATGTGATCTGCGGACTGCTTT
>JAEEGL015911716.1_pt1 | contig 12927 bp, 9 predicted proteins | sample 9134231 | NCBI WGS metagenome assembly JAEEGL01 (sample SAMN16246548, study PRJNA631951) | gut metagenome | biome: gut microbiome; feature: rumen; material: fiber-attached | host: Bos | place: Iran: Karaj | collected 2018-10 | reverse complement strand
TCGTAGTTAAGGAAGAAGGAAGATATTATTACACAGATGAAGGATTCTTAAGAATAAACCTTCTGGATTTTTTATCTAATGCAGACTCGCTTGACTGGTGATCCAAAAAACTTTGCTTCAGTCTTTTAAATTCTTTGATATAAAGAAAAAAGTGCTTTCGCACTTATTGTACTCGATGGTGATTCCCTGGGGGCTCGAACCCCAGGCCCTCTGATTAAGAGTCAGCAGGGGGATAATTCAAATAATGTAGTTTTTATAGGCACTTTTGAAGGCAAGTGTCTTTTCTTTGCCACAGATTTGCGACAAGAGCGATAAAAAATAGCACAGACACAAGTCATCCATTTTCTTTCACATAATCAATAAAAGTTTCATCGATGGACGGTAATGGTTTTCCTTTCAGCCAGACGAAAAGATATTCGATGATCCGTTCACTTTCCGTTATTTCTTTTGTGATGATCTGAGGATTAAATATGTAGGAGGTCTTCGGAAAAATGCTGATCCCGATGTTTTTCCCTGCCAATGCCGCAACGTCCAGATAATTATCCATTTTACATACGATCTTAGGTTCTGCTTTGATCTCTTTAAACCATTTGTAGATCATATCAACGATCGCCTGTCTGCTTGGAACGATGAGCGGCTGATCCTTCAGATCGGATAAGCAGATCGTGTTTCCCGGCATTTTTGCCAGGGGATTTTCACTGCTCATAAAAGCGTGCATTTTTTCTTGGCCAACTTTAAAGCTGTTCAGCAGTGTCTGATCACAAGGAGATGTGATGACAGCCAAATTGACAAGCCCGCTGCGCAGTTTTTCGATCAGTTCATCAGAATTGCCATCCATGATCTTGAAAGAGATCCCAGGGTATCTTTTCATGAATTCTGCGATCCATGATGCGGCGATGTTAGGAGCGGATCCTTCGACCAGCCCGATCGAGATTGTTCCGCTTATACCGTTACTCATGGACCTGATTTCGCTCGATGTCTTTTCAGCGAGATTCAAGATCTCCTTGGCGTGTCTATATAAGAGTCTGCCTGATTCCGTCAGCTGAAGGTGTCTCTTTCCGCGAATGAAGAGTTCAGTCTCAAGTTCTTTCTCTAGAGCCTTCATTTGAAAACTGAGTGGCGGCTGGCTCATGGAAAGCTTGTCTGCAGCTTTCGTTATATTCAGTTCTTCAGCGACTGTAACGAAGTATCTCAATGTTCTAAGATCCATATTTCACCTCATATTTATCATACATAAAAAATATGATAAATGGAATAATATATGTATTTTATTGATTAAAACGAGAAACCTATAATGAAACTATAATTGTTTTTCAGTATCTGAACGAAGGAGGATGACGCATGACGAATGATGCAAGTGAATATTATGGTTGTGATGTTTTTGATATAAGTACGATGAAAAACAGGCTTTCTTCAGCAACTTTCCGCAAGCTTGAACAAACGATCAAAGAAGCAGGGAGACTTGATGAAAGCATTGCGGATGAAGTGGCTTCTGCAATGAAAAACTGGGCAATTGAAAAAGGCGCGACCCATTATACTCACTGGTTTCAGCCGATGACCGGGATCACGGCTGAAAAGCATGATGGTTTCATATCTTATAACGGGGAGGGGAGCGGTCTGACAGAGTTTTCCGGAAAGGCGTTGATCCAGGGAGAACCGGATGCCTCCAGTTTCCCTTCGGGCGGTCTTCGTTCAACTTTTGAAGCAAGAGGATATACAGCATGGGATCCGACATCATTTGCTTTTATAAAGGACAGGACTCTATGCATTCCTACCGCTTTCTGTTCATACAGCGGTGAAGCTCTGGACAAAAAAACACCGCTACTTCGATCAATGGATGCTTTAAACAGACAGTCGCTTAGAATACTTGGACTTTTAGGCAACAGTGAAGTCAAGAAAGTTACTCCGATGGTCGGTCCTGAGCAGGAGTATTTCCTGATCGATAAAGATCTGTATTCCAGACGCAAGGATCTGATCTATACCGGTCGAACGCTGTTTGGCTCTTTGCCGCCAAAAGGCCAGGAAATGGAAGATCATTACTTTGGAGCGATCAAACCGAGAGTACAGGATTTCATGAATGATCTGAATGAACAGCTCTGGAGGTTGGGAATCCCGGCTAAAACAGAACATAACGAAGTAGCACCGGGTCAACATGAGCTGGCACCGATCTATGAAAGCAGCAATATAGCAACAGATCACAATCAGCTGATGATGGAGATCATGCAGAAGGTTGCTGAAAGACACGATATGGTCTGTCTGTTCCATGAAAAGCCATTTGATGGTGTCAATGGATCGGGGAAACATAATAACTGGTCGATCATGACCGATACCGGAGTCAATCTTCTTTCCCCGGGGAAGACACCATCCGAGAACGAACAGTTTCTGCTGTTTTTGACGGCAGTTTTGAAAGCTGTTGATGATTATCAGGATCTGATCCGTGTCGGTGTCGCTTCAGCCGGTAATGATCATCGTCTGGGAGCCAGCGAAGCACCACCGGCTATCGTTTCCGTTTATCTGGGAAGCGAATTGGCCGAAATACTGGAGGCGATCAAAGAAGATGCTGCTTATGAGACAGCTCAAAAAACATATATGAAACTCGGAGTCAGATCACTCCCGACTTTTCAGCGTGATACAACGGACAGGAACCGCACTTCACCGGTCGCGTTTACCGGAAATAAATTTGAGTTCAGAATGCTGGGCTCATCTGATTCGGCTGCCTGTCTGAATGTGATGCTGAATTCAGCGGTTGCCGAATCTCTCAGGATCTTTGCGGATGAACTTGAAGGAAAAAAAGATCTCAAAAAAGCGCTGCATGAGCTGATCAAAAGAGAAGTCAAAGCACACGAGAGGATCGTTTTTAATGGCAATGGCTATGACGAAAGCTGGGTACAGGAAGCGGAAAGAAGAGGGTTGCTGAATCTAAAGACAACACCGGATTGTATCCCGTATCTGATCGCCGAAAAGAATATTTCGATGCTGACAGGCCTGAAAGTATACAGTGAATCCGAATTACATTCCCGTTATGCGATTCAGATGGAGAATTACTGCAAGACGATCATGATCGAAGCCAGAACGATGTCTTCTCTGATAAAGAGGAGTTTCATCCCTTCTATCAACAGATATATCAATGATCTATGTGATGTTGAAAAGAAGAGAAAAGACATTCTTGATGAGATGAAATTTACGTATGAAAAGGACTTGATCATAAAACTCAGTGAACTGAATGAACGGATGTATAGAAATGCAGATGAACTGGATCAGCTGATCGAAAAGGTCAGAGGGATCGATATGGAAAAAGATGCGGATATGATCAAGACCGATGTTATCGAAAAGATGGCAGAATCAAGAAAAACATGTGATCAGGCAGAAAAACTCTGCGCCAAAGAATACTGGCCAATGCCGGATTATGGCGATCTGCTGTTTTCGATCGATTAAAAAATAGGAGGATGGAATGCCAAACTGTGCAGTTGTCGGTATCAATTGGGGCGATGAGGGAAAAGGCAGAATGGTAGATCTGCTGACCAAAGAATTTGATATCGTAATACGATATCAGGGCGGAGGCAATGCAGGTCATACCGTTGTCAACGAATATGGAGAGTTTGCTTTGCATCTGCTGCCTTCAGGCATCTTTCATAAAGGGATCGTAAATATCCTCGGAAACGATGTTGCTGTCGATCCGGAGAATCTGTGCAAGGAAATAGATCTTCTTGCATCAAAAGGAATATCTCTTACCCCTGATAATCTGAAGATCAGTGACCGGGCTTCATTGCTGATGCCATGGCATAAAGATCTGGATGCGTTGGAAGAACGCAGACTTAGGGATAGAAAATTCGGTTCCACAAAACAAGGGATCGCGCCATTCTATTCCGATAAATATCAGAAGAAGACCATCCAGGCCGGGGAAGTGTTTTTTCCTGAACTCCTGTATGAACGACTGAAAGATCTCTGCGAATGGAAGAATCTGATCATCGATAAAGTTTATGGTGGTAAAACATACACCATAGAGCTAATGAAAGAATGGTGTGATGAATATCTTGAGAGGATCAAACCATATATATGCGATGTTACCGAATATCTTAATGATGCCCAGAAGCAGGGAAAGAGGATCCTGTTTGAAGCTCAGTTAGGTGCCTTGAGGGATATAGATTTCGGTATCTATCCATATACGACTTCTTCAAATACGCTCGCATCTTATGCGCCGATAGGATCGGGATGTCCATGGATGAAAATAGATCAGACGATCGGTATCGTAAAAGCGTATTCGACTTGCATTGGCGAAGGACCTTTTGTCAGCGAATTATTTGGAACAGAAGCAGAAAAGCTTCGTGAAGAAGGAAAAGAATATGGCGCCAAGACAGGAAGGGCCAGGCGAGTCGGAGCGCTGGATCTAGTGGCGACAAAGTATGGTGTAAAGATGCAGGGTGCCACTGAGCTTGCTTTGACCAAACTGGATATCCTGAGCTATCTCAAGAAGATCCCGGTGTGTGTAAAGTATAAGATCGACGGTATGGAAACAGATCGTTTTCCTTTTCCGTCTTTATTGAACAAGGCTGAACCGGTGATCAGATATCATGATGGTTGGGAGTGCGATATTTCCAAGATCAGAAAGTGGGAAGATCTTCCTGAACAAGCCAGAAACTATGTGAAGCTGATTGAGGATTACAGCGGCTGTCGGATCAGGTATATTTCTGTAGGACCACAGCGGGAAGCATATATAGAGAGATAAGAGATCATGAAAGATACAAAAATGTATGTGTCCGCTTTTTCATTGCGTTACGCATCCAAACAGATGCAGCATATTTTCTCGCAGCAGAAAAAGTTTTCGACCTGGAGAAAGCTCTGGATCGCTCTAGCGGAAACAGAAAGGGAACTTGGTCTAAGTGAAAACGGCAGACCAGTGATAACCAAGCAGATGATCGAGGAGATGAAGAAGTACGTCGAAGATATCAATTTTGAGGATGCAGAAAAAAGAGAAGCACTTACCAGACATGATGTCATGTCGCATATCTATGCCTATGGTCTGCAGTGCCCAAGTGCTGCCGGGATCATTCATCTTGGAGCGACGAGCTGTTATGTAGGTGATAATACTGATTTGATCCTGATGAAAGAAGCTCTTTCGCTGATCAGAAAACAATTGGTGAATCTTATCGATACACTCGGGGATTTTGCTGAGAAATATAAGAGTCTTCCGACGCTCGCTTATACGCATTTTCAGCCTGCTCAACCCACGACCGTCGGCAAGAGGGCCGTTCTGTGGATCAATGAATTCGTCATGGACCTTGAAGATCTTGACTATGTCCTTTCTGGAATGAAGCTGCTTGGCTGCAAAGGCACTACTGGAACGCAGGCCTCTTTTGTAAAACTGTTTGATGGCGATGAAAAAAAGATCTGTCAGATCGATCAGAAGATCGCTGAGAAGATGGGCTTTGAAGGCTGTTATCCTGTATCGGGACAGACTTATTCACGCAAGATCGATACGAAAGTGATGAATGTCCTTGCCGGCATCGGTGCATCAGCATATAAGTTTTCAAATGATCTTAGGCTGCTGCAGCATCTTCGCGAAATAGAGGAACCGTTTGAATCGGAACAGATCGGTTCTTCAGCGATGGCATACAAACGCAATCCGATGAGATCAGAACGTATCGCTTCACTTTCGAGGTTCCTGATCACGGATTCGTTTAATTCATATCTGAATTCTTCAAGCCAGTGGTTCGAGAGAACACTGGATGATTCTGCGGACAGAAGGATCACGATACCGGAAGGATTTATGGCAGCAGATGGCATCCTTAATCTGTGCATAAATGTCTCATTAGGACTTACTGTCAATGAAAAGATCATACAGAAACATCTGGATGAACAGATGCCTTTTATGGTTACCGAAAACATCCTGATGGAAACTGTCAAAAAGGGAGGAGATCGGCAGAAACTGCATGAGAAGATCAGAGTCTTTTCACTTGAGACAGCAGAAAGAGTCAAACGGGGCGATAGCAACGATCTGCTGGAAAGGATCGCTGCAGATCCTGACTTTGCTGTTTCTATCGAGGAGCTGATGGATGTCGTTTCGGCGGATAAGTATATCGGCAGAGCAGATAAACAGACAGAAGAATATCTGAAAACGGTCGTTGAAAAGATCAGGAAAGATAATAAAGAACTGCTTGGAATGAAAGCGCAGGTGAGCGTATAGAAATGGATAAGATCCTGGTAATCGATTTCGGAGGACAATATTCTCAGTTGATCGCAAGAAGGATAAGAAATCAGAACGTCTATGCCGAAATTCAAAACTTTGATCAGGTCAGCGTTGAAGAAACAGTGGAAGCGGGTTATAAGGGCATCGTCTTTTCAGGCGGCCCAAGAAGCGTCTACGATGATGATGCTCCAAGGGTTGACGAGAAGATCACTCAGCTGGATATCCCGATATTGGGGATCTGCTACGGTCATCAGCTTCTGGTCTATCTGGAACATGGAGAGATAGACACTGCGCTTTCGGAAAGCGAATATGGAAAGACGCTCGTATCTGTCAGCGGTTCCGGACTGTTTAAAGATATATCGGAAGAAAGCATCTGCTGGATGTCTCATACAGATCAGGTGAAAAAGCTGCCACCGGGTTTTGTGAGTATAGCCAGAAGTGAAAAGTGTCCATATGCAGGGATTGCTGATGAAAAAAGAAAACTGTATGGTGTTCAGTTTCATCCGGAGGTCTCTCATACTGAATATGGATATCAGATCATCCGCAATTTTCTTTTTGAGATCTGCAACTGCAGACCGGACTGGAAGATGGATGATTTTCTGGACAAGGCTATCGAGAGATATAAGAAAGAGCTGAAAGACAAAAAAGTGATACTGGGACTTTCCGGCGGTGTTGACTCCATGGTGTGTGCGGTACTTCTTGACCGTGCGATCGGAAAGGATCTGATCTGTGTGATGGTCGATCATGGTCTGTTTCGAAAAGGGGAAGCTGATGAAATTGAAGAAGTATTCAAAAGCCGCTTTGATATCAGACTGGAAAGAGTGAACGCCAAAAAACGATTCCTTCACTCACTGGAAGGAATTACTGATCCTGAAGCGAAAAGGAAGATCATCGGTACGGAGTTCATCCGTGCATTTGAGGCAGAAGCTGCAAAATTACAGGATGTAAATATACTTGCCCAAGGTACGATCTATCCGGATGTGATCGAAAGCGGAAAAGGATCTTCAGCAAAGATAAAATCGCATCACAATGTTGGCGGTCTGCCCGATGAGGTGGTGTTTGCACAGATCATTGAGCCTCTGCGGGATCTGTTCAAAGATGAAGTGCGTGAATTGGGAAAAAGACTCGGCCTCCCTGATCATCTTGTTTATCGTCAGCCTTTTCCCGGTCCGGGGCTGGGTGTCCGGATCATAGGTGAAGTGAACGAAGAAAAGCTCAGCACCCTAAAAGAAGCGGATGCCATATTTACTGAAGAGATCAGAAAAGCCGGTTTAGACAGGATCGCAAGTCAGTATTTTGCTGTACTGACTGATAGCAGATCCGTAGGTGTGAAAGGTGACTTCAGGACCTATGGATATACTGTTGCCCTGCGGGCTGTATCGACCGATGATTTCATGACGGCCGAATGGGTGAAGATCCCTTATGAAGTATTACAGGAAACAAGTCGTCGGATCACGAATGAAGTGAAAGGAGTTGGCAGAGTCGTCTATGATATCACATCAAAACCGCCTGCTACGATCGAATGGGAATAGAAAGAGAGGAGACATGGTGAGCGGAAAGAGTTTTGGCTATAAAGAGGCACCATACAGATATGTAATGAAGTTTACAGATGGGAAATGGAACGATGGATATCTGAGTGAAGATCCCAATATAACTCTCAATGAAAGTGCCTGTGTGTTTCAGTATTCCCAGTCCTGTTTTGAGGGATTGAAAGCCTACAGGACGAAAGAAGGAAGGATCGTCTGCTTCAGACCTGATCTGAATGCCGAGAGAATGGCAGAATCATGTAAAAGAATGGTTATGCCGATCATTCCGAAAGAAAGATTCATTGAAGCTTTGGATAAAGTGATCCTCGCAAATGAAGATATGATACCGGAGTACAGCAGCGGTGGTTCTCTTTATATCAGACCTTTCATGATAGGAACCAGCAGTGTTTTGGGAGTATCTCCGGCGACAGAATTTGAATTCAGAATGATCGTATCTCCTGTCGGTTCGTATTTTGGCGATAAAGTTAAGAGTCTTTCTCTGAAAATAAGCGATTATGACAGAGCTGCTCCGAAAGGAACAGGCCATATCAAGACGGGTATCAACTATGCAATGAGTCTCTATCCTTTGCAGATAGCTCATGAAGAAGGATATGATGAAAACCTGTATCTTGACAGCAAAGATCATATATATATTGAAGAAACAGGCGGAGCAAATATCTTTTTTTTCAGTCACGAGGATAAACTGCTGTTTCCCGAATCTTCAAGCATACTCCCATCGATCACAAGAAGATCAGTAAAATATCTTGCTGAAGAATATCTAAGTATAAAGACCGAAGAGAGACGGGTGAGCATAAATGAAATCGAAGGATTCAAAGAATGCGGATTATGTGGAACTGCAGCAGTGATCGCCCCGGTAGGCAACATCGATGTTAGTGGAAGAAGGATCATCTTTGATACTTCAAATAACGGATACGGTGAAGTATGTAAAAAACTCAGGGACTGCATTCAGAAGATACAGTATTGTGAACTGGAAAGTCCCGAAGGCTGGATCCATATGGTGAGGTAAGTTCTATGACAAAATATATTTTTGTGACCGGAGGAGTGGTCTCGGGTCTGGGAAAAGGGATCACAGCGGCTTCTTTAGGAAGACTATTAAAGGCAAGAGGCTTCAAGGTCGCAGCTCAGAAACTTGATCCGTACATCAATGTAGATCCCGGAACGATGTCTCCCTACCAGCATGGCGAAGTGTATGTAACAGAGGACGGAGCAGAGACCGATCTGGACCTGGGACACTATGAACGCTTTATCGATGAAGACCTGAATAAGTATTCAAATCTCACGACCGGAAAAGTCTACTGGAATGTGTTGAATAAAGAAAGAAGAGGCGAGTACCTTGGTTCAACGGTGCAGGTCATACCCCATATCACCGATGAGATCAAGAATTTTGTCTATGCAGTCGGCAGAAAAACTTCCGCTGATATCGTCATTACGGAGATCGGCGGGACCATCGGCGATATCGAATCTCAGCCGTTCATTGAAGCAGCCAGACAGATCTCGCTGGAGATAGGAAGAGAGAATTCGCTCTTTATTCATGTCACGTTGGTACCATTTCTTTCGGGCTCTGATGAACATAAAACGAAGCCTACACAGCATTCTGTCAAAGAACTGCAGGGCATGGGAGTAAATCCGAATATCATCGTTTTGAGATGTGATAAGCCACTTGAAAGAGAAGTATTCAAAAAGATCGCTCTGTTCTGCAATGTCAAAGAGAACTGTGTCATCGAAAATCTGACATTGCCTTGTCTTTATGAAGCGCCGCTGATGCTGGAACGTTCAGATTTTTCCAAAGTCGTTCTGGAAGAACTTGTTCTGTCGGGCAGAGAGCCTGATCTTTCAGACTGGGAGAAGATGGTAGAGAGGATCAAAGCTTGTAAGGAAGCAGTGAAGATCTCTCTGGTCGGAAAGTATGTCGCTTTGCATGACGCATATCTATCGGTCGCTGAGGCGCTAAGACATGCCGGCTATGAGCTGGGATATCGTATTGAGATAAACTGGATCGATTCGGAAAAGATAAATGAAAGTAATGCTGCAGAAATATTGAAAGACAGCGATGGGATCATTGTCCCCGGAGGTTTTGGCGGCCGGGGAATAGAAGGGATGATCACTGCCTGCAGGCATGCAAGAGAAAACAGGATCCCGTTTTTTGGGATCTGTCTGGGCATGCAGGTGGCTGTGATCGAATTTGCGCGGAATATGGCCGGGATCGATGATGCCGACTCAGGCGAATTTAATGAATTGTCTAAAAACAAGGTGATCGATTTCATGCCTGGTCAGAGTAATTCCGTAAATAAAGGCGGTACTCTCAGACTTGGCGCTTATCCCTGCACCATCAGTGACGGTACAAAGATGAAGGACTGCTATGAAAAGAAAGAGATCTTGGAACGTCACAGACATCGCTATGAGTTCAATAATGATTACAGAGATGTACTGGAAACACATGGGCTGTCGATCTGCGGTACTTCACCGGATGGCACGCTGGTCGAGGCAGTAGAACTGAGTGACATATCATTTTTTGTCGGTGTACAGTTCCATCCGGAGTTCAAATCAAGACCCGGTAAACCGCATCCGTTATTTAAAGGGTTCATAAAAGCGGCAGGTGAAAGAGCGGGATATTATAAGGATAGCAACATATTTTATAGTGCAGAAGAATAAAGTCATGATGTTTGCACGCAAAGTACCGGTGCTGCACTGATGCAGCTGATGGGAGCTGGACTTATCGAAAGATTCGATGGATAGTCCAGAGGCTTGATACGGCCTCAACGATGGAAAAACGATTCATGAAAATCGGACAGTTCCATCCGGTATCTTTCATGACATAAAGGAGGTCATTGTTATGTGTGGTATTACCGGTTTTACCGGTGCTGAAGCTGCCCTGCCTTTTATTGTGGAGGGGCTTGAGAAGCTGGAGTATCGAGGGTATGATTCAGCCGGTGTTACATTGGTGGACAAAAACGATCTATTTACCTGCAAGGTATCCGGAAGACTGGACAAACTTAAAGCAAAACTGGAAAAGGAAGTGCATCAGCAGACCTGTGGTATCGGCCATACCAGATGGGCTACCCATGGCGTACCTTCTCAGCTCAATTCACATCCGCATACAAACAGCAGCGAAACGATCTCACTGGTTCATAATGGTATCATTGAAAACTATCTGTCGTTGAAACAGGAACTCTTGAATAAAGGCTATATCTTTCAATCAGAAACAGATACCGAGATCATCGTTCATCTTCTGGATGATATTTATTATCACGAAACAGGAGATATGTTTCAATCACTGCTGAAAGTCGTGAATCAGCTGAAAGGAAGTTTTGCCCTCTGCGTTGTTTCCAAAGAATTTCCAGATCAGATATATGTAGCTAAAAAAGAGAGTCCGATGATCCTGGGAAAGAACGAAACAGGATCTTTCTGTGCCTCTGATGCACCGGCTCTGCTTGCTTATGGTGACCAGATCCTGCCATTAAAAGATGAGGAAGTTGCGATCCTGTCTCCAAATGATATCCGGGTCTTTAACTTTAAGGGTCAAGAGATCGAACAGGGGTGGATAGCAGCTCCTTATAATACTCAGGCCGCTCAGAAAGGCGGATATGATTCGTTTATGCTGAAGGAGATCCATGAACAGCCAAGAGCGATCAGGGAGACCTTGAGAGGAAGGATAATCAATGATGAAATAGAAGTCAATGAACTGAATGAACTGGATCTGGACTGGAAAAAAACGGAAAGGATCTATTTTGTTGCATGCGGAACAGCTTATCATTCGGGCATCAGTGCTGCAAAACAGCTGGAAAAGCTGATCGATGTGCCGATTTTTGCGACCCCTGCAAGTGAATTTCGTTATGGAGGCCATTATCTCAATGAACGGAGTCTGTGTATATTTATTAGTCAGTCCGGTGAAACAGCAGATACGATCGCTGCGATCAAGTTGGCAAAACAAAAGAATTGCCCGACAATCAGCGTTGTCAATGTTCTTGGATCGTCTCTTACCAGACTGTCAGATATCTGCTTATATACTTGTGCCGGACCGGAGATCTCAGTTGCCAGCACCAAGGCGTATACTACCCAGATCGTTCTGCTTGATTGTCTGCTTATAAAGATCGCTGAAAAGATAAGCGGTTACAGACCTGACAGACAACTGATCAAAGATTTTAAAGAATTGCCTGAATCGGTAGAGAGAGTTTTGAAATACGAAAGTCAGGTGAAAGAACTATCTGATCTGTTCAAAGACAAAAAGGATGCGTATTTTATTGGACGACAAGATGATTATCCGGTTGCTTTGGAAGGCAGTCTGAAACTCAAGGAAGTATCTTATGTTCATGCTGATGCATATTATGCAGGCGAACTTAAACATGGTCCGATCGCCTTGATCGAAGAAGGTACAGTTGTCGTAGCTTTGGCAACGCAGAAAGAAGTTGCAACAAAGACCATCTCAAATATTCAGGAAACGCTAGCCAGAGGTTCTAAAGTCATTCTCGTTACAATAGAGTCCATTGATACAGGCGGTTTTGAATATGTTCTTAGGCTAGAAGAAACATCTCGTTGTTTGATGCCGGTCCAGATCATTATTCTATTGCAGCTGCTTGCGTATTATGTTGCTTCTATAAAAGGCTGTGATATCGATAAACCAAGAAATCTGGCAAAATCTGTCACAGTAGAATAAAACATTTACATATCTAAAAAATTATTCCAAGGGAAGCAATTTATCATGAATTTTATCCATCTGTCTTTCTGATAAGACAGCTGGAAAATCCTTATAACATTGTCTGATAATATCAGAAACATTTCTTCTATAGCATACAAACACGTTGTTCGGTGAATGAGATAAGTCTAAATCTTTAAATTCGCAATTATTGGAGAATACAGATAAAGAAAACATCGGAACATTTATGTTGAGATATCTTTTTAACCAATTTATATGAGTATTATTTTGCATAATTGGATTATAGAAGCTATGCTTCTCAGAACCATTAGGGTTTGTCCAAGTCTTACGAGTATATAAGACTTCTGTCCAATTCTTATTAGTATCAGTACCGAATATCCATCCTTTATAATTCTTACTCTCAATAACGAATATACCTACTTTAGTAATGTAAAGAAGGTCTATTTCTGTAGTCTTTCCATTGTTCATTGGAACATAGACATTGAAGAGCGTTAGTCATTCAGTTCCTCGCAAATTAGCCCAGCTTAATTCACTGCCTA
>JAEEGL014703335.1_pt1 | contig 12927 bp, 13 predicted proteins | sample 9134231 | NCBI WGS metagenome assembly JAEEGL01 (sample SAMN16246548, study PRJNA631951) | gut metagenome | biome: gut microbiome; feature: rumen; material: fiber-attached | host: Bos | place: Iran: Karaj | collected 2018-10 | reverse complement strand
GGTATCGCCTTCATTGATCCCAAGTTCTTCAAGTTTATCGAGAATTCCGTTATCCTTAAGGAATTGCTGGAAGAAAGTAAAGCCCTTTTCGGAATCGAGATTGGTATAACCAAGCATCTTTTCAATCCTGGGGCCCTCAACGATATATGCTTTTTCCTTGTCGTCATAAGTGACGGTGAAAGGCTCATCGCTGTAAAGTCCGGCAAATTCGGGAACCATTTCGGGTTCGAATACAACGGTCTTCTTGGGAAATTTGGAAAGAAGCTCGTAAATATGTAAGATAAGCTCCTTAACACCCTTGCCGGTTGCTGCGGATATTTCAAATATCTCGTAACCCTGGGGCAGAAATTCCTTTTTAAGTCTATCAAGTATGCCTTCGGGATCTTCACAGACGTCCATTTTGTTGGCAACGATAACCTGAGGCTTGTTGGCTACATCGGAACCGTATTTCTTAAGTTCATTGTTGATCGTATAGATATCTTCCACCGGGTCACGGCCTTCAACGCCGGCTCCGTCGATAACATGAACAAGAACACGGGTCCTTTCGATGTGACGAAGAAAATCAAGACCGAGGCCCACACCTTCGCTGGCACCTTCAACAAGACCGGGAATATCGGCAACAACAAAACCGCCCACGCCGTCCATATCCACCACACCGAGATTGGGCTGAAGGGTCGTAAAATGATAGTTTGCTATCTTGGGCTTTGCATTGGAGATCACGGACAACAGAGTGGATTTTCCAACATTGGGGAAACCAACAAGACCTACATCGGCAATACATTTAAGTTCAAGTATAACGTTGAGCTCTTTGGCGGGCTGGCCGGGCTTTGCATACTTGGGCGCCTGCATGGTGCTGGTGGCGAAATGCTGGTTACCTATGCCGCCTCTGCCGCCTTCAAGAAAAAGAACCCGTTTGTTGTCCCCGGACATATCAAGAAGTATCTTTCCGGTGGCTTCGTCCTTGACGATGGTGCCTTCGGGAACCTTTAAAACAATGTCATTACCGTTTTTTCCGCGGCAGTTTTTTTTGCCTCCGGGTTCACCGTCCTCGGCACTGTATTTTCTAATATAGCGATAATCGGTGAGAGTGTTCAGTCCCTCATCGACTTCGAAGATGACACTTCCGCCGTCTCCGCCGTCTCCTCCGTCGGGACCTCCGTCGGGAACATATTTCTCACGTCTGAAAGAAACATGTCCGTCTCCGCCTTTACCGCTTCTGATAACTATCTTTGCTCTGTCTGCAAACATGAAAACTCCTAAAATAAAATGAAAAAAGGGCTCGTATCAATGATACGAAACCCTTTGACGTACAAAACTTATTTGTCCTCTACAGGATAAACGGAAGCCTGTTTCCTGTCTTTTCCGACTCTTTCAAAACGAACGATACCGGAAACCTTAGCAAACAATGTGTCATCACCGCCACGGCCTACGTTAACGCCGGGATGAATCTTGGTTCCGCGCTGTCTGAAAATAATACTTCCTGCTGTAGCGAACTGACCGTCAGCTCTTTTCGCACCAAGTCTCTTGGATTCGGAGTCTCTGCCATTCTTTGTGGAGCCGACTCCCTTTTTATGAGCGAAAAATTGAAGGTTCATTCTGATCATGGGTTACACCTCCTATTTGTCAAATTTAAATTTTTCGGATGCTCCCCTGCAATTTCTTTAAGTCCCAGTTCAAGAGATCTAAATAAAAGCTGCACTTCGGGATCATCATAATCCGTCACCCTGATCTCAAGGATACCGGCTTTGGCATCCTGAAAGGAAGATACTTTCTTTGAAAGTAATTCCTCAAGGGAATTTGCGGTATTTATAAGAAGAACGGAAACCGCCGCACATACAATGTCGCGACCGTATCTGCCAAATCCTGCATGGCCCGCTGCTTCAAAACCGTAAAACCTGTCCTGTTGATCTTTAAGTAAGGTGACTGTCGTCATATAACACCGTAATTACGCGTTGATCTTGTCAATCTTAACCTGCGTGTATGCTTGTCTATGACCGTTCTTTTTGTGATATCCGCTTTTTCTCTTGTACTTGTAAACGATAACCTTCTTAGCGCGGCCCTGCTCCATAACGGTAGCGGTTACGGTTGCACCTGCAACGTCCTTGCCTGCCTTGAACTTGTCAGCGCTTACTGCAAGTACGGTATCGAAAGTAACCTCGCTGCCTGCTTCAGCCTCGAGTTTCTCAACACGGATAACATCGCCCTCGGAAACCTTGTACTGTTTTCCGCCGGTTGCAATAATAGCGTACATAGTCTGTTTTCCTCCTAATCCAAACCGAAAATCGGTTTTTACTCGCTAACTTTGGTGGCGCCTGGGCACACTTATACCTAGTTATGCGGCATACTCTGACATAATAGCAATAAGTTCCGGCTTTGTCAACAAATTTCTTTAAATGATACGTATTTCTTTTGCCTGGTGATCTCCGCAAGTCCAAGTTTCGTAATATCTATAAAGGAGGTCTTTACCGGATCCTTTAAAGCAAGCTCCTTCATGAGGCTTTTAAGCTCTTCTTCACATTCGGAGGATTCCGAATTGATAAAATCCACTATGATGATACCCGAAAGATTCCTTAATCGGATCTGTCTGAAGATCTCCCGGGCAGCTTCGAGATTTGTCTGTCTCACAAGTTGTTCTTTGGATCTTTTTGAATCGTTCTTTCCGCTGTTTACATCGATGACGGTCATGGCTTCCGTGGGCTCAATGACGAGAAAACCACCGGACTTTAAATGAACTGTCTTTGAAATACTTTCCTCGTAATTGGAAGAAAGCCCGTAAAGGATGGAAAGAGGCATGCTCTTGTCATTGTATGATTCGATTTCCAAGCAGGTAATATATGATCTTAAATCTTTTAACGAATCTTCCGAATCGGTTATGATCCGTGCGGGTTTAAGCTCTTCTAACCTCTCGTAAAAAGCAGGTTTTGCTTCATAGATCCTTGAATATGCCGTCCGACAGGAAGCATTTTGCATGATCTCATGCAATTTATCGGAAACAAGAACAATTTCGGAAGCAATGTCCGATTCCTGTGCAGTGGCACATTTTGTACGAAGGATGATGCCGGTTTTGGGATCTAAAGAAACCGCCAATGCTTTAAGCCGTTCCCTGTCAGCCTTTGATAATTTTGAGGATACGTGGATCTTCTTATCGTCGAAAACACCGACACAATAAAGTCCGTGGATACTTGTCTTTTCGGTTACCTTATAAGGTTTCTTTTTCTGAGCCTGAGCAATGATCTGAACAGGAATTTCATCCCCCTGTTTTATGCCGATATCAGTGGATCCGTCGTAACCGATGATCTCGTCAAAGGGAAGATACCCGGAAACTCCCGGCATTATATCCACAAAAACGGTATTCAGGTCACGGCGTACGTTCATTACTTTTGCAACAAAGATGTCACCTGTGCGGATCTCGCTCTTATCATCGGAAAAGATCTCTGTAAGGATACCGTTCTCAAAATAAAAGCAGGTGGAAACACCGTTATATTCCGTTATGACAGCCTTGGACGGTTCAGTCATTTACATCTCCCATGGGAACAAGTTCGCCGGATCCGTTCTTTCTGTAGATTTCCCTTCGAAGGGTGTGATAAGGATAATCTTCAAGATTTTTACCTTCCAGGGACAAAAGAGCCGTAAGAAGTGCCGCGGGTCTTAAATTGTCCGCCGAGGATGAATTTACCCTTGCAAAAAGAACGTTTTCTTTTATCAGTCTTATATCGTAGACCAGATCCTTGACATTGACGGGTAAAGGACCTGACTTTAATTCTTTGACAAAAATGACACTGTCTGCTTTGAGAAATTTGTCAAGCAGCTCTTCGGAAAGGGGATTTTCCTTGTGAAACTCCAGTTCATAGTCCGAAGCCTCCACACTGGCCATGGCATTACCGGCACCCTCGGGCAAAAGAACAACATCCAGGATCTCGATACCTTCCGCCATGGTGACATTGAGCTTATCCTTGATGAGGGTGTAATCTTCGGAATCGGCCACTTCCACATCAAAGTATTCGCCGTATCCTTCGATACCCACACCCAGAGGGGAAGCAAAGGACATCAGCATATGGGGCGAAAAACCCTTTGAGTAGATCATCTGTATATCGGTGCGCCTGAAGGCCTTCTGGAAATATCTCATAAGATCCAGATGACCTATGTATTTAACCACACCGTATTTTGTGAATTTGATCCTGACTTTCATTTAAAATCCTATCTTCTGACACAGATACCGCAGTCAAATCTGGCGGATCCGCATCCCGAACACTTATCCTTACAGTTATCCGTAACAATACCTTGCTGTGCCTTGTGCCATTCGTTCAAAAGGTGTCTCTTTGTTACGCCGCAGTCAATAAAATCCCAGGGGAAGATTTCATCATCACTTCGCTCCCTGGTGGTATAAAAAGTGGGGTCCACGCCGCACTCTTCAAAGGCCTTAAGCCAGTTGTCGTGGTGATAGTATTCGCTCCAGGCATCAAAGATATTGCCTTTTTTATATACGGAAAGGATAACGGGAGCAAGTCTTCTGTCGCCGCGGGCCAATACTCCCTCCAGCATGCTCACATCGGATTCGTGCCAGTTGTATTTAATGACCTTCTGGTTCAGCTGTTCGGATATGAAACGCTTGCATTTCGTTGCTTTGTCAATGAACTGTTCGGCCGTATTCTGAGGAGCCCACTGAAAAGGCGTAAAGGGCTTGGGAACAAAGAAGCTTGTGCTGGCAACGATCTGCACGCGACCGTTAACACGCTGATCCTTGGGCACAGTCTCGTAAAAGGCTGCGGCTATGTCGTTGGCAAGCTCGGCAATGCCCCTAATATCCTCATCCTGCTCGAAAGGAAGTCCAAGCATAAAATACAGCTTAACTCTGGTCCAGCCCCCCTTAAAGGCCAAAATGGCCCCGTTAAGGATATCATCCCTGGTGAGACCCTTGTTTATTATGTCACGCATGCGCTGGGAACCCGCCTCGGGAGCAAAGGTAAGACTTGATTTTTTGATGTCCTGTACCTTGCTCATGGCATCAACGGAAAATTTGTCGATCCTTAGACTCGGAAGGGCTATGTTGATCTTTTTGTCGGTACAGTCCTTGACCAGATAATCTATTAGCTCTTCAATATGGGAATAATCGGAAGAAGAAAGGGAACTTAGGGAGATCTCCTCGTAACCCGTGTTCTTCATGAGCTTTTCGGCTTTGTCCATCAGAAACTCAACGCTTCTTTCACGGACAGGTCTGTAGATCTGTCCTGCCTGACAGAACCGGCACCCTCTGATACAGCCTCTCATGATCTCGAGCACGACCCTGTCCTGAGTGGCGCGGATAAAAGGAACAACAGGTTTTTCGGGATAATAGGTATCGTCAAGATCCTTGACCAGTTCCTTTAAAACGGTCCCGGGAACGCCTTCATGAAGGGGTCTGAATTCCTTGATGGTACCGTCTTCATTGTAATCTGTCTCATAACAGGAAGGAACGTAAAGTCCCGGGATCTTGGCTGCCTCAATAAGGAAATCCTGTCTGGATACATTTTTACTCCGGCATTCCTTATAAAGGTCCAAAAGTCTTCGATACCGGGTCTCGCCTTCGCCTATATAGAAAATATCAAAGAAAGCATAAAGAGGCTCGGGGTTTGAGGTACAGGGTCCTCCGCCGATGACTATGGGATCATCCCAGGTACGCTCCGAAGCAAGAAGGGGTATGCCCGAAAGGTCCAGTATCTGAAGGATATTTGTATAACACATCTCATACTGGATGGTTATACCGAGAAAATCCATATTGCGGACCGGCTCCTGAGATTCCATGGTAAAAAGAGGGATCTTTCTTACCCTCATGATCTTATCGAGATCCGGCCAGGGTGAATAAACACGCTCGCACCAGGTATCCTCAAATTTATTGAACATATCGTACAAAATCGCGATGCCAAGGTGTGACATCCCGATTTCGTAAACATCAGGAAAGCACATGGCAAACCTGACGGCAATATTGTTTTTATCTTTGTATACGGCATTGATCTCGTTGCCGATATACCGCTCCGGCTTATCGATGCTTAAAAGCACCTCTTCCGGCAATGCCAAATTCTGCATAAATACCTCAACGTCTGGAAAGTTCTGTCATGATCTCATCCCAGGTAACGCCTTTTTCCACCATTAAAACCATTACGTGATAAAGAAAATCCGAGATCTCGTACTTTATCTCGCTAGCATTTGGATTCTTGGCGGCTATGACGATCTCCGTTGCTTCCTCTCCCACCTTTTTAAGGATCTTGTCAATTCCCTTGTCAAAAAGGTAATTGGTGTAGGAACCTTCTTTGGGATGGACTTTGCGATCCTCAATGACGGAATATACGTCATTAAGCACTTCGAGAGGGTTTTTCTCTTCAAACTCATAGGTTACCACATCGTTAAAGAAACAGGATGTGGCGCCGGTATGACAGGCGGGACCGTCAGGATCAACTTTGGCAAGGAGGGTATCCGCATCACAGTCATAGGAAAGACTCTTTAAATGCTGGTAATTTCCGCTTGTCTCACCCTTGAGCCAAAGTTCTTTGCGGCTCCTTGAATAATAGGTCATAAGGCCGCTCTTTAAGGTCTTGTCGTAAGCCTCCTCGTTCATATAGGCAAGCATAAGGACCTCGCCGGTCTTAAAATCCTGAGTGATAACGGGGATCAGTCCGTCGGAATTAAGCTTGAAGGTAGAAAAGGGAACGTCGTAACTTCCCACAAGTTCCTTGATCTGCTTATATTCCTTGTAGTTTTCATTGATGACTTCGCCGGTGATACCTTCGGCTCTGTCTGCTCTTAAGTGTTCGATGATCTTATCAAGAGAAGCTTCGGGAAGGATGGAAATATATGCAATATTGCTGTCTGCAAAGCCTTCGCTCCTTAAGATATTGATATCGTGGATAAGAACGGTCTTTGTGTAGGTCTCGATAAGTTCTCTGTTATCTTCAAATTCCTCCGATGTCTTTACGGAAGCGATGATCTTTGATTTGCCGAACTTATCGGAAACCTCTTTGGTGATATCGATGTTGCTTTGCTTGGAGTAATTGAGCACCGCTCTCTTGCAGCCTGCATAAAGCAGTTTCTTGATATCCTCCATGCGGTTTACGTTACCTGCCCCGATAACCGGGATTTTGATATTCTGACAGATTTCCTTGATGACGTCAAGGGATCTTTCATGTTCTTCATCGCCCTTGGACAGATCGAAGATCAAAAGCTCGTCGGCGCCGTATTCGGAAAATCTGCGGCAGAGTTCCAGGGGATTGTTCTCAACAATTGTATTGTCGGAAAAGAACGCAACTGCCTTTTCGTTTTTAAGATATATGCAGGGGATCAGTTTCTTTTTCATAAAGATCCTTTCGTGGATAATACGTCTTTGATCCTGGGATCGAAGGAACTTGCTTCGTCCAGGGCTTTGGCAAAGGCCTTAAACATGGCTTCGATCTTGTGGTGATCGTTGTTTCCGTTAAGGACTTTGATGTGCAGATTCATGCCTGCGCTGTAGGAAACGGAATAGAAAAATTCCTTAACGGTCTGGGTCTCAAGATAACCCACTCTTTCGGTGGCAAAATCGCATTCAAAATTCAAATAGGGACGGCCTGAAAGATCTATGGCACAAAGCACCAGCACATCGTCCATGGGAAGCATGAAGCTTCCGAAACGCTTGATGCCCGCTTTGTCCCCGAGGGTTTCCTTGATGGCAATACCCAGAACTATGCCCAGATCTTCCACCAGATGGTGACAGTCCACATTAAGATCACCGGTAGCTTTGACTTTAAGGTCAAAGAACCCGTGCTTTGCAAAACCCGCAAGCATGTGATCCATAAAGCCGATGCCTGTGTCTACGGAAGATTTGCCCTCTCCGTCAAGATCAAGCTGCATGGAGATATTGGTTTCTTTGGTCTCTCTTTCGATGAGTTTACAACGGGACATAAAAACCTCCGATATGGTTTATTCAAATCTTACGCGTATGGAATTTGCGTGAGCCGTAAGTCCTTCTTTGGTCGCAAAAAGTTCGATGTCCTTGTGTACGGCACGTAAGCCTTCTTCGGAATAAGAAATAATACTGGATTTCTTGATGAAATCATCAACACTTAAGGGTGAAAAGAAACGTGCGGTTCCGTTGGTGGGCAGGGTGTGGTTGGGGCCTGCGAAATAGTCTCCCAGAGGTTCGGAAGAATATTCACCGAGGAAAATGGCTCCTGCATTCCTTATGCGTGTCATGACTTCAAAAGGATTCTTTGTAAGGATCTCTAAGTGCTCTCCCGCAATATTGTTTACGGTATCCACAGCCTCATCAAGATCCTTGGCAACAAGGATGTATCCGAAGTTATCAAGGGACTTTTTAATTATATCGCTTCTTGAAAGATTAAGCAAAAACTTATCTACTTCAGCGGAAACTTTGTCCGCAAGTTCATCGCTTGTGGTAACCAGGATAGCACTGGCAAGCTCATCGTGCTCTGCCTGGGAAAGAAGGTCTGCGGCCACATATCGGGGAGTTGCGGTCTCATCCGCAAGGACCACTATCTCACTGGGACCTGCCAGGGAATCGATACCCACGTTGCCGTATACCTGTTTCTTTGCAAGGGCAACAAAGATATTTCCGGGGCCTGTGATCTTATCCACTTTGGGAATACTCTCCGTTCCGAAAGCAAGGGCTCCGATGGCCTGGGCTCCGCCAACCTTGTAGATCTCGTCGGCACCTGCAATATCGGCTGCCACCAGCGTACCTGGATTTACTTTTCCTTCTTTGGAAGGAGGTGTAGTCATGATCACGCGGTCAACACCCGCAACTTTGGCAGGGATTATGTTCATAAGAACGCTTGAAGGGTAAGCTGCCTTACCGCCCGGAACATAGATGCCTGCTTTTTCCACAGGGATTATACGCTGCCCCAGAATCGAACCGTCGGGTTTAACGTCTATCCAGGACTGTCTTAACTGTTTCTCGTGAAAAGCCCTGATATTTGCGGCGGATCTTTTCATGACTTCAACATATTCGGGATCTACCGCATCATATGCTTCTTTTATCTCTTCTTTGGTAACTTTAATGTTATCTTTGGAAAGCTTAAATCCGTCAAACTTTAATGTAAGTTCAAATACCGCTTCGTCACCCGTTTCTCTGACGGATTTAAGGATGTCGGCAACGGTTTCTTCGTATTTTCCGTAGTTACCGGTGCCGCGCTTTAAAAGGCCTGTAAGTATATCTTTTTTATTGGTTTCGTTTAACTGTACTTTACGCATGATAATCCTTTCCGATCTAAATTCAGGCTCTCTTTTGAAGAGCTTCTTTAAGTCTTGAGATAATATCGTTTATGCGCTTGGATTCCATCTGCATGCTGACCTGATTTACTATCATTCTTGCGGAAAGAGGACAGATCTCTTCCAAAACCTCAAGACCGTTTTCTCTTAAGGTAGTCCCGGTTTCCACAATATCAACGATAACATCGGAGAGCCCCACAATGGGTCCAAGCTCAACGCTTCCGTTTAATTTGATGATATCCACGGTCTGATGCTTTCGGTGGTAAAAGTAATCCTTGGCAATAACAGGGTACTTGGTAGCGACCCTGATCATCTTATGATTCTTTAAAAGATCTCCCGCTTCCTTGGGACCGCAAACACACATGCGGCACTTTCCGAAGCCAAGATCCAGTACTTCATAGGCACGACGGCCTTCTTCAAGCAGGGTATCCTTGCCCACAACACCGATGTCGGCGGCGCCGTATTCCACATAAGTGGGCACATCGGGACCCTTGGCAAGAAAGAACTTAAGCTTAAGATCTTCATTGACAAAAATAAGTTTTCTTGATTCTTTATTTTTCATCTCACGGCAGGTGATCCCTATCTCTTCCATGAGTTCAAGGGTCTTCTCCGCAAGTCTGCCCTTGCCAAGGGCAAAGGTCAGATATCTGTTTTCATCGCTCATATTATCTTAACGGAACCAGACTGACGGCGGTTCCTTCCTTTCGAAGTTTTTCGGCTTGTCCGATCATCTCTTTGTAATTCCCGGCATCATATTTCAACAATACCGGGCCCTGATGTCGTTCGGGCAGCCTGTGATTCCTCTCCAGGGCCATCAAAAGATCATCGATAAGAATAACAAAGCCAACAGCAGGCTTGCTGCTTCCGAAAGAAGAAACAAGGGTATCGTATCTTCCGCCCTTTGCCACAGCATCGCCGGAGCCGTAGGTATACGCTTTAAAAATGACACCTGTGTAATAATTGTATTTGCTGAGCATTCCAAGGTCGAAGGAAACGTACTTTTCGTTGCCGAAGACCTTAAGGATCTCATATACTTCCGTAAGTCTTAACAGAGCGTTTTTCGAACGCTCATTGTTGATCTTCTTAAGAGCGGATTCGATCACAGAGTAATCCCCTATGCTCTCTCCGGACAAAAGCAAAAGCTCCTTGCTCTTATCATCGCAATTGAGGGAGTCAAGAAGTTCGGTGGCTGGAATGAAGTTTTTGTGTGAAACATATTCTCTTAAAAGAAGCTCGTTTTCTTCCTCGATTCCGGCATTGTCGCAAAGGCCCTTAAAATATTCCATGTGACCAAGGGAGATCTGAAAATCTGAAAGGCCAGCACTCTTAAGGGATTCGATCACCAGATTGATGCTTTCCGCATCGGCCATGGCGCTTGCATCGTTCATAAGTTCCACGCCGATCTGTGTTGATTCCTTTAACTTGCCCTTAAGACCGGAGTTGTTAACGAAAGTATTTCCGCAATAGGTAAGCTTGATCGGATCCGTTTCTTCACCGTAGTATTTTGCAACACACCTTGCTATGGAAGGGGTGAAATCCGGACGAAGAACAAGGGTATCTCCCTCTCTGTCAAAAAATTTATAAAGCTCTCTGGAGGGGGTGGTGCCTATTTCTTTTGAAAAAACATCGAAGTACTCGAAGGTTGGAGTCTCTATGTCCTCATAGCCGTAAAGATTGATGGTATTACGGATAAGGGATTTTACCTTAAGCTTGTTTCTTTCTTCGTCGCCGTATATATCTCTTACTCCTTCGGGAGTGTGGATCAGTTCTTTTAACATATATTCCTCGCTTTATCGTGGTAACGTATTATTTGGTTATCATATTAAAGTAAAAGTTTTTTGTCAACCCTTGTTTACTTCCGCTGCGATCATATCGAGGTATGGAACGAAAATGCCGTTCTTTTTCGGAAGGAAGTTTTCCGGTTTCAGTTCGGAAAAAGCAATGCTCTTCCTGCCCCCCTCTTCCGCTCTTTTGACAAAGAAGGAAAGCTCCTCGATGTTCATGTAATAATACAGATCCTTGTGGGAATACCAGATGATAAGAAAAGCAACTCCGCCCTGATTCTTAAAATCGGTCATGAATCTTATCTGGTGCTCGTGAATATTATGAAGAGGAAAAGTGTCCGTTTCGTTTTCCTTGGCATCAAAACAGACGGGAACACCCTGGGCAGCACCGATGTAGTCCACGGTACTCTTCTTTTCGAAATAGGCCAGGGTAATGTGACGTGATTTTTGATCTATCTGAATGGGTGTTATGGGAGTCGGGATCTTCTGCACCAGACACAGCCCGTTTTCGGCATATTTGTCATTGGTGCGGTTGATAAGATCTTCCAAGGTGGATCCTCGTAACCCCCTGGATTTCCATGTAGGCATAATTAACCTCGGGAATTCAAATATTTATTTAAATATCTGTCTGTATCGATAACAAATTCGCGCTTTGAAAGTGGCTCATGTTCCGGTAATTCCGGAAAAAGAAGCCGGTATGCGATCAAAATATGATGAGCGGGGCTATGGTCACCAATGGGTTTGGCCTGCCCATATTTTCTGTCTCCCAAAACAGGAAAGCCCAAATGGTCCAGTTCTGCCCTGATCTGGTGGGTCTTACCCGTATGGAGCAAAACCTCAACCTTGGTAATATCCTTATCCGGATAATATTTTAAGGGCATAAAATCCGCTTCTGTCCTGACGGAATCTTTTACTTCACCATCGTAGACCGTAACTTTGTTGGAGCCGCTGTCCTTGACCATATAGGAAACTTTTCTCCCGGTTTCGGTAAAATGTCCTCTGACCAGCGTAACATAATACTTTTTAAGGCTTTTATCCTTTACAAGACGATTTAACAGATTGGTCCCGAACAGAGTCTTTCCGAAAAGCATGAGTCCCGATGTGTTTCGATCCAGTCTGTTACAGACTGAAGGGGTAAAATGTAAAAGTGACTCTTGGGTCAATTTCTTTTTACCAAGAAGGAATCCTATGATCCATTCATTGGCGGAAAGATCGGCAGGTCCTGCCTGCTGGCTCAAAATTCCTTCGGGCTTAAAGAAAATAAGAACATGTTCGTCTTCATAGATGATCTCGGGAGTACCGAACTTTTCATAGGCTTTCTCATAAAGACCGGTCTTTTGAGTGTCATCCGATATATCTGTAGTATCCAAGGCTTTTGAAGAAAACTTTTCAAAGGTCTCGTCACTGAAAAAAACTTTTATCTCATCGGATTCTTTTAATACATTGCTTCCGTCGGATCTGTGACCGTTGAGGGTTATATTTTTGTTACGAAGCTGTTTGAACAAAAGCCCCGAGGCAGCACCGGGCAACAGTCTCCTGAGATATTTGATAAGTGTCTGGCCCGAATCGGCTTTGGAAATAAATATACTCTTCACTGGTCCGTACCGTTAAATGGAAATGTTCAACAGGTTATCTTTGAGGAAAGAAATGTCTGTTTCATCCGACAGTTTGGAAAGATCGGAATATCTTTCGATAAACTTATCGGCATCTTTAAAGATCTTGACCGTTACTTCGAAGCCGGCGGTCTTAAGGGATGTGGCAAGATGTTCTTCGCAGGCCGCGGTATCGCAGTTTTCATCTTCGGTGATACCAATGAGAGTCCCTTTACGATAATAGGCGGCACTAACCTGGAAATTCTTTTTATAAGTGGTGAAATAAAGGTCATAGAAACCCTTGAAACCTGCTT
>JAEEGL014333895.1_pt1 | contig 12927 bp, 10 predicted proteins | sample 9134231 | NCBI WGS metagenome assembly JAEEGL01 (sample SAMN16246548, study PRJNA631951) | gut metagenome | biome: gut microbiome; feature: rumen; material: fiber-attached | host: Bos | place: Iran: Karaj | collected 2018-10 | reverse complement strand
GTATTTATACACGATTGGACCTTCAAATTCGATGGTCTTACCCATGTCATGGAGTAGAACTCCAGTTAATAAGATATCTCTATTCACATTTTGATAATGTTTCACCATGAATTCGGCGATATCCGCCATAGAGAGGGTGTGGACCAATAATCCGGAAGCGTAGTCATGATGAACGCTAACCGCCGCGGGATATTCAAATAAGTTTGGAGATAATCTTTTGATTAAATAATCAAGGATCTTACGACAATCTTCATTTTGAATGCTTTCCACATATTCATTAAATCTTCTCACTAATTGTTCTTTTGGAACAGGAGGTTGTTTAATGAATCTTGCTGTGTCGATTTCATCGGGATTTACCAAAGAAGCAGATAAAACTTTAAGTTGTAAGTTTTCTTTGTATTTAAGGACTTCGCCTTCAATTTGAACGACATTGCCAATTACAAAGATACTTTCATCTTCTAAAGAAACATCCCATTTCTTGCCATTGATATTGCCAGAGGAATCTCTTAATTCAAGATTGAGATAATTCGCTCCCACATTATTCACGCATTTCGCACTATTCGCGACTAAAAGTTGACCTTTAAAATGTTCGCCATCAACTAGTTCAGAAATCATTTTCTCCATACTTTTTCTCCCACATATATAATATATCTTTCATTTTATAGCCCTTACTTCTTAATGAAGTAATCACTTTATTCTTTAATTCATATCCCTCATATTTTCTCTTTTGATGGATATAGACTTTATCAAAGTCCTTATCTAATTTAGATAATTCTTCCTTTTGTTTGGGTTCACTAACCCTACTAATTGTGTCTAAAGCGATATCGTTATCAAATCCTAATGACAATAAGGCTTTATAAATATGCTGTTTCTTTTGCTCATAAGGATATTTCGCATATCTTTTTTCTAACTTCGGAAGATTATTAAGCGCTTTCTTCTTTTCTAAAGAATAAGGAAACTTACATTTATTAATCACATCATCAAAAACACCCTTAGATGATAATTCCTGAATTATCTTATTCTTTCCGATGTTTCTTTCATTTCCGTATTCTACCCAGTCTAAAGCGAGCATTTGATCATTTAATAAATCATTTTTCTTTAAAATCTTAATGACATTATCAACATCACTTTTATTTGCTTCTTTGTTATAGAGTTTCTCTCTCATCTTCCATTCGGAGTAGTGGCCCTTACTTAATAAAGACATCGCATACTTCAAAAGCTTAGATGTTTGAGATAGTTTTCTCATCTCTGATAATTCTTTATTTGTTAAGGTTTTACCTTCATATAAATAGAAATTCGCGAGCACTTCTAAAGAAAGACGTTCTTTGCTTCTATCAACGAAAGTAATCACAACGTCTTTTTTATTAACTTTTATCTTTAAAATCGTTTTACCAGAACTTTTTGAGGGCACGATTATAGACCTCCATAATGTTGTCGTAGAATTTCTCTAAGGAATACATATCCACAATTTCATACGCTCCAGAGATAATTCTCTGTCTCTCGTTATCATCTAAAGATAAGACTTTCTCTAACTTCGCTAATAAGCTTTCTTCATCCGTAAAGAAGAATCCGGTTTTATTATCGATAATCGTATCGGCGAGTTGAGAGTCAAATCTCGCTAAGACAATCGTACCGGCGCTCATCGCCTCCATAAACGTCAAACCTTGGGTTTCCGTTAAGGAAGCTGATGTATAAACATCTGCTAAATGATAGTAAAACGGGACTTCTAAGGCCGGAACCTTACCGATGAAGTCAACTTTATTAGATATGTGTAATTCGTGGCTTAAAAGCTCATATTCGCTTCTTTGTGGGCCATCTCCCACGACAATCATCTTCACATCCGCGTCAGGATGCTTATTTAAATAAGCGGCAAAGCCTTTAATGGAGAAATCCATGCTCTTTTCAGTGGCGACACGACCAAGGAGTAAAACTACCTTAGTCTTCGGACCAATTCCATGATCTTCTTTGAACTTTTTCACTCTTTCAGGATCGACTTCTTCTTTAAAGATGGAGAAATCAATTCCCGAAGGAACAATATTCACATAAGCATCGCTTGCGATGTTTCTCATGTATTCTTTGGTTTTTAAGGATGGGGTAATAAATTCAGTAGCGTTCTTCGCGACTGTCTTTGTGTAGCTCTTTAAAACCTTTTTACCGATACGGTCCATTAAGCCATGCACCATATAGTGAGTGTAATCCTCATACGCAGTATGATAGGTATACACTAAAGGAACATTGAGTTTCTTCGCTGCACGTTTAGCGAATTGGCCGACACCCATATCGGTTTGGTTATGAATGAGTTCGACACCCCATTTTTTTAATATACGCACGACCTTGCCATTATAGAAATTGGTTAAACGATAGTCGTACATAAAACCAAGTGCCACACCAGGCATTCTAATAATTCCCTCTTCGACGTTATAATCGATCTTTCCTTTGCTATCTCTAGTGGTCACCACGATAACATCTTGACCGTGTTCTCTTAGTGTTTTCACTAAGTTATAACAAGATGTCGAAACACCGTTGATGAATGGAGGATATGTATCAGTGAAAAGTGCAATTTTCATAACTAAATAGAATCATCCTCATCGTAGATGTCGTAAGTCTTATACTCACTATCATCTTTTATTTCAACACCGCTATCTTTAGTTTTCTTGCTAGTCTTTGTGGCTTTCTTATTCGCCCTATCTTTATTCGCTCCTCTTAATTTATTAAGAATCGCTTGTCTAGACAACGTTGCCGTGTGTACCAAAGCATCGACCTCTTCTTTACGCATAACGTAAGTTTCGTTCTGCAAAGCAACAAAGGTTTGTCTGTTTGGAATGTCGCCTCTCTTCATGACTTCATCATGTGGTGAGGCTCTATAGAACGCGGTGGTGATACCAGCGACGATAATCGGAATGATAAATGTAATACTTCTCCAAAGGAGTAATGCGGAAACAGATAAAGCTTCAGAGGCTTTCACATAAGCGACTTTTTCACCTGGAGTTAATTTACCGATGAAATAGAATCCCATCTCAGGGTGTTTTTCGTTAAAGAATAACTTTGAGAAGACGTATTCGGAAACACCCGCTGAACCTGGAATAGGAATTAAACCAGTAATCATCTGGTGGTAGTTACCTAAGAAGACACTGTCCCAGAAGTAATTAATACCAACGTGTTCACTGCCTAACGCTAATCCACAGAAATAGGGGATGGAGAATTTTAAAGTCATATAAATGGAGAAACAAACCGCCACTAAAATAAAGAACGGGATGTTTGTCCATAGACGTTTAAATTCAATCTTGAAGTTTTCCACCTGGATTCTCAGGTTCTCTCTACTCTTATTTGGATTCTTTACAATCCTTAGCTTTGCACCTAAAGCGATAACTGGGCCCATAATAAAATTATGGAATCCCCTCCAATAGGACATGAGTAACACGATCAAAATAACAGAAACATTAAGTAAGAATCCGACAATTGTTAGTAACAAAATCGGAATGTTAATCACCAATTGATCTAACTTAATCGTGATGAATTGAATGGACATGATTAAGTCAAACTTAATGATGAATGATAATAAACCATAAATAATCAAAACAATCTGGAAGACAATGGAATACATCGCTAAAGCACTAACCGCGCTAGAAATATGTAAGCCCTGTTTCTTATAGGTATAGGCTTGCATAATCTGTCCACCAGAAGCACCAGGAGTCACTGCGTTATAGAAGACACCGACTTGGTCGCAAGCTATAGCTTGATGTAAGTAGTACTTCTTCGTATATAGACGCGCGAAACAAAAAAGAACAAACGACCTAATCAAAATAATGCCGAACATGACGCCGACAATGACACCAATCCACATTGGATCTGCAGACGTAAAGTTAGACCAAATGGTATCTGCCTTACCCCAAACAGAAAGAATGATGGAAACGATAGTGACAATTAAAACAAGAGAGATGTTAAGAATATATCGAATGACACTTTTCTTCGATTTCTTTTTTCCCTCTTTAAGGTCTTGCTCGTATTGTTCAACTTTTTTAATTAGTTCTTCATTGCTGCCCATAGCAAGACGATTATATCACATTTAAGGCCAATTAATATAAATTAGAGACGATAAATACAAAAAACGCGAATAAAAAAATAATGTCCAAGTTTTCTCGGACATTATCAGTAATATAAATCTTTCAGTATCTCGATGGTGTGCAATATTCCTTTTTCTAATGGAACATTAGCCTTCCATCCAAGGGCCTCTAATTTACTAGGATCTTGAAGGGCTAAACTAGCCTTCGAATATCCTGCGGAATTAAAACCATCATCATTTATATCAAAAATCACTTTTTTGTGATTATAGGAAGCACATATCTCCGCGACTTGTTTTAATCTCAAAGTTTCACGGTTATTGACGTTATAGGCATTCATGGATTCACCTTTTTCTAAAATAGTAATGATGCCAGAAACGATGTCTTGAATATAGGTATAGGAGAATAATTGTTCTCCTTTGCTCTTTAAAACGATATCTTCATCTAGTGCCGCGTTCTTCATAAACTGCGATAACGCTTTAGTGTCTTTTGGTGATTGTGTAGGACCAAAGGTCCTTGATAATCTGGCGATTAAAGTTCTAATACCTTTTTCCACGGAATAAGAAACACATAGTGTTTCACACGCTCTCTTGGATTCATTGTAGCAGCTTCTGACTTCCATTGGATCAAGCTTGCCACAATAATCTTCCTTCATTAAATCAACATCAGCCTCGCCATAAACTTCGCAAGATGATGTGAGCATAAATGTGGCGTTATTTTTCACCGCGACATCTAAAAGATTCTTCGTGCCATAAAGATTGATTAGCATTGTATCAATCGGTCTTTCCTTATAACCCTTGGGGTCCACTATCGAGGCGGCATTTATAACGTAATCTACTTTAGTAGATAAGTTTTCGTAAATAGTGGGATCTTTGACATCTCCCATCAAATAGGAAATACGTGATTCATCCGCTTTAAAACGTCTCTTGTCATTGTCGTTATAAGCGATTGCGATAACCTTTGTGTTTTGCTTTGGATTAGCGAAAATCGTATCAATCAAATATGACATAACCAAGCCACCCGCTCCAGCGATAAGGATGGTTTTGCCATCTAAAAAGGAGAGATTTTGGCTTTTCGCAAAATCATTTATTTCCTGGACGTATTTGGCGTTCTCGTAAACAGATTTCATCTTCTCGCTAATTCCTCCTCAGAGAATTTGAGCAAGGCTTTATATAGAGGAATATCATCCTTGGTTGTAATTTTATAATTACAATTAAATCCATCGGAGAAATAGATTCTCGTCCCATAATGAATCGCTAAAGTATTCGCATAAACAAAGTTATGAAGATTATCCTTCTCGGCTTTTTCGTAAAGTTCTCTAATTAATCCATAACGATACATTTGAGGGGTTTGCACTCGCATAAACGTATTACGGTCAATCTCTTTATCTCCGGACTTACCATCTTCCGTACAAATAACGGTTTCATAGCAAGGAACTGCTAAACAGGCATTACCTTTTTCTAATGCCGTATCAATCATCTTGTTAAGTGTTAATTGAGGTAATAAAGGTCTCACCGCATCATGGATGATGACAAAGTCATTATCACTTAATTTATCTTTTAATGAGAACACACCGTTACGTGTGCTATCATGACCAGTTTGTCCACCACTAACGATATTATTAACTTTAGTTAAATGATATTCATCCACTAGTTTTTGAAGCTTATGAATATAATCCTTAACACAAACAATCGTGATGTTATTAATGCGGTCGTTATGTTGGAAATTATTTAAAGTTCTCACAATGATCGGAATGCGGTTCACTTTTAAAAATTGCTTGGGCTGTTTAGTGCCCATTCTTTTACCGATTCCACCCGCTAAGATAATAACGTTAATTTTCATATCGAAACCATTATAGCATCTTTAGATAAATATGAAAAAAGAGATTGCAAATTACAATCTCTAATTCACTATTTTTTGTTCTCTGTAATCGTGTAAGATTTGATGATTTGAGAGAGCAATCGTTTAACCTCTCCTGTCTCTTCCATTTCGAAGACTTTAGAGATGGTTTTAATCTCATCTTCAATCGGATAAACATCCTCTTTTTGTTCGATGAAAATCTTCTTATTTTTGGTCTTGGTTTGGTTCTTCACATCGAGGATTAATTCTTCGTAAAGTTTCTCACCAGGTCTTAGACCTGTCTCCACGATCTTGATGTCGGTGTAAGGAATTAAACCAGCTTGTCTAATTAAACGTTCCGCGAGGGAGATAATCTTGACTGGTTTGCCCATATCGAGAATGAAGATTTCTCCACCGGTGGCAAATAAACCACATTGTAATATTAAACTCACTGCTTCAGGGATGGTCATGAAGTATCTGATAATGCGCTTATCAGTAATTGTCACAGGACCACCAGCTTCGATTTGTTTTTTGAATAATGGAACGACTGAACCATTACTGCCAAGGACGTTACCGAATCTCACTGCCGCATAAGCGGTATTCTTTGATTTATCGGCAAAGTATTGAATGATGGTTTCTGCGAATCTCTTGGTCGCACCCATAACGTTCGTAGGTCTAACCGCTTTATCTGTGGAGACAAGCACCATCTTCTTCACTTTATATTTGTCCGCAAGTCTTGCGACATTATAAGTACCAATGACATTAGTTCTAATCGCTTCTGCGGGGCTATCTTCCATTAATGGAACATGCTTATACGCCGCTGCGTGATAAATATATTCTGGATGATATTTCTTAATGATTTGTTCGACTCTAAAGTCGTTATATGTCGAACCGATCAAAGCGATTAATTCGATGTCGGTAATATGTTCATCTCTAATCTGTTTGGTTAATTCCATTTGGATATCGTATGTGGAGTTTTCATAGATATCAAAGAGGATTAACTTAGAAGGATGAGTTTTAAAGATTTGTCTAGTTAATTCACTACCTATAGATCCACCTGCACCTGTGACCATCACAACCCTGCCTTTAAGCATGTTTTGGACTTCACTGTTATTGAGTTTAACAGGGTCTCTATATAATAGTTCGTTTAAGTCAACGTTAATGATTCTTGTATCATTAGGACCTTGCATTTCACTGATGAGAGGCATACGTCTCACACGGACGGAATAAGGCTCTAATAATTCGATGATTTCATGGAGCTTTTCTTCGGATAGATCGCTAATAGCGATAATGACCTCTTCAATGCTGTAGAAATCAATCACTGTGCCGATATCAGAAATTGGTCCTTTAACTGGTAAGTTTGCGAAGATACCACCAATCTTGTTTTCATCATCATCGATGAAAGCGACAACTTTATTTCTATTATCTTTATTACGTCTAGATTCATCGACCACGATTTTACCAGCAGCACCCGCACCAACAACTAAGGTTCTGATGGGGTTTTGTTTCATAGTGATAATCTTAGAGATATTTAAGGCTCTCACAAGTAATCTTGTGGATGGTAAGACATAAATAATTGATACCGCACATAACAACCACACCCAGGCGTATCTCCAACCGATACCGAAGAATGGAACAAATGTAACAACGAATAAACCAGTAAATTGCACTGCTAAAGCAGTAGCAAGAATACGGAGCAATTCAATAAATCCGATATCTTTAGTAATAATCTTATAAACACCGGAGAAAAAGAACACTAAAACCATCACTAAACCGACAATACCGCAGTATAAACTGATCGGTAAGATGTTTTGGGCAAACTTCACATATCCATAGATAGAAACAAAACCCACCATGTTACCGATAACGGTAATAAGAAAGTCTGTCACCATATAGATGAAGTGTTGGGTTCTTCTAGACATATGAGTGCCGTTGTTATTCTTGTTTTTCATATTTGTGCTCATTTGATTTTATATAAATACAGTATAACTGTAAAGTAGATAATTTAATTCTTCCATTCTTCATATGGAACGTCTTCTAAAATATCCGCGATACGTTTACAAGCATTTCCATCACCATAAGGGTTCACCGATTTCGCCATTTTGGCGTAGGCTTCCTTATCGTTAAGTAAGTTAGAAAATTCTCTATAAATTACTTCTTCATCTGTGCCCACAAGTTTAAGTGTTCCTGCTTCTACACCTTCTGGTCTTTCCGTGGTGTCTCTCATCACTAAAACAGGCACTCCATAAGCAGGAGCTTCTTCTTGTATACCACCACTATCGGTGAGGATTAAATAGCTTCTTGATTCGAAGTTATGACAATCGAAAACTTCAATTGGTTCAATGATGTGAATGCGGTCGCAATCACCTAGTTCTTCATCCGCTGCTTTTCTCACAAGAGGATTCATGTGAATAGGGTAAACCGCTTTGCAGTCTGGATGCTCATTTAAGACACGACGAATCGCTCTAAACATATTGTGCATCGGTTCACCTAAATTCTCTCTTCTGTGCGCGGTAATGAAGATTAACTTATCATTACCTACCCAATCTAATTCTGGATGATGGTAATCCTTTGTCACTGTGTGTTTCATCGCATCGATAACTGTGTTACCAGTGACATAGATTGATTCCGGCTTTTTACCTTCATTTAAGAGGTTTTGCTTTGCAAGTTTTGTCGGTGCGAAGTTATATTTCGCTACTAAACCAATGCCCTGACGATTGAATTCCTCTGGGAATGGGGAATAGATATTGTATGTACGTAAACCCGCTTCTACGTGTCCCACAGGTATTTGCATGTAATAACACGCTAAAGCGGTCACAAACGCTGTAGATGTATCCCCATGTACAAGAACCACATCTGGTTTTATTTCTTCAAGTGTGGCTTTGATTTTATTAAGAATGTTCGTAGTGATATCAAACAAAGTTTGTCCGGGTTCCATAATCGCTAAATCATAGTCAGGATGCTCATTAAAAACATCAAAAACTTGATCTAGCATTTGCTTATGTTGACCAGTTGATAAAAGGATGGTTTCAATTCCTTCTCTTTTCTTCAACTCTTTGACTAGAGGCATCATCTTGATGCAATCAGGACGACAGCCCACTGTGACCACTACTTTCTTTTTCATTGTTGTTCTTCCTCCACTTTCTTTCTTCTAAACTTGTCTTTGAGGAACGAGAATATAAGCTTCATAAAGCTATCTCTTAATAAAATTAAAACCACAAAGTATAAGACGATACAAATTAGTATCTCGATAAACATAAATAAGGTTCTATGTGGGAATAAGAAATACATGCCAATACCCGCACCCACTAGAATCGCTCCAGAAATGAAATATTTATAGGAGCTTAGGATAATACGAAGATATTTAATATCTTTCGCTGTAAAGATAATCATCATTAACATAATGATAAATTCCGCAGCAATCGTTCCAATAGTCGCGCCCATCGCTCCATATTTTGGGATTAAGATGAGGTTCAAGCCAAGGTTAGAAACCGCACCGATAACGATGGAAATGATATATTGGAAATCTCGTTTACACACAATTAAGTATTGCAAGCCTAAAACGTTACTAATACCAACAAATAAGAAGACGAAAGAATAGACCTTCATCAAGTTAGAAACCGGTTCAAATCCATCGCCATAAAAGAATGGGACGAATTGATCCGCGACTAAAAAGACACCGATTATCATCGGTATGGATAACAAGAAGACGAACCGTATCGCGTTAGAGATGTTCTCCATGAATTTCTCATTATCACCCTTCTTAATTAAGTCAGCGTTTCTCGATATCATAACGCTACCTAGAGAAGTAATGACCGTTAAAGCCACACGGATTATCTTTTCCGAGTTCTCATAGTAGCCATTTTGTTCATTTCCAGGACACATTAAACCAATTAAGGTTTTGTCTAATGTTCTATAAATAGAAATCGCAATTGTGGGGATGAATAAGAATAAGACTGGTTTCATATGTTTGAATAGTCTTAATTCGGTTGGCTTCACAAAGCTGATTTTCTTGATTAAGAACGGCCATAATAACGCCGCATTAAAGAAGACAAATACGGATTGACTTAACGTATATTTCCAAACATCGTTTGGTCCTTTCACTAAAAGGAAGATACAGACGATATTTAAGATCTTCGCTAAAGCACCCACTAACATAACAATGCCAAACTTCTCTTGTCCATGGAAATAGAAAGTGACATCTAAACACACGGAGGCGACATCGATAGTTAAGATCATCATCAATGTCCAGTTATCAAATACATTAGTGATTGCCAAAGGCAAATATATCGCTAAACTTGTTAAAACAGCGAGCAGTCTTAAAATAACAATTTCCCAGAACAGTTTACTGGTCTCGTATTTATCATTTTTGACTTTCGCCATCTCACGCTGAGCGTAATAAATAAAGCCTAAAGCACCGAGCAAAATAAAATAGGTCGCATAAGAATATGCGTAGCTATATAAACCAATACCATCGTTTAAAATAGTCCTCGCTAAATATGGAGCGGTGACTATCGGGGCGATAATTAGTATTAATTGATAACCCAACGAAAATATATAGTTTTTAGTTATCCTATCACTATTATTTTGCATAACAATTTATAAATAAATTAGTTGAAGAATTCCTCTTTTAATTGATTGCCTTCACGAGCGTCCAATATCGCCTTGAAGGTATATAAATCAAGCTGTGTGGTAATCTTGATATTTTGGATTGGTCCTTCGACAAGATGGAGTTTCGCTCCATAGTGTTGAGCGACACTCGCAGAGTCGATGAACTTCTTTCCTTCCTCAAAGGATTTACGATAGTATTCATAAACTTCTGGGACATAGAAAGATTGAGGAGCTTTCGCATAGGAACAATAGTTACGATCAAAGACTTCTTCAATCGCATCTCCATTAATGCGGACGACTGTTTCAATCGCTGGAGAAACGGTAATACCATTACCGTATTTCTTCACTGATTCGATGTTATCGTCGATGACAGCTTGGGTAATAAGAGGTCTCACACCATCATGGATTAAGACAATATCATCTTTGTTATTAGAGAATTCTCTAATCATCTTTAAACCTAAGAAGATGGATTCGGGTCCACTTTGTCCACCCGGACAGATGTTCTCCACTTTCTTGATGTTGTTTAAAACTAGAAGTTCTTTTAACTTCTCAATATAAGGTTCATAGCACACCACAAAAATCTTATCGACGTGAGCATTCTTTTCAAAAAGCTCAATCGTGTGGATAATGACTTCTTTGCCATGAACGAGTAAGAACTGCTTAGGAATTGACTTGCTGTTCATTCTTTGACCGGTTCCCCCGGCGAATATTAGTGCGTAGACCATGAGTGTTTTTCCTCCCTAAACCTAAGAAATAAATAACTGGAATGAAATATACGAAGAAATAATCCTGGAATATCGGATTATCAAATAAACCAAACGCTAAGATAAAGGCGATAAGTCCATAAGCGGATATAGACCATAAACTAAGTGGAGGTCTATTTTTCTTCGCCTCTCTAATTATTAAAATAATTAACACTAGTAATATAATCACTGAGAAGACACCTAACTCAGTAAATAACTGTAAGTAAATATTATGGACATTATTAACGATTTCAATGGACTTAGAACCGTATTGAGCGAAGCCACCCCAACCGACACCAAAGACGGGGTTCTTCGCGAATAAGTCAATCGCTATCGCGTATAATCTCGCACGTCCATTCGTGATATCCACGCCTTTCGCGGATTGTAATAAAGCGAAGAGTCTGCTGTTAGTTCCAAAGACATCACTTGGAATGACATAGATAAATAACGCAAGCGTTAACGCTAACAAAATACCGATTGGTAATGTGAACATTAAAATAGCTTGTCTCTTCTTGGAGTGGATGATGAGGATAACGTATAAAGCGAGCAATAAACCTAAAGGTTCACCACGTCTATTTAAGAACAATAAGCCCGCACCCATATACAAGAACATAAATGCGAATAACACTAGCAATCCCTTGTTCTTACGATTACCTCTAAGTAAGTAGACGAATGATAAAATCATTCCTGTGGTTAAATAGGAACCAGTTAAACCGATATTACGGCCCATGACCGCACCATAACCCTCGCCTCTAAGGAAGTAATATTCCTCCGCTGAAGACTTAGATAAGAAACTCAAGACATAAGACTGATAAGTCGATGCGGAAACTTTATTTAATATAATTAAAGTTGTTGCAATTAAACCTGGAATAATGAGCAAGACAAATAATGTCTTCGCGGTTTTTAAGTTAAATCGCATGAACGGTATCGTTAATAACGAATAAAACAATGTAAATAGATAGAATGGATGTCTAGTAAAGTAATCAAGTTCTCGGATATTTAACACAATCAGAATGACAATTCCAAAGAAGCAGGCAAATATCCTTGTTGGGGAATAATCCAAAATATCTTTTAAGTGTAAGAGAATGTGAACGAGTAAAGCCGCTGCCATAATGACAACGAAAATCTTCGCACTGATACCGAAGTCATCAATGACAAAGAATCCAGCGTACACTATCGCTAATAGTAAAACTGGGAAGTTATCCCATAGAGATACTCTTCTACGGATGATGATCTTCTTGACCTTCTTTACTTGTTCCCCGCTACTTGGGTATGTCGCAACACTAGCTTCGCTCATCTTTCTCCTATTTTAATTTATAATTAAAGAGATATTCGACAGCCTTCTTAGGCGCATCGATTCCCTCATAACTACCTTGGTCTTTTTGATGCTTGAGCATCTTTTCTTTGAAGTCTTTTTCATCAAAGTTTTCAATCACTTTAATGAGTGATTCTAAATCATTTGCGATTGGGAATCCCCATTCCTCAATAGGAACGTAGAAGTCTCTCTCGCTTTTATATTTATCTAAGTCGTAACAATACAAAATACATGGCTTAAGTGTTAAGCAGAAATCCCAAATGGATGAGGAATAATCAGAGATTAACATATCAACGAACACTAATAATTCCTGCATATCTTCCGCGGATGATAAATCAATGGAATTCGCGAGTTTTTG
>JAEEGL011500860.1_pt1 | contig 12927 bp, 12 predicted proteins | sample 9134231 | NCBI WGS metagenome assembly JAEEGL01 (sample SAMN16246548, study PRJNA631951) | gut metagenome | biome: gut microbiome; feature: rumen; material: fiber-attached | host: Bos | place: Iran: Karaj | collected 2018-10 | reverse complement strand
CAAGGACTGCCCGATCAACCCAGCCTAGTCCGAGAGCCGCGACAACATCTTCACCGGGACCTGGGACAAGTGGAAATACCTGATCTGGGATTCCGTCTACGAGTATTCCGACATCGGCGAGTACTACTATAACGAGGACGCGTCCCGGGTCTTCGTCGAAGGCTCCTACGAGCTGACCAAGGTCGGCCAGCGGGCCAAGATCGTCTACGAGCCCGTTCCCTACGACGGATACGGCCTCGTCACCCCGTAAGAGGAGATCACATGGAACAGTTCAAATCGGAATTTCTGTCCGTCGTGACGGGGCACCGGCTCTTTGCCGGCCTGAACGGCGAGGAGCTGGTCTCGGCCCTCGCCCTCATGGACGCGTCCTATGAGGACGCAAAGCGGGGCGACCCGCTCCATACCATGGGCCGGAAGCTCGAGAAATTCGGTCTGGTCCTCTTCGGCGCCGTCCTCGTGTCCACCGACGACATCGAGGGCAACCGGATGATCCTGAACCAGGTCACGTCCGGCGGGACCTTCGGGGAATCGCTCTGCTTCCTCGGCGTCGAGGATCCGGGCATCCGGATCACGGCCTCCGGGGACGCGGGGATCCTCTGGCTCTCCCCGGCCGGCCTCTTCGGCTCTATCGAGCCCCTCGCCCTGAAACTGGCTAAGCGCTTCACGGCCATGCTTGCCGAACGGACGCTCCGGATGAACCGGCGCATCCAGATCCTCTCGAAGCTCTCCATCCGGGAAAAGCTGATCGCCTACTTCACCGCGCTCTCCGCCGACGCGGGCGGCAATCTCTTCCAGGTCCCGATGAACCGGGAGGAGATGGCCGACTACATGGGCACCAACCGGAGCGCCCTCTCCCGGGAGCTCTCCCGGATGAAGGAGGAGGGGATCCTCGACTTCTACCGGAACACGTTCCGCTTCCGCAAACTCTGAATTCTGTTGCATCCGCAACATCAATTGGACCTTCTTTCCGCTATACTGGTGACAGAAATATCGGAAAGAAGGTCTTTTTGTTATGAAAAATCTCAGGAAAATTCTCTCTCTGCTGCTCGTGCTTCTTCTGGCCGTGACACTCTTCTCCGCCTGCGGCGAAAAGCCGGCGGAGCCGTCCGAGACGAGCGCGCCCGTCAAAGACGACGTGACCATCCGCGTGGGCGGTCTGAAAGGCCCGACCACCATGGGTCTCGTGAAACTGATGGAGGACGCCGAAGCCGGCCAAACGGAGAACGCCTATGAGTTCACCATGGCCGCGATGGCGGACGAGCTGACACCGAAGCTCCTGAAAGGGGAACTGGACGCGGCCGTGGTGCCGGCCAACCTGATCGCCGTGCTGAACCGGAAGTCGGAAGGCGCCGTGAAAATGGCCGCCGTCACCGTTCTCGGCGTCGTCTATATCGTCGAGAAGGGCGGCGAAGAGATTGCCTCCCTCGCGGATCTGGCGGGCAGGACCGTCTACGCCACCGGCAAGGGCTCCGTTCCCGAATACGCCCTGACCTATCTCCTCGCCCAGAACGGCCTGACCCTCGGCGAGGACGTGACCGTGGAGTGGAAGAGCGAACCCACCGAAGTGGTCGCCCAGATGTCGACCGACGAATACGCCGTCGCCATGCTGCCCCAGCCCTTCGTCACCGTCGCCAAGGGGACCCTGGACGGGCTCCGCGTGGTCCTCGATCTGACGGAGGAATGGGAGAAGCTGGACAACGGCAGCCTGCTCATCACCGCCGGCCTCGCCGTCACCTCCTCCTTCGCCGAGGAGCATCCCGACGCCCTCAGAACCTTCCTCGAGGAATACCAGGCGTCCACCGAATACGTGAACGCGAATCCCGCCGAGGCCTCCCTTCTGATCGAGAAGGCCGGCATCGTCAAGGCGGCCGTCGCGGAGAAGGCCATCCCGGCCTGCAACCTCGTCTTCCTCACCGGGAGCGAGATGACGGACGCCGTTCCCGGCTATCTCGGGATCCTCTACGATCTGAATCCCGCCGCCGTGGGCGGATCGCTCCCGGGCGACGATTTCTTCGTCACGCTCCCCTGATCCCGGCGGCATGAAGAACAAGATCCTCTGGAAAGCTCTGTCCGTCGTCGCCGCCCTCGCCGTCTGGGAGATCGTCTCCCTGGCGGTGAACTCGAAGATCCTCCTCGCCTCGCCCCTCGACGTGGCGGTGCGGTTCTTCACGCTCTGGTTCGAGGACGGATTTCTCCGCGTGATCCTCTTCTCCCTGCTCCGCATCCTCGCCGGCTTTCTGTCGGCGCTCCTCGCCGGGATCCTGCTCGGTGTGGCGGCCGGCCGGACCTCCGTCATCGAGACGCTCCTCTGGCCCTACGTGACCGCCATGAAGTCGGTCCCCATCGCCTCCTTCATCATCCTCTGCCTGATCTGGCTCTCCACCGGCAGCTCACCGTCTTCATCGCCTTCCTGATCGCCTTCCCGGTGATCTACTCCGGCGTGCTGACGGCCATGAAGAACACGGACAGGTCCCTGCTCGAGATGGCGGCCCTCTTCAAAGTCCCCTTCGGACGGCGGCTCCGGATGATCCACCTGCCCCATCTCGCGCCCTATCTCCTCTCCGCCTGCGGCGTCGCCGCCGGGATGACCTGGAAGGCGGGCGTGGCGGCGGAAGTCATCGGCATGGTCCCGGGTTCCGTCGGCGAAAAGCTGTACAACGCGAAGATCTATTTCGAGAACGCGGATCTGCTCGCCTGGACCCTCATCATCATCCTGCTCTCCGCGGCGATGGAGAAGGCCTTCGTCTTCCTGCTCGGCAAAGTCATCCGGGGGGTGGTGAAACGATGAGTCAGATCATGATCCGGGATCTCACGAAACGGTACGGGACCCTCACGGTCCTTGATGGCTTCTCCTACACGTTCGGCCCGGGCGTCACCTTCGTGACCGGTCCGTCCGGCTGCGGCAAGACGACGCTCCTGCGGCTCATCGCGGGCCTGGAGAAGCCGGACGAGGGAACCATCGAGGGCGTGCCGGAGAAGGTCGCCTTCGTCTTCCAGGAAGACCGGCTGATCCCGACGGCCGACGCCGTCGACAACGTCCGGCTGGTCACGGGCGACACCGTGAGCCGGGAAGAGATCGAGGAGCGCCTGGCCTCCCTCGGTCTGGGAGACGCCCTGAAAAAGCCCGTGTCGGAACTCTCCGGCGGGATGCGGCGGCGGGTAGCCATCGCGCGCGCCCTCTGCTTCGGCGGGGATCTCCTGCTTCTGGACGAACCCTTCAAAGGCCTGGACGCCCCGCTCCGGCAGTCGACCGCCGGGGCCCTCCTCGAGCATGCGGAGGGCAAGACCGTCATCGCCGTGACCCACGACCCGGAGGAGATCGGGCTGATGGGCGGGCGGGAGCTGAAACTCGTCCCCTGACGGGGAAAAGGTTTTTTCCTCTTTGATAAAGCAAAGCCGGCTTTCCTTCGCCTGAAGAGGAGCCGGTTTTGTTTCCAGTTTATTCACTAATTATGTCATTATTGTTTCTTGACAGCCGGGACGCCGTATGATAGAATGAACGCGTATGACAAACTACCGGAGGTTTTCTCATGGCTTGGCTCAAGAAACACCTTCCGGGGATCCTGTGCGGACTGGTCATCCTGGGCTACACGCTGTTCGTGGTCCTCGACACTTTCGTGATCCCCCGGGAGCTGAAAGCCGACATTCCGGATGAGGAACTCCTCGATGACGGGGAGGGCGATCCGGAGAGCACGGAAGTCGTCCGTCCTCCTTTCGTTCAGACGGACGGCGCCTATATCGACCGGAACATCGCCATCAAGGTGGATACATATACCAAATATTTCTCCACGATCTACGTGGCGGACGTGAAACTCTCCTCCGCCGAATACCTGAAGACGGCGCTGGCGCATAACCAGTACGGCCTGAATATTAAAGACACCACGTCCAACATGGCCGAGGAGCACAACGCGATCCTCGCCATCAGCGGCGACTACTACGGCGCCCAGAAGGCCGGCTACGTGCTCCGGAACGGGAAACTGTACCGCGCGAAGCCCATCGGCGACCACGAGGACCTCTGCGTCGACGCGGAGGGCAACTTCTCCATCATCAACGAGCAGGACATCATGGGCAAGGACCTGTACTACGCCGGGATGCAGCAGGTCTTCTCCTTCGGACCGGCCCTGGTCAAGGACGGGGAGATCAACGTGGAACGGGAGGACGAGGTCTACTACCACAAGACCTCGAACCCGCGGACCGCGATCGGCATCATCGACCGTCTCCACTACGTCTTCGTCGTGTCGGACGGCCGCGTTAAAGAAAGCAAGGGCCTGACGCTCTACGAACTGGCCGAGTTCATGAAGAAGCTCGGCTGCTCCATCGCCTACAACCTGGACGGCGGCGGTTCCGCCACCATCGTCTTCAACGGAGAGGTGCTGAACCAGCCCACCTTCGACGGGGACGTAATCTCGGAAAGGAACATCAGCGACATTGTATACATCGGATACGAATAAGGAATGCGGGGCGCGGGCGAAAAAGACCGCCCTCGTCTACCTCGGCTTCTCGCTCTTCCTCGCGCTCTTCGGCGCCGTCTACGAGCTGTACAGCCACGAAGTCTATTCCTACTGGATGATCTACGCCTTCGCCTTCCCCCTCGTCTTCGGCACCCTCGCCTTCCTCCTGCTCGGCATGAAGAAGGAGGCCCGCTATCCGTCGAAGGGGGCGGCAAGGCTCTGGCATTCGGGCGTGGCGACCCTCACCTGCGGGAGCCTCGTGCGCGGCGCCCTCGCGATCTACGGGACGACGAACGACCTCATCCACATCTTTCCCCCGGCCGGGGCCGCGCTCCTCGCGGCGGCCGTCGTCCTCTATATCCTCTGCGGGAAGAAGAAGGCCGGAGAGAAAGAGCAGGACACGCCGCAGTGATTCCATATCCCGGACCTCACCAACGGGCGGACACGATCCGTCCGTTTTTCATTTCCGTCCGGAACAAGTCTGGCGAAAGAACTTGAAATCGTCCGGAAGATGGGGTATAATGAACATGACCCCGCAATCATTTTACAGAAAGGTTGGAGAATCCATGAAAAAGTATCTTGCGGAATTCATCGGCACCTGCGTTCTGGTCCTCTTCGCCTGCGGCACCGCCGTCGTCCTCGGCTGCAACGCCGAACCGACCGTCGCCTATCTCGGCACCGCCCTCGCGTTCGGTCTCGTGATCGTCGCCATGGCCTATTCCATCGGCAACGTATCCGGCTGCCACATCAACCCCGCCGTTTCGATCGCCATGCTGATCAGCGGCAAGATGAGCTTCAAGGACTTCATCGGTTACGTGATCGCCCAGTTTGCCGGCGCCATCGCGGGCGCTGCCATCCTGCTCGTCCTGGTCGGCAAGGGCACCTCTCTCGGCGCGAACAGACTCTATAACGGCAGCATCTGGCTGTCCCTCCTGATCGAGGTCATCCTCACCTTCGTCTTCGTGTTCGCCATCCTCGGCGTCACCTCCAAGGTCGAGAACGGCCGCGTCGCCGGTTTGGTCATCGGCCTCACCCTGACGCTGGTCCACATCTTCGGCATCTACTTCACCGGCACCTCCGTGAACCCGGCCCGTTCCTTCGGCCCCGCCCTCCTCGCTGGCGGTGACGCGCTGTGCAACGTCTGGGTCTTCATCGTCGCTCCGCTGGTCGGCGGCGCACTGGCGGCTCTGGTCTGGAAGATCTTTGAAGAGAAGAAGAAAGCGTAAACCTGCTCTGTTTCGAAAAACGTACGGGAGGCGTTTCCATGACGGAAACGTCTCCCGTTGTTATATGCCTTTGTGCGGGTACGCTGTTCCTACGGCTGTCGTCCGCCGGATCCGGTCAGCCTCCGAAGAATTTGACCACCGATTCCATGACGCTGTGCAGCCGGTCGGAGACCTGCAGGACGTCGTCCAGCCGGTTCAGGAGATTGTTGACCGCGTTCGGATCCAGCTTCGCCACGTTCGAGAGCGCGTCGGAGAAGCTGTCCATCTTCCCGCTCACCTCGTTCATCAGCCGGTTGATCGCGTCGGGGTCCAGTTTCGCGAAATTCTTGATCCCGTCGGTCACGGTGTTGATCTTGTCGCCGATCCCGTCGAACATCTCCTTGAAAGAATCCGGATCGAGCCCCTTCAGGACGTCCAGTTTCTCCCGAATCTGCTCGAGAACGGGCGAGACCTCCTCGTCCACGGTCTCGATCACGTCCCGGATCTGTTCCAGCACCGGCTCGATCTCCGCGGAGATCCTTTTGTACGCCACGTACAGGAAGATCAGCCCGACGATGATCGCGACGATGATCAACAGGTTCACGGCGGTCTTGGCCCTCTCGTGCACCAGCAGCTTCTTCTGGACTTTCAGGATCTCGGCCAGATAGTCGTTGGTCTCCATGACCTTCTTTTTTTTCTTTTCCTTTGCCGGAGCGGGGGCGGCTTCGACCGGAGCGCCGTTCAGGGAAGCGCCGGCGTCCGTGTTCTCCGGGGTCAGTTCTTCGATCTCCTGAATATTCTTCTGGTCTTCCATATCGATCCCCTTTCTTCGATCAGACTTCGAGCGGCTGCTCCGGGCTCTTCAGGAGCCCCGTCACGCTCGTCGGGTGTTCTTTCACGGTCCAGAACGACGCCGGATGATCCTTGTCCGGCCGGTAGTGGGTGACCATCCGGTACGGCGGCTGCGGGATCGTTCTGCTGAAGCTGTCCGGATCCTCCCGGAACCGGGTCAGCGCCTCCTCGGACTTCTCCCGGATCAGGCGGCAGGCGGCCGGATGCGACTGATGGATGGCCCAGGCGTTCCAGTATTCGTATTCGTCCGTCGTCAGCTCGTCCCCGGGTTCCTCCCGGAGCCCTTCCTTCACGGCGGCGGTGACGATCCCCGGGAAGAGGGCTTCGGCTTCCTTCGTGAACGCCTTGTCGCCGGACCCGAAGATCGGCGTGACGCCGTATTCCACGGCGCAGAAGGCGCATTCGCCGAATTCGCCGACGGAGACGCCGTTGATCGACGAGTCGATCACACCCATCCAGCCGGTATGGCAGATGTGTCCCCGTACCGTTCCGGCCTTGGGATGCTGGCCGACCCAGGCGATGCAGTCGAATCCGCCGTCCACGCCGAATGGATACCCGCGGCTCCGGCGCAGAAGGGCTCTCTCGTCGAGGAGAAGGCCGTCTATGGCGCCTTTTCCGTGTCCGTCCAGTACCAGCACCTCCGTCGCGCCGGCGGCGAAAAACCCGTCTATCGCGGCGTTGGTCTCCTCTGTCAGGAGTTTCTTGCCGGTCTCATAGTAGCGGCTGTCCGGATAGATCCAGTCGGGGGCGTTCATGACGCGGGCGACGCCTTCGAGATCCGTCATGATGAATACGCGCATGGTCTCTTCCTCCCGTCTCTCAGCGTTTCTTCAGTTGGATGAGGATCGTGCCGTACAGCGGCATCGTGAACGTATGCCATCCGCTGCTGCCGGCGAAGGATTCGCCGGATACGGGCGCGAGGTCGTGATCGCCGTCAAGGACCGAGTAGGTCACGTCGACGCCCCTCTCCCCCGCAAAACCGTCCCAGCGGACGGTCAGCGGGAGCGCTTCGTCCTCCGCCCCCTCTCCGTTGACGGAGTCGTGATCCTTGTAATAGGTGATCATGATCGCGGCTTCCGAGTTGTCGCCGGACTTTGCCGAGATCGTGTACACGTCGGACGTGTCGCTCTCCGCCGCCGTCGAGACACCGAGCGAATAGAGCGCGTCGAACGCCTTCATCGCGTAGTACGGCTTGAGCGGCTGCTGGGAATAGTCGTCGAAGAGGCCGTTGAACGTGCACTGGAAGCGCGCGTCGTAATACATGAAATGATCCATCGGGGAGTTCTGCGCGTCGATCATGGAGGCGCCGACGTAGGCCGAGCCTTTCAGCGCCTTCATCACCCGGTAGGAATAGAGCAGATCGGGCCGGTTCCACGCCTTCGCATAGTTCCACTCGTTCAGGATCAGCTCCGTCTTGGTATAGCCGTACCGGTCGCACAGGGCGCGCGCGATCCGGGCGTCCTCGCCGTGGAGTTTCGGGTCCACGCCGTACCGGTGGAAGGAGAAGAAGTCCATCGGCGCCGGATCGGCCGGGTCCCGGGTCAGGTAGGTGAAGAACGGGTCGAGCCACTCGTCCTTCCGGGCGGAAACGACGGCCGGCCCCCCGATCTTCAGGCGGGGGAAACAGGCTTTGAGGTGCCGCGCCGCCACGTCGTAGAATTCGTAGAATTCCTCCTTGGTCCCGGTCCAGCACTTGATGCTGAGATCCGGTTCGTTCCAGATCTCCCAGTACTCGATCCCGTATTCGTGGCCGTTTGCCCAGCCCTCGTTCATGTGCCGGATGATGTGCTCGGCGATCCGGGCCCATTTATGGAAATCCTTCGGCACCACCGCGCCGTATTTCTTCGATTCGTGCTCGATCTTGTTCCCGAGCCGGTAGAAGACCTTCGTCCCGGACCGGAGGATCGTCTCCATGTATTCGTCTGTCAGATCAAAATCGTAGGAAGACGGGTCGTTCTCGTCCGCGTCGAAGTTCGGGAAGATCGAAAGGATGTCGACGGTGTGGCTCCCGCCGTACGCCGGACAGTACGACGAGTCATGGGTGCGCGCCATCGGGAAATGCGCCGCCGCGTAGTCCTCGAAATTGCCGAAACAGTGCGCCTGGGGCATCGCCGGCCCGTTGTTCACGCTGTGCATCGGCTTGATCCTGCCGTTCTCCTGTCCGAACCGGACGGTCACTTCGCTCATGAGAGTCTCCTCCAGAATTCTGTCAAATGTTCGCCCCGCGGGGCCGATTCCATGATAACACAACGGCCGTCCGGTTGCAACCGTTTTTCGTTCATTTCCCCGCCGGTTTTTCCGTCTCCGGCTCTCCCGTCCGGCCGCAGGTCCCTGAACGACAGAAAACAGCCCGCGGGGGCTGTTTTCCGTTATCCGGTTCATGATTCCTTGGTATCCGGCGGGAGGGGCGGATCCTTCGGCGCCTGGATCGCCGCGGGGGAGGTCGGGACCCGGCTGAACAGTCCGTCGAACAGGAGTCCGACGAGGCCGCAGCTCGCGCTCATCACGGCCTTCGTCAGATCGATCGTCACCGTGTAGGCGTTCGGGTCGTCCTCTTCCTTCAGATCCAGCGTGAGCGTGACGTGTCCCAGTTTGTTCACGCCGAACTCGTAATCCTTCACATCGGTCTTGTCGACCTTCTCCTTGACCTCTCCGGCTTCCTTGCCGACGAATTCCGTCACGATCTTCTGGAGGAAGTCGATCTTCGTGATCATCACCTTCTTCGACTCGCCCTGCCATCCGGCCAGCTTCCTCAACTCGCCCTCCAGATGCAGTGAATCGTTCAGGTCGTACTGGATGTTCTTGATCTTCTGATCCTTCAGGTTGAAGGTACGGCCCTTCCCGGCGTACTTGTGCATGTACTTCGAGACGGTCTCGCCGATGTACTTCTGGAACTTCGGGTTCTTCTGCAGGCTCTTGACCCACTTCTGGAACAGCTCGCCCGCGGCAGCCTTCAGTCCCTGGACCGTCATGTCGGAGAACGCCTTGCAGAAACTGCCGTAGAAGTCGAACTCGCCCTTGTCGCGGAGCTTCGCGAAGAAGTTCTTGATCGCCGAGTAGACGAAGTACGCGGCCAGGGTCGTCGCGGCCTTCTTCCAGCTCGTCAGGCTGATGTTGTTCGAGACCAGGTTGTCGCCCATGCTCTCGATCATCTTCGCGAACTCGAACTTCTCGACGTCGATCTTCTGACCGTAGTTCAGCGCCGCGATCACTTCGCCGAGCGACTCGGCGGCGAAGTCCTTCGCCGGCGAGATGATGGCCTCGGCCACCGGTCCGGCGTACGCCGCGACCAGATAGGAGAACGCGCAGTCGCCGAAGAACTTGATCCATTCGAGCTGGCTGATGATGACGTCGTAGAGTTCGGCGTCCTGACGGTATTTGATCCCTTCGATCGTCCAGTAGCGCATGTAGTTGCGGACGAGATATTTGCTCGTCAGGCGCAGCTGCTCCGTGGACGACCTCGGTTCGAGGGCCATTTCCTCGACTTTCTTCTTCCACTTCTCGGCTTCGCCGGGGATGGAATACTTGTCGATACGCTCCTGGAGCTTCTTGTATTCCTGCTCCCAGCCTTCCAGGGGGTCGAACACCTTGCCGCACAGGCGGAGCGGGATCTCGGCTTCGAACTCTTCGGCATTGTAGTCGGCGTGTGCCGTCAGCAGCACGATGAAGAACGTGCCGTCCTCCGGCTCGCACAGGTGCGCCTTCGGCTCGATCGTACAGAGATAGCGTCCGTCGTCCAGGAGGCCGTCGGTCTCCTCGTACTCGTACTTCTCGGCCAGCGACTGCTCCTTGTCGGCGCGGGAGCCTTTCCCGCCGCCGCCCTTCAGTTTGTCGAAGCGGTACTCGGCTTCCTTCGGATTGATGATCGCCCGGTCCTCGCCGCAGACGGCGAGGGTCACCTGCATTTCGGAGACCTGCCACTTCCTGTCGAGGTCGCCGGCGTTCTCCTTCTCGTAGGCCTGGACGCGGACGTACTTGACGCCGCCCTTCTTGCCTTCCATATCGGATTTGACCGTGATCCCTTCGGGATAGAGCGTCATCGTGACGTAGCCCGGGATCGGGTCTTTTTCTTCCTTCAGGATCACCTGGATACTGAACGGGACGTCCTTCGGTCTCGCGAAGACGTCGTCGTTCTTCTCCGGCGGGGTATCGTTCTTCACGTGCATCTTGAAGAGATACGGATCGTCCGTCGCCTCGAAGGAGGTCGAGAATCCTTCGGCGCGGTCCGCCGAGATGTCGGAGAGCGCCGGGGGAGAGAGGGCGTCGATGACGCGGAAGTACCGCATGTAGGTGAAGCCGTCGCCCGGGATCGCGTCGATCCGGCAGCCGTTGCGGTAGAAGGTCAGCGTTCCGGGCGGATCCTCTTCCGCGAACTGGAGGGACGGGCCGTCCACCAGGCGGAAGATGACGGTGTTGGTGAAATAGTAGGAGGCGTTGCCGAAGGTGAAGGTGAGTCTGCCTTCGCTGCCCGTTTCGTCCTCCGGCGCGCTGACTCTCGCCTCAAGATAGCGCCCGAGGACGGTGGTGCCGTGCACAGTCAGTCCCTCTCCCTTCACCGAGATCATCATCGTCAGATCGTCCCGGTCGCGCTCGGCGCCTCCTTCGACCTCGACCATCCGGGCCCGTACCACGACGGGCTCCTTTCCCCGCCGGATGGCGTCGCCGAAGTCCTTCTGGACGTACATCTTGTACGTCTTGCTGCTCTTGTTGTCTCCGCCGTCCGCGGCGGCCGCGCCCACCGCGGCCGCGCCGGTCGCCAGGACGCCGATCACGATGGCGGCGGGAACGGATACGCCGCCGTCCTCGCCGGGGGTGTCGTCGGCCCAGCGGGTGGCGCCGGCGTAGTCGAAATCCTGCAGGATGTCGGCATCGAGCCACTCGACCTGATAGTTGGCGGGATTCGTGAAATACGCGTCGTAGCCGTGGGAGAGGAATTCGGCCTTTTCCTTCTGGTGCCGTTCCTTCATCGCCGCGTAGGTCGCGGCGTGCTTCTCCGGATCGTAGTCGCCGAGGAAGCGGCCCGTTCCGATGCTGAAATCCATCTTGACGGACGCCATGAAATGGATGCGGGGGAGCCCCTCGATCCGGAAGACGTAGGTCTTCCAGATGATCTCGTTGTATCCGTCGCCGTAGTCGTCGCCGGCTTCCCACGCGTCGTACAGATGCAGGCTGAGCATCGTGTTGCCGTTCGGCTCTTCCGTTATGGTGAGCGGCTCGTCGATCTCATTCTCGTTCGACGTGCGCCAGGAGTTGAGGTCCATGGACGTGCCGGACATCTCGATGTTGTAGATCTTCTTCCGCTCCTCGACCGTCGTCTTGAAGGATTCGGACGCGTCGTCGATCACGAAGATCTTGACCTTGCAGTGTCCTTCCTCCGACACGGAGCCGATGTAGCGGGTCAGGTTCATATAGGCGTAGCCTTCCTCGTCGAACCCGGATGGGATCGGCAGAGTGATGCGCGCCTTCTGCTCGATGAACTGGCCCTCGTTCTTGATCCATCCTTCGAACGTCGCCGTGCTGTCGAGCATCAGCCCTTCTTCGTACAGCTTCTTGTTATCCAGCTCGTCGATGGAATACGCTTTCGTATAGGCGTCGCCGGTGGTGAAGAACTCCGCCGGATACGGCTTGGCGGCCGAGACCGAGAGCGCCGCGGCGCTGAGAAGCATCAGGACGAGAAGGATCCTCGCTGTGATCCGTCTTTTCACCCGACCTGCGCTCCCTTCTGTCCGCCCATCTTGATCGTGCCGGTAGCCTGGAGCAGGAGCAGGACCAGTCCGGCGGCGATGAGAATCATGCCGGGGATGAGAAGGAGCCAGCGCAGGTTGAGGAGTCCGATCACCGCGGCGGCGGCAAAGCCGGCCGAGAGACCGCGGAAGAAACCGGAAACCCCGGCGCCGAGCATGTTCTGCCCCTTCGAGACGGCGGAGCTGACCAGCCGGCTGACCAGGCCGTTCGTCGCGCCGGCCCGGCCGGCAAGGAACGCGGCGGCCGCGCCGCCCATGAAGCCCATGCGCATCGAGGAACCGGAGAAGAAGACGTAGAGGACGAGTGCGGCGCCGATCCCGGTGATCCACGCAAAGAGGGTCTCCGGAGTCACGCCGACGGCGCTCTGGATCGTGTCGCCGAGGGAGCGCTTCTGCCCGCCGTTCTTTTTCGTGAAGAGGCCGATCAGAGCGACCAGGGCGCCGGCGAAGACGCCTTTGCCGATGATGCCGCCGATCACGCCCAGGATCCCGCCGCTCATGCCGCCGTTGGCGAAGGTCAGGAAGGAGAGCATCTTCGTCGGCAGGGGATTGATCCCCGCGGCCTGCAGAATGTTCAGGATCAGCCAGACGAGTGCCAGGATGAGGGTCGGCAGCATCTTCTTCGGATCCTTGAAGAAATTCTTGATATTGGGAAGCAGGTTCTTGAACCCGTTG
>JAEEGL010072642.1_pt1 | contig 12927 bp, 12 predicted proteins | sample 9134231 | NCBI WGS metagenome assembly JAEEGL01 (sample SAMN16246548, study PRJNA631951) | gut metagenome | biome: gut microbiome; feature: rumen; material: fiber-attached | host: Bos | place: Iran: Karaj | collected 2018-10 | reverse complement strand
TATTCCCGACATTCGTACAGGTCTGGATGAGAAATTCTTAAATTCATCAATTGCGAAGTATACCCAGATTTGATATCATATCTTGCTATATCGGTCTCTTTTAGCATGAGATGCGTCATAGCGTTCTCTTCCCGTCGCTTGATCAATTTGCAGATCCGGATAAAACTGCTATAAAGAGGATGTTACAACGAGGAAGACGGAACAACAACGATCGTTATCGCAAGCGATGACTTTGTGATTTCCGTATAGAGATCTTCGTTCGAAAAGGTTTCAATAACACATGATATGCACAAACATGCAAAACGCGTGTAATGCACCGAAAACAGTGAATGTTCAACAATAAGAACAAATGGTATGCAAAAATTAAATAACACATTGGACTTTGAACGTATCACTGGATCACGGGACGACCAGACCCATACATAACCGACGTTTGTGTTGAACAGAGAACTATGGCAACGGCAGTTATAAAAAGACTGAGACCATGCCAGTGGATAGATTAATGGGTTTCAGAAAAATTAACGGAATATATGATCACCGTGTTAAAGATATCATGGGTCTTTCGGAACTTTTCGGGATCGATCCGAAATATGATTTATGTGAGAACAAAGGAGCATAACTTTGGATAAGGAGATTTTTGAACAGATAAACAAAAGACGGACATTTGCCATAATTTCCCACCCAGATGCGGGAAAGACCACACTTACGGAGAAATTCCTGCTTTACGGCGGACAGCTGAATACCGCCGGTTCCGTAAAGGGAAAGGCGACGTCCAAACATGCTGTTTCGGACTGGATGGATATAGAGAAGGAAAGAGGAATCTCGGTCACTTCATCGGTATTGCAGTTTGAATACAGCGATAAATGCATAAATATACTGGATACACCGGGACATCAGGATTTCTCCGAAGATACATACCGTACCCTCATGGCTGCGGATAACGCCGTTATGGTAATAGATGCGGCAAAGGGAGTAGAGCCCCAGACAAGAAAGCTTTTCAAGGTCGTAGCCAGAAGGGGGATCCCCGTATTTACCTTCTTTAACAAAATGGACAGAGATGCACTTGATCCCTTTGAACTGGTGGATCAGGTAGAGCACGAGCTTGGCATAGAGACCACAGCAGTTACATGGCCAATAGGCTCAGGTAAGGATTTCAAAGGTGTTTATGACAGGAATAACAAAAACGTGGTCCTGTTCTCTGATACACAGAAGGGAACCAAGGAGGGTAAAGAAGAGGTCATAAGCATAGAGAATAAAGAAGAGCTGATAAAGACCATAGGAGAGGACAGATACGAGCAGCTTATAAACGAGATCGATCTTCTGGACGGAGCATCCGCAGAGTATGATCAGGATGCCGTATCAGGCGGTAAGCTGTCCCCCGTATTTTTCGGGTCGGCTCTGACGAACTTCGGAGTGGAAAGCTTTCTTCAGTATTTCCTTAAGATGACCAGCAGTCCGCTGCCCAGAGAATCCGATGCGGGGATCATAGACCCGGTGGAGCGGCCTTTCTCAGCCTTTGTATTCAAGATACAGGCCAATATGAACAAGGCTCACAGGGACAGGGTCGCTTTTATGAGGATATGCTCCGGCAAATTCACTGCAGGCATGGATGTATGGCATGTTCAGGGAGAAAAAGAGGTCAGGCTTTCCCAACCCCAGCAGATGATGGCCGATGACAGGCATATGGTAAATGAGGCATATGCCGGAGACATCATAGGCATATTCGACCCCGGGATATATTCCATAGGAGATACTCTATGCATGAGCGAGGACAGGTTCAGGTTCAGCGGGATCCCCACCTTCGCTCCGGAGCATTTTGCCAGAGTCAGACAGGTGGATACCATGAAGCGCAAGCAGTTTGTGAAGGGTATCATGCAGATAGCACAGGAGGGCGCCATACAGATATTCGAAGAGCCTCAGGGCGGTATGGAAGAGGTCATCGTCGGAGTAGTGGGAGTACTGCAGTTTGATGTGCTGGAATACAGATTGAAGAATGAATACAACGTGGATATCCACATGGAGCAGCTCCCTTATGAATACATCAGATGGATCAAAAACGATGATGTGGATCTGGATGCCATCGTAGGTACCTCGGATATGAAGAGGATAAGGGATCTGAAGGGGAATCCGCTGCTTCTATTTGTGAATTCCTGGAGCGTTGGGATGACTCTGGACAGGAACGAAGGATTGATACTGGAGGAATTTAACGAGGATTAAGTGCTGGCTTATACAAATCACGGTTTATATTTATCATATACAGATTTGTATGCTCTTGTGATATAATTATTTGGTTTACAGTTAATATCATTCGGAGGTTAGATCATGGCTGGAAAAAAGAAGACAGTAGCCGACGCAGGCTCTAAGGTATACACATTGGATTCGAGCACTATCGGCGAGGTTAAGATCGCAGATGATGTGGTCGCATCCATCGCAGCCCTTGCTGCCGGAGAAGTGGATGGCGTCTATGGCATGACAGGCAATTTCGGTCAGAAATTCATGAATTCCGTAGGTATACGTACAGGATCCGGAAGCGGCGTGAGAGTTAACGTGGCGGAAAACATGGTGAGAGTGGACATGGCTCTTGTCCTCAGGTACGGTTACAGTGTCATGGAGACCAGCCGCAAGGTACAGGATAAGGTCAAGAATTCCATCGAGACCATGACGGGGCTTAATGTTACCGATGTCAACGTCAGGATAACCGGTGTTACTAATGATCAGAGGTCCGATAAATGATAAGCAGAAGAGCGATACGTGAGCACGTATTTGTTCTTTTGTTTGAGTCTATGTTCAATGACCGGGACGAAATGCCCGAGATCGTGAAGAATTATTTTGAAGTGCTTGAGAAGCCGTTGGATGATGAGAGCACTGAGTATATCAGGAGCAGGTTTTTGAAGATCCTCGAGCTTAAGGATGAGCTGGATGGCAGGATCGAGGAGAACAGCACCGGCTGGAAGCTGGGCCGGATAGGCAAGGTAGAGCTTGCCATATTAAGGCTTGCCGTATTTGAGATCTGCTATGACGATGACATACCGGACAAGGTAGCCATAAATGAAGCAGTGGAGCTGGCAAAGAAATACGGACAGGAGCAGGCGGGTTCCTTTGTAAACGGGGTATTGGCTAAATTTGCCTGAGGGCAGATCTGCCATGGTATATTGACAAATGAGTACGATCTATTCTGTCAGTCAGATCACCACATATCTGAAAGGCCTTATATCGCGGGACGCACTGTTAAAGAGCGTTACGGTACAGGGCGAACTCTCTAATGTGACCAATCACGGATCAGGCCATATCTATTTCACGATCAAGGATAAGGATGCAGCGCTTTCGGCTGTGATGTTTAAGAGCGACGCATATTATCTGGGTTTCGTGCCCGAGGAGGGCATGGAAGTCATAGTATCCGGCAGGTTTGACGTATACGAGAAGACCGGACGGTATCAGCTCTATGCAAAGACCATGAAAAGAACCGGAGCCGGAGAGCTTTATGTGAAATTTCTGGCACTCAGGGACGAGCTGGCAGAAAGAGGGATGTTTGCTGATGAATATAAGCAGGAGATCCCAAGATACATAAGCAGACTGGGAGTAGTCACGGCACCCACCGGTGCAGCCGTAAGAGATATAATCAATATCACGAAGCGCAGAAACCCCTATGTACAGATCATCCTGTATCCGGCCCTGGTCCAGGGCAAGGGAGCTGCGGAGAGCATAGCAAAGGGGATCGAGGTCCTAAATGATGCGGATGTGGACGTGATCATAGCAGGACGCGGCGGGGGTTCCATAGAGGATCTGTGGGCTTTTAACGAGGAGAGCGTGGCCGAAGCCATATTTGCAAGCAGGGTCCCTGTCATATCAGCAGTGGGTCATCAGACCGATACCACCATAGCGGATTACGTGGCAGATCTCAGAGCACCTACGCCGTCTGCAGCTGCGGAGCTTGCGGTTTATGAGTACAGCGAATTGTGCGAGAAGCTGTCTGAGGCCGGAGGGGCGCTTTTGCAGCAGATGGACAGGGTAATAAAGAGAGACCTGCTGAAGATAAGAGAGTATCAGAACGTGTTCAGGAATAAAAGACCCGATGCCGTGATAGCTTCAAAAAGGATGAGGCTTGCCGATATCGAAAACGAGCTGAGGCGGCATATGAGGGACGGCCTTGATGTGGCAAGACGGAGACTTGATCATGACGGAAGAGAGCTTTCCAAAGGAATGGATCATATCCTCACCGGGAGGAAACATGAAGTTGCTCTCTATGCACAGAGGCTTAAGGGCGCATCGCCTCTTGAAAAGCTTACCATGGGCTACTCCTATGTTACGGATGCCGGAGGAAGAAACGTCAGAGATGTGGACAAACTTAAAACAGGAGATATTGTCAATATATACATGCTTAACGGAAAGGTGATGGCCGATGTCAGAGGAACAGAAAAAACTGAGTATTGAGGAAAGCTTTGATTGTCTGGATGATATCCTTGATAAACTGGAGGATCCGGATATATCCCTTGAGGATTCCTTTGCCCTGTACGAAAAAGGGATGAAGGTACTGAAGGGTGCCACCGAGGCTGTGGATGAGGTGGAGAAGAAGGTCAGGCTCATAGATGACAACGGTGAAGAGGAGGATTTTGAATGAACGAATCCGACATGAAACTGGCTGTTCTCAAAGCAGAGGACACGCTGTACAAATACCTGCCTGGTGAGGATGGTTATGCCAGGACAGTGGCATCGGCAATGAATTACTCTGTGAAGGTGGGCGGTAAAAGACTGAGACCCATCTTTATGTATGAGACCTACAGGCTTTTCGGCGGAGAAGGCGAAGTTATCGAACCCTTTATGGCAGCCATTGAGATGATCCATACCTACTCTCTGGTACATGATGATCTGGAAGCCATGGACAATGATGCCTTCAGGAGAGGCCGCAAGACCACTCATGTGATATACGGAGAGGGCATAGCCATACTTGCAGGAGACGGTCTTTTAAACCTTGCATTTGAAACAGCCATAAAGGCCTTTGACGTCAAGGGGGCAGATCGGGGAAAGGTGATAGGGGCCCTCAAGATACTTTCCTCGAAATCGGGACTTGACGGGATGCTTGGAGGTCAGGCCTGCGATGTGGATGCAGAGGAAAAGAAGCGTGCTGTGGATATGGATGAGCTTAAGTTCATCCATGCCAACAAAACAGGAGCACTGATCCAGTCATCCATGATGATAGGAGCCCTACTTGCGGGAGCAGATGATGAGGATATGAAAAAGATCGAGGAGCTGTCTCTTCTGGTGGGCACAGCCTTTCAGATAGAGGATGATATACTGGATGTGGAGGGGGACGTAAGGACCACCGGCAAACCGAAGGGCTCCGATGCTAAGAATAACAAGATCACATATGTGACCTTAAGGGGTCTTGAGGGAGCCAAGGAGGATGCCAGGGAGATGTCTACCCAGGCGATAAAGATATATGACAGCATAGGCAAAAAGAATGACTTTTTGCGGGAACTGCTGATATCAATGATAGGCAGGACTAAGTGATATGTTGCTTGAGAGAATACAAAAACCCAACGATATAAAAAAGATATCCAGAGATGAACTTCCGAGACTTGCAGGGGAGATACGGGAATTCCTTATCGAGAAGGTGAGCGTGAACGGAGGTCATTTAGGGAGCAATCTAGGAGCCGTGGAACTCACAATTGCCCTCCACCGGCAGCTGAGCCTCCCTAAGGATAAGATCATATTTGACGTGGGACATCAGTCCTATGTGCATAAGCTTCTGACCGGCAGACGAGAGGGCTTTGATACCCTGCGTAAGTACGGAGGGATGAGCGGATTTCCCAAGAGGAGGGAGAGCGATTGCGATGCCTTCGATACGGGGCATTCCTCCACATCCATATCTGCCGGACTGGGGCTTGTGAAGGCAAGGGATCTGAAAAACGAAAAATACACCGTGGTCTCCGTCATAGGTGACGGAGCTCTCACCGGAGGACTGGCATATGAGGGACTCAACAATGCCGCCAAGCTCAAGAGCAACTACATCATAATACTTAACGACAATAACATGTCCATATCCGAAAATGTGGGTGGTATGTCCAGGTATCTGCAGGGGATCAGGACCGCTGTGGGATATCAGAACTTCAAATCCAATCTGGAGGTGTTCCTGAAAAGGAGTATGCCTTCCAAGGGTGATAAGGTAGTGGACAGCCTGAAAAGGGTGAAAAGCTCCATGAAACAGCTTCTTGTGCCCGGCATGCTGTTCGAGGATATGGGAATAACCTATCTGGGACCTGTGGATGGCCATGATATAGGCGCCATGGAGAGGACGATAAAGGAAGCAAAGAATATAAAGCATACCGTACTTATTCACGTATGCACCAGTAAGGGAAAGGGATATTCGCCGGCGGAGAGGCATCCGGCAAGATTCCACGGAACAGGTCCTTTTGAGATAGCCACCGGCCTTCCCAAAGACAATTCAGGCAAGGCCTGTTATACGGATATCTTTTCCACTGTCATGATAAAGCTTGCTGCAAGGAACGATAACGTGGTGGCCATAACCGCGGCCATGCCTGACGGTACGGGCCTTAAGCGCTACAGAAATATATATCCCGACAGGTTCTTTGATGTGGGGATAGCTGAAGGGCATGCAGTAACCTTCGCTGCCGGACTTGCGGTGGGAGGGCTGAAGCCCATAGTTGCCGTATACTCATCCTTCCTGCAAAGATCCTATGATGAGATACTGCATGATGTGTGTATGGATTCCCTGCCGGTGGTGTTCGCCATAGACCGTGCCGGTCTGGTGGGAGCGGACGGAGAGACACATCAGGGAGTGTTCGACCTGTCCTATCTTTCCAACATACCGAACATGACCGTAATGGCTCCCAAGAATAAATGGGAATTGTCGGATATGATGAAATTCGCTGTAGAGTATAACGGGCCCATAGCGGTGAGATATCCGAAGGATGAGGCCTACTGCGGACTTCAGGAATTCAGGGCACCCATAGAGTACGGAAAGAGCGAGGTCATATACAAGGGAAGCATGATCGCCCTGCTGTCGGTGGGAAACATGACTGCCGTGGCTGAGAGCGTTAGGGAAAAGCTTTTGGAAAAGGGCTATTCCTGCACGTTGATCAATGCCAGGTTCGTAAAGCCCATAGATACCGAGCTCATAAGACAGACTGCCGAGGATCATTCCCTTATAGTGACCATGGAGGAGAATGTGCTGTCCGGAGGCTTCGGAGAGCACGTGACCGAGTATGCAGCGGTCAGCGATCTTAATGCGGAGATACTCAACATCGCCATACCCGACGTTTTTGTTCCCCACGGGGCAGTGTCGGTGCTTCGCAAAAAGCTGGGCTTAGACAGCGACAGCATCGTTCAAAGGATACTTAAGAAATTATCGGATATGGAAGGCAGTCTCACAGATGTCTGACAGGAAAAGGCTTGACATACTGGTAGTTGAAAAGGGGATAGCCTCCTCCAGAGAGATGGCCAAGGCCATGATCATGGAAGGGAATATATACGTATCCGGCATGAAGGAAGACAAGCCCGGCAGTTCTTTTGACAAGGATGCCGTGATCGAGTATCGGGGCGAAAGATTAAGATACGTAAGCCGCGGAGGATTGAAGCTTGAAAAAGCATTAAAATGGTTCGATCTGGATCTTAAAGGCCTCACATGCATGGATATAGGCGCTTCCACGGGAGGTTTTACGGACTGCATGCTGCAGAACGGGGCAAGATCCGTATATGCCATAGATGTGGGCTACGGACAGCTGGCATGGAGCCTCAGGCAGGACGAGAGGGTGTGCTGCATGGAAAAGACCAACTTCCGTTATCTGACACATGAGGATATAAGCGACAGACCCGGTTTTGCCTCAGTGGATGTGTCCTTTATCTCTTTGTCAAAGATACTTCCCGCAGCCTCCGACATACTGGCGGATGACGGCAGCATGGTATGCCTCATCAAGCCTCAGTTTGAGGCAGGCAGGAACAATGTGGGAAAGAAGGGCGTCGTAAGGGATCCTGCAGTCCATGTCCAAGTCATAGGCGATTGCATGGGCTATGCAAGGGAAAACGGATTCAGGGTCAGGGGACTTACTTATTCCCCCATAAAAGGTCCCGAAGGAAATATAGAATATCTGATGTATATCACAAAGGATAACGGAGAGACGGAAGGGTGCGGCCTTGAGGATATAGAGGCTGTGGTAAGGAGTGCGCACGAGGAGCTCGATAAATGAAGAAGTTTTATATAATAGTCAATCCCGACAGAGACGAGGGGCTTAAGACTGCCGGACAGGTTGAGGGTTTCCTTAAAGGAAAAGGATGCAGTGTAAAGACTCATGTCTCGGACAAAAGGGAGAATGACAGATATACAAACGAAGATGCTATACCTGAGGACACGGAATGCATCCTTGTCATAGGCGGTGACGGCACTCTGATACAGGCCGCCAGCGATATAGCGGATCTTGATATACCGATGCTCGGCATTAACATGGGTCACATGGGATACCTTACGGATGTGGAAAGAGACGATCTTATTCCCTCTCTGGAAGCCATGATCGAAGACAGATATACCGAGGATGAGAGGATGATGATCGACGGCCACATCATGGATAAGGATGATGAGATCCTATCGGGAAGAGCCCTCAATGATGTCGTGGTCCACAGGGACGGGGACATGAAGGTGGTGAATTATGATGTGTATGTCAACGGAAGATTCCTTAAGACCTACAGGGCAGACGGCATAATAGTCAGCACACCCACCGGTTCCACCGCATATTCGCTGTCAGCGGGAGGACCTATCGTTGAGCCGGTATCAAAGCTTTTTATCATAACCCCCATATGCCCTCATACACTGAACAGCCGGAGCGTGGTGCTGTCTGCGGATGATGAGATCTATATCTCCACCGGAGACGAGTTTACGGCTGTGACCTACGACGGACATAAAAAAGGACGGGTCCCCACAGGAGGGGGCGTCAGGATCCAGAGGTCCGACAAGATCACCAGGATCATAAGGGTGCATGATGACAGCTTCCTGAAGGTTCTGCACAATAAATTCAAGGACTCTGTATGACAGGCTCTTTGGGCATATGGATAGAGTAAGGAGAGAATGATGCGCAGCGACAGGCAGGAAGAGATATTATCCCTGATCGAAAGATATCCCATAGGAACACAGGATGAGCTTAGAAAATACCTGAGGGACGAGGGCTATGACGTGACACAGGCCACCCTCTCGAGGGATATAAGAAAACTGGGGCTCACCAAGGCTGTGAACGAAGCGGGCAAGTCCGTATACAGGCTCCCTTCGGGGAATGCCGTAACCTATGAGGCAGGACTTTGGGACAGATATATCAGGGTCTTAAGAGAAGGCACCATATCCATGGATGAAGCCGGCAATCTCCTGGTGATAAAGACTGTTTCCGGTATGGCTATGGCTGTGGCAGCGGCGCTTGATGCCATGAACCTGCCTGAGATCATAGGCAGCATAGCAGGGGATGACACCGTGATGTGCGCGGTTAAAACACCCAAGGCCTGCAAGGTGGTACATGATAAGATCAAAAATGTCCTTTAGAGAGGGGACATGCACTTTTCTTCACACAGGAAAGGCAGATATATGCTATTAAGCGAACATGTTAGGGATCTGGCTCTGATAAGGGAAGCAGAGATAGATTTCAAAAAAGGACTGAACATCATAACGGGAGAGACGGGTGCCGGCAAATCCTTAGTCATCGGCTCTGTTGCCCTTGCCTTAGGAGGCAAGGCCAGTACCGGCATGATAAGGAAGGGGGCTGAGGAGGCCCTCATGGAGCTGGTATTTTGTGTCTCAGAAGAGGAGAAAGAAAAGCTTGCATCCTTTGATATCACCATAGAGGATGATGACCTGGTGATCATGAGCCGGAAAATAAAGGATGGCAGGACTGTTGCCAGGATCAATGGGGAGGCGGTCAATGCCGCGGTGCTGAAAAAGGCCGCATCGGCTCTCATCGACATCCACGGGCAGAGGGATCAGATAGGGCTTTTATCCAAAAGGAACCTTCTGACACTGCTGGACCGGTTTGCCGGGGAGGACATAAAAGAAGCCCTGGATAAGGTATCCGGTATTTACAGGGAATACCGGGAGGTGGCGGAGGAGATCGAAAATGATATATCCGATCCTTCCGAGATAGCAAGGAAAAAGGATCTTTTGTCTTATGAGATAAAGGAAATAGAGGAAGCAGCCCTAAAAGACGGAGAGGACACCGAGCTTGAGGACAGCTACCGTATAATGAAGAATGCGAAGAAGATAGCAGACAATCTGTCTGAGGCCAGAAATGCAGTGGCGGGAGAGGGACAGACAAGTGCCGCCGCCCTCATAGGCAGGGCCTCTGAGAGCCTATCTTACATACAGGGTATAGATGAGAGCACCGATGCCATCATTAAGGAGGTAAGGGAGATAGAAGCTCTTATCGGTGATCTGTCCATGGATATGGAGCAGAGGCTTGAAAACCTTGATTTCCCGGAAAAGGATTTCATCGATACGGAAAACAGGCTTGATCTTATCAACCGACTCAAGGCCAAGTACGGAAAGACCATAGAGGATATCAGGGATGCGCTTGAGGAGAGAGTCATTGAAAAGGAGAAGCTCGACCATCACGATGATCGTATGGAAGAGCTTAAGAAAAGAGAGGCAGGACTCCGGGCTTCGCTCATAGAGGCAAGCAAGGCCTTATCCTCCATCAGGAGAAAGGCTGCAAACAGACTGGAGTGTCTTATGACAGAGGGGCTGTCGGATCTTAATTTCGAGGATGTGAGATTCACCATAGATATCACCTCATCCGAGGAGGAGCTTTCGGCGAAGGGATATGACAGTGTTGATTTCCTTATCTGTCTGAATAAGGGGGAGGACCTGATGCCCATGGAGGACGTTGCTTCAGGAGGAGAACTGTCCCGCATAATGCTCGCTCTTAAGACGATCCTTGCAGACAGCTATGAGATAGGAACATTGATATTTGACGAGATAGATACCGGTATCTCCGGCAGGACCGCAGAGAAGGTAGCCGAGAAGCTGGCGCTTTTGTCAAAAAAGAGGCAGGTCATAGCCATAACTCATCTGCCGCAGATAGCTGCAATGGCGGATCACCACTTTGTCATAGAAAAGAATTCCGATGAAGGATCCACACAGACCATAGTCAGGGAAATAAAGGATGATGAATGCGTGGAGGAACTTGGCAGACTGCTGTCCGGAGCCGTGATCACTGACGCTGTCAGGGAGAATGCCAAAGAGATGAGGAATCTTGCTAAGAAGTATAAGTCGTCGTAAAATAAACAAATGGACATCATGTTTCCGAAGGGGGTTCGTACATGAAAAATATCCTTTTTATCGCTTCAGAAGGAGTTCCTTTTATTAAGACCGGAGGTCTGGCAGATGTTGTCGGATCGCTTCCTCAGTGCATTGACAAGAAGTATTTCGATGTTCGTGTCATGATGCCTAAGTATATGTGCATGTACCAGGATAAAAAGGACATGATGAAGTACCTCACCCATTTTTACATGGAATATAACGGTAAGAATGAATATGTGGGCGTGCTGGAGGCTGAGTATGAGGGCGTCAAGTACTATTTCATCGACAACGAATTCTATTTCAACGGAGACAGGCCTTACGGAGATATCATATATGATCTTGAGAAGTTCATTTTCTTTGACAAGGCGTCTCTGTCCGCTCTGCCTCTTATAGGCTTTAAGCCGGACATCATCCACTGTCACGACTGGCAGACAGGACTGGTACCCGTATATCTCAAGGATTCCTTCAGAGGAGGAGAATTCTTCAAGGATATCAAGTCTGTCATGACCATACACAATCTGAAATTCCAGGGATGTTACGATGTCAAGACTATCAAGAGGCTTTCGGGGCTTCCTGATTATTATTTTACTCCCGACAAGCTTGAGGCATATAAAGACGCAAATATGCTCAAGGGGGGTCTCATATATGCAGATGCCATCACCACCGTATCCGACACCTACGCTGAAGAGATAAAGACTGAGTTTTACGGAGAAAAGCTGGACGGCGTACTGCGTGCCAGGAGCAACGATCTGAGGGGCATAGTCAACGGCATTGATTACAAGGTATTTAACCCTGCAACGGATAAGATGATAGCCGCAAGGTATGATAAGAAGAACTTCAGGAAAGAGAAGGCCAAGAATAAGACCGCTCTCCAGGAGGAGCTTGGACTTGCGAAGGATGAAAAGACCATGATGATCGGTATCGTCAGCAGACTTACGGATCAGAAGGGCTTTGATCTCATAGCCTACGTCATGGAAGAGTTGTGTCATGATAATGTACAGATAGTGGTACTTGGTACCGGTAATGATAAATATGAGAACATGTTCAGATACTTTGACTGGAAGTACAGCGACAAGGTATCGGCGAATATCTATTACTCGGATGAGCTGTCACACAAGATCTATGCCGCATCGGATGCCTTTTTGATGCCCAGTCTTTTCGAGCCCTGCGGCCTGTCTCAACTCATGTCCCTGCGTTACGGTACAGTTCCCATCGTAAGGGAGACCGGTGGATTAAGAGATACGGTAGAGCCTTATAATGAATACGAGAGTACAGGAACAGGCTTCTCCTTTACCAATTACAATGCTCATGAGATGCTTGGGGCGATAAGATACGCAGAGCGGATTTATTACGACAGGAAGCGTGAGTGGAATAAGATCATCGACAGAGCCATGGATGCTGATTTCTCCTGGGAGCAATCGGCAAGAAAATACACGGAGATGTACGATTGGTTGATAAAATGAATATATCGAAGTTGTAAATGATGTTATATTCAATGAGCTGTGTCTCGGAAATGCCCTTGTGGGTGCCAGGGCTGGAAAAAGTGATATATTCGAGATATAATAAATATAGACAGAGAAACGAAGGCGTTTCGTCCGTAGAGGATGGAACGCCTTTATTCATTTAAATGCCTGCATTTG
>JAEEGL014568804.1_pt1 | contig 12928 bp, 11 predicted proteins | sample 9134231 | NCBI WGS metagenome assembly JAEEGL01 (sample SAMN16246548, study PRJNA631951) | gut metagenome | biome: gut microbiome; feature: rumen; material: fiber-attached | host: Bos | place: Iran: Karaj | collected 2018-10 | reverse complement strand
TCCGCTCTCCGGATTGTAAAGCACCACGTTTCTCCATTCATATCCGATCAGCCACAGGGTCCCGAAATCCGGGCTGATCCACTGCAGCGCCGTACCGCGGTTCAGAAAATAGTAAAGTTCCCGCAGATTGGCCCCGCTCAGACTGAGATATTCGCCTTTTTCCGCAAACAGATTTTCATCCGGCTGCAGGATCTGTTCTTCCCAGGTCGGGCTCCAGCACCAGATCAGACGTCCGGCCCGATCCAGCACATAGCCGTAATACTCGCCGGCGGCTCCGATTGCCTGCCCCGGTGTGGCAAACACCCCCAAAAGATCACCTTTTCCGTAGGCAAAGTAGAACCCTTTCGGCTGCTGCAGCGTACCGGCGGTCGGAAATGTCAGGTTCGGACCGGTGGAATACAGACCGACCTGTTCCGAATTAATGCGCAGTGACGAGGGCAGCCTGCCATATGCCAGGACAGCCATCTTTTTCAGCGTTTCATGGTTTTGCCAGACAAAACCCGTCACCGGCGTCCTGGTTCCGTCGCCGCGCAGCATGACATCCTGCTTCAGATAGGTATGCTTCCCGTTCTCACGCGAGAAGCGGTGGATCAGGATCTTATCCGGGCTGATTTCGACATGATCAATATAAACGCCTTCCGGGGCATACTGATACAGCTGCTGTCTGTCAGGGTCCAGGATCACCATCCGGTCCATGGGGATCCGCTCCTGCACACCGTCAAATACGCCTTCCGCATCCGTCCGGCCGTAGCCAACGACCAGATCTTCCTGAATATACCCCAGCGGCCGGAGAAACTCGCCTTCTTCTGCGCTGATTGTTTCGCTCCTGCCGCTTTCCAGATTGACGGTCCGAATAGCCTGCGGCCTTGCCTGATCCGTTCCGACCGGCCAGGAGAAGGCCGTACCGCTGTCGTTAATGACCAGATTGGGATACTCTTCCCGGGAAACCAGCACAGCTGTTTCACCGGTGCTGATATCCATGACCAGCAGTTCTTCATTGAAAATATAATAGACAAAATGATCGTTTCCCTTGACCATCAGCCGCTCGGCTTCCTGCATCAGGGCATTTTCCGTCACCGAAGCTTCTATTGCCATCCGTTCGGAAACCGTCTTCTCTTCCGGCGAATAGCAGCAGTACGAAATACCGCAGCTGCCCTCCCGGTCTCCCCCGTTCATGTAACCGTAAACCGCGAATTCCACGTTCCCGCTGTTTTCCACTTCCATGATCCGGATCGCATAACTTCTCTGCAGCGTCCTCAGCGGATGTTCCCCGCTTTCCCGGAAGGAAAAAATCTTGATTAAGGTCTGACGGGCGCTGTCATAGAGATAAAGCTCGCCGGCCACGGTAAAGGCCGTATACTGATTGTCGGGACTGTTTAAGCTCTGCAGCCGGTCCGCTTCCTGCACGCCCAGCAGGAACCCGGCGGAAACAACTGAGTTTTCCTGAAAAGCCCACAGCTGCTCCATATGGCGTTCATAATTCAGCAGATATACCACACTCTGGTTCCGCTGAAGCGAAATGCTTTCCCGCACGCGGAAGAGCGCCGGCAGATCCTCGCTGAGATCTGCCTGGACAAGAAAGACAAAGTGCAGGTACAGATAGTTGGTATCGACAGCTTCAATCGTCATCCAGGCATCCGAATACTGTCTGGCACCCGAATTGCCCCAGACCAGCTGATCGTAGCTGCCGTGAATATTGACATAAGCCAATGTATCCTTGTCGGTCTGCGTGTCCGTTTCCAGTTTGGCTCCGTAGGAACGGCCGGCATCCCGCGAAAAGATGTCCTCATGCATGTTGCTGCCGTATTCCGTCAGCCTTCGCAGCGTCTCGGCATCCGAGACACACATGACACGGGTATGATAATAAGCTGTCCGGTCATGGAAACTGACCGTGAAGTCCAGCTTATAGTATTCGTTGTCGGTCAGTATATCCTGAAAAGAAACGGTAAAGGTCCTGTCTTCGCGGCTGTTTTCAAATTCGGTCACACTGCCGCGCGCCATCAGACGGCCGTCCTCATAGCTGCGCAGTTCATAGCTGACCGAATCCGGCCGGGAAATACTGTCCAGCAGATGGACTTCCATCGTCCGGCTGTCATCCAGAAACGGATAGACACTGTCCTGTCCTGCTCCTTCAAGACCGGCATTGGTATAGCCGTAGAGCGGGTTGATCAGTCTGTCTTCAAAACGAAAGCACAGCACAGGCAGAGAAGCCGCCCGCACGCTGCTTCCCTTATTCTCCTGAGCTCCGGCTTCTTTTCCGCTCAGAACGGCAATGATGACCGTGAGCAGAAACAGAACCGACAGGATCATACCTTTTTTCTTCTCCAGATCTGCCAATTCCGCCTCTTTACAAATTCAGTGTGATAGACCGTCCGCTTGGCTGATAGGCAGTGAACCGCACCCCTGCCGCCGTCAGCATCCGCTTGGATGCCCGGACAGACGGCGTTTCCGCATACTTATCGTCCGCGTAGATGATTTCCCTGATCCCGCTCTGAATCACCGCTTTGGCACATTCATTGCAAGGGAAAAGCGTCACATACAGTTTGCTTCCTTCAAGCGACCCGCCCCGATAGTTCAGAATCGCATTCAGCTCACTGTGCGTTGTGTAAAAATATTTGTTGTCATACGGTTCTCCGTCCCGGTTCCAGGGAAACTCATCATCCGAACAGCCGATAGGGAAGCCGTTATACCCCATGGAGAGGATTTTATTGTCCTGACTGACGATGCAGGCCCCCACCTGCGTATTGGGATCCTTGGAACGGGCAGCGCTCAGCATGGCAACTCCCATAAAATACTCGTCCCAGCTGATATAGTCTTCTCTCTTGTTCATACGGGTTTCTCCTTGTCCGTTTCTTCGGTCTGCCCGGTTTCGGGCAGCGTGATTATCTCAAAGGCCGCGGCTTTTTGCAGCCGGTTCATAATAGCTTCGCTTAAGAGGCCTCTTCGGAAGGTTTCGCTGTAGACATGCGTCAGTTCAAAATCATCCAGCGTTCGCAGGACGGAAAACAGTCTGTGGGCGATTTCCGCGTCCTGCGAACGGCTTCCTAACGGAAACAGCAGCAGGCTGCCGGGCGTATCGTGCTGATACAGCGGCAGGGTTTCCCGGCTGACCAGGGCCCCCAGCTTCTCTCCCGGCGATCCGGTCCCCCGGGCTTTCGCCAGAATATAAGCGGCACGGGCTTCATCTTCCCCCTCTACCAATGTCAGCGGAACTTTAGGCGCATAGTGACGGTATTTCATACCGGGTGCTTTCGGTTTTTCATCCGCTCCGAGGCTTTTCCAGACAGCCGGATCCACCGCCACGGTCCCCAGGACCTCTCTCAGCCTGTTCAGGCCGATATAGCCGGGGCGCAGGACGGTCGGGACCTCTCCGCTGACATCCACGATCGTGGATTCCAGGCCGATATCCGATTCCCCTCCGTCCAGAATCAGCGGAATCCGCCCCGCCAGATCTGCCGCGACGTGGGCGGCACAGGTAGGGCTCGGCTTTCCGGAAAGATTGGCGCTGGGTGCTGCGATCGGCACACCGGCCGCTTCAATAAACGCCCGGGCCCCCGGATGAGAAGGCATCCGCACCGCCACGGTGGGCAGACCGCCCGTTGTGGTATCCGGAACGATCGGATTCTTTCGGAAAATCAGTGTCAGCGGGCCCGGCCAGAAGGCTTTTATCAAGCGGCAGGCCGCTTCCGGAACTTCCTGTATCAGCGGAATCAGATCGTCTGTTTTTGAAATATGCAAAATCAAGGGATTGTCCGAAGGACGTCCCTTGGCTGCGTATATTTTGAAAGCGGCCCGCGGATCCAGACCGTTTCCGCCCAGACCGTAAACCGTCTCGGTCGGGAAGGCCACCAGACCTTCCTGCCGGATCACCTCGGCCGCTTCCCGATAAATCAATTGATCGGCATCCGACCCGCTCAGTTTTCTGATAATCGTCTCCATAATAGAGTTATTATAGCGGACTCAGACAGCAAAAACAAGCCGGAGAAGAATAAAATGCAAAGCTGAAGCACCGCCGGCTGCGCGGCCTTTCCGGCTCATCCGCCACGGCGGAACAGCCGCCGCAGACTGAATCGGCTTTCGGTTTCTTCCGCCGGCGATCCGGTCTGTCCGGCTTCTCCCAGAAGCTCCAGAATCTGCGGGAAGGTTGTATTGTCTTCATGGCACAGCTGAAACAGATCGTAGGCCAGCCGGGCCGTCTGAGGATCCCCATGATCGCATTTGCGCAGGAAAAAGCGTGAAAGCCGCTGGATCTGTTCCGAGAGTTCTTCTCGAAAACCCGGGCAGTAACAGAAAGCCCAGCCATCCCGGCCCCGGTATATCAGCCCGGGATCCAGACAGATGCCGGTCGGATCCAGCAGATATTCCTCTGCCTCCTCGCAGCAGCGATAGACCGCCTGCAGGACTTCTCTTATCTGCCCGGCCGTTATCTGCCGTGTCATGGTCATTGCCGCCAGCGACTGCCTTCCGCTGATCTCATAACTGTATTTCCGGTCAGGATCCTCCTGATAGATCCTGAATGGCAGAAACCTTCCCGGCCGGCCGAACAGCAGCATCCGCTCGGAGAACGATTCCTTCTTTTGCGGCGCTTCCAGCAGCAGATAGTTTCCGTCCAGTTCTTTTATATACTCGATGTTCATCGCAGACTCCTTATGATTTGGGTGGAATCCATTCCTGAATGAATTCGCCGATATGGATCAGATCCTCCGGTCGCAGGCCGTCGGTATACCGCAGCGGCCGGGTCATAAAACGGCCGGCTTCGCCTGTCAGCGTCAGCTGCCATCGGATGGCTGCGCGGAGCAGAGAAGCCAGCGTCAGCAGCACCAGGCTGACGATAAGCGCCGCTTCAACTGTCAGAGCGGCATCAAAAGCGACAGGATCAGCTGCACACAGGCAGCGGCCAGAATAAACGGGCCGAACGGCAGCCGCAGGCCCCGGTCCCGCTTCCGAAAGCAGATCAGAAACAAGCCGGTACAGCCCAATATGGAAAGGGACAGCAAAAGCAAGGAAAAGACCTGCTCCCCTGACCACCAGAATGCAAAACTCAAAAAACATAATCCATCTCCCGAGCCGACGGCTCCCCGTGACATTTTCCCGAGCAGCAGCAATCCGAGACCGGGCAGCAAAGAAAAGAACATGCCCGGGAGGATATCCGCTGCAGCCGCAGGCTGCCGTATTACCTCAGCCATCCGCAAAAGCAGGCCGCACAGTCCGCCTGCCAGAAGCGTCCGCAGGCAAAAAGTCCCGCTTTTACAGTCTTCCCGGGCCAGCTGACCCGTATACAGCAGAAAAGCTCCCCATCTGATCCAGTCCGCTCCCGTCACTGTCCGCCTCCGCAGTAATGGCAGGCACGGTATTTTTCCTGTGCTTCACTGAGCGCCATTTCCGTAATATACCGGATCAGCGAAGGGCAGTCCGCCGAAAAATGATACCGGGTTCCGGGGACAGTGATAATGACGCTGACAGGCGGTGCCTCTCCCCGTGTACATCGCTTGCACGGATAGTATTTCCCGCCCGAAGTGTTTCGCAGACTGCCGACCGTAGCAAAGGGGACAGTCTCCATTCGAAGTGCCAGCACCCGGCACTCCCGGCTCAGATGATACACACTGCCGTTGGCCGTTACATAGGCTACCGCTTCTTCCGCCGTCTCTTCTTCGTTTGTGTTTTCCGCTTTTCGGACCGGTGTTCCGATCCAGAGGCGCCGGCAGCATCTCTGTACGATCGGATAATCCAGCTGAAGAGGGAAAGAAAACAGGGATCTGACCCGATAGCTTAAAACCAGATCCAGGTCGCGCCCGTGGAGCGTGCTTCCGGAGAGTGACAGTCCGTCCGCTCCGTCCCGGATCAGCGAGCTTTCCAGCGCGTCCCGCCCCACTTTAGCGATCAGCCACTCCTTCAGCAGCGCCTGCCAGAGCAAGGCCGAGCCTTTTTCGGCCAGAAACATGCCTATCTCCGAAACCAGATCGGTTTTTCCGCTCAGGAGCGCTTTGATATCTTCTGTCTTTCCTTCCAGCGCGCCGCTCAGTTTTCCCCCGTCCGCCAGAGACATCAGATTGGTTCCGGTATAGTCTTCCGCGAAACTCACGACATAGGACCAGACAGAGACATCCTCGCAGATTTCATCCAGATTTTTCTGAAAACGCATCTGCCACATCTGTCCGTGAAAGAATGTGAAGAACAGGGCGCACAGCAACAGGAAAACAGGCAAGGCCAGGGCGGCCTCTACCGTCATACCGGCTGCCAGAGAGAATGCCTCGGGGGCAGAGTTTTTGGGGAGACGACTTTCTTTTTCATTTTCAAGCAGCATTGGGCGATGACGTTGACGAAAAAGAATACATTTATTTTCATACACTCTCGAAATTGTATAGACATCACCACGCTTCCCCCGAGGCGCAAGGAACATATCTCTCACCTCCTTCCGTAGCTGTACACAGCATCATATCGGAATTTCCGGGCATTTCCCGCGCCGCTTAAGCGCCGGTAAACCGGATTCTGTATATAGAGGTACGACACCGCCGTCCTGACGGACAGCACTGCGCAGACCATATACTCTTTCATTAAAAAGGCCGGATTTTTCAGCTGCAGTCTTTTCTGCATCACATCCATCATGCGGTACGCCTGATCCTCGGGCCGGCCGAGCCAGAACAGCAGCCGCAGATAATCCTCATATCCGAAGCCTTTATTTCCGCCTCCGACCGCAGAAAGATCGAGGCTCAGCGTTCTGAGCTGCCAGTTAGCCGCATTTTTCCAGAAGGGAACCTTTTTCCCTTTCAGCAGACCGCGGATATCCACAATGCTTTCCGCCAGAGCCCAGGCCGTAACCAGCAGCCATTTCAGAAGCAGAATCAGTTCGGGCAGGGCCAGTATTGTCATAATGGCGGCTGCCAGCGCTTCCGCTTCAGCCAGCTTGTCCGCATCTGTCAGCAGATAGGCCAGATTGAAGCCGACCCGGATCAGCAGGATTTCTCCGACAACGGTTTCCAGCGCGGCTTTGTCCGTTTTTTTGCCTGTCAGGATGTATTCGATCTCATATCGGGCTCCGTTCCTGGCCGGACTCGTATAGCAGTCCATACGGCGCATCATGAATTCACCGGCCAGAAAATGATCGAGCAGGCTGACATTTTCGCCGGCAAAGCTCTCATGTCTCTGCTTCTCTGTCCCGCTCAGCCGGCTGGGAAGCGAATCGTCCTGCCAGGAATACCGGGACAGCTTTTCCTGTCCGGTCACGATCGCAATCAGGCCGTTTTCCCTTATGGTTTTTATCTGTTCCAGCAGATCCGGCTTTACATCGTCTGCCGTCGCCGCAGGCGGCTGCGCAGGCCTTCCGTCTTCCTGGGCAGCTGCCTGCGCCGCTGCCTCCTGCAGATTCTGCACCTGATTTTTTACGTCCCGATAGCTGTTCAGGATCCCCTCAATACTGCTGTCTTTGTTGTCGATCATCCCTTTCAGGGTTCCGATCAGCCCCAGGCCGTCTTCCTGACTGTACAGACCGAGTCTTTCCAAAAGCTCCTGCAGCAGAATGCTGAGGCCGGCCGATTTCATATACGTGACGACTTCCTGCAGCAGAATACGGCCTTCTCCTTCTGTGATCAGCACCGTATCCAGTGCTTCCGCTTCCACGCTTTTCGCCTGTACCCGATCGCCTGTTTCAAAACGGGTCCCCGCTCCGGGTTCCAGGTATTTTTCCGCATATCCCCGGGCCGTCTCCTGCCAGACAAGGCCGGAGGCATCGGCGGCACGGGCCGTCATCAGGCCGTATTCCTGCATCATTTCGCCGTCATAAGCCGCAAAAACAGAACGCAGCGCCGATTCACTGCCCTGCCGAAGCAGTGCTTCCAGACAGGCGATCCGCGAAGCCTCGAGACAGGCTGCCAGCAGCGCGGTCACGGACAGAAAGGCCAGCGCCAGAAAGACCGCGATCTGTCCCTGCGTCGGCTTCATTCGACGATCGAATTGACACCGGACTGGATTCCGCCAAAAATGGTGTTGACCAGATTTGTCAACTGATCTTTGAAAATCACCACCAAGGCAATCAGTACCACCAGAATCAGGATCACCTCCACCACTCCGACACCGCTTTCGTCGGTAAGGAGGCCGTTTAGCCCCACTTTCGTTTCATTTTGTCCTTTCATATCTTCCTCCTTGTCTGACTGATAATCATTTATATTGTGTTCTGCAGACTCAGCATGGCCGGAACGACCACCATCAGCAGCGACAGGGCAAATAAAAGCATCATCGGAATCAGCAGCCGGGTACCGGTCTGTTCTCCCTTCTTTTTTACGGCCTGCAGCGCAAGCGTCAGGCTGGTCGAGGCCTCCTGTTCCAAAAGAAGCAGCAGATCCCGGTTCCCCTGCTGGACATAGGTTTCCAGCAAGCCGCCAAGACGCAGATATTCCGTCGTTCCACAGCGTCTTCCGAACAGTCCGTATGCCCGGTCCTCATAGACGCCGCCTTTTAATTCACGCCAGGTGACCATCATTTCCTCATAGACCGGCTGACTGCGTCCGCCGCCGGCCAGCTGTTCCTCATACTGCCGTACCAGCTGCTCCCAGCTGCTGCGCAGAGTCAGGCCGGCCGTCATATACAGACTGAGCAATGTCACCATCTGCGGATAATCACGGGTCAGAGCTTCCCGTCTTTTCTGTTTTTCTTCTTTCTGTTTCTGAACCGGCCAGTACAGGACCGCTCCGGCCGCCGCAGCAGCCAACAGCATCATCAGCAGGCCTTCCTGCGTTCTTCCCTGCCGGATCAGTATCCCCAGTGCCAGCAGCCCGCCGCCGAAAAGCGCCGCTGCCCGGCAGACTGATTTATTCACTTTCATAGCTTTTTTCCAGAATCCGGTCCCCCAGCCAGACCGCAAAAGCATACAGCAGCAGGGCGGCAGCCATGAGCCAGTGTCCCTCTGTCTGATACAGCCATGCAGTCAGATCCGGTGCGCTCAGATTCAGATAGAGCAGCATCCCGGCCGGGACCAGGCACATGACCAGGTATTCCAGCCGCTGTCCCGCCAGCAAAGTCTCGATCTCCTCTCTGAGACCGCTCCGCTCATCCATCATCCGGACAACGGCTTTCAGCATAGGCAGATAATCTCCGCCCTGTCTTTTGGCCACGGAGAAGATCCGCGCCAGCTGCCGGGCATCCGATAAATCCGTGCGCTCACCGAATTCCTCCCACAGTCGCTCCGGCGGCGTCTGAAGCCGCAGCTGTCCGCTCATGGAAGCAGCTTCCCGCCCCATGGCAGAGAAGGGACCGTACATCGTTACAATTTCTTTCTCTGCTCCGATCATCGCATTCTCCAGGGCATAACCTGCCCTGAGATAGGAAACCACGGACAGCAGATAGTCCCGCAGTTCATGATCCAGTTCTTTTCGCCGCCGCATGGCGGTTTTATGTCTTCCGACCCGCAGCAGAAAGTACGCAGCCGGCAGAGCGGGCAGTATGCCCCAGCTCTCTTTAAAAAACAGCAGTCCGAGAAGGGCTCCGACGGCAGCTCCCGCCCCCGCAAACAGCAGATCCTCCTTCAGACTTGTCCGATAGGCGGGATACGTCTCGGCCGGAAGGATCCCTCCTCCCCGCCCGTGTCCGCCTCCGTCGGTTTTACTGTCTTTCTTCCAGACGAAAGCGTCCTTCTGCGTCAAAGCGGGGTACGGTTCCGGTGCTTTCTTCCCATTTCCGGATATTCTCCGGCTGATGGCCCGTAAAGCGCAGCCCGCCTTCTCTTTCATAGCTGAAAATACTTTCAATCCGTATCTCCCCCTGTTTCATACCCAGGATCTCGTCCACCGACAGCACCCGGCGGGACCGGTCCGGCAGCCGGCCCAGATGAACGATCAAATCCAGCGCAGATGCGATCTGGCTTCGGATCGCCGCAAGCGGCAGTTCTCCTCCCATTAATGCCATCGTTTCCAGACGGCTCAGCATATTGGCGGCACTGTTCGCGTGTCCCGTAGACAGGGAACCGCTGTGGCCCGTATTCATAGCCTGCAGCATATCCAGCGCCTCTTCGCCCCGGACTTCCCCGACTACGATCCGATTGGGCCGCATCCTCAGGGCAGTCCGGATCAGATCACGGATACTGATACGGTTTTCGCCCTCCAGGTTGGCGTTGCGGGTCTCCATACGCACCAGATTCGGAAGGCCCTGCAGCTGCAGTTCAAGAGAATCCTCTATGGTAATGACGCGCTCTTCCTCCGGGATAAAGGCTGACAGTGCGTTCAGAAACGTTGTCTTGCCCGAGCCGGTGCCGCCACTGATAAAAATGTTGCAGCCGCATTCGACCGCCGACTGAAGAAAAGTCGCGACATCGGCCGGGACCGATCCCAACGCGATCAGTTTTTCCATCGTCATAGGGTCTCTGAAGAATTTCCGAATAGTCATAACCGGCCCTTCCGGGGCTGCCGGCGGCAGAACAATATTGACACGGGATCCGTCCTCCAGCCGCAGATCCGCGATCGGGGAAGCCGTATTGACGATCCGGTTCACACTCGCCGCCATGATCTGGATCACGTCATCCAGCGGCTCTCGCTCCGTAAAGCGCCTGTCCCAGCGAAGCATCTGACTGCCCCGCTCGATATAGATGCTCTGCGTTCCGTTGACCATGATCTCGGTCACGGAATCGTCTTCCAGCAGCGGCTGGAGGATATCCATCCCGCGGAATGAATCAAACAGGATTTTCCGGCACTGTTCTTTTTCCCGCAGGCTCATCCCTTTCCGGCGTCCGAGATCCGTAAGGGCAGCATCGATCCGCTCATACAGCATGTCATCCGAAACATGCGTCCCGTTCAATCCGGCTGCGATCCGTTTCCGCAGCTCCCGCAGCTCTTCTTTCATAAAACGGTTTCTGTCAGAGCCCGTATCGCTCTGCCCCAGGCCAGATGCCGCAGTTCACGGTATTCTGTCCAGCCCTGGATCCCGGCGGGCGGCAGATAAAAGGGTCTCAGGCGGGAAAGCAGCTCGCTTTCCCCCTGATCCTGCAGCAGGGTCTGCCATTCTCTCCATTTGGCCTGCGCCAGCTCATCTTCCCGCAGGATGCAATAAATACGGTCACACAGCGACAATAGCGTTTTTTCCTGCTGAAGCCCGTCACCGATATCCAGAATGATCGTCCGATACAAACCGGCCGTCTGCAGCTGTCCGAGAAGAAAACGCCAGTCTTCGGCCCCGTTTTCCCTCAGATCTTCCGGATCTCTGACCGGCGGGATCCATGACAGCGGACCGTATGTCTCGGTCACGGCTCCCAGCTGAGCGGTCGGATTGCCCTGAACCCGAGCGAAGTACAAAAGATCCGACAGCGAGCCGCCGTGAAACGGAAGCAGACTCGCCAGGCCGGAAAAACGCTCCAGATTAATCAGCAGCGTCGGCGCTTCTTCCGCCAGTTGCATCCCCATCAGAATGGCACTGACGCTCTGGCCGGCTCCGCGGACCGGAGAATAAAAGCCGATCAGTTCTGCCCGTTCGTTCTGGCGCATCTCGCGACTTTCCTCCCAGTCCAGCGCCCGGCTCAGACGGCGGATCTGACTGTTCATGCTTCGGTAAACGGGCAGGCAGTTTTCTCCTTCCTCTCTCCGCTCTGTAAACAGCAGGCAGGGAATCCCTGCCGCTTCCGGAGTGTTCCGGTCAAAATCTTCCGGGACCAGCATCAGATCTGCTCCTTTCTCCCGCAGCCAGCTTCGCAGCGCTGTTTCATCCGTAAAACAGCGGCAGCGGACAGGCAGGGCCGATTTCTTTTCGAGATAGGCAGCGAAGCGAGTAACAAATTCCGCTTCGCCATGGTACAGGACCAGCTGTTTTTCAGCCATGTGCCTTCCTTCCCGGGCCTGCTTTCAGACCCGTATATGATTTGATTCAGTTTTTTTCTTTACAGGGAATTAAATATCGAAACCGGTTTGTCCGGCCTATTCATTATGAATGACTGTCCGCTCTCTGTCAATCCAAAAAGAGGCTTCAGCCCGACGCCGTACGCGTCCTCCGCTGCCTTTCATGAACTCTTCACGGATTTTTCATAGGATTCTCTTTACCTTCCGCCCCGCTTCTGGTATGATAAGCATATCAGATAAGGAGCGAAACGCATGATTTCCGATCTTGACAGATACTTATTCGGGCAAGGGACCCATTACGAAATATATAACAAGTTAGGCGCTCATCTCTGCGAGGTTGGCGGTATCCGGGGCTTTTCCTTCGCGGTCTGGGCTCCGCACGCACTCTCCGTCTCAGTCGTGGGCGATTTTAACGGTTGGAACAATTCCCGCAATCCGATGATGCTGCTGGAAGATTCCGGCATCTTTGCCTGTTTTATTCCGGAAGCCAGAGCCGGACAGCTTTACAAATACGATATTCTGACACAGGAGCGGAAGCACCTTCTGAAAGCCGATCCCTATGCTTCCGCCGCCGAGCTTAGGCCGGGCACGGCGTCCCGCCTTTTTGTATCCGAATATGAATTCCAGGATCAGCTTTGGGAAGAAGCCAAGGCCGCCCAGCAGTCTTACCGGGCGCCTTTAGCCATTTACGAATGTCAGCTGGCCTCCTGGATGCGTCATCCGGGAGCAGATCCCAGTTACTATTCCTACCGGGAACTGGCTGACCGTCTGGGCAGTTATGTTCAGTATATGGGATATACCCACGTTGAGCTGATCGGGATCGCGGAATACCCGCTCGATGCGTCCTGGGGCTATCAGGTGACCGGCTATTATGCCCCGACCTCCCGGCACGGCTCGCCTGACGACTTTAAATATTTCATCGATCAGATGCACCAGCGGGGGATCGGCGTGATCCTGGACTGGGTTCCTGCCCATTTTCCGCGTGACGCCCACTCTCTGGCCTATTTTGACGGGGCACCTCTTTACGAATACTCAGATCCGCGGCGCGGTGAACACGCTCAGTGGGGGACAAAGATCTTCGATCTGGGCCGTCCGCAGGTCTCCAATTTCCTGAT